>Ga0307316_10000756_pt1 | contig 9928 bp, 8 predicted proteins | sample ER_DNA_356_FD_194504 | JGI IMG/M metagenome (GOLD analysis project Ga0307316, IMG submission 194504) | Bulk soil microbial communities from the East River watershed near Crested Butte, Colorado, United States - ER_DNA_356 | ecosystem: Environmental > Terrestrial > Soil > Floodplain | place: USA... | reverse complement strand
CGGTCCCGGTATCCCCCCGGAGCAACGCGAGGCGGTCTTCGGGCGCTTCGTCCGGTGGCGGCCGAAGGGCTACGAAGAGCAACCAGGAAATGGTCTCGGGCTGTTCATCTCCCGGGGTCTGGCTGCCGAACACCAAGGGGAGATATCCGTCGAGGACGGCCCGGGCGGGGGTACGATGCTCCGCGTCCGGCTGCCCGTGGGAGGGGCTGCACGTGGGTGATTCCGACCAGAAGGTCACGCTGTTGATCTGCGATGACCACAAGATCCTGACCGACGCGTTGGCCACCGTCGTCGGCCTCGACCCAACCCTCGTCATGGTGACCCCGCCGGTTCACGACCCGGAGACGGCCATCGACGTCTGCACCGAGCAACTGCCCGACGTGGTCCTGATGGACATCGTGTTCAAGGGCGGCATGAGCGGTATCGAGGCCACCCGCAAGATCAAGGAGGTCTCCCCCTCCACCAAGGTCGTGATCATGACGGCTCACGACGAGGACCGGCTCCTGGTCGAGGCCGTCGAAGCCGGAGCCTCCGGGTTCCTGGGCAAGGACGAGGCCGCCGAGGAACTGCTGTCCGCCGCCAAGTCGGCTGCCGACGGCGAGGTGTTGATCGATCCCGCCACCCTCACGCGCCTCCTCGCCCAGGTCGCACGCGAACGCGAGGCCCAGCGCGACGCGCAGAACCTCCTCGACGACCTCACGGAACGCGAACGCGAGATCCTGCAGCTGCTCGCCGAAGGCATGCGGAACGACGACATCGCCGCCAAGCTCTTCATCAGCCCGCAGACCGTCCAGACCCACGTTCGGAACATCCTGGGCAAGTTGCGCGTCCACTCGAAGCTCGAAGCCGTCGCGTTCGCCGTCAAGCACGGCGCCATCTCGGTCTAGCGCGCTCCCCGATCGCTCGGGCTACCCGGTCCGGGGTAGGCAGGATTACCTCTCGCACGGAATGCAGGCGTGCGCCCCCGCGCGCCGATGAAGTGGGCAGACAACGCGGGACGCCACCCCCTCGGCGGCCCGCCACATGACGAAGGACCCGAGTCCACCCCTCCCGGACTCGGGTCCTTTCTCATGGGGGGTCAGGTGAGCGGAAGCGCCGAGCGCCGAACCTTCCCGGAGGCGGTCCGGGGGATCTCGGGCACGAGCATCAGCTCGCGCGGTGCCTTGAACGGCGCGACCCGGCCGGCCAGGAACGCCCGCACCTCTTCCACGCCCGGCGGCGCGTCGATCGACACCGGGACGATGAACGCGACGACCTGCTGGCCCCATCCGGGATGAGGACGGCCGACGACCGCCACGTCGCGGACCTTCGGGTGGTCGGCCAGCGCGCGCTCGACCTCGTCGGGCCAGACGGTTTCTCCGCCGGTGCGGATCGCATCGTCGAACCGGCCATGCACGTAGACCCGGCCCAGATCGTCGATCGTGCCCGCGTCGCCGGTGCGAAGCCAGCCCTGGACGTCGAAGGCCTCGCCGGTCGCGGCGGCGTCGTTGCGATAGCCCTCCATGATCGTGGGTCCACGGAGCTCGATCCGGGCGTGGTCGCCGATCCGAACGCTCGTTCCCTGGAACGGTTCGCCGTCGTAGACCACGCCACCGCAGGATTCGGTGAGGCCGTAGGTCTGTACCACCCGCGCACCTCCGCGCTCGGCGCGGGTCCGGAGCTCCGGCTCGAGCGCCCCACCACCCACGAGGAGCAGTCCTCCCGGCACCTGGCCCCCTCCGTGATCCAGGAGTCGCCCGACCAAGGTGGGGACCAGCGAGACATGCGCGCCCCGCTGACGTGCGGCCTCGACCGCATCGGCGTCGAACCCGCCCAGGACGACCGCCGGCACCCCGAGGATCTCGGCGCGCAGCAGCACGAGCAACCCACCGATGTGGGCCGGCGTCAGACACGAGATCCACGGGTCGCCGACACCGACGCCCAGTGATGCCGTGGAACCCGCCACCGACGCCTCGATCGCCGAGCGAGTGAGTTCGACCAGGCGATGCTCCCCCGAGGTGCCCGACGAGGCGACGACCACGGCGACGCCCTCGGTTACGGGTTCGCCGGGCGTGAAGACCGTCAGGTTCCCGGTGGCGTCGAGGAGGGCGGCAGGCCGAGCCCGATCGATCAACCGCCGCCGCTCGTCCTCACCCAGCCGAACGTCCAATGGCAGGAACGGCACGCCGTCCTTCCAACATCGGCGCACGACCTCGACCCACGCCGGACCGGGTGGGAACTCGACCGCGAGCAGTTCGCCCGCGGCCAGACCGAACGTCGCCTGCATGGGCCGAGCGTACCTGCGGCACTGGTGCTCAGCGTTTGATGACGAAGTCGACGCCGGCCACGTCGAGGTAGATGTCGCTCACCAGCAGGTAGGCGGTGTAGCGACCCGGTCGCAGCGGCCAGTGCTTCACGGTTCGGCCACGGAAGGTGGCAGTGCCCACGAGCGTGCCCCGCGTGTACAGGTAGTCCTTGTAGGAGGCCGCCTGCGGATCGGCGTCCCGCGCGTAGATCCCGATCCAGTCGAACCGGTGCGCCGGCGCACCTTCCCAGCTGATGCGGATCGGCTCCCCCACGTCGTAGCTCCACGAGGCCGAGTTCAGGACCGGGCGTTCGCCCGGCAGGCGGAGCCAGAACAGGTTCCGGGAGAGTTCCGTGTCGCTCGCATCGACCAGCACGGCGTCGTAGCCGCCGGCCGTCCAGGTCGCGGTGTCGAACACCACGTTGCCGTCGACGTCATCGGCCGCTGGGGTCCCCGCTTGATCGATGCCGTCGGTCGCGGCGTCGCCGCCCATCGGCACGATGACGACCTTCTCCCCGGCGTTGCCGGGAGCGTGGTACGTGACCGTCAGATCCTGCCCTTGCTCCACCAGCAGCGGGTCCGGCGAGACCATGATCGGCGGCATGCCCAGCACCGCTTCCACCGTCGAGACCACGGCGCGGTGATCCGAACCCCACGGGTTGACGTCGATCGTGACGCCAGGCCCGCCGCGCTCGCCGACGACCTCGCTGTCCGTGGTGGCGGCCGGGCCCGCGACCCATATCTGATCGATGCGGTCCTGCGGTGCGTCGGGCGGTGGGTTCCAGCTCGTGTCCGACCGCGGCCGCCCCGAGGGCCAGGTGAGTCCGGGGGTGGCCCGAACGTTCGGATGGGCTTCGTGGAAGGTGTCGGCGAACCCGTGCTCGGCGAGGTAGACGCTGACCGGCCAGCGGACGGCGTAGCGGATCTGCGGTCGCTGGCCCACCATCCGCGGCGTCCAGTCGTAGTGGGTCGGCGCGTTGAAGTCCCCGATGATGAACGACGGGATGCCGGCGGCCGCCACCGGTTCAAGGGCCTGCACGAGGGGCTTGATCTCCGGAAGGCGCGTCTGGCGCTCATTGCGGAGCACGCGCCTGCGGCTCCACCCGTCCATCACCCGTCGGGGGCCGTAGGGCTCGGACGGCAGGTGCACATTCGTGATCGCGATGACCTGCCCCGGCGAGACCTGGACGAACTGATAGCGACCGTTCGCGCCGGGAGGATCGAGGATCGGATACTTGGAGATCAGGTCCAGCCGCGCACTGATGTACGGATAGCCGGCCTGGGCCGCGACCAGCTTCGCCCGCGAGTAGGCCTCGTTCAGACCCACCACGTCGGCGTCGGCCTTCACCACGGCCTCGACCACCTTGTCGAAATCGATCACTTGTCCGCCGTACTCGATGTTGAAGGTCATGACCTTCAGGGAGACGGCCGGCGCCGAGCCGGCGACGGCGCTCGTCGGCCGGCTGCGGGCAACGGGTGCGGTGCTCGCGATCAGCGCCGCGAGGACCAGCGTCAGGGCCAAGAAACGTCCAGCGGACCGCGACGAAGCGGCGGATCGGACCATGGCCGGACGCTAGCACGCGCTCGTCGGCCCTCGATACCCACGCATCGGGACCGGCGGTCACCATGCGGCGCAGGTTCGATAGGCTGGTGGACGACCGTACGAGTGGGCGCTCTAGGAGTCAGTGGTCACATGGTTACGTGGGAACCGTCCGGCGAGTGGACCGACATCCGCTACGAGACCGCCGAGGGCATCGCCAAGATCACGATCGACCGTCCCGAGGTGCGCAACGCGTTCCGTCCGCTCACCACCCGCGAGCTGATCCATGCCTTCGATCTGGCCCGTGACGACCCGGGGATCGGCGTCGTGATCCTCACGGGCGAGGGCCCCGATGCGTTCTGCAGCGGTGGTGACCAGAAGATCCGCGGCGACGACGGCTACGTCGACGAGCGCGGCATCGGACGACTGAACGTGCTCGATCTGCAGATCCAGATCCGCCGGATGCCCAAACCCGTCGTGGCGATGGTGGCCGGCTACGCGATCGGCGGTGGTCACGTCCTGCATCTGTGCTGCGACCTGACGATCGCCGCCGACAACGCGCGGTTCGGTCAGACCGGCCCGAAGGTGGGCTCGTTCGATGGCGGCTACGGGATCAACCTTCTGGCTCGACAGATCGGTGAGAAACGGGCGAAGGAGGTCTGGCTGCTCTGCCGCCAGTACGACGCCGACACCGCGCTCGACTGGGGCCTAGTCAACACCGTCGTCCCGCTCGCCGAGCTCGAGGACACGACGGTGGCCTGGTGCAGGGAGATGCTCGCGTTCTCACCGCTGGCGCTCCGGCTGCTGAAAGCAGGCATCAACGCCGGCACGGACGGACTCGCCGGTGTGCAGCAGCTGGCGGGTGACGCCACGCTGCTCTACTACATGAGCGAAGAGGCCCAGGAAGGACGCGACGCCTTCAAGGAGAAGCGCCCGCCCGACTTCTCGCGGTTCCCCAAGCGACCGTGAGCACCGCTGCCGTCTGGTGGCGCGGCGCCCGGCCCCGCACGCTCGGAGCGGGTCTGGTTCCCGTGGCGGTCGGCACGGCCGCGGCGGGCGAGGTCATCTGGTGGCGATTCATCGCCGCGCTCCTGGTGGGTGGCGGGCTCCAGGTCGGCGTGAACTACGCCAACGACTACTTCGACGGCGTGCGCGGCGTCGACACCACGGAGCGGATGGGACCCCCGCGGTTGACCGCATCGGGGGAAGCCACGCCGCGGGCGGTCCTCGTGGCGGCCCTGCTCGCGCTCGGCGTGGCGGCAGTCGCGGGCCTTGCACTCGCCCTGGCGACCCAGCCACTCCTGATCCTGGCGGTGGGAGCGCTGGCGTTGATCGCCGCGCTGCTTTACTCCGGCGGTCCGCGACCGTACGCCGGGCTCGGCCTCGGCGAACTGATGGTCTTCGTGTTCTTCGGCCTGATGGCCACGTGCGGCTCGGCCTACGTGATGGTGGAGACGATCCCCGCTTCCGCGTGGTGGGGTGGCACGGTCATGGGCCTACTGGCGGTGGCGATCCTGGTGGCCAACAACCTGCGGGACATCCCCACCGATACGGCGAGCGGGAAGCGAACCCTGGCGGTCCGCTTAGGTGACCGGCGCACCCGTGTCCTCTACCGGGCGTGCGTCGTGGCCGCGTTCGCCACCTTGCCGATCGGCGTCCTGGCGTACATCGCCAACGAAGCCGTCGGGATCCCGCAGTGGGCATTGTTCGGACTCATCGCCTGGCCGCTCGCGATCCGTCCCATGGAGGTGGTCGGCTCGGCCACCGGACGCGACCTGATCCCCGTGCTCACCGGCACGGCGGCCACCCATGCCGCGTGCGGTCTGTTGACCGCGTTCGGCCTTGTCCTGTTCGCGACGCTATGAGCCTGGGCGACCTGTCGCTGGCGTGCGCCTCACTCCTGGTCGATGAACTCGTCCTGGGCGGGGTCCGGCACGCGTGCGTCTCGCCCGGGTCTCGCTCCACGCCGATCACGCTGGCCCTCGCTCGGCACGATGGGATCGAGGTGCACGTGCATCTCGACGAGCGCTCGAGCGCGTTCGCCGCGCTGGGGATCGCCACGGCGCTGGGCGCCCCGGTGGCGATCGCCTGCACCAGTGGGACCGCCGCCGCCGAGTACTGGCCGGCCGTGGTGGAGGCCTCGCAGGCACGGGTTCCGCTCGTGGTGCTCACTGCCGACCGGCCACCCCGGCTGCGGGGCACGGGCGCCAACCAGACGATCGATCAGGTGGCGATGTACGGCAGCTACGTGCGGGACACCATGGAGACGCCGCTCCCGTGGCCCGACGACGGCGCCACATGGCGACAGCTGGGGGCCCGGGCTGTGCGCGCGGCCACAGCGCGTCCGCCCGGACCGGTCCACGTCAACCTCCCCTTCGAGGAACCGTTGTCCCCTTCGGGTGAAGCCGCGACGGTGCCCGACGCCGGCCCGGTGCCTGCGCTCGCGCCGCTCGCGCCGCACGCACCCTCGAGCGATGTCGAGCAGCTGGCCACGCTGTTCTCGTCCTCGGAGCGAGGGGTCCTGGTGGTCGGATCCTCGCCCACCCCACCCCTCGCCTTGGTGGAGGCCGCGACCAGGGTGGGCTGGCCCGTCCTGGCCGAACCCACCTCGGGGGTGCGCGTCCCGGGGGTGCTCTCGGCGGGGCAGGCCTTGGTCGGTCATCCCGGGTGGCTCGAGCACGCCGCCCCGAGGGTTGTCGTGCAGGCGGGCGCCACGCCCACCACGAGGACGAGCCAAGGGTTCGTCGCCAGCGCCGCCGATCTCGCTGTCGTGGACGAGGTCCACCTCGACCCCGACCCGGAGGAACGGGCATCGGTGCGGATCCACGCCGACCCCGAGCTCCTCGCCACCGCGCTCGACCCGCGCATGGCGCGTGAGGGCTCGCGGTGGCACCGCGCCTGGCACACCGCGGACGCGCGGGCCCGAGCCGCGATCGACGGCCTCATGGACGAGATCGATGAGCCCTTCGAACCCCGTCTGGCGCGAGACCTCGCGGCCTGGATCCCGGCGGGGGCGACGCTGTTCGTGGGCAACTCCACGCCGATCCGCGACCTCGACCTGGCCATGGCGCCTCGGACTGGCGTCCGCGTACTCGCGAACCGCGGAGCCAGCGGCATCGACGGGCTCGTCTCCACCGCGATGGGCGTGGCCTCGCAGGTGCCGGCGGTTGCGCTGGTGGGCGATCTGTCGTTCCTGTACGACGTGGGGGCGTTGTTGTGGAACGGACGGCCGGCTCGCGCGCCCGACCTGGTGCTGGTGGTGATCCGCAACGGTGGGGGCGAGGTCTTCTCGTTGCTGCCGCAGGCGGCGCTCCCCGAGCATCGCGAACTGTTCACCACCCCGCACGACGTCGACATCGAGGCGGTCTGTGCGGCGGCAGGCTGCGGATGGCGACGCATCGACCGTGCGACCGCGCTCGTCCCGGCGCTCGACGCCGCGGCGGCGTCCGGCGGCGTCCAGGTGGTGGAGGTCGTGGTGGACGCTTCGCTCGGCCTGACGCTGCGGGCGGCACTCAAGGACCGTGTGGCTGACTCGCTCGCCTGAGCGGCGGCGATCAGCCCCAGCGCAGCGAGTCGAGGAACGCCCGGAACTTCCGATCGGTCTCGTCGAGCTCGTCCGCAGGCTGTGAATCGGCCACGATGCCGGCACCGGCGAAGAGCGTCGCGCGCTGACCGTCCAAGCGGGCGCACCGAAGCGCGATCGCCCACTCGCCGTCGCCGTGGGCATCCATCCATCCCACCGCTCCCGCATAGCCTCCACGATCGAACGGTTCGAGTTCATCGATGGCGGCCTTCGCGATCGCGGTCGGCGTGCCGCCCACCGCCGGCGTGGGATGGAGCGCGGCGACGAGTTCGACCACGCTCGGCGAAGGATCCCTGAGCTGCCCCTCGAACCGGGTCGCGAGGTGCCAGACGTTCGCGGTCTCGACCAGGACGGGTTCGCGATCGTGGTCGAGTCGCTCGCAGTAGGTCCCCAACACGTCCTCGATGGCCTCGACGACGATCGCGTGCTCCTCGCGGTTCTTCGCCGAGGCCAGCAGCGCGTCCGCGTTGGCACGGTCTTCCTCGGGGTCGCCGGAGCGGGGGGCCGAACCAGCGAGCGGCGTGGACCGGACGGCGAGCCCGCGCTTGGACACGAGCAGCTCCGGCGACGCACCCACCAACGAGGAAGCCTCCGGTCCGTCGGGGGTGATGAACGTGAACGCGTGCGGATCGACCGCGCGCAGTCGATGCGCGAGGCGCAGGGGATCCAGCGTCCGTCCCGCATCGACCTGCATCGTCCGGGCGAGCACCACCTTGCGCAGCGCTCCCTCGCGGATCCGCTCGACCGCCGTGGACACCATGGCCCGGTACCCGTCGGCTGGAGGCACGGCGGCCACCTGCGACGGCGGGAACGGTTTCGCCGGCGCACCACCCACCGGACGAACCGGGGCGAAGGGCCGGGCGTCGCCGTCGTTCGGCACCAGCTCGATCAGCCACGGCTCGCCGGAGCCCGACCTGCGCACGACGTGCATCGGCACCCGCATCCAGGCGTGCCCGCGTTCGCTGAACGGGATCTGGCCCATCGCCACCGGCCCCAGAGCGTCCGCCGCGAGGTCACGCAGGCGCACGATCATCTCCCGACCCATACCGGCGATGGCCTCAGGCGTGGCGGACTCGGCCACACCGGTGCCGCCCGACATGGACGGCGAGGCCACACCGATCCCCTCTCGCTCGAACAGGAATGGGTGCTGACCCGGTTCGCCGGAGCAGGCCGCCAACAGGTCGAAGGCGGGCGGGAGCTTCGAGGACCGAACTTCGAAGCCAGAGGACCCCTCGGTCACCCGCGCGTCCCGGTGAGGAGTTGCGTCAGGCCGCCCGAGAGCTGCGCACGCGTCGCATCGGCGAACCCCGCGCCGGCGAGCATGTGCACCATCTCGTCGGGAGCCGGGAGGTAGGCCATGGACTTCGGCAGGTAGGCGTACGCGTCACGATCAGAGATCAGCCCGCCGATCATCGGCACCGCCCGGTTGAAGTAGACGGCATGGCCCGCGCGCACCACCGCGTTGTCGGGCGTACTCGCGTCGAGCAGGGCGATCCGTCCCCCCGGCCGCACCGCGCGAGCCAGCTCGGCGAACAGCTCCTCGAGCGAGACCACGTTGCGCAACGCGAACCCGCACGTGACCCCGTCCACCGATGCATCGGCCAGCGGGAGCCGGAGGATGTCGGCCTCGACGAGCGGTGCGGCGGTGCGCGCGTTCACCAACATGCCGTGCGAGAAGTCGAACCCCACGGCGCGGTATCCGCGACCCTCGAGCTCGCGGCAGAAGTCTCCGGTACCGCATGCGAGATCGATCACCAACGACCGTCCCGGCAGCCGGAGTTCGCGCACGGCACGACGGCGCCATCCCACGTCCATCCCGAAGGTCATCACCCGGTTCACCAGGTCGTAGCGCGGCGAGATCGTGTCGAACAGCCCGCGGACCTCCCGCCGCTTGTCCTCGCCCTGCGGCAGCTCCGAGCTCACTGCGCCACGCCTTCGGCCTGTGGATCCTCGATGTGGTCTTCGGCGGTCTCGAGGAGCACACGCCGGAAGTGGTGAGAGACCAGGGCGGTCACTGCGGGCAACAGTTCGCCGAACGCCTCCACCATCTGCTGGGCGGCGGCGGCGTCGTCACCCGCCGTGTCGCGGATCGGCTTGCGGACGTGTTCATCGAACAGCTCGACGGCACGCTCGGCGAGCCCGCGCATCGCGTGGTCGGCATCGTGAGCCAGCGCCAGCAGGTCGGCGAGCGGCAGGCCGAACTCCAACAGACGCAACGCCGTCCTGACCAGGTCGATGTCGGCGGCGGTGTAGCGCTCCTCACCGTCGACGGTTCGGCCCAGCCGGATGCCCTCGCGCTCCACGGCCTGGATCAGGGAGGCCGGAACACCGCTCCGGGCAGAGAACGCGTCCAGATCCAGGAGTTCGGTCGCGGGTTCGCCGCTCTCGGTCCGAGCGGCGGCGACGGCGGCCGCGAGGTCGGCATCGGCCACGCCAAGCTCGCCGCTGATCACGCGCCGGATCGCCGCCAGCGTGAGTCCTTTGCGCTGGAACGACCGGATCTGGGCGATCCGCTCGACGT
>Ga0307316_10000752_pt1 | contig 9940 bp, 10 predicted proteins | sample ER_DNA_356_FD_194504 | JGI IMG/M metagenome (GOLD analysis project Ga0307316, IMG submission 194504) | Bulk soil microbial communities from the East River watershed near Crested Butte, Colorado, United States - ER_DNA_356 | ecosystem: Environmental > Terrestrial > Soil > Floodplain | place: USA... | reverse complement strand
CATCGTGCTGTGCCCACTCCAGCAGCGTGGTCGTCTTGCCATAGCCGGCCGGCGCCACCAGGAGAGCCAGCGCCATGTCGTGGACCTCCGTCAGTCGCCGCACGAGACGGGCGCGTGCAACGAGGCGCTCGCCGAGTGCGGCGTGCCGGCGCGGCACGGGCAGCACCGCCAGGCGCGGCGCGGAGCGAAGGGTGGCGGCATTCGGGGTCATGAGCGGGCCTGTTGGGCCGTGCCCAGGATCGCCGTCGGGCGGCCAGCCTCACAAGGGGGCACGCCACCCTGTTTGGCGAGGCGGGCACGCATGGAGGCACCCATGCCTCCGACCGGTCAGCGCAGCGGCACGCTGCCCGTGACGCGGGTGCCCTCGCCGGGTACCGCCTCGACCGCGAGCTCCCCCGCGACCGCGGCCAGGCGGTCGAGCGGCTCATCCAGCCAGGCCTGTCCGCGATCCGGACGTCCCGACCCGGGGTCGTCGTCGCGCACCTCGAAGCGCAGGCTCTCGTCCGCCCAGAGCGTGATCATGATCCGGGTCGCCTCGCGGCCGACGTTGTCCAGCGCTCCGACGCAGGCGAAGTAGACGGCGCTCTCAATCTCCTGGGAGTGGCGCCCGATGCCGTCGTCGCGGACTGTGCAGCTCAGCGGCGTGCTGCGCGCGGCCGCGCGCAGCGCCTCGACCAGCCCACGGTCGCTGAGCACCGAGGGGTAGATGCCGTGGGCGATGGCGCGCACCTCGTCGATCGTCTCGTCCACCTCGGCGCCGAGCAGCTCTAGCTCTGCCGCGGTCTGTGGCGCCTCGCCCTCGAGGCGTTCGCTCTCGAGCGCGAGCTTGATGCGTAGCGCCACGAGCCGCTGCTGGGCTCCGTCGTGCACGTCGCGCTCGATCCTGCGTCGCGCCTGGTCGGTCACGGCGACGATCCGGGCGCGCGAGGCCGAGAGCTCCCCGATCGAGGAGGTCAGCCGGCGCACCAGCCGGCCGTTCTCGAGGACCATGAGCGCGTAGGACGCCGCGGCCTGCAGCAGTGCCGGGTCCTGCGGGAGCGAGGCGTCGGTGTCGATGGCCGCGATCGGCTGCCCATTCACGCTGACCTCGGTGAGGTTCCGACCCTGCTGCTCCCGGGGCGGCTCGACGCGGGTCGCCGTCTCGCTCACCCAGCCGTCAAGCGTGTCAGGGAGGCGGTAGGCGATCTGCAAGGACGGGTCCTCGAGCGCGTCAGCCAGCGCCGCGCGCAGCGCCGCGGGGGTGGTCTGCGGCTTGAGGCCGAGGGTCAGCCGCTGCAGCGCCGTCGTGGCGTAGAGGCCGCGCCACAGCATCCCAAAGCTGAAGCTCAGTGCGATGAGCCCGAGCGAGATCACGTAGACCCATCCCAGCGCGTGGACGCTCGCAGCGGTCGGAGCCGACCCGCGAGCCGCGTCGTAGGCCGCGAGCGCAATACCACGGAAGATGGCCATGGCGAGCACCGGCACGAGCATCCGGCGCAGCAGCGGCCCGGCCCGATACGTGCGCTGGGCCAGGATGACGGCGACGCCGAAGAAGACCAGCGCCGACAGCACCTCGCGCAACGGGCGGACGATGTCCGCGACGAACGCGGGCGTGGTGTCCGCGATCGCGAAGGCGTTGGGTGGGCAGTCGATGCCGCACGTCGACCACGGCGCGGGCTCGGGGTAGTGCTGCACGACGAGCACGGTGGGGAGGTAGAGCAGGCCTACGAGACCGACGGTCGCCGCCATCGCCACGCGGGCGGGCGACGACGTCAATCGGCCCGAGGGGAACGAGAGCAGCAGGTAGACGACCACGATCTCGACGACCCACGCCGCGGTCCGCCCGACGCTGTAGAGGGTCGGGTCGTGGGACTGCGCCAGGACGGTGAGCGACCACAGGGCGCCGGCGCCGACCAGGATGGCCGCGAACCGGTCCTGGCGCCGCGCCAGCGTCGCGAGGCCCACGCCGATCGGAGCCGCGATCACCAGGGCGCCGGTCACGGCGGCCCACGCGCGATCCCCGGCCGGTGCCTCGGCGAGGGTCAGGACCACCGCGCCGGCGCACAGCATGGCGGCCGCGATCGCCAGGATCACGATCGCCCAGGGCGCGAGGCCCCTCTGCGGTCGAGTCTGCACGGGGTGACCTTACGTCCCCGTCGGTGGTGTCGACGAGGGTGCCGGCCTCCCGGCGGGGGCCCGACATCGACGTGCTCGCAGGCTGGCCTGAGCGGGTAGACCCTGGCAGCATCGCCGACGAGAGCACGTGAACCGTGGCACACGCGCCATACCCGCAGGGACCTGACCCGCAGCATCCCGACACCGTCGGGGTGCTGATCGTCGACGACCAGCCGCCGTTCCTCGTGGCGGCGCGGCAGCTGATCGCCTCGACGCCCGGCTTCGAGTTCGTGGGCGAGGCCACGTCGGGCGAGGGTGCCGTGACGCTCGCTGCGGCGCTGCGCCCCGATCTCGTCCTGATGGACGTGCGCATGCCCGGGCTCGGTGGGCTTGGCGCCGCGCGCTGCATCACGGCGGCGCGCAGCGCGTCGGCCGTCGTGCTCGTCTCCACCGATCCGCAGGACGTCCCGGCCGCCGCGGCGGAGGGATGCGGCGCGCTCGCCGTGATCGGCAAGCAGCACCTGCGTCCCTCCAAGCTCGCGGCGCTCTGGGAGCGCTGTGCGGCAAAGGCGTCCGCCTCGCCGCCTGACTAGCGACCGTCCCAGACCTCGGCGACGTCCTCGACGTCGTAGTCGATGGCCAGGGCGAGACGGGGCGCCGCGCCGACGACGCGCGCGCCGCCGACCGCCGGCGCGACGGCTACCAGCACCCCGACGATCTCGGCATCGGTTGCGTCCGCGGCGCGCGCGCACTCGACCGCGGCACGGCACGACGACGTCGCGGCGCCGATCGACAGCAGCGCGGCGAGGCGTACCAGCGCGTTGGTCTTGGCATCCAGCTCGGGGCCGCCGCTCAGCGGCAGCGGATCGGCCCCGACGGCGGACCGCACGACGTTCTCGTCGTTGAGCGCGAGCCTCCTAAGGAGCTCCTCTGCTTGCACGTGGTCCTCCCTGCGGGTCGTGCGCGCGGCGCGATGCCGCGCGGCCACCGACCGTAGGAAGATCGCGGGCCGCGGTCATCCTCCGAACCGGGTGATCTCAGCGCGATCACCCCGTTCGGATGACGACGCCTCGCGGCGGCGCGGAGAGGATGGCCGGACATGTCGACCGACGACGTGCTGCTCGGTCTCGGGCTGGTGATCGTGCTCGCGGTCGGCTCGCAGCTGCTGGCCGGGCGGCTGCGGCTGCCGGCCATCGTGGTGCTCCTGCCCGTCGGCTTCCTGGCCGGCATCGCCACCGACGACGTCCACCCGGACGCGCTGCTCGGCGCGCTCTACCAACCGTTCGTGTCGCTCGCCGTGGGGCTGATCCTGTTCGAGGCCGGCCTGCGCCTCTCGGTGCGGGAGATCGCGAACGACGTCCGCCGGACGGTGGGCCTGCTCGTCACCGTCGGGGTCCTGGTGACGTGGGCCGGAATCTGGGCCGCGACGGCCCTGCTCTTCGATGACCTCGGCGATCTCGTGCCGCTGCTCATCGGCGCCGTGCTCGTCGTCTCGGGTCCGACGGTGGTCCTGCCGCTGCTCGGGTTCGTCCGCCCGGCGCCGCGGGTGCGCTCGCTGCTGATGTGGGAGGGGGTGCTCGTCGATCCGATCGGCGCCCTGCTCGGCGTCATCGTCTTCCACGCGGTGCTCTCCGCCGGCTCGCACGGGCAGCTGTGGCGCCCAGGGGAGATGCTCTTGAGCATCCTGGTGGGCGCCGCGGTCGGCGCGCTCGGCGCCGCGGTCCTGTGGGCCCTGCTGCAGGAGACGCAGCGGACCGTTCCGCGGCAGGCGGTCCCGGCGGTGCTCATGATGGTGGCCGCCGCCCTCGTCGGCGCTGACCTCATCCGCGAGGACGCGGGCTTCGTCGCCACCACGCTGATGGGCGCCGCCCTGGCCAACCAGCGCAGGATCGACGTCTCGCTGATGCTCGAGTTCCATGGCACGCTGGTGCAGATGCTGATCGGCGCCCTGTTCGTGCTCATCTCCGCATCGGTGTCGCCGTCGGACGTGAACGCCGTGCTGCCGGGCGCGCTCGCGCTGGTCGCCATCATGGTCCTCGTGATCCGCCCGCTCGCGGTCGCGCTGGCGACCTGGCGCTCGGGGCTCGGTCTCCGCGAACGCGCATTCGTCGCCTGGATGGCGCCGCGCGGGATCGTGGCGGGGGCGACGGCATCGGCCTTCGGGCTCGAGCTCGAGCAGGCCCACGTCCCCGGCGCGCAGCACATCCTGCCGATCGTGTTCGTGGCGATCTTCGCCACCGTCGTGATCTACGGCCTGACCGCGGCGCCGGTCGCGCGGCTGCTGGGTGTCGCCGAGGCCACGGGTCGGGTGGTGCTCGTCGTCGGCGGCACACCGTGGGCGCGCGCGATCGCGGCATCGCTCAAGAGCGCCGGGTTCGGGGTGCGGCTGTGGAGTGGCCGCGCGGTCGATCAGGAAGCCGCGCGTGCGGTGGGGCTGACAGCCGAGCGCGGGAAGATGATGCTCGACGCGATCAGCCGCGAGACCGAGCTGGAGGACGTGACCGACGCATTGCTGCTGACCGGCAACGACGACTTCAACGCGCTGGCGGCCCTCGCGCTGAGGACCGAGCTCGGCCACGGCCGCGTGTACCGCGCGGCCCCTGATCTCGACGAGACCGACCTGTTCGCGCCGGCCGGTGAGCAGGGGATCCTCGGCACCGAGATGCTGACCTCGGCCGAGCTGGGCCGGCGCTTCGCGGCGGGTGCGCGGCTCGTCGAGGGCCCGGTCAACGGCGCGGTGTCCGACGGGGCGTTGGCGCTCTTCGTGGTGAGCGCGGACGGCGACCTGCGCGTCGCGTCCGCCGGCAAGTCGCCGCCGGTGAAGGCCGGCGACCGGGTCATCGCGTTGGTGGGAACCGGATGATCGGCTCGCGCGTCGTCGACGGCCTTGCTGCGCTGACCCTTGCGTCGGCCGCGGTCGGCGGCATCGAGGCGACGTTCGTTCCCGGCGCGGGGATGGTGGGGTGCTCGCTGCGCCATCGCGGCGACGAGCTGCTCGGGCAGCGGCGGGGGCTGCGCGCCTACGTCGACGACCGGGCCACCATGGGCATCCCGCTGCTCTATCCGTGGGCCAACCGGGTGGGTCGCAAGCACTTCGAGGTCGCCGGCCGCGAGGTCACGATCGACCCGGAGGTCACGCCGGTGCGCCTGGACGCCGACGGGCTGCCCATGCACGGGCTGCTCTCCGCGGCGACCGGCTGGGAGGTCGAGCGCCACGAGGCGCTGGCTGACGGCGCGCTGCTGGCCGCCCGCTTCGACTTCGCCGCCCACGAGGCGCTCTTGGCGGCCTTCCCGTTCGCCCACGAGCTGCGCTTCGAGGCGGCGCTGGACGGGCCGAGGCTGACGATCACCACGACCGTGCGGGCGCCGGGCGACGGGCCGGTGCCGATCGCGTTCGGCTACCACCCCTATCTCCGGCTGCCCGGTGTGGCGCGCGAGGACTGGCACATCGAGGTCCCGGTCCGCGAGCAGCTGCGACTGGACGCGCAGATGCTCCCCACCGGGGAGCGGGTGGACGCGGAGGTGTTCGCCGGCCGCCTGGGGGCCCGGACGTTCGACGACGCCTTTGTCGCGCCCGCCGACGGCGCGCCCTTCGTCCTTGCGGGGAACGACCGGCGGATCGAGCTCGCGTTCCTCGCCGGCTATCCCTACGCGCAGGTCTTCGCTCCCTCCGAGGACGACGTGATCGCCTTCGAGCCGATGACCGCACCGACCAACGCGCTCGTCGACGGCGGGGCCGAGCTGCCGTTACTGGCGCCCGGCGAGAGCTACGACGCCGGCTTCTCGATCACGCTGGCCGACGGCGCGTGAGCGCCTGCTGGGCCACGAGCGTCAGCGAGCCGCCGACCAGCAGCATCGCGACGTTGATGGCGAGCACAACCAGCGCGCCCGATGCCTTGCCGACCTCGCCGACGCCCGCCGCGACGCCGAGGTAGGCCGACGCCGGGATCGTGGTGACCGAGATGGCGACCCCGACGGCGGCGCCCGCGCGGGTCTCGAGGGCGAGGATGCCCGCGACCCCCGCGACCAGGGCGACCACGAACGTCGAGCTGTTGACCGTGGTGAGCCCGGCCAGCCCGTTCTCGCCGACCTGGAAGCTCGGGGGCAGGAGATCGAGAGCGTCGAGCAGGACCGTGAGCAGGCCCGCGGTCACGCCCGTGGTGCCGAGCCCCGCGGTCAGCGTCCAGAACGCGCGCCCGACGAGCCGCGGACGCCGCGCGACCAGGCCGATGCACGTCGCGGCGATGGGCAGGAAGTCGGGGCTCACCGCCATGGCCCCCACGACGAGTATCCCGTTGCCGTAGAAGACGCCGTAGGCCGCGATGACGCCGGCGACGGCCATCAGGATCAGGAAGCGCGCGACCGGCCGGGCCTGCTCGCCGGCTTGGCCGAGCAGGTCGGCCCAGACCACCGCGCTGCTCTCGCGCCGCCGGCTCAGGCGCCCGGGCTGCAGCCCCTCCACACGCAGCAGCCAGATGTCGTCCGGCGGCACGCCGAGCGCGTTGAGCGCCTGCAGGGCCGCGTCGGCCGCAACGGGGTCGACGTCGGCGGTCACGAGAGCCTGGCCGGCCCCGTCGCCGGCATCCGTCCGCGTGACGTGCGCGGCGCCCGGTAGTGCGGAAACGCTCTCGGCGACGCGCTCCATCACCGGCGCGGCGCCGAACACGCGCAAGTGCAGCATCGCCTCGCGACGCTAGCCAGTGGCCCGGCCGCGCATCTCACCCGATCCGGATGATTGTCCGGCCGGCGGGGCGGCATAGCGTTGTCGGGCATGACTGCATCCGACGACGTCCGCCCGGTGGTGCTCGCCTACGACGGCTCCGCAGAGGCGGAGGCCGCGCTGCGCGAGGCGGTGGCGCTGTTCGGTCATCGCCCGTTGATCGTCGCGAGCGTGTGGGAGCCCGGGCTGGCGATGGTGACGATGATGCCACCGGCCGGCGAGCCGAGCATGGGCTACGTGCCCGACCCGGATGAGGTGGCCGCGATCGACCACGCCCAGTCCGGCCATGCGGGCGACGTGGCGGAGGCCGGCGCGCGCCTGGCGCGCGAGCTGGGCGCGACGGCCGAGGCGCTCCCCGTGCCCGACGCGGTCAACATCGCCGGGACGCTGATCGCGATCGCCGAAGAGCGCGACGCCCGCGCGATCGTCGTCGGCTCGCGCGGCCTGGGCGGGATCAAGGCCCGGGTGCTGGGCTCGACCTCCCGCAAGCTGCTGCACGACACGCACCGCCCGGTGCTCGTGGTCCGGACGCCTGAGTAGAGCCCGCGGGCGCGGGCGTCAGGCCACCACGAGCGCCGACTTCGAGGGCGCTCTCGGGCGGAACGGGCGCATCTCGTCGTGGCCGCGGCCGACCACGCCGCAGGTCGCCTCGGGCACCTCGTTCCAGACGCCGGCGACGTCGCCGAGCGGCTCGGAGACGATCAGCCGTGCGTCCGTCGACAGCTCCTGGAGCAGTTGCCGTTCCGGATACAGCTTGCGTAGCGTCGGCACATCGGTCGTGTAGTAGAGGGAGCGCGACTTGCCCTCACTCGAGTACCGGACCGCCCAGGTGGTCTCGCCGTCGGTGGTGGCGATGGTTCCCTGGAACGGATGGGGCACCCCGAGCCGGCTGCCGACCGCTTCGACGAGCCCGATCGCGCGCTCGATCGCGGCCGGCGGGTCGTCCTGCAGGCCGAAGGTCAGCGCGAGGTAGAACAGCACCTCGGTGTCGGTCTGGCCCTCGATCTGCGCGTAGAGCGACGGATCGACGGCGAGCACGAGGTCGCGCTTGATCAGCCCGAGCTCGTTGATGTAGCCGTTGTGCATGAAGAGCCAGTGCTCGTGGCGGAAGGGGTGGCAGTTCGTCTGCTGCACCGCGCTGCCGATCGCCGCTCGTATGTGGGTGAAGAAGTGCGATGAGCTGACGTGGTTGGCGAGCTCATGCAGGTTGCGGTCGTTCCAGGCCGGCTCGATGCTGTGGAAGAGGCCCGGGGTCGGGCCATCGCCGTACCATCCGACGCCGAAACCGTCGCCGTTCGTCGTCTCGGCGCCGAGGCGCGAGTGCAGGCTCTGGTCGACCAGAGAGTGCGCCGGCGTGTACAGCGCTTCTTTGAGGAGAACGGGAGATCCCGAGTAGGCGAGCCAGCGGCACATCAGCCGCTCCTTTCGTCGTACAGCTCTGACGCCCATCCGACCACGCGCGCCCAGCACCGGCAAGGGCGTACGCACGTGGAAGGTTCGTCCAATAAGGGTGATGCGAGCCCTTCGTCGCGCATCTCTAATGAGAGCCGGTCAACTAAAGGAGGCACGCATGCGAGGAACCGGTCGAGCCCTACTGGCAGCAACGCTGCTGGTGATCGCGGGCACGCTCAACATCATCTACGGCATCGGCGCCCTGGACGGCGCGAACATCTTCGTCAACGACAAGCGCTACATCTTCACCAACCTCAACACCATGGGATGGGTCCTGATCATCCTCGGGGTGATCCAGCTCGCCGGAGGCTTCTCGCTGATGGCCGGCAACACCTACGGCCGGGTCATCGGGATCATCGGCGGCAGCCTCGGCGCGATCGGAGCGCTGCTGTCGATCGGCGGCAACTACCCGTGGTGGTAGCTGGCGATCTTCTTCCTGTGCATCTACATCGTCCACGGCATCTTCATCTACGGCGAGGACGAGAGGGCGCTCAGAGCCTGAGCTGTTGTCCGGGCGCTCGGGGTGTCCGGGCGCCCGGGTTCAGTCCCGGCTGGTCAGCGCGTCGATGGCGACGGTGATCGCGAGGATGAGCGGGATGTCCTCGCCCGAAGCGATGTCGACGCCGTAGGACTCGCGCACGCGAAACCACTTCTTGGAGATCGTCGCGACGGTGTCGCCGTCGCGCTCGATCTCGTACTCGTGGTCGACGATGTTGCCGTGCGCCTTCATGTCGTCGCCGTGCTCGACGTCGATGGCGAAGCGATCACGGATCCCGACCAGTGCCTTGCGGACGGTCGCGGCGGTGTCGCCTCCGCGCTCGATGGCGATCTTGTCGCGGATGCTCAGCTTGCGCTCCTGGATCCGGGCGACCTCGCCGCCCGAGGCGTCCTCGAGGACGAAGGTGTCGCGGAAGCGGACGGCCTTGCCGTTGACCTTGTAGGCCCGCTCGCCCTGCTCGTTCTCGATCCAGTAGTCGTCGCCGATCGCCAGCAGCTTCTCGCGCATGAGAAACCGCTCGCCGACCTGCTGGTCGCCGCGATTGCGTAGGAAGCCCATCGCCCGACCGTAGGCCGGCTCGGGGGGCGGCGCATCGCCCGGTCCGGGTGAAGCTGAATCAGGGCGCCGCGCCGGCGGGCAGCGCGTTTCATTCGCATCGGGTGATGACCAGCCCTGCCGCGGGCGGAAGCATCTCCGCCACGACGACCACGGCTCACAAGGCGGACCCATGACCACGGAAGTCAGACCCCACGCGCGCACCGCGGCGGCCCGGACCACGACTGACGAGGCGCGGCCGGCCGACGTCCTGGTCGTCTTCGGGATCACCGGCGACCTCGCCAAGCAGATGACCTTCCGGTCGCTGTACCGGCTCGAATGCCGCGGTCTGCTCGACTGCCCGATCGTCGGCGTCGCGGTCGACGATTGGACGGTGGCCGACCTGCGCGAGCGGGCGCGGACGTCGATCGAGGCCACGGGCGAGACGGTGGACGGCGAGATGTTCGACCGCTTCGCGGCGCGCCTCTCGTACATCTCCGGCGACTTCGGCGACGCGGAGACCTTCGAGCGCCTGGCCGCCGCGATCCACGACGCGCACGCGCCGGTCTTCTACCTCGAGATCCCGCCCTTCCTCTTCGGCAACGTCGTCAAGGGCCTCTCCGACGCGGGTCTCACCCACG
>Ga0307316_10000751_pt1 | contig 9944 bp, 8 predicted proteins | sample ER_DNA_356_FD_194504 | JGI IMG/M metagenome (GOLD analysis project Ga0307316, IMG submission 194504) | Bulk soil microbial communities from the East River watershed near Crested Butte, Colorado, United States - ER_DNA_356 | ecosystem: Environmental > Terrestrial > Soil > Floodplain | place: USA... | reverse complement strand
CGCTACCTCCGGAACCGAAGATCCCGCCGCTCCTGCAGATGTTGCGCTGGGCTTTTCGTCCAATCCCGTTCATGGAGGACTGCCGGCGGCAGTTCGGCGACAACTTCAGCGTCCGCTTCCTTGGTTTCGAGCGGCCGATGGTGCTGATCAGCGACCCGAAGGCGATCAAGGCGCTCTACCGCCAGCGCGAGCAGGCGCTGCCGCCCGGCCGCAACATCGTCCTCGAGCCGATCCTCGGATCGACGTCGCTGCTGATCCAGCAAGGCGCCGAACACCTCAGCCGCCGCAAGCTGATGCTGCCGCCCTTCCACGGCGAGCGGATGCGCTCCTACGAGGAGACGATGACCGAGATCGCCTCCGTCGAGATCGATTCCTGGCCGCTACAGACCGAGTTCCCGATCCACGCGCGGATGCAGGCGGTGACGCTGGAGGTGATCCTGCAGGTCGTCTTCGGGATCTCCAGCGGCCCGCGGCTGGATCGCTTGCGGCAGATGCTTTCCAGCGTCCTCACCGAAACCGCCTCGCCCGGGCGCCAGGTACTGGGGCTGGCGCTGCAGCGCTTCGGCGGCCGCGGCATGTTCGCTCGCTTCGAGGGACAGCTGCGCGAAGTCGACGAGCTGCTCTTCGCCGAGATCGCCGAGCACCGCGAGCGCCCCGACCTGGAAGAGCGCCAGGACATCCTTTCGATGCTGATGACCGCCGAGTTCGAGGACGGTTCGCGGATGGAGGACCAGGAGCTGCGCGACCAACTGATGACCCTGCTCCTGGCCGGGCACGAGACGACGGCGACGGCGCTGGCCTGGACCTTCGACCTGGTGCTGCGCCACCCGGCGGCGCTGGGGCGGCTGCGCGACGAGCTGGCGGCGGGGGAAGAGGACTACCTGCGGGCGACGATCTCCGAGTCGCTGCGGCTGCGGCCGGTGATCCCGCTGGCGGGACGGCGGCTGACCGAGGAGCTCGCGGTCGACGGCATGACCCTGCCGGCCGGGACCGACGTGACGCCGGCGATCTGGCTCACCCACACCCGCCCCGACCTTTATCCCGAGCCGTTCGCCTTCAAGCCCGAGCGGTTCCTCGAGGAGGGGCCCGACACCTACGCCTGGATCCCCTTCGGCGGCAGCGTCCGCCGCTGCATCGGCGCTACCTTCGCCGAGTTCGAGATGCGGGTCGTCCTCCGCGAGGTCCTGACCCGCTGCGAGCTGCGCAAGGCCGACCCACGCCCCGAGCGCACCGGCCGCCGCAACATCACTCTCTCGCCGAAGGCGGGCACGCCGGTGATCCTCACCGCGCGCGAGCCCGCGCGCGAGCCGGTCTCAGTCTGACAACACATTCCGCAGGTTTTTGTCTACACTGTCTCTCCTATGGAGGCACTTCTGGAGAAGGAGGGGATGGTGGAGAACTGGAACGACGAGCGGCTGGACGAACTGAGCCGGCGGATGGACAAAGGCTTCGAAGAGGCGGCTACGAAAGTGGAATTGGCGGCCCTCAGGAACGAAGTGAATCTGCGCTTCGACCGAGTCGACGAGCGGTTTGACGAAGTTGACAAGAATTTCGGCAAAGTCGAACAGCAGTTTGCGCGGCTCAACGACCGAATCGATCGCTTTGGCTACGCCATCATCTTCTTCGCGTTCAGCCTGTCAGCTGCCGTGATTGCGAACGCGACTTTCGGCTGAAAGCTAGCTTCAGCCGCCCGACTTGGCGGGGGAGCGGGGGTGCTCCTTCGCCCAGCGGGCGATCGCGCCGGAGCCGGAGACGACCTCGCCGTCGTCGAGCACCAAGATCGGCACCTCGTTGGTGCCGCTGAGCCGCTTGACCTCTTCGCGCTCGGCGCTGCGGTTGCCCCAGGTCCACGGCGCCATCCGGTACCCGCCGACCGTCTTCAGCTCGTACTCGTAGCCGGCAGCGCTGAGCGCCTTGCCCGCCTTCGCGCAGGGGTGGGTGATGCCGGGACCCTTCGTCTTGACGCCGCAGGTGTAGAGGACCATGCGGCGACCCTACCTCTAGCCGCGCAGCGCTTCCAGCCGCTCGAAGATCTCGGGCACGTGGGTGAGGTAGGCGTCGTAGTCGAAGACGGCGTCGAGATCGAGGTCGGGGGCGGCCTCGGCGAGGAGATCGCGGAACTCGGTGCGGGTGTCCCAGGCGCGCTGGGCGTTCTCCTGGACGACGCGGTAGGCGTCGTCGCGGGTCATGCCGGACTCGACCAGGGCGGTGAGAGCGCGCTGGCTGAAGAGGGCTCCGTAGGTGAGACCGAGGTTCTCGCGCATGCGGTCCTCGTTCACCTTCATCCCGGAGGCGACCTTCTTCGCCAGGTCCTGCATGTAGTCGAGCAGGATCGTCGCGTCGGGCAGGATCACGCGCTCGGCGCCGGAGTGGGAGATGTCGCGCTCGTGCCAGAGGGCGACGTTCTCGATCCCGGTCTGGGCGTAGCCGCGCAGGACGCGGGCGAGGCCGGCGATCCGCTCGGTGCGGATCGGGTTGCGCTTGTGCGGCATCGCCGAGGAGCCCTTCTGGCCGGCGGCGAACGGCTCTTCGACCTCGCGCACCTCGGTTTTCTGCAGGTTGCGGACCTCGGTTGCGAAGCGCTCGAGCCCGGCGCCGGCGATCGCAATCGCCGACAGCAGCTCGGCGTGGCGGTCGCGCGGGACGACCTGGGTGGCGACGTCCTCGCGCCCCATCCCGAGCTTCTGCATCACCCGCGCCTCGACCGCCGGCGGCACTGAGGCGTAGGTGCCGACCGCGCCGGAGAGCTTGCCGACCGCGAGCTGGGCGAACGCCTCCTCCAGCCGGTCGAGGTTGCGGTCGGCCTCGAAGGCGAAGCCGGCGAGCCGCAGGCCGAACGTCGTCGGCTCAGCGTGGACGCCGTGGGTGCGGCCGACGCAGAGGGTCTCGCGGTACTCCAGAGCCCGCGTCACCAGGGCGTCGCGGTAGGCGCAGGCGCTGGCGAGGAGGACTTCGCCGGCCTTGCGCAGCTGCAGCGCCAGCGCCGTGTCGAGCACGTCGGAGGAGGTGAGGCCGTAGTGGATCCAGCGCCCGTGCTCGCCCACCGAGGCGGCAACGACGTCGACGAAGGCGGCGACGTCGTGGTCGGTCACCTTCTCGCGCTCTTCGACCGCCTCGACCGTGAAGGCGGCCTTTGCCCGCGCCTGCTCGGCCGCCTCCGGCGGCACCACGCCCTCCGCCGCCCACGCCTCGGTCGCCGCCAGCTCGACTTCGAGCCAGCTCTGCAGCTTCGCCTCCGAGGTCCAGACCGCCCCGATCTCGGGACGGGTGTAGCGAGGGATCACGCGTTGATTATCCGCCCGGCGAGGACGCCGGCGTTTTTGGCGCCGTCGATCGCGACGCAGGCGACCGGAATCCCGGGCGGCATCTGCACCGCCGAGAGCAGCGCGTCGAGGCCGCCGAGGCTCTTGCCGAGGATCGGCACCCCGATCACCGGCAGATCGGTGTGGGCGGCGGCGACTCCCGGCAGTGCCGCCGACATCCCGGCGCCGGCGATGATCACCTTCAGCCCGCGCATGCGGGCGTTCTGGCAGTACTCGCGGACCAGCTCCGGGTCGCGGTGCGCGCTCATCACCCGCACCTCGTAGCGGATTCCCAGTTCCTCCAGCGCTTTGCCGGCCGGTTCCATCTTCGGCTTGTCGTTCTTCGAGCCCATGATGATCCCGACGTGCGGCTCGTCGACGTCGATTTCGGTGAAGGCTTCCTCGACGGTGGCCATCGTCGCCGTCTGGGTGGGGTCGGCGGGGGGCTCGGCCGGCGTGGCGGTGCCGGTCGGCTGCGGCTCCTCGGAGATCTCGCTCATCTTTTCCTCTCGGGGTTTCTGTTGGTGAGGTCTGTTGTTCAACCGGGTACGCGCTCGGCGGCGCGGGCGGCGATGTCGGTACGGATCTGCATTCCGTCGAAGCTGATCCGGCGGGCTGCATCGTACGCACGATCGCGGGCCTCGGTGGGACTGCTACCCAGCCCCGTCACGTTCACCACCCGGCCGCCGGCGGTGACGATCTCGCCGCCGCGCTCGGCCGTGCCGGCGTGGGTTACCTCGCCCAGCTCCGCCGCCTCGGCGAGCCCGGCGATCACGTCGCCCTTGGAGGAAGACCCGGGGTAACCGGCGGAGGCGAGGACGACGGTCACCGCCCAGTCGTCACCGAACTCGGCCGACATGCCGGCCAGCCCGCCCGGCTCGCGCGCGGCGAGGAAGAGCTCGGCCAGGTCGGAGCGCAGCCGCGGCAGCACCGCCTGCGTCTCCGGGTCGCCGAAGCGGGCGTTGAACTCGAGCACCCTCGGGCCCTCGGCGGTCATCATCAGCCCGGCGTAGAGGACGCCGTGGAAGCGGACGCCGCGCTCGGCCATTCTCGCGACGATCGGCCGGTGCACCCGCTCGACGATCTCCTCGACCTCGGCGGCGCCGAAGCCGGGGACCGGGGAGTAGCTGCCCATGCCGCCCGTGTTGGGGCCGGCGTCGCCGTCGAAGATCCGCTTGTAGTCCTGGGCGGGGGCGAGCGGGACCACGTTCTCCCCGTCGCAGAGCGCCAGCAGCGAGAGCTCTTCGCCCTCGAGGAACTCCTCCATCACGACGGTCGTCTCGCCGAACCGTCGCTCGGTGAAGAAGACGTCGAGCGCCTCGCGCGCCTCGGCCTCGCTCGAGCAGATGATCACGCCCTTGCCCGCCGCGAGCCCGTCAGCCTTGAGCACGGTCGGGAAGCCGGTCCGCTGCAGCTGCTCGTCGGCCTCCTCGCGGCCGTGCAGGAGGACATACCCAGCGGTGGGCACCCCCGCCTCCTCCATCAGCTCCTTGGCAAACGCCTTCGAGCCCTCGATCTCGGCCGCCGCCTTGCGTGGACCGAAGGCTGGAATGCTCGCCTCCTCCAGCGCGTCGACCGCGCCGGCGACGAGACCCGCCTCCGGCCCGATCACGGCCAGGTCGACGCCGTTGCTTTGCGCCGCCGCGACGATCGCCACGGCGTCGTCGGCGGCGACCTCCGGCAGGCACTGCGCGTCCGCCGCGATCCCGGCATTCCCCGGCGCGCAGAGGACGTCGGTGACCTGCGGCGAGCGCCGCAGCGCCTTCACGATCGCGTGCTCGCGACCGCCTCCGCCGACTACAAGGACCTTCAAGATCGGCGAGCTACAGCGACGACGACAGATCCTCGGCCGGCAGCGCCGCCAAGGTCTGGCTGGTCATCGTCCCACGCGAGCCGAGCTCAACGGAGACCTTGGCCATCGTCTTCTCGTCAGGCGCCTCAACCACCGTCACAAAGTCGTACTGCCCCAGCGTCGCATACTGCGACACGACCTTGACCCCCATCTGCTCAACCTCCCGGTTGACCTCGGCAATCCGCCCGGGATGGTTCTTCAACGTCCGCACACCCTCCGCGGTCAAGTTCGTAAGCATCAAAAAAGTAGGCATCTCCCACTCCTCCAAGATCTAGATGGCCGTCAACCCAAAGCTACCCGCTCAGCTAGATTCGGGGGCGCTCCTGTACAGGGGATCGGTGCCCCTCCTCCGGAATCGCCGAACATCCCTCCGGAGGGGCACCGATTCCCTCTCCGACACGTCCCGTAGTTCCATCTGCCCCAAGAGGTGGCAGAGAACCCCCGCGACTCGCTTTCGCCCTACAGCGTCAGCCAGCAACTGTCGCTAGGAGGGATGGGTGTCCCTCTCGCGCCCGGCGTCCTGTTGCTGGCACAGACCAGTTAGCGAGAGACGACCGACTTAGAGGCCAGCAACCCAGGGACGAGAGGGACCCCCATCCCTCCCTACAAGCAGCCGCTAGTACCCAGGTGGATGCCGCACCACAAAGCCATCCGGATACGGAGGCTCGACGTGCCACCGCGGCCCGGTGCCTTCGGCATCGCCCACCGTGTCCCAGCGCAGACCCGCCACCGACATATAGGTATGCGTCGCGTTGGCGTAGATCGTGATCCAGCGGCCGGGGCCGGGTTCGCCGTAGCTCTCGAGCGAGCCGGAGGTGAGGGGGGTGTCGAGGAGGCCGCCGCCGTAGAGGGCGAAGGAGACGGCGCCGGAGCAGTCGTAGCCGTAGGAGTACCAGGAGCCGTGGCCGCCGCCCCAGACGTAGGGGGTGTCGGCGATCGAGTTGGCGGCGGCGATCACTGCCTTGATCGCGGGCGGGGCGCTGCGGGGGGCGGCGGCGAGGCCCTCGGGAGTGAGGACGGCGTTCGGGCCCGGCGCTTCGAAGCCGGTCGCCAGCGGGGCGATCCGCCAGTCGATGTAGCGGACTTTGCAGCCGCCCTCGATTTCGGCGGCCTCCTGGAGGACCTCGTCGACGTACCACTCGGCCTGGTTGTGGGTGAAGACGCCGGCCTGGATGCTGCCGCGCGACCAGAGCATCCGCGCCAGGGTCGCCGCCGAGTCGGCGATGTCGCGGTGGCGGACCTTGCCGTCGTTGTCGCCGTCGACCGCGTAGCGGTGCCACTCCATCGGGTCGAGCCCGAGGGCGCCTTCGATGTTCAGCTGATGCTTGCTCATCCCGCGGCCGAAGTTCGACTCGAGGCGGGAGATCGCCGCTAGCGTCCAGACGCCGCGCTTACCGAGTTCGTAGCGGGCGGCCGCGTCCTCGAAGGCCTGTAGGTATTCCTCCGGGATCTTGTGTTTCCAGTCCGGCGCCGCTTCGCAGGTGAAGACGGGGATCTGCGGGCCGAGGCCGAGCGCGCTGAAGGAGTTGCTGCCGACTTCGTCGGCGTAGCAGCCGGCGTTCGCCAGCACCTCTTCGACATACCAGTCGGCGTGGTTGTAGGCGAAGATCGCGCCGTAGGTGTCGGCCGGCATCCCGGCCGCTTTCAGGTAGCCGGCGGCGGCGTAGATCGCGTCTTCGGGGTTGTTCGGGTCGGCGACTCCATCGCCGTTGGCGTCGACGCCGTAGGTGGCCCAGGTTTCCGGCATGAACTGCATCCAGCCCTCGGCGCCGGCCGAGGAGGGGCCGAGGTTGGTGCCGAAGGCGGTCTCGACGGCGTTGATCCCGGCGAGGATCGCCGGGCCCTGCGGCCCGAGGCCGTACCTGGCGGAGGCCCCCTGGTAGATCGGGATCAGGACCGGCGGCACGCCGCTGACGGCGCAGCTCGAGGCGGGAAGCGAGGGGATCGCGAAGGTGGTCGGGCTGGGAGCCGAGGCGGCGCCGACCGGCGTTTCGGTTGCGGTGCCTTCAGGCGCTGTGCCTCCGGTGCTCGACGTGCCTTTGCCGGCGTTGACGCCGCCGGTCGGCGGCGGCGTGTGGGTTGCCGGCGGCGGCGGGGAGACCAACGTCGCCCCGTGCTTGACGCTCGGTTCTTCCGCCGGCGGCGGGACGAAGTGTTCGGCCGGTTCGGGGGTGGCCGAGGGAGCGGGGGTTTCCGTCGCCTCGGTCGCGGGAGCTTCCACCGTCGTATCGGTCGCGGGCACCGCAGCCGTTTCGGCCTCCGCCCGGGCGACCGCAACCGGGACCGCCAGCGCCACCGTCGCCGCCGCGGTCACCACAACCGCCCTGATCTTGCCGGTCCGCTCCATCACCCGAGGATGTTGGTGACGCGCCAGCCCTGGTTTTTCAGCTGTTCCATTTCCAGCCGCAGCTCGCTGGTGACGCCGACGCGCAGGAGCGAGACGCTGAGCGGGTAGATCGTCCCGTGCGAGGGGGCGGGAACGATGTTGAGGATCTTCGCCTGCGGGACTTCGACGCCGGCGGGTTGCCGCGGCGGCCGCTTCATCAGCGCCTTCGTCAGCTCGGGGGTCGCCGTCACCTCGAAGGCTTCGCGAGCTTCCTCCGCGCCGCCGGTCTCGTAGACAACGAAGGCGTCGGCGAATTTGCGCGCGACCGCGAGCGCGGCGGGGCCCGCGAGTGGGCCGTCCGGCAGGTCGGCGGTCTGGGCGGTGGAGGTCGTGGCGCCGGCGGGGCGGGCAGCAGCTGAGGCCGGGGAGGAGGTGATCGTGTCGGTGCCGGGGTTGCCGGTGTCGGCTGCGGTCCCGGCCGGGCCGGCAGCGTTCTCGACGCCCTTGGACTGCCCGACCTTCTCCTGCCCTTCAGCGGACTTAAAGACGGGCGCGGCGCCGTGCAGCGTCGGCTCCGGCTTTTCTTCCGGCGCGGGGGCGGGGGCAGTGTGGGCGGGGCGAGGAGCCGGCGTGCTGACGACCGCAACCGGGCTGGTCGCCGCGGGCTCCGAGCCCCCAGAACCGAGCAGCGAGTAGCCGCCGACCCCGAGCGCCAGGGCGAGGAGGACGGCGCCGCCGGCGATAGCCGTGCGGCCGGGGTCGCCTAGTCCCAGCAGTCGGTCGGAGACCGGCCAGAGCAGGTGCTCGCGCAGCGCCAGCGAGAGGTCCTCGACGGCCTCGGGTGGGCGGCGCTTGGGCCGCGCGTTGATCGGGGTCGGCTGATTCTCGTTGAGGTCTGCCATCAGGTCTGTCGGGTCGCTCCCATCGTCCAGATTCGCTCAGACAATTAAAGAGCACCTTTCGCGTCTTGTTGTTTCGGCAGAACCGAGCGGCAGTTTGAGCCCGAGCAGCGGGTCTTGCGCCCGCTGCCTGCCGTTATGCCGCGGTTGCGGCAGGCGTCCCGGCCCGCTCGAAGGCGATCTCTCCTTCGGCGGCGTCGACCCGAACCCTGTCGCCCTCGCCGAACTCGCCCTCGAGGATCTTCAGCGCCAGCTTGTCGACGAGCTGCTTCTGGATCACCCGCTTCAGCGGCCGCGCCCCGTAGGTGGGGTCGTAGCCGAGGTTGCCGAGCAGCGTTCGCGCCTCCTCGGTCAGCTCGATCTCGATCCCCCGCTCGGCCACCCGGCCGACCAGCTGGTTGACCTGCAGCTCGACGATCCGCCCGATGTCGGCCTTCGAGAGCCGGTGGAAGATCACCGTGTCGTCGATCCGGTTGAGGAACTCCGGCTTGAAGGTCGCCGCCAGCACCTCTTCGATCGCCTCGCGGATGCCCTCGTCGACCTGGTCGCCGAGGATCCGGTCGGAGCCGACGTTGGAGGTCATGATCAGGACCGTGTTGGTGAAGGAGACGGTGCGGCCCTGGCCGTCGGTCAGCCGCCCGTCGTCCATCAATTGCAGCAGCGTGTTGAAGACGTCGGGGTGGGCCTTCTCGATCTCGTCGAGCAGCACGACCGCGTAGGGCCGCCGCCGCACCGCCTCGGTCAGCTGGCCACCCTCCTCGTAGCCGACGTAGCCGGGAGGGGCGCCGATCAGCCGCGCGACCGTGTGCTTCTCCATGTACTCGGACATGTCGAGGCGGACGATCGCCTGCTCGGAGTCGAACATGAACTCGGCCAGCGCCTTCGCCAGCTCGGTCTTGCCGACCCCGGTCGGGCCGAGGAAGAGGAACGAACCAATCGGCCGATTCGGGTCGGATAGGCCAGCGCGAGAGCGCCGCAGGGCGTTGGAGACCGCCTCGATCGCCTCGTCCTGGCCGATCACCCGGTCGTGCAGCCGCTCCTCCATCTGGATCAGCTTCTGCACCTCGCCCTCCATCAGCCGGCTGACCGGGATCCCGGTCCATTTGGCGACGACCTCGGCGATGTCTTCCTCGGTGACTTCGTCGGCGAGCATCGTGCCGCCGCCGGCGTGCACCTCCTCCAGCCGCGCCTGCCCCTCGGCGACTTTCGCCTCCAACTCGGGGATCTGACCGAATTTGAGTTCGGCGGCGCGCTCCAGATCGGTCTCGCGTTCGGCCCGCTCGACCTCCTGTCGTGCCTCCTCGAGCTCGGCCTTGGCGGCGTTGATCTGCTCCAGCGGCTCTTTCTCGTTCTGCCAGCGGGTCCGCAGCGCCTCGGCCTCCTCGCGCAGGTTCGCCAGGTCCTCCTCGAGCGTCCCCAGCCGCGCCTTCGAGGCCTCGTCAGTCTCTTTCTTCAGCGCCTGGCGCTCGATCTCCAGCTGCTGGATCCGCCGCTCGACCTCGTCGATCTCGGTCGGCACCGAGTCGATCTCGATCTTCAGCCGCGAGGCGGCCTCATCGATCAGG
>Ga0307316_10000746_pt1 | contig 9979 bp, 10 predicted proteins | sample ER_DNA_356_FD_194504 | JGI IMG/M metagenome (GOLD analysis project Ga0307316, IMG submission 194504) | Bulk soil microbial communities from the East River watershed near Crested Butte, Colorado, United States - ER_DNA_356 | ecosystem: Environmental > Terrestrial > Soil > Floodplain | place: USA... | reverse complement strand
GAAGCCGAACGCCAGTCCCATCCCGACCACGACGCTCTGCACGGCGATGCCCCGCGACCGCCTCGCGATCGCGATCGCTTCGACGAGCCGATCCAACCGATCCACCACGAGCACAACGTCGGCGGCCTCGGACGACGCGGTCGCGCCCCTCGCTCCCATCGCGACCCCGACGTCGGCCGCCGCGAGCGCGGGCGCGTCGTTCAGCCCGTCCCCCACCATGATCACGATGCCGTGCTCGCGTTCGGCCGAAACGGCTTCCACCTTCTCCTCGGGGGCGCGTTCGGACAGGATCCGATCGACACCGAGGGCCGCCCCGACCGACTCCGCCACGTCCGGATGATCCCCGGTGACCATCACCACGCGCTGGATGCCCGATCGACGGAGCGCGCGGATCACGCGCGGTGTGTCCGGCCTGATGGGGTCGTCGATCACGAGCGCGCCGGCGACCTCTCCATCGACGCCGACGAACACGGACGAGGATCCGTCCATCATCGTGCGTCGACGGACCTCGCGAGCGCGACGAGGCAGGGGCCCGCCTCCCGTCACGAATCCGCCCTTCCCCAGCGCGACCTTCCGGCCGTCGACGACGCCGGCGATCCCCGCCCCGTAGCGCTCCGCCACGTCCTCGGGGAAGGACAGGTCCAGCTCCCGCTCGCGGGCAGCGCGGACGATCGCGGTCGCGAGCACGTGCGGCGAGACCTGGTCGAGCGACGCGGCCAGTCGCAGCAGCTCGTCGGTCCCGACGGATCCGAAGGTCTCGACGTCCGCGAGCTGCGGGATCCCGGAGGTCAGCGTCCCCGTCTTGTCGAACAGCAGGGTCTTGCCTCGGGCGAGTGTCTCGAGCGCTCCGCCCCCCTTGACGATGATCCCCCGCTTGGCGGCTCGAGAGATGCCGGCGACCACCGCGATCGGGACGGCGAGGATCAGGGGGCACGGTGTCGCGACGACGAGCACGGACAGCAGCCGGATCTTGTCGCCGCTGATCGCCCACGCAGCTCCGGCGATCGCGAGCGTGACCGGGACGAAGATCAGAGCGTACCGGTCCGCCAGACGAACGGCGGGTGCCTTCTCACGCTCGGCCTCCTCCACCAATCGGACGATCCCGGCGTACGTGCTGTCCGCGGCCGTGGACGTCGCGTGCAGGTCGAAGCCGGCTCCCGCGTTCAACGCCCCCGAGCGGACCAGATCGCCGCGCGGCCGTTCGACCGGACGAGACTCGCCGGTGAGCGCCGACTCGTCGAGGACAGCGTCGCCCTCGAGCACGCCGTCGACCGGGACCACCTCTCCCGTCTTGACGAAGAGCAGGTCCCCCAACACGACCTGGTCGATCGCGCGGGTGCGCAGCTCGCTGTCCTCGTAGCGGTGGACCAACTGCGGAGCGCGCTCCAACAAGGAGGAGAGCTCGCGGTGAGCGCGTCGGTCCGCGTAGGACTCGAGCGCCTGGCCCGTGGACAGCATCAGCGCGATCACCGCGCCCGCCAGGTACTCGTGGAGCCAGAGCGAAACGATGATCGCGAGGAGCGCGATGAAGTCCACGCTCGGCTCTCGCCGGGCGATCGAACGGACGACATCCACGACGAGCGGGATCCCACCGACGACGGTTGTGACGGCCCAGGCGACCTTCGCGGCATCGTGCGCGCCGGCGATCCACATCGCCCCCCCGATCGTGATCCCGACGATCGAGCAGACCAGCCACACCCGGTCGAGGTAACGCGTGGCGTTCACGGCACCCTCCGCAACTCACCGCGCAGGTGCAGGGTGTTCGGCGTGCGCTCGGTCGCCATGAACAGCTCGTACGTGAGGCGGTCCCCCTCCACCCGATACGTGCGCGAGAGCGCCGTCACCTCCAGGCCCGTCCGTGTCCGGCCGACGACGCCGTCGCGATCCGTCGAGAGCCCCAGTGTCGAACCGTCGACGTTGCCGTGAGCGATCTCGGTCAGCCCGATCGGATGGGCGAGGCAGAGCTCGACCTCGCCGCGCTCGGGTCCCGGTCGGAGGAACCCGCGCTCGAGGTGGAGCGGCTGCCGGTCGACCACGCTCCAGCTGGACTGCCGATAGAGCAGGAACGGTTCGCCGACGTGTTCGACGACGACCTCCTCGTCATAGGGGAAGGGATCGATCGTCGGGTAGTCGCCGCGACCCGATCCTCGCCACGTCCCCAGCAGGAACGACAGCGCGGTGAGGTCGCGATGGACATCGGGTTCCACGGAACCGAACGTACCATCCGGTTCGCGCGCGACCGAACGTCGCGGGATCAGGCGTCCCGCAGCCGTCGATCGATCGTGTGTTGCAGGTCAACGACGCTCGTGCGCTCCTGCTGGAGGTTGGCCAGGCGCGCCTGGAACTGCGCGATGCGACGTTCGGCGGCGATGGCGGCATCGTCGGAAAGCAGAGGAGCAGTGATCCGAGCAGGAGTGGTCGCATCGTCGATGTGGGCCGGACCCCGCGCGAGGACGAGGGTCGCCGGGTCGCCGCGAAGCCGTGCCTGCAGGTCGCAGAGACTCGAAAGGACCACCTGATGGATCGGTACTGCGCCCGTAGCTCGGATCATCCCCGGTGCCCCCGTCGAGCGTGACCGCTTGGTGGCGGAACACGATCATACGCCCAGTACATGGTCGCGGTCGATCCGCGCGGCGGCCGGACGACCCGAGGGGATCCACCGGCGGCCCCGTTACGATGCTTCGCAGGTCATGCGACGGTTCCCCCGCACACCTGCGCTCTTCATCGCGGCCACGCTGCTGTTGACCGCCTGCGACCACTTCGCGGCCGCGCGGGCCACCGCGTCGGCGCAACCCCAGCTCACGCCGGCGGCCCCCGGCGACCCCTGCCGAGTGCGGCTCGACCCCGCCTCGACGATCACGGTCGAAACGCTTCGCGCCGCGGACGGGAGTTGCGTTCCTCCGTCGAACCTCCTCGTCTACCGGTGCGACCCGTCGCTCGATCCACCGGTGGCCGTCGCCGATGTCGCCGGCGTCCGCCGCCGGTTCCTTGGCGGCTCGTACGCCGTCCCGGTGCCCTCGCTCCCAACCGACGCACTCCCGGTGGGGATCGCCGAGATCGGCAGGATCTGGACCTCGCGAGACGATCGGCAGCTCTACATCGAGGCCGGCGGGCGGATCGAGCGCTGGCTCGCGCTCCCGGCCGACGGTGCACTCTCGAACCCTCCGACCACGTTCATGCTCGGCGACTCGATCCTGGACGGCGGCCAGGCCGACATCGTGGCGCGTCTTTCGGATTGGAGCGTGACCGTGGATGCTGTCGTCGGCCGCAGCTCCTCGGGCGGGATCACACCGGCCGAATCGCTCCTCGCGACCCCGGACGTGGTCGTCGTGGAGCTCGGGGTGAACGACGTCGACGCCGAGAGTTTCACGGCGAATGCCCAGCGGATCTTGGCCGCGGTCAGCGGGGCACACTTGGTGGTGTGGGTCACCGCGCACGGGCCGGAGCCCGTCACCGATCAGGTGAACCGTGCGATATTCACGATGATGGGCTCGATCCCCAACGGCGCCGTCCTCGATTGGGACCGGCTGGTTCCGCCCGAGCTCCTGGGGAGCGACGGTGTACATCCCACGACCGGGCAGGAAGGCCTCTTGGGGAGCTTTGTCGTGCCGTTCCTGCAAACGTGGCGTGACGCGGCGTCGGGGCGCGGCCCGACCCGGTGTGAAAGTGAGTTGTCCAACGCGATGCATGGATGAGTCGCGCCCGAGAGTCACCCTCCCCGGTCTTCGCCGGGCTTGTTCGGACCGCCGCGACGCCTGCGGGAGAAGTGGATCCGCTGACGAAGCGCGGCTTGTGACCGTCGCTCCGTGGCGGCATGACTCAGTCGCTCCCTCCTACGTTCTGACTCCGCACCCGTGCCGTAACGGTGGTCCCAGCACACCATGCCTTGCACCGTTGGGGATTCGCTGGGGTAGTACGCCGGTCGCCTGAGACCCCGCTCCAGGCACACCGGACAATCGTCGCCAAGCCTCATCCGTTCCCTCCCCTGATCCCGGGGTACCTACCCGGGGTCTGACCGGGCGAACCCTTACTGAAACGGCATGCGACCGCTCAGGGCGAACGACGATGACCGTCGTTTGCTCCGTCAACACCCTACTCGCCTCTCTGCTATTGACTAGAGGCTTTCGACGGGGCTGTCAGGGTTCTGGGAGCGGCCCGCTCCACCGTCGCCGTCCGCATCTGCGGTGGGGGCCCCGACCACCCGGAGTGCCACGCTAGGAGTCACCACCTTTCCATGGACACGTAGCATGGAGCAGTGCCCAACTACGGAGTGATCATCACGCTCAGCGACGTGCAACTGAGTGACGAGCAGTCGGAGCGTGTGAGGCCCGCTATGGATCAAGTGTTCGGCAAGGAGGCCACGACCGCTACGTGGGAGGCCGGGGGTTACCACTACTGGCGGGTGATCTACATCCTTGAGGCCCCCACGATGCTGGATGCGGCAGAGGTCTTGATCCACATGGCGGCGGAAGCGCGCGCTGCCGCCGGCCTCGGGCCTGGCCAGGCCGTTGGACTCTCGTGCCTCTTCCGGGACCTCTCGCATCCCGTTGAGCTGGCCTTGCCACCCGAGAACAGCGCGCCCCAGCCAGGATAGAAGGGCGCCGGACGAGGCCCTCGGACGAGCGCACCGAACTGGGCTCAGCTCTGGATCAAGGCGAGAGCTGAGCAGCGATGGCGTTGGCGATCCGGTTGGCAACATCGGTCGACCAGCTGACCACGAGGAAGTTGCTCCCTTTCGGTCCGGTCCGCAGAGACAGCCGGTACGACTCCGAGAGCCATCCCGGCGGATCATCGACGCCTACCGACCCCTGCGGAGCTGGGAAGCCGATATCGGCCTCGTAGACGTCGAGCCGGCTCCCCTCTCGATCGTCGTACGAGAAGAGCGTTGACGGGAGACCGCCGAGATCCACATCCCCGCTCGCTCGCAAGGTCAGACCGGTCCCCGAGACTTCCGGAGCCGGGCGGCTCGCCGGGGCAGGCGTGGCGCGTGCACCTTGATACGCGGCCATCGCGGCCTGGATCGGCGGCGGGAGGTTGGGTCGGGCGAGGAACTGACCGATCCCCGCCACGCAGAGGAACAGGCCCATGATCGCGGCGAACGGATGCCACAAACGAACCGAACGATCCTGCTTGATGAAGCTCGCGACCTGCAGGACCTTCACGAGGGCGATGAGCGCGGCGAACATCGCGACGACTTCCCAGCCTTTCCACGCGGCGTACGAAAGCAGTGCGAGCACTGTGAAGACCCCGATCCACCATGCGAGGACCCAGTAGCGCTCCGTTCGCGGCATCGTGAGACTCAGGTGCCGGGATGATGGTTCCGACGCGACGGCGGCCGTTGCCAACGCAACGGAGAGCGTCAGTGCGGCGAACAACGGCCCGCGGCGCGCCCCGATGAGAATCGGCAAGGGGTACCTCGCAGAGACCACGATGAGCGCCAACAACGTGATCCCAGCCGCCGCGATCGCGGCGGCGGCGATCGCCGATACCCGAAGCCGAGCTCGGACGTGTTCTGCCATCCGACGAGCCAGCCTAATCGGTGAGGGGTCAGGGGGTATGCGGCTGGGCGATGAGACATCGGCCTCACAGACACGGCCGGGGAGATAGGTTGGGGTTGGGCGTCGCAGCGGTTGGGCCAACGCCCCCGCAGGGTGCTTCTTGTGCCTCGTTGCGGGAGCCAATTTTGGCCGAAGCGAGCTTCGACTTCGCTATCTCCGATGCCAAGCGGTTGTCGGGTGCGACTCCCATCGATGGATCCCAGAAGTGGCGCGGATCCTCACAGGCACGGACCCAAACGATGGCGCGTCACACAGAGGGCGACTCGGCTGATGCAGGTCATGAGCCGAATCGGAGTTTCTGAAACCTTCACGCTGTCGGGCTCGGGGACTGGATCGTTGTCGGGCTCGGCGGATCGATTGGGGGATTCGCGGGCTCGAGGCTCGGGGACTCGCTCGGGCTCGGGCTCGGCGACTCGCTCGGGCTCGGGGACTCGCTCGGGCTCGGCGACTCGCTCGGGCTCGGCTCGGGCGGAGTGATCGGGCCAGGCAGCAGTTCGCCAAGGACGGCGACGATCGCGGAAGCCGTCTTAGGTGACACGTTCGGCAGAAGGGAGGGCACCTGGGAGGCGATCCCGGCATCGAGGTCTCTGACGTCGGCACCGGAGGCGATCGCGGCGGCCCGGACCGCGAGGAGATCGCTCGCTTCACCGATGAGGACTTCGGAAGACGACCCGGCGTGCATGTTCGCGACCAGGAGTTCAAAGGATGAGTACGCCTCGCGAAGATGTGTTGCCGCCGCAGCCGATCCTGACTCTGAGGTGGAGGGCGTAGCCAGGAACAGCCCGGGACCCCTCAAGAGCGCGATGAGGATGACGACGGCCGCTACGGCGCCCAGCAACCGCTCGTACCGACGACCGCTCGCAGGCGCCGGCACCGGCGGTGGCGGCGCAACCTCTTCGGCATCTTCGGCCACCTGGAGGTCCCCCAGATCGAGCGCTTCCAGCTCGTGGGCCGGCGTTGCATCGCAAGGCCCCGACACACCTCGACAGAGCGTGCTGAGGATCCCCTCGAGGTCTGCGATCCCGACCCATTCATCGATGTACGCGTCCGCCCCACGAGAGGGACCGCGCCACGCCTCTTCGGGAGCCTGCGTAAGAACGACGATCTTCGAGGACGGCGAGGCGCGACGGACCCTCTGGACGAGGCCGGCGCCCTCGTGCACAGCGAATCTCTCGTGCAGGATCAGGGCTTCGGGGCGATCCCCGGCGGCAAGAGGGATGAGGTCGGCACCGACCGGCACCATCGGGAGGATCTCGAAACCAGCCTCGCCGAGGAAGAAGCGCACCAGCGTGCACTGGAGCGGGGTGGGCATCGCGACGAGGACCCGGAGCGGTCCTAGGCCCGTCCCCTCAGCCAGAGGCGGTTCGTCGAGTGGCATGTGTGACCTGCTTGGCTCTCGCCGGCTACCTGGGGCAGGGAGCTTACTGGCCCAAACCCCGGGTGCCAGAACCTCTACCCTAGTACGTGGGCAGCACGGGAGCGATAGGTCGACTACGTGACATAGCTGCGAGGCCGGGAAGAGGCGAGGCTACAGCCTCCGGTCAGTCCACCTCCGGCGGGCACACCCCACGCATACAGAACTCTTTCCCCTAAGGATCCGCCATCACTTTGGTCCTTTTGGTCACAGATCGAAGTGCAGTCGGTTCCTGATCGTCCTTCCGGCGGGCTCGGACGAACAGGATGTCGCGGCCACATCCACTGCGGAACTTCTCTCCGGCGGCTCAGTGCAACACTCGTCCTCGCTCTCGACGTGATGATGCAGCCCAACGGTTGTGACCAGAAACGTGCCAACTCTTGGTAGCCGCGGGCGTTGACCACGATGCAGTCGACCACGACGCATCGAATCCGGATCTCCACGTCTCCGGGCTGACAGCGGCTCCCGTGCTCAGATGACGCCGCCCGCCGTGCGCTCGCGTGGTCGTCTCTGTCGACCCGAAAAGAGGAGGGGTCCGCTCTCTTGTGGTTGCGCGTGCGACTCGTGGTTCCCCGTCGGCTCGACGACCTCCATGTGACACGGCTCCATCGGTTGGGCTCGTTCGGACTAGCCTGACCAACTGGGGGCGTCGGGCGGCTAGGTGTCCTTCGTCTTGGGGATGCGGTTCGAGCTGGGTGACGCTACGTTCGGTCCGGCGGCGCGTCAGGAGGAGGGAAGATGAGCGGGGTCGTACGTTCTGGGGCGCGTGCCCGAAGGGCCCAGACGGCCGGTAACGTCTTGATGCCCGACGCGTCCGCCGGCTCGCGGATCATCTGGGGCGGCAGTGAGTGTCTGCAGGTGGGACCCGACGTGACGGCGAAGCGGCGGGAGGCTCTCGAGTCCACGACCGTTTCGTATCTCCCCACGCCGTCGTCGTTGGAGGAGGAGGAGGAGGAGGAGGAGGACTGTTTCGGGTTCTTCCCCCTTCTCAGTCGGGGCGGATCGCTCGGCGTCCTGGGGCAAGCTGTGGGTGGATCCGGGTCATCCCCGTGCGATCTTCCAGATGCTGTTGCCTGTTGAGGGGAAGGAGCTGCAGCGATTCGCGTCTTGATCGTGGACGATCATGTTCTGTTCGCCGAGGCGATCAGCGCTGCGCTTCAAGACGCCGGGATGGGCGTGTGCGCTGCGGTGATCAACGGGCGCGACGCGATCGCTTTCCTCGAGACTGACCGTGCCGATGTGGTCCTGATGGATCTAGGGCTTCCCGACCGCAGCGGACTCGCGGTCGGTCAGGAGATCCTGGAGCGATGGCCGGAGATGAAGATCTTGGCCGTCACGGCGCTCGACGACCCCAAGGCGGTCGATGACGCTCTTCGGACGGGGTTCCGCGGCTATCTCACGAAGGACACGCCCGTGGCCAGGTTCATCAGCTCGCTGGAAGCCATCGTCGACGGGCACGTGGTCGCTCCTCATCGGCTCATCCCAGGTGGTCATCGTCGCAGGCCAGCCGACGACATCTCTCTCCTCGTGACTCAACTCACGTCGCGCGAACGAGAAGTGCTCGGGCTCCTCATGGAGGGAGCAGACGGTCGGACGATCGCACGCCGCCTGGGCATCAGCCGCAACACCGTGCGGACCCACGTCCAGAGCATCTTGACCAAGCTCCAGGTGCACTCTCGCCTCGAGGCCGCGACCTTCGCCGTGCGTCACCACGTCGTCCCCGTCCCCTCCAGCCAGACCCCTCCGTCTGCCTGAAGGCTTCAAGACGTCGGGGTCACGCGGCCCACGACGCCAGCGCGACGATCCCCAGGACAACAACGACGATGATGCCTCCTATGAGCAAGATGGTTCCATCCCCGCCTAGGTCAACACCCGATCGCGTCAAGGTCCCGAAGAAGGGTGCTGTCGCGGTGAGCTGCGGGTGCGGGGGTTACGGCTCTCGTTGTGAACTTGATTCGGTGAGCCAAGGCTCGCCGTTAGTTCTGGATCCGGGTTCCGGTCGACGCTCGCTGTCCGCGATCCTATTCCCGGCGCTCGGCGCGTCAGCGCTCGCTTCACCGCCGCGATCCGCGATTGGAAGACGCGGGTGACGCTCGGGGTACCGGCGTGCGGTGGCGGCGTCTGCGCACCATCTTCGTGCTCAGCTAATTCCACTGCCGGGCGCGGAAAGGTGAGCGGCGGCTGCACGCTCGGCACTGGGAAGCGATATCACAGGTCTCGGCTCGGGCCGCTGGGTGGTCTCCCGACGCGGCCTCGTAGCGTGACATGCTCCCTTGGTGATGGTCACAAACCCGTTCCTCGGACCATCTGTCGCTTCGAGGTACGCGAGGGCTCGGCCTAATCTCCACGGGGAGGCCATCGCCGCATTTTCCGACGCCATCGGTCACGCAAAGCTGGCGATCGACCTTGGATGCGGAACGGGGATGTCCACGCATGCGCTCGTCGGCATAGCGGAGTCCGTTGTCGGTATGGATGCGTCGCCGGACATGCTGGCTAAGTCTCGTCGGGCACCGGATGTCTCTTTCGTCCTCGGGGTGGCCGAGCGCTTGCCGTTCGCGGACAGAACCTTCGACTTTGCAACCGTCGCGTCCGCGATCCATTGGTTCCGTCTGGCTGCCATCGAAGAGGTTCGGCGTGTTCTCTCGGCCGGTGGGCGCTTGGCTGTCTACGACATCCGATTCCGCGCTGAGATGATCGGCGTTGACAGCTTTGGAGACTGGATGGCTCACTCCTGCACCCCCAGGTATCCGCACCCGGCCAGGAACGAACACGATCTTGCAAGCATGGGATTCCGGTCGTTGGGGAGCGAAACGCTATTCCGCGAGGTCATGATGACCCTCGATGAGCTGACCAACTACCTGATGACTCACAGCGAGAGGATCGCGGCGGTTCAGGAGGGGCGAGAATCTGAAGCCCAGCAACGCGCTTTCATCAACGAGTCACTTGCTACGATGTTCCAGCCGGCACCGGTCAGATCCCTAACCTTCGGAATCACCATCGAGCTGTT
>Ga0307316_10000744_pt1 | contig 9995 bp, 10 predicted proteins | sample ER_DNA_356_FD_194504 | JGI IMG/M metagenome (GOLD analysis project Ga0307316, IMG submission 194504) | Bulk soil microbial communities from the East River watershed near Crested Butte, Colorado, United States - ER_DNA_356 | ecosystem: Environmental > Terrestrial > Soil > Floodplain | place: USA... | reverse complement strand
TGATCGTCGCCGAGAGCGGCGTCCTCGAGCGCGCCCACGGAGCGGCTGCCGAGCTCGCGGGGGCGGATGCCGTGCTCGTCGGCTCGGCGCTCATGCGCGCGCCCGATCCCGCCGCGAAGCTCGCAGACCTGCTGCGCAGGCCCCTCGTCAAGGTGTGCGGCCTCACGCGCGCGGAGGATGTGGCCGTCGCGGCCGAGGCGGGCGCTGACCTGGCCGGCTTCGTCCTCGCGGAGAGCCCGAGGCGCGCGGACGCGCCCCTGCCCGTCCCGGACGCGATGCTCTCGGTCGGCGTCTTCGTCGGGGAGACCGAGGACGTCGGCACCGATCTCGCGCAGTTCTACGCGCTGGAGAACGGCCACCGGGCGCGTGACGGCGTCCTCCTCCGCGGGGACAACATCGTCGCCGCGGTGCGGGACCTGCCGTGGCTCGAAGAGGACGAAGCTCACTGGGAGCGAGCCGCCCAGGGTCAGGGGCGCGTCCTCCTCGCCGGAGGCCTCGACCCCGAGAACGTTCGTGCGGCGATCGATGCCGTCCAACCGTGGTGTGTCGACGCGAGCCGGAGCCTCGAGGCCTCTCCTGGGATCAAGGATCACGCGCTCGTGCGCGCCTTCGTGGAGGCGGCCCGGTGACCTCCGTCGATACCGGCTACTTCGGGCCGTACGGCGGCCGCTACGTCCCCGAGACGCTGGTCCCGGCGCTCGACGAGCTCGAGGCCGGCTGGCACGAGATCAAGGATGACCCCGGCTTCGCCCTCGAGCTCGAAGGCCTGCAGCGCGACTACGTCGGCCGCCCCACACCGCTCTACCGCACGGAGCGACTCGTCGAGGGGAAGACCGTGTACCTGAAGCGCGAGGACCTCTGTCATACCGGCGCGCACAAGATCAACAACGCGCTCGGCCAGGCGCTCATCGCCCGCCGGCTCGGCAAGAAGCGCATCGTCGCCGAGACGGGGGCGGGCCAGCACGGCGTGGCGGCCGCGACGGTCTGCGCGCGCTTCGGCCTCGAGTGCGTCGTCTACATGGGCTCCGAGGACATGGCGCGCCAGGCGCCCAACGTCGAGCGCATGCGCCTCCTCGGAGCCGAGGTCAGCCCGGTGGAGTTCGGCACGCGCACGCTCAAGGAGGCGACGAGCGAGGCGATCCGCGACTGGATCACGAACGTCGAGACGACGCACTACATGATCGGCTCCTGCGTCGGCCCGCATCCCTATCCGGAGCTCGTCGGCGAGCTGCAGGCGGTCATCGGGCGCGAGGCGCGGGAGCAGATCCTCTCCGCCGAGAATCGGCTGCCCGATGCGGTCGTCGCCTGCGTCGGGGGCGGTTCCAACGCAATCGGGCTCTTCTCCGGGTTCGTGGACGACGACGCCGTGCGGCTGATCGGCGTCGAGGCGGCGGGAGCGGCGAGCCTGGGCACGGGCCGCGCCGGCGTGCTCCACGGCGCCCGTTCCTCCCTCCTCGCCGACGAGGACGGGCAGATCGCCGACGCACATTCGATCTCGGCCGGGCTGGACTACCCGGGCGTCGGGCCCGAGCACGCCTTCCTGCGCGACTCAGGCCGCGCCGAGTACGTGCCGGCAACCGACGAGGAAGCTCTCGCCGCCTTCCACCTGCTCGCCGAGCGCGAGGGGATCATCCCTGCGCTCGAGCCGGCGCACGCGCTCGCGCGAGCCGTGGAGCTCGACACCGGGCTTATCCTCGTCGGTCTCTCCGGGCGCGGCGACAAGGACCTCGCCACGGTGCTCGCGCGGTGAAGCGCCTCTCGATCTACCTGATGGCCGGGAAGAAGACGCCCGCGCTGGCCGCCGCCGCGGTCGACGGCGGCGCCGACCTCCTCGAGATCGGCTTTCCCTTCTCCGACCCGCTCGCGGACGGCCCGGTGATCAGACAGGCGGGCGAGAAGGCGCTCGCGGAAGGGATGCGCACGCAGGCCTGCCTCGAGTGCCTTGCGCAGACACGGGCTCGTGTCGACGTGCCGCTCATTCCGATGACGTACGCCTCGATCCTCGAGGCCTACGGGTACGAGCGCTTCCGCGACGACGCCGCGGCCGCCGGCGCCTCGAGCTTCATCGTCGCCGACCTACCGCTCGAGGCCGCGCCGGACCTTCCCAGGGTCCAGCTCGTCGCGCCCACGACGCCGAGCGACCGGATCAGGCTCGCCGCCGAGCGCACCGACGGGTGGCTCTATCTCGTCTCCCTCACGGGGACGACGGGCATGCGAGAGACCGTCTCGAGCCAGCTCGCCGGCCTCGTCGAGCGGGCTCGAGCTGAGACCGACGTCCCCCTCCTCGCGGGCTTCGGAATCGCAACGCCCGAGCAGGCGGCGGCCGCCGCGCGCCTCGCGGACGGGATCGTTGTCGGCAGCCGCGCCGTCGAGATCGCCGAGGCCGAGGGGCCAGAAGGCCTCGAGCGCTACGTCCGCTCGCTCCGGGCGGCCGTCGACGAGCGCGTCGAGGCGCCGAGATGAGCGGCCGGGCACGCGTCCGCGCCCGCGAGCTCGGGGTCGCTATCGGCACGCTTCCGACCGGGGAGCGGAACGCGATCACGGACGTGCCCGGCGTCCGGGTCGGCCACGCGACGCTGATCGAGGGCGACGACGTGCGCACGGGCGTGACCGTGATCCAGCCTCACGAGGGGAGCCCGTGGTACGAGCCCGTCTTCGCCGGCGCGCACCGCCTGAACGGGAACGGCGAGCTCACCGGGCTCGAATGGATCCGCGAGTCCGGGATGCTCTGCTCGCCGATCGGGCTCACGAACACCCACTCGGTCGGCGTCGTCCACGACGCGTTGATCTCGGCCGAGATCGCCTCGCGCGAGGACGAGCGCGAGTTCTGGAGCCTGCCGGTCGTCGGCGAGACCTGGGACGGGCTCCTGAACGACATCAACGGCATGCACGTCCGCGCCGAGCACGTCGCCGCCGCGCTCGACTCCGCTACGAACGGCGCGGTCCCCGAGGGAAACGTCGGCGGCGGCACCGGCATGATCTGCCACGGCTTCAAGGGCGGGATCGGCACGGCCTCCCGCGTCGTCGAGGGAGCGGGAGGCGCGGTCGTCGGCGTCCTCGTGCAGGCGAACCACGGCCGCCGGGAGCGCCTGCGGGTGAACGGCATCCCGGTCGGCGAGGCGATTCCCGTCACGGAGATCCCCGACCCGTACGGCCGCGTCCCACCCGGCTCGGGCTCGATCATCGCGATCGTGGCCACGGACGCCGCGCTCCTGCCCGTTCAATGCGAGCGCCTCGCCCAGCGCGCGGGCCTCGGAATCGCGCGGGTCGGCGGCGTCGGCGAGCACTCGAGCGGCGATATCTTCCTCGCGTTCGCCACGGGGAACAGAGGCCTGCCGGCCGCCGACTACGGCGCCGAGGCGCCCCTGACGATCCCGGTGCAAATGCTCGCGAACAACTACATCACCGGCCTCTTCGACGCGGTCGTCGAAGCGACGGAAGAGGCGATCGTCAACGCGCTCTGCGCGGCCGAGACCCTCACGGGCGCCAACCGCGCGACCGCGTACGAGCTTCCACTCGACCGCCTGCAGGAGCTCGCCGCCGCTCCTTGAGGCGTGCCGTCAGTCCGCGCTCGGCCGTAGGCTAGGCGCATGCACACCATCGAGCTCACCGAAGAGGAACTCACCCTGGTCCGCGCTGCGCTCCACTCCTACCTCGACGACTTCGGCCACGAAGAGGCAGACGTCCTACGCAGGATCAAGGAGATTCTCGCCAAGCTGCCCGCCGACGACGCTTAGTGGCCATTCTCGAGACGCGAGTCGACGCCTCGGCGCCCGATTTCGCCGCCAACCTGGAGCGGATGGAGGCGCTCGTCTCGGAGCTTCGAGAGCGAACGGCCGGGGCGGCGCGCGGCGGCGGTGACGAAGCGGTCGAGAAGCACCGCTCGCGCGGGAAGCTCCTCGCGCGCGAGCGCGTCGACCGGCTCCTCGATCCCGACTCCGCCTTCCTGGAGCTGAACGCCCTCGCTGCCAACGGCCTCTACGACGACGAGGCGCCCGCGGCCGGGATGGTCACCGGGATCGGCGTGGTCGACGGCCGCGAGTGCGTGATCGTCGCGAACGACGCGACGGTGAAGGGAGGCACCTACTTCCCGCTCACCGTGAAGAAGCACTTGCGCGCCCAGGAGGTCGCGGAGCAGAACCGCCTGCCGTGCATCTACCTCGTCGATTCGGGCGGAGCCTTCTTGCCGTTACAGGACGAGGTCTTCCCGGACCGGGAGCACTTCGGGCGCATCTTCTTCAACCAGGCGGTGATGTCTGCGGCGGGCATCTTCCAGGTCGCAGCGGTCATGGGCTCCTGCACGGCAGGAGGCGCATACGTCCCGGCCATGAGCGACGAGGCGGTGATCGTCAAGGGGACGGGGACGATCTTCCTCGGGGGCCCGCCGCTCGTGAAGGCGGCCACCGGCGAAGAGGTGACCGCAGAGGAGCTCGGCGGGGCCGATGTACACGCGCGCACGTCGGGCGTCGCCGACCACTACGCCGTCTCCGACGAGCACGCGCTCGCGCTCGTCCGCGAGATCGTCGCGAACCTGAGCGGCCGGGCGCCTGAGCCTCCCTGGAAGCGGGACGAGCCGGTTGAGCCGCTCCACGACCCGGAGGAGCTCTACGGGATCGTCCCAGCCGACTACGCGAAGGGCTACGACGTCCGCGAGGTGATCGCCCGGATCGTGGACGGGAGCGACTTCCACGAGTTCAAGGCGCTCTACGGCGAGACCCTGGTCTGCGGGTTCGCGCACATCGACGGCTTCCCGGTAGGGATCCTCGCCAACAACGGCGTCCTCTTCTCCGAGAGCGCGCTCAAGGGCGCCCACTTCGTCGAGCTCGCCTGCAAGCGCCGCGTGCCGCTCGTCTTCCTGCAGAACATCACGGGCTTCATGGTCGGGAAGGAGTACGAGGCCGGCGGCATCGCCAAGGACGGCGCGAAGCTGGTCACTGCCGTCGCGTGCGCCCGGGTCCCGAAGTTCACGGTCATCGTCGGCGGCTCGTTCGGAGCCGGGAACTACGGGATGTGCGGGCGCGCGTTCGGGCCCCGGCAGCTCTGGATGTGGCCCAACGCCCGCATCAGCGTGATGGGCGGCGAGCAGGCAGCCTCGGTGCTCGCGACGGTCGGAAGCTCCGATCCCGAGGAGATCAGGGCCAAGTACGAGCGGGAGGGAAACCCCTACTACTCGACGGCGCGCCTCTGGGATGACGGCATCATCGATCCTCTGGACACGCGCAAAGTGCTCGCACTGGGGATCGCGGCGAGCCTGAATGCACCGATCCCCGAGACCACCTTCGGCGTCTTCAGGATGTAACGGAGGAAAGCGGCGGCGGGAGCTGGACGTCCGGCAGCGGGGGCGGCGGCAGGTCGACAGGAGGAACGGGAAGCGGCGGGAGCTCGACCGCAGGCACCTCGACCGCAGGCACCTCGACCGGCGGGAGCTGCACGGGCACGAGCGATCCGGAGCCGGCGGCATCCTCGCTCTGGCTCGGCTCGTTCGACGCCGCGCCATCCTGCTCGTGCCCGCCCGGTGACCGGTGCTTCCGTTCCTTCTTCTGCGGGTGCGCCTGCTGCACGCTGTCGGTCGTGACCACCGCGGGCTCGACCGCCTGCCGCACGGCCGGGCCCGTCACGGCCGCCGGGTCCTCCGACGCCGTTCCGTCCCGCACCGGACCCGTTGCGAGCACCGCGCACCCGACGAGACACGCGGCGCTGACGCGCCCGAAGGAGAAGCCGAACGATCCGACCTTCGCCAGGCCCGGAAGCGCGAAGAGCCCGCTGCCCTTGCGGCGAACGACCGGCCCGCGCTCGACCAGCTCCAGCTCTTCGGTCAGGGCGCGCCGGGCGCGGAAGATGAGCGCCTCGACGGCCGGGACGGAGAGATCCAGCTCAGAGGCGATCTCGGCGTAGGAGCGCCCCTGGATCTCGCGTAGGAGGATGGCGTGGCGCTGCGCGTCCGTCAGCCGGCGGAGAGCCGCGCAGATGTCTTTCGACGCGGAGCCTTCCGTGTCGTCGAGCGTGACGAGGAGCTCCGCTTCGAGCTCGACCTCCTGCGGACGCTCTGCGCGGAGACGAGCGCGGCGCCGAACGACGTTGCGCGCGATCGTGAGCAGCCAGGCCCTCGGCCTCTCCGGCCGGTCGCCCCGGCGCATGGCGCGGAAGGCGTTCAGGAAGGCGACCTGGGTGACGTCCTCCGCCTCATCCGGGTCGCGGACGTCCCGGAGCACCGATCCGTACACCTCGCGGTGGTGGCGCCGGTAGATCCGCTCGAAGGAGCGATCGGGGTCCACGTTTCCGTTATGCCGCATTTGAACGCTTCTCAAGCATGTTACTTTTGCCTCCGCAAGTATGACGACGCGCGCGGAACGCCAAGGACGAAACGAATCGCTCTTTCGCGAGGTCAACGAGCGCATCGCGGAGCTCAACCAGACGTTTCAGGTCGAGGGGCGCTCCGAGTTCCTCTGCGAGTGCGGTCGTGAGGGCTGCAAGCGGCCGATCGCGATCTCCCTCTCCGAGTACGAGGAGGTGCGCGGCACGGCGACGCGGTTCTTCGTCCTCCCCGGACACGAGGACGAGAGCGTCGAGCGGGTCGTCAGCCGCACGGATCGCTACGTGGTGGTCGAGAAGATCGGCGACGCCGCGGAAGAGGCAGAAGACCTCGACCCGCGCTCCTAGGAGAGTTTGGCGGGAATCCCGCTCGTTGCTGGGCGAGCAGCGCGGCCAAGCGGCACAGCTGGTATTTCGCCAAGCTCTCCTAGCTAGCCGGTCAGCTCCTCGAGCCGAGCTTCGAGCGCCGTTCGCTGCGCGGAGTCGAGCGGGAGAAGCGGAGCGCGGACGTCGCCCCGCACCTTCACGCCGCGCCACGCGAGCGCCGTCTTGACCGCCGCGTTGAACTGAAACTGCTGGAGGGCTTCGCGGAGCGCCGTGACGACCTCGAGGGTCCCATCCGCCTCGGGCTCCCGGTAGAGGCGCGCAACGTGTTCGGGGAACGCGGCCGCCAGCCCCGAAACGGTGCCAGCGGCGCCCGCGGCCAGGCCTTGCGGAAGCAGCGGCTCCGACCCGATGAAGATGTCGAGACCTTCGACGAGATAGGGCCGGACGCGCTCGAACGGCGTGTCCGAGACCTTCAAGCCGGCCAGGTTGGGGGCCTCCGCCCGCAGGCGCTCGATCACGTTCTGCGGGATGGCGTACCCGCTCCGCGCCTCGAACTCGTAGAGAAAGAAGGGCACGGGGGCGCAAGCCCTGGCCGCCGCGGCGAGGTGGGCGAAGAGCGCCTGGTCGTCGAGCGGGAAATACGGAGGCGGGATCACGGCGACGGCAGCGGCACCGGACTCGGCCGCGTGGGCGGCGAGCGCCACCGTCTCGGCTGTCGTCTGGGCACCGCAGTGCACGGCCACGTCGAGCCGGCCCCGGCAGGCCTCCAGGTAGAGCTCGGCGGCCCGGCGGCGATCGTCCGCGGAGAGCAGGATGCCCTCGCCCGTCGTCCCGAGCGCCAGAATCCCGTCCAGCCCATGCCCGGCGAGGAAGTCCGCGATCTCGCCGAAGGCGTCCTCGTCCAGGCGGGCGCCGTCCTCCCGGAGCGGGGTGACTGCCGCGGCAAGCACACCGTGGATCACAGCCCAAACCTTAAGCTCCCCAGTGATGAGCGCGCTTCGCCTCGAGAGGGACGGGCCCGTCCTCCGCGTGACGCTCGCCCGCCCGGAGCGGCGCAACGCATTCGATGCCGCGCTGATCGCCAAGCTCACGGAGGCCTTCGCCGACGTCGGCGACGCGCGTGCCGTCGTCCTGGCCGGCGACGGTGACGCCTTCTGCGCAGGTGCCGACGTTGACTGGCAGCGCTCATCCATCGACCTCGGCTACGACGACAACGTCGCCGACGCCATGCGGCTCTTCGAGATGTGCGAGGCGATCGACCGCTGTCCCGCCCCGGTCGTAGCACGCGTGCAGGGGTACGCGCTCGGGGGAGGGAGCGGGCTCGTGGCCTGCTCGGACATCGCCCTCGCCGACTCGGAAACGGTGTTCGGGTTCACGGAGGTGCGACTCGGGATCATCCCGGCGGTCATCTCCCCGTTCGTCCTGGCGAGGATCGGCGCGGCCGCGCGGCGCTACTTCCTCACCGGTGAGCGCTTCGGGGCCGAGGTCGCGCTCCGGATCGGGCTCGTGAGCGAGATCGCCGACGGCGACCTGGACGCCAGGGTCGACTCGGTCGTCTCGGACCTCCTCGCCGGCGGCCCCGAGGCCGTGCGCGCCGCGAAAGCTCTCGTGCGCGAGCGGCCGGGTGGCGACGAGGCCGCACGGATCGCCGCGGCCCGGCGTACGAGCGACGAGGGTCAGGACGGACTGCGCGCCTTCCTCGAGAAGCGCACGGCCGCATGGAGATCCGAAAGCTCCTCGTAGCCAACCGGGGCGAGATCGCCGCGCGGATCTTCGCGACGTGCGACCGGCTCGGGATCGCCACCGTCGCCGTCGCTGCGCCGGACGACGCGGGCGCCTTGCACACGCGCCGGTCAGGAGAGGTCGTCGAGGTGCCCAACTACCTCGACATTGGCGCCCTGGTCGCCGCGACGGCCGATTCCGGCGCCGACGCGGTTCACCCCGGCTACGGGTTTCTCGCCGAGAACGCCGACTTCGCCACCGCAGTCCTGTCGGCGGGCCTTGGATTCGTGGGTCCCTCGCCCGAGGCCCTCCGCGCGGCCGGCGACAAGCTCGAGGCGAAGAAGCTCGCAGCGGAAGCCGGCGTACCGGTCGTGCCCACGGGAGATCCCGAGAAGGTCGGGTTTCCCCTCATGGTCAAGGCCGCGGCCGGGGGCGGAGGGCGCGGGATGCGCCTGGTGCGCTCTCCGGAGGAGCTTGCAGGCGCCCTCGAGTCCGCCCGTCGCGAGGCGGCGTCCGGGTTCGGCGACGACCGCGTCTTCTGCGAGCGCTGGGTCGAGCGTCCCCGTCACGTGGAGGTCCAGCTCCTCGCGGATGGGCACGGAACCGTCATCCAACTCGGCGAGCGGGACTGCTCCGTCCAGCGCCGTCACCAGAAGATCCTCGAGGAGAGCCCTTCCCCCGCCGTCGGGCCGGACCTTCGCGCCGAGATGGGCGAGGCGGCTATGGCGTTTGCGCGGGCAGTCGGTTACGAGAGCGCGGGCACGGCCGAGTTCATGGTCGCCAGCGGTGAGTTCTTCTTCCTCGAGCTGAACGCGCGCATCCAGGTCGAGCATCCCGTCACTGAGCTCGTCACCGGCGTCGACCTCGTCGAGCAGCAGCTCCGCATCGCCGCGGGCGAGCGGATCGAGATTGCACCTCGGGAGCCGGAGGGCCACGCGATCGAGGCGCGCCTCTACGCGGAGGACCCGCGCACCTTTCTCCCGCGCACCGGGAAGATCGGGCGTCTACGCCTGCCGGACTCGATACGCGTCGACCAGGGCGTCGAGGAAGGGGACGTGGTCCCGGACGCCTACGACCCGCTCCTCGCCAAGCTCATCGCCCACGGGGAGACGCGCGCCGAAGCGCTCGAGTTGCTGGCCGCCGCCCTTCGCGAGACCGAGGTGCGGGGAGTGGAGACGAACCTCCCCTTTCTGCGCTGGCTCGTCGCGCACCCCGAGATCCGGGCCGGCGAGGCCACGACCGCCTTCCTCGACGAGAACCCGCCGCTGTCGCGGCCGCTCCGCGCTCAGCGACCCTGGCGCGGTTCGTGGCGGCTCAACGCCTCCGCTCCGCGCCGCGCCGCGCCGCCGACCGTCGAGGCGGCCGGGCACGCCGAATTGCTGGGCTCCCAGAGCGCCCTCACGGCTCCGATGCCCGGCGTCGTCATCCGCGTCCTCGCTGAGGAAGGCCAGCGCGTCGAGCAGCGCCAGCCGCTCGTCGTCCTCGAGGCGATGAAGATGGAGACGCCGCTCGTGTCGCCGTACGAGGCCGTCGTCCGCCGCGTGCATGTCGCCGAAGGCGACCGCGTCGCGGGGGGCGCTCTCCTCGTGGAGCTGGAGGAATGAGCGGCGCCGACCCGCTCGCACTCTTCCGCG
>Ga0307316_10000742_pt1 | contig 10013 bp, 7 predicted proteins | sample ER_DNA_356_FD_194504 | JGI IMG/M metagenome (GOLD analysis project Ga0307316, IMG submission 194504) | Bulk soil microbial communities from the East River watershed near Crested Butte, Colorado, United States - ER_DNA_356 | ecosystem: Environmental > Terrestrial > Soil > Floodplain | place: USA... | reverse complement strand
GGCGCGGCGCGGTGCGGACCGGTTGGAGGCCGCGTCCGTCGCCGAGATCACGGCGCGGTAGCCGCCGGGTCGGAGTGCATGCTTTCCGATCCTGCCTGTGAAGCGGATGCGGTTCAAGCCCTTGGCCCCATTGCGCCGGAGCGTTCCGACGGTGGCGTGGCGAACACAGCGCTTTGCCTTCCGCAGCCGCGAGGAGGGCCGCACGCAGCGGCCGCCCGAGCGACGGCCCGGGAGCGCGCGCTGGAGCTTCAGCGCGATCGCCGCCGGCTCGCTCAGCGCGTACACGAAGCGGGTGCCGCGCGGGACGCGCGCCGCCACCGGCGTTGCCGCGCGGGCCAGCGCGAACAGCGAGCGGGTCGTTCGGAAGCTCTCGATGAGCGGCGCCTGCGTGTCGACGGGCGTGCCGCCGCCGGCTCCGCCCGCTCCGCCCGCGGGCGGCGGCGCGTCGCCCAGCGTGGCGCCGGACTGGAACTCGAGGGCGCCCATGTCGCGCCGCGGGGTCCCGTCGCCGTTCCCGTCGCGCACCAGCGGGTTGCCGTCGAGGTCGAGCCCCTGTCCGGTGGCCGGATTGCCGGCGTCGATCAGCGGAGAGCCCGGCAGCAGGTGGAAGTCCCCGAGCGTGGGGTCCGCGAACTTGGCATCGCCGACGTTCGTCATGTGCGCCCGGGCGATGCTCGCGTAGGGGCCGTTGCTCTCATCGCTGTCCGGCTCGTGGTCGGAGTAGGAGATCGCGATGCTCGCATGACCTGTTCCCGATGCGGGTGTGGCTGCTTCGAGACGGCCGTCTCGGATGATCGAGTTGGTGATGTTGACGGTCGCGTTCTCCGCCGGAGCGGCGAATGTGTTCGCCGTTACCGCTCGGGTGCTCAGGCGGCCGGCGCCGATGATCGTCACGCCGTCGGCGTTGACCGTTCCCGACGAGCCGGGCAGCGGGTTCGCGTAGAGGCCCACGGCAGGCTGTCCCGCGACGAATATCGAGCTGCTCCTGACCGTCGTCACATTGTTGCCGCCGACCACCCCGGCGCCCGAGGTGACGAAGCGGGTGCGCTCGACCGTCCCGCCATAGCGGGCGGTCGCCCCGTAGAACGCGGAGATCGAGGAACGGCGCACCGTGCCGCCGCCCGCGTCGGTCCAGACGCCCGTGGTTGTCGCCGTCGGCAGGCCGCCGAGGGTGATGTTCGAGTCCTCGAGCACTCCGCCGTTCTCGAGGTACACGCCCCGGTGGTCGTACAGCTGCTGCTTCGCCTCGATGACATCGATTCGTCGCGCGGTGTCGTCGGTCGACAGCCCGGCGAATCCGTTCGCCACGTTGGCCGGAATGCTGATCCTCAGGTCGTGAGCCGAGCTGCCCGCGCCGCCGAAGAGGCGCAGCACGCTGGATGCGCCGCTGGGCGCGGTGAGCACGGTCTGTCCGGCGCCCTTCCCGACGATCTCCACCGGACCGCCGGACTGGCTGTAGTCGAAGCCGCCCGTGGTCGGCGCTACGTAGGTGAACGCTCCCAGGAAGATGCGATCGGGGTCGTTTGCGTTGTCCGCGTAGTCGAGCGCCTTCTCGAGGGTCGTGGTGTTCGTGCCGCCGCAGCCGACGTTGGGGAACACGCAGTAGTCCGTCGCCCCCGCCGTCGCCGGCAGAGCGCCCAGGAGGCACGGGGCGGCGATGGCGGCTGCCAGCCAGGCCCTCATGACGACGACCTCGTGACGGTGCGGCGGCGAATGGTCACATGGGTCACGCTCGTCTTCGACGCGCCGGACCCGTCGTGGGCCGCGCTCACGTCCCTGCCGTGCAGGCGGCGCACGCGATGAAGCCGCCGGAGGCCGGCGCGCGTGACGCGCACCCGGACCCTCGCCCGGTCGCCCGCGGCGATGGAGAAGCGGGCCTTGCCGAGGGTGAGCCGCTTCGCCGCGAGCCTCGTCCGGCCGGAGCAGCCACCGACGGTCGCCGCGGGGCAGCTCAGCTTCAGCGTGATGAACTTGCCGGAGAGGGCCAGCCGGGTGGACACCAGCTTCACCCCGGCGAACCCGGGTGCCGGGCTCGAGCCGGAGGGGCTCGACGTGGCCGAGGCGGTGGTGAAGCTCTTGTCGTACCCCCGAGTGACGCCGGCCTTGTTGCCGGCGACGAGCCGGTAGTGATAGGTCGTCCCCGGGCTCAGGCCGTCGAGCGCGGCGGTGACCGGGAGCGCGCCGAGGCCGGTGCCGGGGTCGGTGGCGGGCGTCGTACTGCCGTAGGCCGTCGTCGGGCCGTACTCGAAGTGGTAGCTGGTGGCGACGCCGTTCGCGGTGACGCTTCCGATCAAGGTGGCAGCCTGGGCGCTGACCCCGGTCGCCGGGCCGGTGACCACCATCGGCACCGGGACGAACTCGTGGGCGCCGATGTCCGTGGTGGCGATCCGGCGCAGCTCTCCGTCCACGTCGAACGCCCCGTTGAGCGGCTCGTTGAGACCGCTGTCGATCGTCACGGACCCGAGGGCCTGGCGGTAGTCGCCGGCGGCCGCGTTGACGAAGGTGGGCGGAACTTGCTGGTTGCCGCCGCCGTCCACGAACTGGATGTCGAAGCCCTGCTTGTGCACGCTCGCGAAGTTCGAGTGGGTCGCGCTGATCGTCCCGTGACCGCCGAGGCCGTCGCTGGCGACCAAAAGGGTGGGGCCGCCGGGGCCCCCCTGGGCGATGACGTTCGTGAGGTTGAAGGTCACGTCCCCCGCCGCGTAGAGGTTGATCGCCGGTGATCCAGGCTCGGTGGCGATCACGGTCAGATTGCGAAGGCTGCTCGTATTCGTCGGCCCGTCGGGACTCGCGCAAATGGGATTCATCCCCGACACGACGACGCTGTCGCGTACGAGGGCGTCCTTGAGGAAGATCGCGCAGGAGGTGCTGGCGGAGCCCTTCAGGACGACCCGGTCGACCCTCGCCCCCGAAGTCGTCAGAGTGTCGGCCGCCTCGGCCTGGTCGATCTCGACGTCGCGCAGCAGGGAGCCGTTCATGAGCCTCAGCCCCTGTTGGCTCGCGCCGCTGAACAGAAGGCGCGGACGCGGCTGGCCGGCCACGCCGCGAATCGTGATTCGCGCCGGGTCCTCGACCGTCTCCGTCAGCGGATACTTGCCCGGGTTCAGGATCACCTCATCGTCGAGCTGGGCGACACCGATCGCCGACTTGAGGCTGCACGGCTTCTCGGGGGTGCAGCCGATGCCGCCACCCGCGGGGCTGGCGTAGCGCTGGGCCGCCGAGGCCGCGGAGGGAACCGCCGCGACGGCGACCGCGCTGAGGAGACCGGCTATGAGGGGCAGTCGTCTGCTTGCGGGGAGCACGCCGCCCACCGTCCCAGGACGCCGAGGGCGCTGCCATGGGGGAAGTCCGCCAACCGGTGGCGGAAAACCGACAGGTTGGCGCGCATCGTCCTCGCCCGATCCGGGTAGGGCGACTTTCAACAGGGGCTGCGTGCCGGTGTTGTGGCGCGCGTAAGAGACAGAAAGGGCTTATCCGTGAAGAGGATCACGGCTGTTGTCGTTGCGCTCGTTGCGCTGCTGATCGTGCCGGCTCAGGGGCTGGCCGCCAAGAAGAGTCCCAGCGGGAAGGGCTCTCACAAGCCGGCAGCGGCCGCCGCGTGTCCGACCCAGAGCTACCAGTACGACAGCGGCGGGGCGCCTGGCAGCGGCCCCGTGAACGATCCTCTCTTCCCGCACCAGTGGGCGCTCGATCAGATGAACACGCCCGAGGCGTGGGCGCGCGGCGCGACCGGCGCCAACACGACCATCGCGGTCGTCGATACCGGGGTAGACCTTCAGCACCCCGACCTGAGCTCGAAGATCGTGGCCGGCCATGACTTCGTCGCGAGCAACGGCGACTGCCCCGCCGGGCCGCAGGACGAGAACGGCCACGGCACCCACGTCGCCGGCATTGCGGCGGCCGTCACGGACAACGGGATCGGCGTCGCCGGCGTGGCGCCGGACGCCAAGATCATGCCCGTGCGCGTGCTCGACGCGGACGGCAGCGGCGCCTCGGATGACGTCGCCGCGGGGATCGTCTGGGCCGCCGACCATGGCGCCGAGGTGATCAACCTGAGCCTCGGCGAGCTGCCGATCGTCGGCCAGCTCGAGCCCCTCAACGCGGAGATCGAGGCGGCCGTGACCCACGCATGGGACGCGGGCTCGCTGGTCGTCGCCGCGGCCGGGAACGAGACCTTCCCGCTCTGCTCCTACCCGTCGTTCGCCGACCATGCGGTCTGCGTCGGCGCCACGGACAGCCGCGGCCTTCCGAGCTACTACTCGAACTTCCCGAACAACAAGACGATGCTCGGCTTCCGGGCGCCCGGCGGCGTGGGCAGCGTCTTCTGCGAGGACGACGAGGACATCTGGTCGACCATGTGGCCGGGCTCGACCTACGACTGCACCGGCTCGGGCTCCCTCTCCGGGTACGACACGCTCGCCGGCACGTCGATGGCCTCGCCGCAGGTCGCCGGAGTGGCGGCGCTCCTGTCCGGACAGGGCCTCACGAACCAGCAGATCGTGGACCGCCTGAAGGCGACCTCGTCGAACCACGGCGCCTACGACCCGATCATGGGCTACGGGATCGTGGACGCGGACGCGGCCACGCAGTAGGAGCGCGCCCGGCGCGCCCTCTGAGGGGCTCAGGGCGCGCCGTGGATGTCGTCGACCCAGAAGACCTCCTCGGGCTTGTCCTCGACCACGGGGAGGTCGAGGTTGACCACGATCGGCTCCTGGCCGCTTCGCACGACGACGCATGAGAGCTCGTCGTCCGGGCTCGCGTTGATCTCCTGGTGGGGCACGTAGGGCGGGACGTAGATGAAGTCGCCCGGGCCCGCCTCGGCGGTGTACTCGAGCCGCTCGCCCCAGCGCATCCGCGCCTTGCCCCGGACGACGTAGATGACGCTCTCGAGCGAGCCGTGGTGGTGCGCACCCGTCTTGGCGTCCGGGTGGATCAGGACCGTGCCGGCCCAGAGCTTCTCGGCGCCGGCCCGCGCGGTGTCGATGGCGCCCTCGCGGTGCATGCCCGGCGTCTGCGGAGTGTTCGGGTCGAGCTCGCCCGCGCGCACCACGCGCACGCCGTGGAGTCGCCACTGATCGTCCACGGGGCCGAGTATCGAGTTCGCTCGGCGCCGCGTCAATCGTGATAAGACGGACCCATGAAGGCAAAGCTCGATCACGTCGGACTCGACGTGAGCGACTACCAAGCCAGCAAGGCCTTCTACAAGCGCGCCCTCGCGCCGCTCGGGATCCGGCTCATGATGGAGCCCGTTCCGAACGTCGGCGGCTTCGGCGTCGACTTCCCCTTCTTCTGGATCGCCGAACGTAGCCGCGGCCCGGACAGCGGCACGCACGTCGCGTTCACCGCCCCCGATCACGCGACCGTCGACGCTTTTCACGGCGCGGCGATCGCCGCCGGCGGGGCCGACAACGGCGTGCCGGGAGTCCGCGAGATCTACCACCCGACCTACTACGGAGCGTTCGTGCTCGACCCGGACGGCAACAACGTCGAGGCCGTCTGCCATGGCGAGCCAGGCTGATCGATCCCACGTCCGGCTCGCGGAGCTCGTCTCCGCGCTCTCGCTGGGGATAGACCTCGGCTTCGGACAGCCGATGGAGCACGTGCTGCGCCAGTGCCTGATCGCGCTCCGCCTGGCAGAGGGGCTTGGGCTCGACGAGGAGCAGCGGGCGGTCGTCTACTACACGGCGCTGCTCATCAACGTCGGCTGCCACTCGGACGCCCACGAGCAGGCGAAGTGGTTCGGCGACGACATCGCCGCGAAGTCGATCAAGTACGACTACGAGCCCAGGAGCCTGCGTATGGCGGCGACGGGGATACGGTTTCTCGGCTCCGGGCACCCGCCGCTTCACCGCTTCCGTCTCGGGCTCGAGTTCCTGATCTCGGGCCACCGCGAGGTGGACGGGATGATCGAGCACCACGCCGCGATCGCGCGGACGCTCGGCGAGCACCTCGAGCTGCCCGACGAGGTGCTGGCCGCTCTCGGCGCCGCATACGAGCGCTGGGACGGGCGCGGCTGGCCGGGTGAGCTGCGCGGGGAGGACGTGCCCCTCGCGGCGCGGGTGGCAGGGGCCGCCGAGTACATCGAGGTGGCTAACCGGATGGGAGGGGTGGAGGCGGCGAAGGAGCTGGCCCGCGAGCGTCGCGGCGAGCAGTTCGACCCGGCTGTGTCCGACCTCCTCGAAGCCGAAGGCGACGTGATCCTGTCCGGGCTGGACGCGGTCGCCACCTGGGACGCGGTCATCGAGGCCGAGCCCGCGCTCGCCGTCATGCTCTCGGGCGAGCGCTTCGACGCCGCGCTCACCGCCATAGCGGACTTCGTCGACCTGAAGTCGCCGTACTTCCTCGGCCACGCGCGCGCGGTCTCCGAGCTCGCTGCCGAGGCGGGCGGGGCGCTCGGCATGTCCGAGGCGGAGCTGCGCACGCTGCGGCGCGCCGGCATGGTGCACGACCTCGGGCGCCTCGGCGTCTCGAACGCGATCTGGGACAAGCGTGGGCCGCTCGCCGCCGGCGAGTGGGAGCGCGTCCGCCTCGAGCCGTACGTGACCGAGCGGATGCTCCGGCAGTCGGACGCGCTTGCGCCGCTCGCGGCGATCGCGGTCCAGCACCGCGAGCGGCTCGACGGCTCCGGCTATCCGCGCGCGCTGTCGGGCGCGGCGATCTCGCAGCCGGCGCGCATCCTCGGCGCGGCCGACGCCTACCAGGCGATGCGCGAGCCGCGCCCCCACCGGCCGGCGCGCTCAGCGGACGAGGCGGCCGCGGAGCTCCGGGCCGAGGTCAGAGCCGGGCGGCTCGACGGCGACGCGGCCGAGGCGGTGCTCGGCGCGGCCGGCCACCGCGTGTCGCGGCGCCGCGAGGGGCCGGCGGGGCTCACCCAGCGCGAGGTCGAGGTGCTGAGGCTGCTCGCGCGCGGGCTGTCCAACAAGGAGATCGCCCAGCGACTGGTGATATCGCCGAAGACGGTCGGCAACCACGTCGAGCACATCTACATGAAGATCGGCTCCTCGACGCGAGCGGCCGCCGGCCTGTTCGCCATGCGGCACGGCCTCCTGCCGGAGGAGGAGCTCCCCGCGCCGGTGCCGGCCTGAGCTCGGCTCAGCCCGCCTGCATCGCCTGCATGTTCTTCATTATCTGCTGCTCGACCTCGGCCATCTCCTTGGCGGGGCTGAACTGGAGGTACTCGGTCCCGGCCTCGGCACGCTGGAGGTGCCCGGGCGGCACGTAGAAGGCGTCGCCGGGCTCGAAGATCTCGTCCTGGCCGTCGACGGTGAACGTCACCCTTCCCTTGAGCACGTATCCCCAGTGCGGGCAGTGGCACTGGTCGTTCGGCAGGCCCTTGAGCATCGGGGTCGAGTCGATGTCCTGCTTGAAGGTCACAAACTCGATCGCTTGCCCCTCGACCTCGTCGTGCCAGGACTCGACGGGCCCGTAATCGTCGTGCTTGGCGCTCGTCTTCGAGACCTTCGCCATGGCATGCCTCCTTGGTAGGTGTGACGAGAGGCTACGCCCGGCCGGCTGCCGCTTCATGAGGCGTTTGACCCATCTTTGGGCTAGCGCGTCTGCAGGCCGTATCCGAACGGGAACAGCGGGTCGTAGTCGGCATCACCGACGTTGATCGGCTCCTGATCGAGCGAGCGCGGCCACGACACCGGCAGCTTCCCGGTGTACGGCCTCGTGCCGAACAGCGGGTCGGCCACGCCCATGCCCTCGCTGCCCGGCAGCCAGGCCTCGACGAGCGCGTCCATCCGTTGGAGCTGCGCCGGATCGAGGATCAGCGGCCGGCCAGACACGATCACTACCGCGCATCGCGTCGCCGCGGCGCAGACCCTGTCCACCGCCTGCCTGTCCGCGCTCGACAGCTGCATGTCCTTCACTGGACGCGGCACGCCGTGGTCGCCCGGGTCGTATGCCCAGCGCGGCCCGCCGACGTCCCCGAAGCCCTCGGAGTAGGGCGTCTCGCCGACCACGACGATGCCTAACGAGTTGCCGGGAATGGGCGCCGACGCATCCTCGCTGTAGGTGACGCGACCGCTCGTGTGCGCGCCGATCCCGTCGAGGATCGTCGTCCCCGGGATCACGTTGGTCGAGCCGCCCTGCCAGGTGAGCGTCCACCCACCCGCCTGGTTGCCGATGTTGTCGGCATTGCTCCCGGCGACGTAGAGGTCGCGGTTGGTGCCGATCGGCAGGGTTCCTGGGTCGTTCTTGAGCAGCACCTGCGACTCGGCAGCCGCCCGCCGCGCGAGCGCGTGGTGCGCGGCGGAGCCGACCTCGTCGATGTTGCGGCGGTCGGTGAAGGGGTGCTCGAAGAGCCCGAGCTCGAACTTCTTCGTGAGGATTCGTCGCACGGCGTCGTCGATACGCGCCGAAGAGACACGGCCGGCCTTCACCTCGCTCATGAGCGTCGCGATGAAGTCCTTGTAGGAGTTCGGCTCCATCATCATGTCGATGCCGGCGTTGACGCCGGTGCGCACCTGGGTAGCCCAGTCGCCCGGGATCTGATGGATTCCCTCCCAGTCGCTGATCACGAAGCCGTCGAAGCCGATCTCGGACTTCAGCGTGCCCTGGATGAGCTCCTGGTTCGCGTGCATCTTGATGGGGTTGCCGACGCCGTCCTCGGTCCAGTCGACGCTCGAGTAGGACGGCATCACGGAGCCGACGTGGTGGTCCTGCACTGCGGGCACGTACTGTCGCAGCGAGGTGTTCCAAAAGTCCTCGCGGCTCGTGATCGCGATGCCCTGGTCGATCTTGTAGTCGCCGCTCGCCGTTCCGTACTTCGTGTCGCCGTCGCCGGCGTAGTGCTTCGCCGTCGCGAGCACGCGGTCGGGGTTGCTCAGCTGCCCGCGTGCGCCCTGGAAGCCGTCGATGGCGGTCTCCATCTGCTCGACCAGGCTCGGGTCCTCGCTGAAGCTCTCATATGTGCGGCCCCAGCGATCGTCCCGGGCGGCGCAGATGCAGGGAGCGAAGGTCCACTGCGGACCGGATGCGCGGGTCTCCTCGGCGACGACGTGCTCGACGTCGCGGACCAGCCCGGGGTCACGCGTGGCCCCGAGGCCGATGTTGTGGGGGAAGACCGTCGCCCCGAGCATGTTGCCGTCGCCGTGGACGGAGTCGATCCCGTAGAGGAGCGGGATGTGGAGGCGCGTCGCGAGCGCGGCCCGCTGGAAGCGGTCGATCATGTCCGCCCACGCGCGCGGGGTGTTCTCCGCGGGAGTCGAGCCGCCACCGGAGAGGATGGAGCCGAGCCCGTACTTCGTGATCGGGGTCTCGTCGGCATACACCTGGTAGCGCTCGGTCTGCGTCATCTGCCCGACCTTCTCCGCGAGCGTCATGCGCGACAGCAGGTCGTCGACGCGCTGGCTCACCGGCAGGCTCGGGTCCATGTAGGGCGGCGGAGGCTTGCCGGCCGCGCCGGCGCCCGTTGCGAGTGCCGCCACCGCCGTGAGCGCGACGGCCGCTGTGGTCAGCAGAAGAAGCCACTTTGCCCTGGAGCTCATCGGGTCTCCCTCCCCGGGAACAGGTCGGTGATACCCGGGGCCGTCTCAGCGCACGCGCACCTCGCCGCCGCGGTGCGGCGTCACCACCACCCCGCTGCGGCGCGCGCGCTCGGGCTCGGGGTCGACGGGCTCGATGGTCAGGCCGGCCGCCGCTCGCAGGACCTCGCGCATCTCCATCTCGGCGAAGGGCGCGCCCGCGCAGCGGCGCACGCCGCCGCCGAACGGGATCCACGACATCGGGTCGGGCGGCGCTCCGTTCAGCCAGCTCTCGGGCTTGAAGGCGGCGGCCTCGGGCCAGAGGTCCTCGCGCCGCATCGCGAGCCACAGGCAGGCGGCGACCTGGATGCCCGCGGGTAGCTCGCGGCCCGCGATGCGGACGGGCTCGAGCAGGCGGCGCGGCGCGATCGTGAGCGCGGGCCGCACCCGCAGGACCTCCCTGACGGCCGCCTCGAGGTAGGCCGGGTCGCCCTCCCGGAGCCGCGCCTGGACGTGCGGGTGCCGCGCGAGCCGCTCGAACGCCCA
>Ga0307316_10000741_pt1 | contig 10015 bp, 12 predicted proteins | sample ER_DNA_356_FD_194504 | JGI IMG/M metagenome (GOLD analysis project Ga0307316, IMG submission 194504) | Bulk soil microbial communities from the East River watershed near Crested Butte, Colorado, United States - ER_DNA_356 | ecosystem: Environmental > Terrestrial > Soil > Floodplain | place... | reverse complement strand
AAACCAGAACAAAGCATACAACAAAATCCACATAAACTCGATAAAAGACCTCTTCTCTAAACATCAAGACTACATCCGCCCGCAAGGCCGCAAGGCGCAGGAGCTGGCGGAACGGGACCTGAAAGCCGGCGGCACCTTCAGCGCGGAATTTGAAGAGATCTCGCGCCGGCTAAGCACCGTCGGGCCGATCGCCGGATTGATCGTGGTGGTCGCGATCTTCTTCATGACCGTCAAGCCCTGACACTCTGACCGCCGCGGTAACCAAGCTCGACCCGGCGCTGCCAGTGGCGATGTTCGACTCGGGGGTCGGCGGGCTGACGGTTCTGCACGAGTGCCTCGTCTCGCTGCCTCAGGAGGACTACGTCTACCTCGGCGACACCGCCTGCTTCCCGTACGGCGACCGCGACGTCGACCGCCTTCGCGACCGGATCGCGGCGATCGCTGAGCTGCTGCTGCAGCGTGGCGCGAAGCTGCTGGTGATCCCCTGCAACACGGCGACCTCGGTGGGCGAGGACGTGGCGCGGGCGGTGGCCGCCGAACGCGGCGTGGAGGTCGTGCCGGTGGTGACGCCGCAGGCGGAAATCGCCTCGGCGATCACCGCCAACGCCAAGGTGGGGGTGCTGGCGACGCCGAACACCGTCTCCAGCGGCGCCTACCGGCGTGCCCTCGAAGCGGAGGGGCGCGGCCTCGACGTAATCGAGGTGGCTGCGCCGAACCTCGCATCCTTCATCCAGGACGGCGCCCTTTTCGACGAGGACACGATGGCGATGGCGCGCTCCTACTGCGCACCGCTGAAGCAGGCCGAGGTAGACACCCTGATCCTCGGTTGCACCCACTACCCCCTGGTGGCGCCGATGCTGCAGCGGATCCTCGGCCGCGACGTCCGTCTCGTCAGCGGCGGTCACGCCGTCGCCGGCGCCGTCCAGCGCACGCTGGAGGCGGCCGGGCTGGCACGCGAGCCGGCCGCGGGCGAGGGCAGCTACGACTTCCTCTGCACGGGCGACATCGAGACCTTCCACGCCGTCGGCACCCGCTTCCTGCAGATGCCCCTGGGCGAGGTCGAGCACGTCGATCTCATCCCGGCCTGAGCTTTCGTCACCCAGTTGGTCCGGAGCTGGGGCGTTCTGCGCGCCACTCGCGCGCCTGGGTCGTGCAGGCCGTCCGCATGCCTGCGACGATCGCCCTTGGCAATACCGTATATACTCACCCCGTGGCCAAGGTGATGATTTCAATCCCTGACGATCTTCTCGCCCGCGTGGACGTACACGCGAGCGCGGCCGGTGAGAGCCGCAGTGGATTCCTGCAGCGTCTGGCCGAGCGCGAGCTGAACACCGCCGCGGAGCGCAGGCGCGAGAAGCTACGTCGTCTTTGGGATCAGATTCAGATCGAACCTCCCGAGGACGATCCGTACGGAGGGGACATCGTTGCCATGATCCGCCACGACCGGGAATCCCACTGAACTTGCTCTTACTCGACGCGAGCGTTTGGGTTGCGGCTGCGATCGAGTCCAATTCCGCCTACGCGGAGGCGGGCGCCATCGCGCACGGCGATCTGCTGGTGGCGGCGCTGGACCTCACGCTCTACGAGGTGGCCAATGCCATTGGCCGGCAATATCGACTGCCCGCGCAGGCACGGAAGCTGGTCCAGGCCATCCTTTGCACCTGCGGCGACCATCTCGTTCGAGTGGACCAGGCGCTTGTCGACGAGGCGGCCGAGCTGGTGGTCAGCCACAACCTCAGCGCCTACGACGCCGCCTACGTCGCCGCCGCTCGTCGGCACGGCTGGCAGCTCGTCAGCCTCGACGTACGCGACCTCGTCTCAAAGGGGCTGGCCGTGACCCCCGACGCCGCCGATTACCCTTAACGGGATGAGCGTCCTCGAGCAGGCACAGGCAGACGTGCGCGCGGCGATGAAAGCGCGTGATCGCGAGCGCGCGGGAGCGCTGCGGATGATCGTCGACGTCCTTCAGCAGGACGCCAAGCTCGGCAAAGGCGACGAGGTCGCGGTGCTGCAGCGCGAGCGCAAGAAACGGGTCGAGGCGGCCGAGGCCTATGAGGGCGCGGGGCGCGACGAGCAGGCTGCCGCCGAGCGCTTCGAGGCGGGACTGATCGAGGCCTATCTGCCCCAGCAGCTCTCCGACGAGGAGTTGGCGGAGCTGGTCGACGCCGCGGTCGCCGAGACGGGCGCCACCGAGCAGCGACAGATGGGTCAGGTGATGTCGGCGCTGATGCCGAAGCTCGGCGGCAGGGCGGACGGCAAGCGGGTGAGCGCCGCGGTGCGGCAGAAGCTGGGTTCCTGAGCTCTGTCACATGGCCCGGCGGCAGCTGACCCTCGACAACACCGTCGCCGCCGAGCTGGCCGGCTCGGAGGACACCGTGCTGCGAGCGCTGCGCGGGCGGCTCGAGGCCGACCTGCACCTGCGCGGCAACGTGTTGACGCTGGAGGGCGATCCCGACGACGTCGCCGCGGCGGCAACCGTGGTCGACGAGATGGTCGAGCTGATCGAGCAGGGCCACGACGTCGCCCCGGGGACGATCGAAGCGGTGACCGGGGCGCTGGAGGCCGAAGAGAGTCCAGCCGAGATCCTCGATGACGTCGTCTGGCGCCACCGCAACACCAGGGTGGCGCCGAAGACGCTGAACCAGAAGCGCTACGTCGACTCGATTCGCCGCCACACGGTCACCTTCGGGATCGGTCCCGCCGGTACCGGCAAGACCTTCCTCGCCGTGGCGATGGCGGCGGCGGCGCTGAGCGAACGCAAGGTGCAGCGGATCATCCTCACCCGCCCCGCCGTTGAGGCGGGGGAGCGGCTCGGCTTCCTCCCAGGCGACATCCAGGCCAAGGTCGACCCCTACCTGCGCCCGCTCTTCGACGCCCTCTTCGACATGCTCGACCCCGACCGCGTCAACGGCTACTTCGAACGCAACGTGATCGAGGTGGCGCCGCTGGCATTCATGCGTGGAAGAACGCTTAATGATTCTTTCGTAATCCTCGACGAGGCCCAGAACACCAGTCCCGAGCAGATGAAGATGTTCCTCACCCGGCTTGGCTTCAACTCGCGGATGGTCGTCACCGGCGACGTCACCCAGATCGACCTGCCGACCGACCAGCGCTCCGGCCTGATCGTCGTCAGCGACATCCTCAACGACGTCCAGGACATCTCCTTCGTCCGCTTCGGCGGCGAGGACGTCGTCCGCCACAAGCTGGTGCAGCGGATCGTCGCCGCCTACGACGAGCACGGCGCCCGCGATCGGGGGGCGCGAGCGGAACACGGGCCGACGCCCCGCTCGTGACCGCAGACCTCGCCGACGTTCCCCTGGAGCTGCGCCCGGCCGTCGCCGCCGCTCTCCAGGCCGCGGGCGTATCGGCGGGGCACCTCGCGGTCGAGATCGTCAGCGCCGGGAGGATCCGGGAGCTGAACCGCGAGCACCGCGGCAGGGACGCGCCGACCGACGTCCTCGCCTTCCCGATCGACGAGCTCGGACCCACCGCCGGACCCCGCGAGCTCGGTGACGTCGCGATCTGCCCCGAGCACTGCACCGACGTCACCGAAGCCGCCGTTCACGGCGTCCTCCACCTCTGCGGCCACGACCACGAGACCGACGAGGGTGAGATGCTGGCGCTGCAGGACACCGTCCTCGCCGGCCTGCGATGACGCGCGCTGGTTTCATCGGGCTCGCGGGGCGGCCCAACGTCGGCAAGTCGACGCTCGTCAACTCACTGGTCGGCTCCCACGTCGCGATCGTCTCGGTGCGACCCCAGACGACGAGGCGGGCGATCCGGGGGGTCGCCACCGACCTCGAGGCCGGGCGACAGCTGGTCCTCGTCGACCTGCCCGGTGTGCAGCGCCCGCGTGACGTCCTGACCGAGCGGATGCAGGGGCGGGTCGAGCGTGAGCTCGCCGACTCCGACGTCGTCCTCTTCGTGGTGAACGGCGAGGAGGGGATCGGCCCAGGCGACCGCTTCATCGTCCGCGCCCTGCTCGGCGCCGGGGCCGGGCTGCCGGTGGTCTGCGCCGTCAACAAGGCCGACCGGCTCGGTCCCAACGAGCTGGTGCCGGTGCTGGCTGCCGCGGCGGAGCTGGAGGGGGTCGACGAGGTCTTCCCGATCAGCGCCCGCAGCGGCGAGGGGCTGCCGCCGTTGCTGGAGCGACTTGGCGAGCTGGTGCCCGAGGGCCCCTACCTCTACCCGCCGGAGGACCGCAGCGACCAGTCCAGCGAGCTGCTGCTCGCCGAGCTGATCCGCGAGCAGGTGCTGAACCGCACCCGGCAGGAGATTCCGCACTCGGTCGAGGTCTCGGTGCTGGAGGTCGAGCCGCGCGACGACGGGCTGGTGGCGGTGCGGGCGGAGATTTGGGCCGAGACCGAGTCCCAGAAGGGGATCCTGATCGGCAAGCGCGGGTCGAAGATCGGCGAGATTGGCACCGGCGCCCGCCGCTCGCTCGAGCGCGAGCTGGGTTCGCGTGTGCACCTCGATCTTGCCGTCCGCGTGCGCCGGCACTGGCGCCGCGACGAGGACCTGCTCGACCGCCTCGGCATCGAGTAGGCAGCCGCCGTCTACGATTCCCCGGATGTTCGCTGAAATCGAATTCGATCAGCAGGGGCTGGTGCCCTGCGTCGTCCAGGACTTCGCCAGCGGCGAGGTGCTGATGCTCGCCTACGTCAGCGCGCAGTCCCTGGAAATGACGCTCGAGACCGGCGACCTGCACTTTCACAGCCGCTCGCGCGACGAGCTGTGGAGGAAAGGCGAAACCTCGGGCGCCTACATGCACCTGCGCCAGCTCCGCTACGACTGCGACGGCGACGCCCTGGTGGCGATGGTCGACCCGGCGGGGCCGGCCTGCCACACGGGCCAGCGAAGTTGCTTCTACCGCGAGGTGCTGGGCTCGGCCTCGCCACGCAAGGATGCCCCGCCGGCGCCGGGCGAGCCCTTCCCGGTTACGTATGAAGCGCTGGCGGCGCTGGAGCGGACGATCCGCCACCGCGCGGTTCAGCGGCCCGAGGGCAGCTACACGGCGAAGCTGCTGGACGACCGGACGCTGATCGGCGAGAAGGTCGAGGAGGAGGCGGAGGAGGTCGTCCGCGCCGGCCGCGAAGAGAGCGACCAGCGCGTCGCCGAAGAGGCAGCCGACCTGCTCTACCACCTGAGCGTGCTGCTGGCCTCCCGCGGCGTCTCGCAGTCGAAGGTGATGGAAGTGCTGAATGCCCGTAGCGGCTGATTCCGAGATCCAGCTCGAGCCGAGCCTCGAGCAGGCGCGGGAACTGGCCCGGGAGGGCAACGTGGTCCCGGTCCGCGCCCGCTTCGTCGACGACTGCGAGACGCCGGTCTCCGCATTCCTCAAGCTGCGCGCCGGCGAGCCTGAGGGGTCGCCGTGCTTCCTCCTGGAGTCGGCCGAGCAGGGGCAGGTGGGCCGCTATTCCTTCGTCGGACTGCGCCCGCGGGCGGTGCTGCGCTGGAGCGAGGGGACGCTCTCGGAGTGGAGCGGCGAGGGCGTCGGCGGCGGAGAGCCGAGCCGAACCGAGCCGGCGCCGGACCCCTACGCCGCTGTGGCGCGGCGTCTCGGGGAATACCGCCCGGCGCCCGTCGAGGGGCTGCCGCCCTTCGCCGGCGGCGGGGTCGGGTTTTTCTCCTACGACCTGGTGCGCACCGTCGAGCCGCTGGGGGATCCCAACCCCGACCCCCTCGGCCTGCCGGACATGGCGCTGATGGTCACCGACACGATGCTCGTCTTCGACCACCTCCGTCACGAGCTGACGATCCTCGCCTGCGCCTTCGCCGAGGACGATGGCGGCGTCGACGCCGCCTACGCGCGCGCCGCCGCGACGATTGCGGAGATGCGCGAGCGTCTGCGTGGCGCCGTGCCCGTGCCCGAGCACCCGGCGATCGCCACGCCGCCGGAGTTCGTCTCCAACATGGAGCGCGAGGAGTTCGAAGCTGCGGTGGCGCGGATCGTCGAGTATGTCCATGCGGGCGACGCTTTCCAGGTCGTCCCCTCGCAGCGCTTCAGCGCCCCCGCCCCGGTCGAGGCCTTCTCGGTCTACCGCGGCCTTCGCGCCGTCAACCCCTCTCCCTACATGTACTTCCTCGAGTTCGGCGACTTTCAGCTCGCCGGTGCCTCGCCCGAGCCACTGGTCAAAGTGATCGGCGACCGGGTCGAGACCCGTCCGATCGCCGGCACCTACCCGCGCGGTGAGAACGAGGACGAGGACCGCCGTCTGGCCGAGCGGCTCGTCAACGACCCGAAGGAGCGAGCCGAGCACGTGATGCTGGTCGACCTCGGCCGCAACGACCTCGGACGCGTCTGCGAGTACGGCAGCATCAAGGTCGACGAGCTGATGGTGGTCGAGACCTACTCGCACGTCCTCCACATCGTCAGCCAGGTCTCGGGCAGGCTGAAGGGCGGGGTGAGCGCGATGGACGTCTTGCGCTCGGCCCTTCCGGCCGGCACCCTCTCCGGCGCGCCGAAGGTGCGGGCGATGGAGATCATCGACGAGCTCGAGCCGGTCAAGCGCTGCTCCTACGGCGGAGCGATCGGCTACCTCTCCTGGAACGGCGACCTCGACACCGCGATCCACATCCGCACCGTCGTCGTCAAGGACGGCCAGCTGCACGTGCAGGCTGGCGGCGGCACCGTCGCCGACGCGAAGCCGAGCTACGAGTACACCGAGTCCGTGAACAAGGCGAAGGCCGTCTTCCGCGCCGTCGAGGTCGCCTGCGAACAACCGGATTGGGATTGAAACGCATGCGCGTGCTGGTCATCGACAACTACGACTCCTTCACCTACAACCTCGTCCAGTACCTGGGCGAGCTCGGGGCCGAGGTCGAAGTCATCCGCAACGACAAGGCCGAGGTGAGCGAGCTGCTGGAGCGCCGGCCCGACCGGCTGGTCGTCTCGCCCGGCCCCTGCACGCCGAAGGAGGCCGGCATCTCGGGCGAGGCGATCCGCGCCTTCGGCGAGGCCGGGACGCCGGCGCTGGGCGTCTGCCTCGGCCACCAGGCGATGGTCGAGGCGTTCGGCGGCCGCGTCGTCCAGGGGGAGCCGATCCACGGCAAGGACGCTGAAGTGGCGCACGACGGCAAGACGATCTTCGCCGGGCTGCCAAGCCCGCTCGTGGCCGGCCGCTACCACTCCCTCGTCGTCGACCCCGACCTGCCTGAGGAGCTCGAACTCAGCTCGCACCTGGGCGACGTGGTGATGGGGGCGCGCCACCGCGAGCTGCCGGTCGAGGGCGTCCAGTTCCACCCCGAGTCGGTGCTGACCCCGCAGGGCAAGCATTTGCTGAAGAACTTCCTGGGAGAGGGGTAGCCGATGCCAAACGACGTAGTCAGCCGCGCGATCGACGCCGTCTGCGCCGGCGACCACCTCACCGCCGATCATGCCTCTGCGGTCCTCACCGAGATCATGGAAGGGCGGACCGACCCGGACCAGACCGGCGCCTTCCTGATCGCCCTGCGGGCAAAGGGGGAGACGGTGCCCGAGCTGATCGGACTGGCGCGGACGATGCGGGGCCTGGCGGCGGCGGTCCCGACCGAGCGCGAGAACCTCGTCGACACCTGCGGAACCGGCGGCGGGCCCTCGACCTTCAACGTCTCCACCACCGCGGCGCTGGTCGCTGCCGGGGCGGGCTGCCCGGTCGCCAAGCACGGCAACCGTTCGAACACCAGCAAGTGCGGCTCCGCGGACCTGCTCGAGGTGCTCGGCGTCAACGTCGAAATCGAACCCGACCAGGTTGGGCGGTGCATCGACGAGGTGGGCTTCGGCTTCATGTTCGCGCCCAGGCACCATGCCGCGATGGCCCACGTGGTCCCGGCTCGCAAAGCGCTCGGCGTGCGGACGATCTTCAACTTCCTCGGGCCGCTCACCAACCCGGCCGGCGCGAACCGGCAGTTGCTCGGCGTCTCCGACCGCCACTACCAGGAGAGCATGGCCGAGGCTCTGGTCGGGCTCGGCAGCATGCGGGCGCTCGTCGTCTCCGCCGAGGACGGCCTCGACGAGCTCTCGCTCGCGGCTCGGACGAGGGTGATCGAGGTGGCCGACGGCCGTACCGCCGAGTGGTTCGTCGAGCCAGGCCAGTTCGGCCTCGCGCCCGCGGAGCTGGAGAGCGTTGCGGGAGGAACGCCGGAGGAGAACGCGGCCGCCACCAGGTCCGTTCTCGCCGGAGAGGCCGGTCCCCGGCGGGACCTGGTCCTGCTCAATGCGGGGGCGGCGATCTACGTGGGCGGGCTGGCTGCCGACCTCGAGGAGGGCGTCGCCAAGGCAGCCGGCTCGATCGACTCCGGCGCGGCGGCGGCCGTCCTGGAGCGCCTGATCGCCGCCACTGGCGACGCCGAAACCTGAGCGGCTAGGCTTCACTCCTTCACGTGGGAATGATCGAGCAGCTGATCGCCGGGGCCCGGGAGGGAGTGGAAGCGCGTCGCCGCGACCTTCCCCAGTCCGACCTGGAAGCGCGCCTCTCGGCGCGGACCGAAGATCGCCCCTTCAACGAGGCGCTGGTGAGGCCCGGGCTCTCGCTGATCGCGGAGTTCAAGCGGCGCTCGCCGAGCGCGGGGCAGATCGCGCCCGAGTCAGCCGACGTCGCTCGGCAGGTCGCCGCCTACGAGCGCGGCGGGGCCGCCGCCGTGTCGGTGCTCACCGACGAGCCGCACTTCGGCGGATCCTTGGCCGACCTGCGGGCCGCCCGCGCCGCCTGCGGGATGCCGATCATCCGCAAGGACTTCATCGTCGATCCCTACCAGCTCTACGAGGCCGCGGTGAATGGCGCCGACGCGGTCCTGCTGATCGTCGCCGCGCTCGGCGACGAGGCCCTGCGATCCCTCCGAGAGGAGGCGAGGTCGATCGACCTCGACTGCCTTGTCGAGGCCCATGACTCCGAGGAGCTGGAGCGGGCGCTGGAGGCGGGGGCGGAGGTGATCGGGATCAACAATCGCAACCTCGACGACGGCAGCGTCGACGTCGCCACCACCTACGAGCTGATGCCCGACGTTCCCGCCGGCAAGACCGTCGTCGCCGAGAGCGGCATCTCAGCTCGTGAGGAGCTGGAGGAGCTGGAGCGGGTCGGGGTTGACGCTGTCCTGATCGGCGGCGCGCTGATGTCGGCCGCCGACCCCGAGGCGAAGACCCGGGAGCTGACCGGCTCCGACGAAAGCACCCGCGAGCACCTGTACTGAGCAGGCGATGGGGGCCGCGCCGCTCTTTAGAAAAGATTTCAGGATTATTTAGGAAAGAGTCACGGCGGCCCCTCATCCTGTTCCCATGTCCAATCGCACGAAAAGCTTCCGCAATCCGTTCGTCGCCGCCCTTCTGGGTGGCGCGGTAGTCGCCGTCTTCGGCTTGATCGCGATCGCCGCCGGCTTGGTCAAGTCCGATGGCGGCTCGACCACCACCGTCGCGGCGCCGCTGACCGCACCCGTCGACACCAAGGCCGAACCGGGCGACGCCAACGTCGTCAACAAGATCTACAAGGCCGACGGGGAGGGAGTCGCCTTCATCGAATCCCAGATCGGCCCGCAGGAAGCCGAAACCGTGAACCCGTTCGGGGAACCGGAAGCCGAATCGGGGGGCATCGCGACCGGTTCCGGCTTCGTGATCGACGGCAAGGGCCACATCCTCACCAACAACCACGTGGTCGAAGGCGCCGACAAGGTCACCGTCAAACTTGGGGCCTCCGAAAAGACCTACGACGCGGAAGTGGTCGGCGCCGACCCCGGTACGGACATCGCGCTGCTCGAGGTCGACGCGCCGGGGAGCCAGCTGCACCCACTCACGCTCGGCCACTCCTCGGAGCTGGAAGTGGGTGACCCGGTGGTGGCGATCGGCAATCCATTCGGCCTCGACCGCACCGTCACCAGCGGCATCGTCTCCGCCCTGCAGCGCCAGATCGAAGCCCCCAACGGCTTCTCGATCTCGCACGTGATCCAGACCGACGCGGCGATCAACCCCGGCAACTCCGGCGGCCCGCTGATCGACGCCGAAGGGCGCGTGGTCGGCATCAACTCGCAGATCGAGACCGGCGGC
>Ga0307316_10000736_pt1 | contig 10043 bp, 9 predicted proteins | sample ER_DNA_356_FD_194504 | JGI IMG/M metagenome (GOLD analysis project Ga0307316, IMG submission 194504) | Bulk soil microbial communities from the East River watershed near Crested Butte, Colorado, United States - ER_DNA_356 | ecosystem: Environmental > Terrestrial > Soil > Floodplain | place: USA... | reverse complement strand
CAACGGGATGACTGCCGTCCCCACCAGAGCTGCAATTGACCCGTCGGGCCCGATGATCATTTGACGGGAAGAGCCCAGCAGGGTGTAGGCAACCGCCGGCAGCAACAGCGCGTATAGGCCGATGACCGGTGACAGTCCGGCGATCTCGGCGTACGCCAGCGAGGACGGCAGGGCCAGAGCAGCAACGGTTAAACCGGCAAGTAGATCCCGTCGCAGAGTCCCGCCGCGGTAGTGGCGTACGTGCTCAATGACCGGGGCCAGCCGGTGCAGAAGCGGCCGGCGAGCCGGGGGTTGGAAGGGCGACGCGTCGTCCTCATCGGGCGCGCTGGCGCCGTCGCTCTTCTCGGCCATTCTGAAAACGTACTGGCGGCCGAACTCACTCTTCGGCGAAGACCTCGCGCAGCTTGGCCTCTTGCTCAGCAGAAAGGTTGCTGGCGATCAATTCTGCGTGGGTGTCCTTGAAGGTGTCCTTGACGCGATCGACAACCGCGTCAGAGCTCAGCAAGAACAGCGCTGATGTGCCCGGCGTGACCCGTTGCTTCACGCTATTGATGAAGTCGTCACTGATCCCGACATCGGTCATCGAGCCAGCCAGCGCACCAATGCCGGCGCCGATAGCGGCCCCAAGCAGCGGGACGAAGAAGATCAACCCGAAGAGCATGCCCCAGAAGGTGCCGCCGAGGGCGCCGGCCGCTGTCATGTTGCTCAGTTGCCGAGTCTTCGGCTTCTTCTTTCCCGGTTCCCAGGAGACGACAGCAGCATCCTCGATCTTGATCAACTCCTGCGCTTGGAGCCCCTGCAACCTCTGGGCCGCTTGCTCGGCACCCTCGATGTTGTCAAAGGCCCATGCGGTCAATGTCGCCATGCGGACTACATCCTCTCTCTGTCGTGAATCGCCGGCTAGGTCAGGCGAAGGCGATCCATCCGAAAGCATGCTGGACGGTGGCGCGAGCCGCCTCACTCTCGAAGGGTGATTTTGCCAGCGTCAGCCGTGGTCCGGATTACTGAGGTAGCCGTGGAGCCTGTCGTAGCGTCGAAGCGCGATCTTGGCAGCAACCGTTGGCGCCCAAGCAAAGACGATCAGGCTCACTGCGACGCCAGCCGCAGTGCCGATCCAGAGGCCGGCCGGGTCCATGTGCTGTGGCGGGTAGCCCTGATGGGCGATGATCCAGATGATCACACTCGGGATGAGCAGCATGACCGCAATCAGCGGCACGACCATGAAGGGGAGGAATACCAGGAGACCCCACCGAAGCAATGCCGCTCGCCAATCGGAACGGTGCCGCCAGCGCCACAGCAGCTTCTGCGGGTGATAGGGCAGCCAGAGGCCGACCCATGCGGCGACGCTCAACACCCCGAGCGGCAGGAACAGCAGCGTGATGGCTGCCGCAGCTGCGGCCTCATATCGATGCTGTACGAGTCCAATCACCATCGCAACGATCGCGGCAGTCGAGCCGACAAACGACGCCAAGACAAGGTGTTTCGCACGCAGCCAGAGGCGCAGTGCGGCTGGATCATGCAGTTGCGCCACCGCTCGTACGGCGTCGCGGCCCGCGACATTTGTCGCCGGCGTGTCGCCGAGCATCCACATCTCGAGGAAATATGGGAACGCCAATGCGCCGTGCAGCGTGAACAACCAGTTGAGGATGTTGGTGGGCAACAAGAACCAGCAAAGCGTCACCAGCAAAGCGTTGAAGCTGACCGCGACCAGGTCGTCGCGCCGCTCCGTGAAGATCCGCCGATATTCCAACCTGACTGCTGAGGAAACGTCGGTGAGGCTGAGCTCACTGGCCATGGCGTTGATTGTCCTGCATTGGTGTCGATTTCTCCTCGGTCCGTACGTGGTAGAGGTGACGCCATTCACCAAACATGAGGAGGACATGATGGCGAATTTCCTGTACCTGTTCAGCGGCGGGCAGATGGCCGACACCCCTGAAGCTCAAGAAGCGGCAATGCAGGAGTGGGTGGCCTGGTTCGGCACGCTTGGCGACTCGGTGGTCGACATGGGCAATCCATTCGGCGCCAGCTCGACGGTCACGAACGGTAGTGCCAGTGATGGCGGAGCCTCCAAGCTCGGTGGCTACTCGATCATCAATGCCGAATCCCTCGGCGAGGCTACGAAGAAGGCTGACGGCTGTCCCGTCCTGCGCTCCGGTGGCAGCGTTGAGGTGTACGAAGCGCTCCCCATGTGACCCTGCTCCTTGCGCCACTCCGCATCGGTTGCTTGGTCTCCGCATTATCTGCAGCTGATGCGACGTCCGAGTGACTGATGCGGAGTGGCGTCAGGAAGCCCGCGCAAAGGCGCGGAGCACCCGTTCGCGAAGGACACCGGTGCGATAGAGGTTTGGCCAGATCCAGCGGACAACCTGCAAGCCGAGGTCGCGTACCGCATCCTCCCGGACTTTCTCGTCGAAGAAGGGCTACGTCGGCCAGAGCCTCAACATGAGATCTTCGGGCCGGACGGGCGGCTCATCGCACGCGTGGATTTCTACTGGGACGAGCACAAGCGCAGGCCTGAGTGCCATGGAACATTGGCCGGGGGGGCTGGCAGTGTCGGTGCCTCAGATCTGAAAATCGGTCGAACCCTCTTCGCCATGTTCCAAAACAAAGGAGAGGACTTCCGAGAGCGAGGCGGTGGCCAGGGCAACGCAACTGTCGGCCGCGCCGTAATAGAGCCGCAGCTCATCCGAATCTGGCCGGTGAATCATGCCGCAGGGAAACACAACACCGGGTACGTCTCCCATGAGCTCGTAGTCCTCCCGCGGACCGAGCACCCATTCGGCACAACGTCGCCGTACGTGGGTCGGCTCTTCAAGATCAAGAAGTGCTAGGCCGGCGCGGTAGAGCGCACCTGAAGCGGTCTGGCGTACGCCGTGATAGATCAAGAGCCAGCCCTCTGGGGTTTCGATGGGCGGCGGCCCGATACCAATTCTGGCCGAGTCCCACCAGCCTCCAGGCCTCGCCGCGAGCACCGGCTCCGGCGGAGCCCAGCTATGCAAGTCCGTCGAGCGCGAGAGCCAAATGTCGGCCCGGTGCGTCAGAGCTGTGACCGGGCGGTGGAGCAAGACGTACTCGCCACGGATGCGGCGCGGCAGCAGCGCGCCGTTCTTGTCCTCCGGAGCACGCACCATGCCGAGCCGCTCGGCGGATCGGAAGTCCTTGGTCATGGCCAAGGAGAGCCCAGGGCCGCCAGGTCCGAACGAGGTGAACGCGATCACCCAGCTATCGAGGTCCTCGACCCAGCTGAGCCGGGGGTCCTCCAGACCCCACGCCTCGTGCCGGAGATCCGGGTCGGGCGCAAGCAGTGGATCGTCGTCGACCACCCAGTTCGAGACGCCGTTCTGCGACCTGGCGACGGTGAGGTGACTGATTCCCCGTCGATCCTCGACCCGGCAGAGCAGCACGGTGGTGCCATCGACCTGAGCAGCTCCAGCGTTCATCACCGCGTTGGCCGCGTACGGCCAACGTTCAGGGCTGAGCAGCGGGTTTCCTCGATAACGCTGGAAGAGTTCGCCGCTGATCTCACCGGAGGATCGTGGCATATAAAGCAAGGTAATCGTCGATCATGCGATCGGCGCTGAAACGGCGCTCCGCCACGCGGCGGACCTTGCTGCGGTCGAGCTTGATCGCCGAATCCACCGCTGCCGCGGCAGACTCGGCGTCCGACACCAGGAAACCGGTCACGCCTTCGTCGATGATCTCTGGCATGGAGCCTCGGTTGTAGGCGATCACCGGGGTGCCCGCCGCCATCGACTCGACGACGGACAGCCCGAAGGGTTCGGCGAATGCGATGGGGTGCAGCAGGGCAGCGGCCGAAGCAAGAAGATCGGAGCGCTGGTCGGGACCGACCGAGCCGAGATAGCAAACCCGGTCGTTATCAATCAGCGGCGCCACGCGCTCCTCGAAGTAGGCCGCGTCCTGGATCGGGCCCGCGATCTTCAGCCGGCGTCTGACGCGCTTGGCGATGTCAATAGCCTCCGCTGTGCCCTTGTCGGGATGGATGCGGCCGAGGATGACCAGATCCTCCCCACCGCTTGCCGAGAAGGTGAAGAGGCTCAGGTCGATGCCGTGGTAGACGGTCGCGCAGTAGGCCAGCTCTGGTGCCCGATCGGCATCGGAGATCGAGACGTACGCCGAATCGGCCGCTTGGTAGGCCGGAAGGATTTTGCGGTCCGAGAAGCCGTGAATAGTTGTCAGAAGGCGCGTCCGGCAATGCTTCGAGAACGCCAACGGCAGCCAGTCCAGGTGGTTGTGCATCAAGTCGAACTCCGATGAGCGCGACAGCGCATGGGCAACGTGCAAGCCTTCCCAGACACGACCGTCGAGGCTGGCGTCCTCCTCATAACCGCGCGGGGACACTCCGTCGAGGGTTGCCGTCGTCTGCGAATCGAGGGTCGCAAAGAGCGTCACGTCTACACCGCGCTGCGCCAGCCCGTCGGCCAACAGGCCGGCCACCTGCTCCCACGGGCCGTAATGCCTAGGAGGCGTACGCCAGGCGATCGGCCCCAAAAGTGCAACTTTTCCCACTGCTTGCGCATCGCGCAGTAGATCCGTCGCCGCCGCCGTCGTCGCTCGCAGAGGAAAAGCGCCTCCACTCGCTCCTTCTCCGTGCGTCGGTGCGCGATTCCCGACGCTCGCAGTGATCTTCACTTATGGTCGCGTAATGCAGCTCTGCAGGCCGGCACTCTCCAGCGCGAGCAGCGCTTGCAGGTAGGCCAGTGTGGACTCGGCGCCTTCGTTGGGGTTCAAACCGGCTCGGCCGAGACCGTCGTGGCAGCCGCCACTGGCGAAGTCGTATACCGGTAGGCCCTGGGTATTCCGCCCGAGGAACCATTCGAACGTACGCACCGCCCGACCGGCGTACTCACGACGATCGGTGTACTTCCATGCCTCGATCAGCGCCTCCGTCAGCGCCGCCGCGTCAATGGGCTGCTCGTCGCCCTCCTCACCGTGCGAACGAGCGGGGTCATCGGCCCGCCGCCAGCGATTACCGACTAGGCGGATGGCGTCGCTATCCACGGTGCACTGGTCGGCGTACCAATCGAGGGCCTGCAGACCGCGCTGCCTGATCTCACTCTTCTCGAGTCGCGCACCTGCCGCGATCATTGCCTGCGGCAGCCGGCCGTTGTCGTAGGTCAGGGAGTTCTCGAACCACAGCCAGCCCTGCCGGCGGTGCTCGTCGTACCACTTGCAGAGCCGGTCGGACAACGTCTCGAGCAGTCTCAGCAGCGGTGCTGGGAGAACACTGATGTCGGGCCGGGTGAGCCCGAGGATTGTGTACGCCGCCTCGCGCGGAGTGGCGGCCCCCTCCAGGCAGGGCTGCATGTCGGCGAGCATTCCCAGGCACGGCGCAGCCTCTTCGCGTGCAGGCTCGTCCGCGATGACCGCGCCGAGCGCCCAGGCTGCTCTGCCGATGTGATCACCGACGTGGGGAGCGTCCTGCCAGCGACGCCGGTAATCCATCAGGTTGTGCATGCCGAGCGCCCTACCGTCCCAGGCATGGAACAGGAAAGCGAGCCCTGAGGCGAGAACGCGGCGATAGGGCCCGTCACTCAACCCGTGCTCCAAAGCCAGCCCGGTGATCACCAGCCGCGCCACGTCATCAACGCAGTAACCGGTGGATCGGTTAGGAATGGTTCCGTAGGCGTGCTGCACGATGCCGACATCGTCGACGAGGTTGAGCAGATGCCCGGGCTGTATCTGGGGCGAACTTCTCATCGAGATCCCGCCGCCCCAGCTGGGCGCAGCACTCCTTGGGCAGCTTCGGACAAGAGCTCGAGGGTCCCCTTCCCGACGCTTGCCCATCGGAGGTCCGCGCCAACTCGTCGGGCAGCTGCCCGTGCTCCGCCCAACTTGGCGGGTGACCCGAGCAGGTCGAGCACGGCGGCCGCCAGCTTTGAGAAGTCCCCGAAGGGCACGAGCACGCCCGCGCCCGAGCTCAGCAGATCCTCGGCGTAGAAATAGGGGGTCGACACGACTGGACATCCAGCCGCGACGGCGTACGTAAGGGCTCCGGAGACGATCTGGTCTGGCGAGCGGTACGGCGTGAGGTAGAGGTCGGTGCGTGCGAGCAGCAAGGCAAGTTCATCGATCGTCAGGAATCGGTCAATGAAGCACACATGATCATAGAGATCAAGATCATGTACAAGCCGCTGCAGCCCGAGCCGATAACTCTCGCCCTCCTTGTGGATCACCTCGGGGTGCGTTTGGCCTGCGATCAAGTAGATGACCTCTGGATGGACGGCGGTGATCGCTGGCAGGGCACGGATCGCCAGTTCTAGGCCCTTTGAGTCTGAGATGAGCCCGAAAGTCGACAACACCGTACGACCCGCGAGGCTCGGCAAACCTAGTCCTTCGGACTGGCCGGCAAGGTCTCTATCACCAATCACTCCCGGATTGTCGGACCACGCGGCTGCGGTCAGTATGTCCGGAGCTCCGTGTGCCACCACCCTGATGCGCTCGAATTCGGCAAGGCCCTGCTCGACGACCATCCGACGGGCTGTCTCGGTGAACACCATGACCAGCGTTGCTCGCTGGCACAGCGCTCGCAGGGTAGCGGCCTTGCCCACTGGCGGGCTCGCCAGCACGGTATGGAGCGTGACGACCATCGGAACGGTTAGCTCGTTTGCGAGATTGAGAACAAACTTCCCGTTATCACCGCCGAAGATGCCGTACTCGTGCTCGATCAGGACGACATCGACATCGCGTCGCGCCAGTTCCGAGGCCGCCGCGGCGTAGTCGCTCGCAACATCCTGTCGGATCGTCGCGACGACCTCTGGTGGGTGCGAATGAGGATCATCCCGAACTATGGAGACGATCTCGACAGCGACCGACGAGTCGGCCTCCACGAGCGCCGCCCGCAGATCTGAGGAGAACACAGCAATACCGCAGGGACGCGGCTGATAGGTCGAAACGATCGCCACGCGCATGACAGCTCCTTACCCCCGTGAGTGCATAGAGAAGCACTGCAGCTCGTATTAATCCGAACAACTCCCATCAGTGGCATGTCGCGTGGCTGACCGTCTGCTGTCGGCTCGATGGCGCTCAGAACAGCCCGGTTGCGGCGTGATCTGCTTACTGCGCGTGGCTGATCGTCACGCAGCCCGCCATGCAGAAGTTGGCGAGTTGTCTGACAGACGGGCTAAAAGCAGGGCAGTCAGTCACGACAGTGCATAGATTATCTCGTCTTGGCGCCTGCGCTCTCAGCGGGATCGGGTGGTTGTCGTTGGGTACCAATGTGGATCGTCGGTCATCTCGCCGCGTTAGGGTCTTGGGCTGTGGCGCACATCTCCTCTCCCGAGCTGCTCGTGTTGCACGGGTTGCGGGTGAAGGGGGTGGCGGACGCGGTGGCAGTGGCCGGGCGCTTCGCTCTGGATTGTGATCTTGTGCGCGAATTGCTGCTCGACTATGAAGCCTTCGGATGGATCAGTCGTGTGAGCTTCGCCGACATCGACGGCTGGGCATTGACTGGGGCTGGTCGTGTCGAGAACGAACGACGCCTGTCGGTCGAGCTGGACAAAACCGGGGCACGCTCCGAGGTCATCGCCGCACATGAGGTGTTCATTGCCCTTAACTCGGGTTTCCTGGCCGCGGTCACGAATTGGCAGATCCGGCCGGATCGAGCCGATCCCTTGGCTGCGAACGATCACACAGACGGGCGCTGGGATCAGCGTGTTCTAGATGATCTGCGCGGTCTTCAGCGTGGACTTCGGTCCGTATGCGAGCAGCTCGCCGCTGCGTTGCAGCGCTTCACCGGGTACGCCGAACGGTACTCAGCGGGCCTGGAGCGGGTGGATCGCGGCGACCGAGCGTGGGTCGCCCAACCCAAGATCGACTCATGCCACACGGTTTGGATGGAACTCCACGAGGATCTCTTGGCCACACTTGGCCTGGAGCGCGGCTCCTAATGTTGGTTTCTGACGCGGGACGCGGCTACGCGTTTCCCGCCCGACGTTTGCGTCCCAATCCATCGGCTCCTTAATTTCACCCGCTAAGGGTGAGCGCACTGTCTCGGATCGTGCAATGCTGATGCCGCTCCTCAGCACCGCTGAGGTGAAGGGAACGAACCACTAATGCACAATCTCAGGAGGCGCACGACATGAATTTCGGGGATTTCTTCTGGCTCCTGATCTGGAGCTTCTTCTTCGTCTGTTACCTAATGATCTTGTTCCAGATCATCGGTGATCTCGTCCGCGACAAGGACCTCAGCGGATGGTGGAAGGCTCTTTGGATCATTGCGCTCATCTTCGTCCCCTTCCTCACGGCATTGATCTACCTCATTGCCCGCGGCAGGGGAATGGCGGAGCGGCAGACGGGTGAGGTGCGGCAGGCTCAGGCGGCTACTGAGTCCTACATTCAGGACGTGGCGGGGCGAGGCAACCCGACGCAGCAAATAGCTACTGCCAAGGGTCTGCTCGATGATGGGACCATCACAGCGGGGGAGTTCGAACGGCTCAAGGCTACAGCCCTGGCTTGATCATCAGCCCCCGTCCCGCACTTGGCTCAGTTACTTGGTTTTGGCATCACCCGCAGATGATGCCAAGACCAAGTAAGTAACGCGGAGTGAGTCACGACGCGTGCGAGCGGCAGTCGTAGCGGAGGCCCGAGCGCTTAACAAGTGGCTGAAGTGCTTAGCAGAGGCCGAGCGCGCGACCCCGGCGTACGGCGTCAGCCCGGCGAGTGACCGACAGCTTCTGAAACAGTGATGGCATATGCGTCTTGACTGTGTTCAGAGACAAAACGAGATCCGCTGCGATCTCCTCATTAGAGCAAAACTCAGCCAGAAGCCTGAGTACGTCGGTCTCGCGCGTGGTCAGCGGAATGACGAGGGCATCGTACGCGGCAGCATCGCCCTGCCCATTCTGAAGGGCAGAGCCGGCGAGCTCTGGCACGGAGGCCAAAAAGCCTGAGTGTCGAGCTGATAGCCCTGAATCTCGCGCCACAAAGGAGCGCAGCTACGCGCCGGCGCAACCGACCGTTGTACGCAGTTGCTCTCTCGCCGCCGCCCGGAGCGCGCGATCCAGCACGCAAGGTTGCGCACCTGACGCCCGAGGAGCGTGTCGCCCGGGGGAAGGCGGCACGACCCGACCCGGTCGGGCTGCTCGAGGAGCAAGCCGCAAGTCGGGTCCCGGAGCTGGTTCCCATCCGTTACGGCCGGATGCTGGTGTCGCCGTTCACCTTTGCCGGGGGTTCACGCCTGTCGCCACAACAGACCGGCTGCGTAAACGGCTGACGCACGAAGGCGGCGGCCATGACGTCGTCATACCGCTCCGTGGCTAGTCAGTCCTCAGCCGAGAGCCATCCCCTCGGCGGCCGAGGATGGGGCTACGTCGGGAAGACGGCTCATTCGGAAGGAGTTCAGCAGCCCGAGCAGACCGGCGATGATCGGCACTAATAGGGCCACCTGAAGTGCCAGCGGTCTTGCCTCCGTATTGATGCGGATGATCTCAACCTGGATCTCAGGCGGTTCATCCTCAAGGACTTGGATGAGCTGGGTATTGCTCATCAGTTCCGCATCTTCCTCGAGCGCCATGGCGACCCGCTCCTTATCGGACGGCGGCAGCACCGTACTGTCCTGGGCCATGGCGGTGAAAGTGAAGGAAAGCGTGGCCAGCATGATGGCGCCTGCGAATGCCAAGCCGAAGGACAGCCCGAACGATCCCGCCGCGGAGTTGACTCCTGCAGCTTCGCTGACGCGTTCTTCCGAGATCGGCGCCAGCGTGTAGTTGTTGAGCTGGGACACCAGCAGGCCCAGTCCTGATCCCGCGATCACCAGCGGAACAAGGAGATACCAGCCGGAGTCGGCCCGGGGCACGATCGGGATCAGCACTCCAATCCCGACGGTGAGCAGCAGAAAGCCGATCCGAACAACCGTGCTTGGCCGCCGTCGCCCGGCTTTTCGTCCCGCAAGCATCGCGACGGCGAACATGCTGAGCGAGAGCGGGGCGATAGACAACCCCGCCTCCATGGCGTTGTATTCGAGCACCATCTGGAGGTAGATCGGCAAGGCGATCATGAGCCCGCCGAGAGCGATCTGCTGCAGC
>Ga0307316_10000731_pt1 | contig 10081 bp, 8 predicted proteins | sample ER_DNA_356_FD_194504 | JGI IMG/M metagenome (GOLD analysis project Ga0307316, IMG submission 194504) | Bulk soil microbial communities from the East River watershed near Crested Butte, Colorado, United States - ER_DNA_356 | ecosystem: Environmental > Terrestrial > Soil > Floodplain | place: USA... | reverse complement strand
TGGAGGTCGACGAGATGTCCTCGGTCCTGTTCACGCTGCGGGACCGCAGGATCGCCCGGATCGATGTCTTCGCCAGCCCCGACGGCGCGCTCGAGGCGGCTTCCGCCGCCTAGGCGCCGCGGCGCGGGCGCTTCGGCCGCTTCGCCGGCGGCCCGGTGATCTTCTCCGGGCCCTCGCGCTTCTCGGGCGGGGTGTAGTCGACGTCGCGCCGGCCCGTGTAGATCTGGCGCGGACGCGCGATCTTGAGCTCCGGGTCGGAGTTCTGCTCCATCCACTGGGAGACCCAGCCCGACGTCCGCGGGATCGCGAAGATCACCGTGAACATGTCGGTCGGAATCCCCATCGCCTCGTAGATCAACCCAGAGTAGAAGTCGACGTTCGGGTAGAGCTTGCGCGAGGTGAAGTACTCGTCGTCGAGCGCATGCTTCTCCAGCTCGCGGGCGATCTCGACCAGCGGGCTGTACTCGGTCGCCTCGAAGACGGGCTCGATGTACTGCTGGATGATCCGCGCCCGCGGGTCGTAGTTTTTGTACACGCGGTGGCCGAAGCCCATCAGTTTCTCCTCGCGCTGCTTCACCCGCTCGAGGAAGTCGGGGATGTTCTCCGGCGACTCGATCCGCCGCAGCATCCGCAGCACCGCCTCGTTGGCGCCGCCGTGCAGCGGCCCGTAGAGCGCCGCCACTCCGGCCGCCACCGCGGAATAGGGGTCGACGTCGGAGGAGCCGACGCCCCGGACGGCGTTGGTCGAGCAGTTCTGTTCGTGATCGGCGTGGAGGATGAAGAGGACGTCGAGGACTTTGGTCAGCGCCTCCTTCGGGATGTGCCGGTCCTCGGTCTTCTTGAACATCATCGAGAGGAAGTTCTGGGCGTAGGAAAGCTCGTTGTCTGGATACACGTAGGGCAGGCCCATGTTGTGCCGGTAGGAGAAGGCGGCGAGGGTCGGGACCTTGGCGATCAACCGGACCGCCGCCATGTAGCGCTCTTCGGGGTCGCCGATCTGCTTCGCATCGGGGTAGAAGGTCGAGAGCGCGCCGACGCCGGAGAGCAGCATCCCCATCGGGTGAGCGTCGTAGCGGAAGCCCTCGAAGAAGTGCTTGAGGTCCTCGTGGACGAAGGTGTGGTGGGTGATGTCGAAGGTCCAGCGCTCGAGCTGCGGCGCGGTCGGCAGCTCGCCGAAGATCAGCAGGTAGGCGACCTCGAGGAAGGTCGACTTCTCGCAGAGCTGCTCGATCGAGTAGCCGCGGTGTTCGAGGATCCCGGCGGCGCCGTCGATGTAGGTGACCGCCGAGCGGCAGGAGGCGGTGTTGGTGAAGGCCGGGTCGTAGGCCAGCATCCCGAATTCGTCCTCGTCGACTTTGATCTGGCGCAGGTCCATTGCCCGCACGGTGCCGTCAGAGATCGGCAGCTCGTAGGTCTTGCCGGTGCGGTTGTCGGTGACCGTCAGCGAGTCCTTGCCGCCGTTACCGGAGGCGTTGGCGACGTCGGCGGTCTGGTCCTGCGTCTGCTGCTCGGTGGCCATCGCCCCTCCTTGTGTGACTGGGTGGTTCGGAGGAGCGAAGTCTACGGGGTGCGAACGCCCGGGCTCTCGAACTGGGTCATCGCGCGCAGGGCCTCGAAGCGCTCGTCGATCTCCTCGCGGTTGAGGCGGGAGACGCGCTCGGTCCCGAACTCTTCGACGTTGAAGGAGGCGAGCACGGTGCCGTAGCCCATCGCCCGCCGCAGCTCGGCATCGGTCAGCTCGCCTTCGACGCTGTCGAGGTAGCCGAAGAAGCCGCCGGCGAAGCTGTCGCCGGCCCCGGTCGGGTCGCGCACGTCCTCGAGCGGGAAGCCCGGGAGGGCAAAGAAGCCGTCGGCGGTGAAGAGCGCGGCGCCGTACTCGCCCTGCTTGGCGATCACCGCCCGCGGCCCCATCGCCATCACCGCGCGGGCGGCGCGGGAGAGGTTCGACTCGCCCGTCAGCATCCGGATCTCGGCGTCGTTGACGACCAGGCAGTCGACCTCTCCGATCGCCGCCGTCAAGGAGTCCTTGGCGGTTTCGATCCAAAGGTTCATCGAGTCCAGGCCGCTGAGCCGCGCGGCGCTGCACTGGCTGCGGACTTGGCGCTGTAGGTCGGGCTGGATGTTGGCGAGGAAGAGGGTGTCGGCTGCCTGGGAGGCCTCGGAGAGCTTCGGCTCGAACTCGGCGAAGACGCCCAGCTGGGTGTCCTCGGTGTGGGCGACATTGAGGTCGTACTCGTAGCGGCCGCGCCAGAAGAAGCTCTGGCCGCCCTCGACGCGCTCGATGTCATCGCAGACGATCCCGCGCTGCTCCAGCACCGCGAACTCATCGGCGCCGAAGTCATCGCCAACCGGGCCGACAGGCCGCACCTCGGTGAAGAAGCTGGCCGCCAGGGAAAAGTGAACCGCAGCGCCGCCGAGCATCCGGTCGCGCTCCCCGAAAGGGGTTTTGACCGCGTCGAAGGCGATTGATCCGACAACCGTGAGCGCCATCCCGCTGGCAGGGTAATCGACCGACCTGCGAGACTGCGCGCCGATGAAAGCGATCCAGATCGAGGAGTTCGGCGGGCCGGAGGTCCTTCAGTACGTGGATGTGGCCGATCCCTCGCCGAAGCTGAGCGAGATCGTTGTCAACATCAAACGGATCGGCGTCAACTTCGCCGACACCCACGCCTCCCGCAACGACTACCTCGCCGAGCAGACCCTGCCGCTGATTCCCGGCGCCGAGATCAGCGGCCAGACCAACGACGGGCGCCGCGTGGCTGTGCTGCTCGGCAGCGGCGGTTACGCCGAGAAGGTGGCGGTGCCGCAGGCGCAGATGATCGAGCTGCCGCCCGAGGTCGACTACGACCAGGCGGCCGGCGGCCTGCTGCAGGGCCTGACCGCAATCGCCCTGGTCCGCCGCTGCGCCCGGATCGAGGCGGGGGAGACGCTGGTCGTCGAGGCCGCCGCCGGCGGCACCGGGACGCTTGCCGTGCAGCTGGGGAAGCGCGCCGGCGCGAAGGTGATCGGCCTCGCCTCCAGCGAGGAGAAGCGCGAGCTGGTGCAGAGCCTCGGCGCCGATGCCACCGTCGATTCCCGCGCCGAGAACCTCGGCGAGGCGATCCGCGAGGCCAACGACGGCAAGCGCGTCGACGCCGTTCTCCACATGAGCGGCGGCGACGCCTTCGACCAGGAGATGGACGTCCTGGCGTCGCTGGGCCGGATGGTCGTCTTCGGGATCGCCTCCCGCGAGCAGCGCGAGATCTCCACCGCCTCGCTGCTGCGCGGCTCGAAGTCGGTGATCGGTTTCTGGCTCGCCCACCTGCTCGCCCGGCCGGATCTACTGGGCCCGATGATCCAAGACCTTTTCGCGGCGATCGCCGCAGGCGAGCTGACGGTTACGATCGGGGAGGTCTATCCGCTTTCCGAGGCGGCGCGGGCGCACGAAGACCTGATCGCCCGCCGCACGACCGGCAAGCTCCTCCTGAACCCGACGTCCTGAAACACACATCTAAGTGACCGCCTTCAAAGACCTCGGCCTCTCGCCAGACATCCAGCAGGCGCTGGACGAGCTCGGCTATGAAGATCCGACGGCGATCCAGGAACAGGCGATCCCGGAGCTGCTGGCCGGCCACGACGTGATCGGACAGGCGCAGACGGGGACCGGCAAGACCGCCGCCTTCGGGCTGCCGCTGCTGCAGTACCTGGACCCCGCCGATGCCGAGGTGCAGGCGGTCGTCCTCACCCCGACCCGCGAGCTCTGCATCCAGGTGACGCAGGCGCTGCGCGCCTACGCCGAGCACCTCGACATCGAGATCGTCGCCGTCTTCGGCGGCGCCCCGATCCGCTCCCAGCAGTCGCAGCTGCGCTCGGGCGCGCACGTGGTCGTCGCCACGGTCGGCCGGATGATGGACCTGATGTCGCGGCGCTCGCTGGTCCTCACCTCGGCCCGCTACGTCGTCCTCGACGAGGCCGACGAGATGCTCGACCTCGGCTTCATCGAGGACGTCGAGAAGATCCTGCGGATGTGCCCGAGCGGGCGCCAGACGGCGCTCTTCTCGGCGACGATGCCGCCGCCGATCCAGAAGCTCGCCGAGGGCTACATGTACGACCCGACGACGATCAGCATCACCCCGGAGACGCTGACCGTCGACAAGATCCAGCAGGCCTACGTCGAGGTCCCGGCCAAGGAGAAGGCGGCGCGGCTGGTCGAGCTGCTGAAGACCGAAGAACCCGAGCAGGCGATCATCTTCACCCGGACCAAAATCGGCGCCACCAAGTTGGAAAGGACGCTGAAGGACAAAGGCCTCGATGTGAAGGCGCTGCACGGCGACCTCAGCCAGGGCGTCCGCGACGGGGTGATGATCTCCTTCAAGGACCACCGCGTGCGGCTGCTGGTGGCGACCGACATCGCCGCCCGCGGGCTCGACGTCGACCACGTCACCCACGTCATCAACTACGACGTGCCGAACTCCTCGGAGACCTACGTGCACCGGATCGGGCGGACCGGCCGCGTCGGACGGACCGGCCGCGCGATCACCTTCGTCACGCCTGACCAGAAGGACGAGATCGCTCGCATCGAACGCGACGTCAACACGACGATCGGCGAGTGGGAGACGCCGGAGGAGCGGCTCGAGCACGCGCCGCGGCCGCGGCGCCGTCAGCGTGAGCGCGGGGAGCGCAAAGAGCGCCCCGAGCGCGAGCGGACTCCGGCGCCAAGCAACGGCGACGGCGGCGAGCCCGGCGAGGGCTCGAAGGGGAAGACGGTCAAGCTCTTCGTCAACCGCGGCGAGCGCAGCGGCATCGCCGAGGAGGATCTGCGCTGGGCCCTGCGCGAGGGCGCCGTCCTGCCCGAGGAGGCAATCCACGACGTTCGCGTCCTCCATCGCTTCTCCTTCGTCGAGGTCGATCCGGCCCAGGCTGAGCGGACCGTCGAGTTCCTCGACGGCACCAAGCTCAAAGGCAAGGAAATCCGGTTGGAGATCGCCAAGAGCTGACCTCTCCGAACTTGGCCTCGCTATAGCGGGGTAAATGTCGGAGATGCCGAATCGAACTCTCGGCTCTGGGTATCTAGGGGTATGCGCTTCCTCCTCGCGCTCTCCGCCGCTTTCTTGCTCGCCCTGCCAGCCGTCGCCGGCGCTGACACCACGCCTAGCTGCGCTGAAGGGCCGACCAGGGTGGGCGACACCACGTATGGGACGCCATGCTCTGACGTGATCGTGGCTCCGGCTGGGGTTGAAGACGTCAAGGCCGGTGGCGGCAACGACACGATCGTCGCGGCACCGCTTACGGCCTCGGCGCCCTGTCCGGAAAGCTGCCTCCATCTCGGTGTCGGCAGCCAGACCTTTGAAGGCGGCGAAGGCGATGACGTGGTCTTTGGCGAGCGCGGCAACGACATCCTCCGTGGCGGCCCTGGCAACGACCAGCTCTTCGGCGGGATCGGCGACGACCTGCTGGAAGGAGGGCCCGGCGACGATCGTCTCGTCGGCGGTTTCGGCGCCGACTCGATCGACGGCCAGGAAGGGAACGACTACGTCCGCGGCGACTCGACGATCGACCGCCTCTTCGACACCGGCGGCGGCACCGACACGCTCAGCTACTCGACCGGAGTCACCCCCGGCTTCGGCAGCCCGGCCGACGAAAACGGCGTCAAGTTGGAACTCGGGGTCGGGGGCGAAAACGCCAAGAACGGCGTCGCTCCGAATGGCGGCGGCGTCGACGAAGTCGAAATCGGCGTCTTCGAGACGATCATCGGCACCGCCTTCTCAGACGAAGTCGTCGGCACCGGCATCGGGGAGACGATCTACGGCGGCGGCAGCTCGGACGTGATCGACGGGGGCGGCGGGACGGATCAGATCGCCCAGGGCGCTGCGGGGCGTGACACGACCAAGGTCAGCGTCGGCTTGATGACGCCGCCCGGCGCCACCCCTTATGCGCAGCTCTACCTGGTCGGCAGCAACAGCGGCGACAAAGTCACCGCGACCTACTCACCCACCGAAGTTCTCTTCCTCCTCGCGGCTGGCTCCTTCGACGAAAGCGCCAGCGGCGCGGGCGGCTGCGAAATCAGGTCCCCGACCGAAGCGGTCTGCCCGCTGGCCCAGCCGCTCGACTCGCTACTGCTCGCGGGCATGGACGGCGACGACACGATCGCCGCCTCCAACTTCCCCGCCACGGATTCCGTTGTCGCGATCGGCGGCGAGGGCAGCGATGCAATCACCGGGGGCGAGGAAAGCGAGGACATCCTCGTCGATGGGCCCGGCGGCGGGGCGGACGTGCTCGATGCCCGCGGCGGCGATGACGCCCTCACCCACAACGGCGGCGCGGACCAGCTGCTCGGTGGTAACGGCAATGACCTCTTCCTCTCCAATGCGGTCTGCGACGGCGAGCACATCGGCGGCGGCGAAGGCCGCGACAACGCCTCCTGGGCGCGCTTCAAAGAAGGCGTCGAGGCGAACCTCGCATCCGGTGCGGCGGGGCACCCGGGCTCGGGCGAAGCTCCCGACTGCGGCGGCGCCCCGCTCGACTCGCTGACCGAAGTCGAGGACCTCGAGGGCTCGGGCTCAAGCGACGTCTTCTACGGCGACGGTAGTCCCAACCAGCTGCTCGGCCACCCCGGTGCCGACATCTACTTCGCCGGCCCCGGCGAAGACTCGATCCTCGCCAACTCGGGCGATGCCGACATCACGATCAACTGCGGCCCCGACAACGACTCGGCGGTGATTGACCGCCCCCAGTATGGCGACCCCGCGCCGGTCGAATGCGAGACGGTCTCCGAAGCCGACCCGAACAACTTCCGCACGATCACGCTCCTGCCGCCGCCTCTCCCTCCGCCGCCTCCTCCCCCTCCACCGCCAGCGGACAAGCGACCGCCGCAGACGAAGCTCGCTGCGCACCCGCGGGCGCTCGTGCTCACGCGGAAGAAGGTTCGGCAGGTCGCCTTCCGCTTCGCCTCGAGCGAGCGCGGCTCGAGGTTCCGCTGCAAGCTCGACCGCAAGCCCTACCGTCCCTGCGCTTCGCCCCGTATCTACCGCGCCAAAGTCGGCCGCCACGCTTTCCGCGTCTTCGCGATCGACGCCGCCGGCAACCGCGACCGCACGCCGTCCCTCTTCAGGTTCCGGGTGCGCCACCGCTGACGACTCCGAAGTTGGTGCCCTATAGGGCACCCGAATCTCGGAGACGCTACGCCGTTAGCTCGGCGATCGTCTCCAGCAGGCGGTCGAAGTCGATCGGCTTGGTGATGTAGCCGTCGATCGCGAGGTCGGTGGGGGCGTCGGCGTCGCCGGGGTTCTGGTGGGCGCTGACGATCAGGGCCGGGACCTCGTGACCGGCGCCGCGCAGCTCCCGCAGGGCGTCGATCCCGGACTTGCGGGGCATCATCGCGTCGAGCAGGAGCAGGTCGGGCACGTCGTTGGTGGCAATCGCATCGAGCACCTCCTGCCCGTCGGCGGCGGTCAGCACCGTGTAACCGGCCATTTCCAGCCGCGTCCGCATCAGCAGCAGGATCGTCTCCGAATCGTCTGCGACCAGGACGGTCGCCATCAGCTTGCCTCAGCCGGCGCCCGGCTTCCGCCGCTGTCGACCACGGCGCTGGTGACGATCGGCAGGCGCACGTGGAAGGTCGAGCCCTCGCCGGGGGTCGACTGGGCGCTGATGCTGCCGCCGTGCAGCTCGACCAGCGATTTGGAGATCGCCAGGCCGAGGCCGGTGCCGCCGACCCGCTGGGTCAGCCCGGCGTCGCCGCGGGTGAAGCGCTCGAAGATCCGCTCGAGCTGGTCTGGGGGGATGCCGGGTCCGTTGTCGCTCACGCTGATCTCCACCTCGGCGCCGACGGCGCGCGCCGCGACCCCAATGGACGCACCTTCGGGCGTGTACTCATGAGCATTGGTAAGCAGGTTCACCAAAATTTGCCGGATCCGGTCGGGCTCGACGTTGATCAGGGGGAGGCCGGGCTCGACCTGCTCGGTCAAGCTCTGACTGGCGGCCTCGGTCTGGGCGCGCATCGTACGGACCACGTCCTCGATCAGCGGCGCGACCTCGGTCGGCTGCGGACGGATGGACAGGCGGCCGGCATCTGAGCGGGCGAGGTCGAGCAGGTCGTTGAGGAGCCGCACCAGGTGGCGGCAGTTGTCGAGGATGATTTCCACCGTCTCCCGCTGCCGCGGCGTCAGCGAGTCCTTGTCGAGCATCAACAGCTCGGCGAAGCCCTGGACGGAGGTCAGCGGGCTGCGCAGCTCGTGCGAGGCGGTGAGCACGAACTCGTCTTTGAGCCGGTCGAGTTCGTCGCGCCGCCCCTCCTCGATCTCCAGCTCCCGCGCCATCTCGTTGAAGGCGGCGCCGAGGGTGGCGGTCTCCGAGAGCCCTCCGACCTCGACCCGGGTGCTGCGGTCGCCGCCGGCGAGCCGCCCGGCCGCGTCTACCAGCTGCTCGAGTGGCCGGCGCATCGAGGAGATCAGGCCGCTGAAGAGGAGCAGGGCGCCGGTGAGGCCGGCGATCAGGCCGGCGGCGACCAGCAGCGCCGTGTCGCGGGTGTCGCCGGAGATGGCGTCCTGTAGGTCTTCGCGATGCCGGATCTGCTGGTTGACGACGGCCCGCGCCGCCGCGCCGCCGGTGCCGCGGGCGATCCGTTCCCGGGCGACCATCTCAACCTGGTAGGAGCGGGCGATCGAGTTCTCGTAGTCCTGGCGCTGCTGGATGAAGCGGGCGACTCCGATCACCGCCATCGCCGTGAGCACGGCGAAGCCGATCGCAAAGCCGATCCGCAGCCGGTTGGCGAGCGACGGGCTCAGGCGTCGATTCGATCGTGAATATGCTTGCGCCCCTATGGCTGACGAGGCTACCGACGGGATCGACCAGAAGCCGCTTGAAGCCTGGTTCGGCGAGAACGTTGCCGGCGTCGACTTCCCGCTGAGCTTCGAGCGCATCGCCGGCGGGCACTCGAACCTCACGTACCGGGTAACCGACGCCGCCGGGCAGAAGTGGGCGCTGCGGCGACCGCCGCTCGGCAAGCGGCTCGGCTCCGCGCACGACATGGGGCGCGAGCACAAGGTCGTCTCCGCCCTCGGTTCGACGGAGATCCCGGTGGCGCCGGTGGTCGGCCTCTGCGAGGACGAGAGCGTCAACGACGCGCCCTTCTACGTGATGGAGTTCGTCGAGGGGCCGATCCTGCGCGGCCTCGCCGAGGCCGAGATCTTCCCCGACGAGGGCGACCGGCGGGCGATCGGCGAGCGTGTCGCCGACACGCTGGTGCAGATCCACGCCGTCGATCCCGACGCGGCCGGCCTCAGCGATCTCGGCAAGAAGGAGGACTACGTCGCCCGCCAGCTGCACCGCTGGCAGGGGCAGTGGGAGAAGTCGAAGACGCGCGAGCTGGAGCCGATCGACCGCGTCCACGAGGCGCTCTCGGCGCGGATCCCCGAGCAGGGACCGGCGACGATCGTCCACGGCGACTACCGCCTCGACAACATGATCCTTACCGACTCCGGCGAGGTGGCCGCGGTCGTCGACTGGGAGCTCTGCACCCTCGGCGACCCGCTCGCCGACGTCGGCCTGCTGATGACTTACTGGCCCGAGCGCGGCGAGAACACCCTCGCCCTCGGCATGCCCGCCAACCTCGCCCCCGGCTTCCCCACCCGCGAGGAGCTGAAGACCCGCTACGCCGAGCGCAGCGGCCGCGACCTCTCCCAGCTCGACTTCTACGTCGCCCTCGGCTACTGGAAGCTGGCGATCATCCTCGAGGGCGTCTACGCTCGCTACACCGCCGGCGGCTACGGCAAGGTGAACGAGGGCGTAGAGGCCTTCGCCCGCCTGGTCGAGCGCCTCGCCGAAGAGGCCGAGCGGGTCGAGCGCGCGGGTAGCTGACGTGCCCGTTGCCGATTCGCCGAGACCGGTTGACAGCCATCCGACCGGCCTGCGAGGGTCAGAGTAACTCTGCGGTTCCTGAAAAGCCGCGTTTAACCTGATCTCGTCCCCACAAAGGAGACCCAGTCGTGAAGAAGATTCGTAAGCGGCTCACGTATGCAAACGTGATGTCGTCCATCGCTGTATTCCTTGTACTTGGCGGCGCGACCGCCCTAGCTGCAGGCCTCGCAAAGAACAGTGTTGG
>Ga0307316_10000727_pt1 | contig 10094 bp, 10 predicted proteins | sample ER_DNA_356_FD_194504 | JGI IMG/M metagenome (GOLD analysis project Ga0307316, IMG submission 194504) | Bulk soil microbial communities from the East River watershed near Crested Butte, Colorado, United States - ER_DNA_356 | ecosystem: Environmental > Terrestrial > Soil > Floodplain | place... | reverse complement strand
GCTCTGCGTACGTCATCGAGTGGGACCTGTCGACCCTGGATGATGCGCTCGATGCCATGTTGGGCGACGACCCACTCGCATCCACCCGGGTCGAGCGTCGCGACTACTACCTCGGCGGCTACGACAACGGAGAATCGGCTCACGCCTTTGTCAGGTGCCTTCAATCGCTGACCGCGGATCCGATACCTGTGGAAGCTGTGCCTGCCAAGCTGACAGTTCGCGCATCAAGTCCGCAGAAGCCGTTGGAGCCTGCTCGTAAGTGAGTCTCCTCGGTGAGGTAGGGCGTGGCGATCTCAGCAGATGCCTCCACAGCGCGGAATGAATGTCTCAATCGGCGCTTGGAAGTGCGAGTTTGTCCAGCTGTTGTTGTGGGGGCCTGGCTGCGCGCCACATCTTTTGGGCGTACCCGGAATCGCCGAGGGGATGGGTGCCGGCGGCGTTGACGAGGTAGATGCGCCGGTGGGGTGATCGCCACAGCCAAATGCCTGGTACTGGCTGGCGTACTTGCCAGCCGCCATTGGTTTTGTAGTTGTGGTGGCGGCGGACGTGGGGTCCGAGGTTGCCGATTCTGGTTTGGCCGGGCGGCCCGCCGCTGGCGGGGCTGAGGTAGGCGATGGTGTGATCCATGTCGAGGCGGCGGCTCACCGTGGCGGCGTAGGGAAACATGTCGGCGGGGTAGCGGAGCTGGAGTTGTTCGCGGAGCCGGGTGGGGATTTCGTAGCTGTCGACCGGGAGATGCCCGGCGGGCAGGTCGATCACCGGTTTCAGGCTGATGCTGCACCGGTCGCCGTCCCAGCAGTTTGTAGCGTCTCCTCGCAGAGCTGGATCAGGCGGCGGCAATTCGGGCTGCGCTGACAGCCACGGCTGCGCGTCGTCAGTGGGCTGTATGAAATCGCTGACGGTGATACTTGGGCTGCTCAATCTCGTCGACGACCGCCTTCGCCAGGTCGGCGCCTGAGATATGGGATTCACCTTTCTCGTCGGTCAGCAATACATCCTCACTAATGCGGTACTCACCGGTGACTTGCTGGGGATGCCAAGCGCCGAACGTCAGAGCTGGGCTGACATAGAACCAGTCGAGCGTCTCAGGGGACTTCTGAAGCGCCTCCAATAGTGCGAGCCCGGTCTTGATCTCCGGCAAGACCTCGGGCTGCTGCTCACTGACGTCAAAGAGCCGCGGGCCTCCCTCAGAGACCAGCACCGACGACACGCCGCCGAGCACTCCGAGTCGTACGCCCGCGTCGTCGGCGAGCCGGATCAGTTGGTCGACGATCTCCTCCACGCGCCCCTCCATGTCACCGCGCGGGGAAATGGTCTCGAAGACAACATCGGCGTTCTTTACCGTCTTGGCCAGCAGCTCCGAGTCCAGAAGTGAGCCATTGACGTACGCCACGCCGTCCACTGGCTCCTCTGGCGGCCGCCGGCTATAAGACGTCACCGAGTGGCCTCTCCCGGCAGCCTCGCGGACTACCGCCTCGCCTGCAAACCCAGTTCCACCCAGCACTTTGATCCGTGCCATCTGTTCTCCTCTCTTGATCGCTCGTAACACGCGGACGCCCATTCGAGGGCCTGCCCGAAGGTTACGGACGAATTGTTATCTCTGCGCAATCTCAAACTGAACCTGCCTAACGGTTCGGCTGATTACGGGGAGTCGCGGGCTCGTCTTGGTTACGTTGACGATTCTTGTTCATGCCGCTATCCGGCTTCGGGTCGGACGGTCAATCCTCGGGGGTCGTATGCGCATTCGCACCCTTCTCGTCGCCTGTCTCGTGGTTGGCGCGAGCCTTATTGCCTTACCCGCCGATGCAGCCGGCAGCGTCCAGTTTCGGAAAATTCGGTACGACTCGCCAGGTACCGACCGGGGTAGCAAAACTAGCTTGAACGCCGAATACGTGGTGATCAAGAACACTGGAACAACACGCGGACCTTGACAGGATGGACAGTCCGCGACAAAGCGCATCACGTCTACACCTTTCCCAGCTTCAAATTAAAGCCTGGAAAGAGCGTCAAGCTGCATAGCGGAAAAGGCAGCAACACCAGCAGCAATCTCTACTGGGATCGCGGCTGGTACGTCTGGAACAACGACGGCGATAAGGCCATCTTGCGTAGTAGCAGCGGCACGCTCACAGACACCTGCACGTGGGGAGACGGCATCGGCTACAAGAACTGCTGATCCTTCCTGGCGGCGGCGCACTCAGCCGTACAGCTCGGGATCCAGCTCGTTGATCTTGACGAGCAGGCCGTCGGGGGAGGCGACCTGTAGCTGGCGGCCAAAGCCCTCATCCGAGGTCGGGGCGACGATCTGCACGCCAGCCGACCGAAGCTGCTCCTCTAGCTCGGTCAGCGGCCCGGAGCTGACGAAGTTGAGCTCCACCTGACCCTCGTCTTGTGCCGGGTTCGGCGGGTGTGCGAGCAGGCTGAGCTCGCTTACGTTGAGCTGCAAGAGCGTGAAATCCCCATCTCGGCTGCCGTTCAGCACTCGGGCGCCGAGTGCCGCATAGAAATCGACTGCCTCGGGCATCTAGATCTCTAGGAACGTGGGAATTTGAATGGGCCCTACGACCGCTTCGATGCTCGATGGGAGGGTAGTTTCCCTCCGGAAGGAGCGGTGCGCCGATGAGTGAGTGGACTACCGAAGAGCTGAGCAAGATCGAAACAGCCGAGGAGCTGAAGATTGCGTCCATGGGACGCGACGGCACGCTCCGCAAGCCGGTCACGATTTGGGTCGTAAGGCATGGCGACCAGATTTACGTGAGGTCGGTAGGCGGCCCCAACGGCGGGTGGTTTCGTGGCACCCAGACGCGCCATCGGGGCCATATTCGAGCCGGCGGTGTGGCGAAGGACGTGAGCTTCGTGTCCGTCGACCCCGCTGACGTAGGGGAGGAGATCGATGCCGCGTACCGCGCCAAATACCGCCGCTACCCGGCAGGCATCATCAATTCCGTCCTGACCCCGCAGGCGCGCGCCGCGACGCTCCAACTCGTGCCCAACAATCAATGACCGACCAGCGTGAGGACGAGGGCGCAGCAGAGCCGGTCGCCGCTGAAACCTCAGTTGGGGCGACCAGCGCTGCGGAGTCCTCACCCTGGGCACCGTTCAGACAGCGCGCCTTTCGCTGGCTCTGGTTCGGGGTATTTCTCGGCTACTTCGGCACCTGGATGCAGACCGTTGGCGCCCAATGGCTGGTGGTGGACGCTCCGAATGCTGCCACGCTGGTCTCGCTGGTCCAGGCCGCGAACACCCTTCCCGTCATGCTGTTGGCGCTTCCCGGGGGAGTGCTAGCTGACTCCTTTGATCGGCGCTGGCTGCTGTTTACGGTTCAGGTCTACTTCTTCATCGTCGGGATTTCCCTGACGACATTGACGGCTCTCGGATTCATGCCGCCGTCCTTGCTGCTCGCCTTTACTTTCGCGCTTGCCATCGGCGCGGCAGTGCAACTCCCGACTTGGCAGAGCACGATTCCTGACCTTGTGCCGAGGAGTCAGTTGCGCGCGGCAACAAGGTTAGAAGGCGTCAGCATCAACTTGGCCCGTTCTGCCGGGCCGGCGCTGGCCGGATTAGTGATCGCAGGCTTTGGCGTGGCGGCCGTATTCGCGCTGAATGCCCTCTCGGTGGTCTTCCTCGCAATCGCCCTGCTTTTGTGGCGCCGACAGCCGGGGTCGGAAGGTCAGCGAGAGCGATTCATCCCAGCACTCCGCGCCGGCGGGCGCTACGTCTCGCACAGCCCGGTGGTACGCCGCCTGCTGCTCAGAGCAATGCTCTTCGTGATGCCAGGTATGGCCCTGTGGGCACTGTTACCGCTGATCGCTAATCGACGATTGGGACTGGGACCCGCCGGCTATGGCGCCCTATTCGGCGCGTTGGGAGTCGGCGCAATTCTCGCCGTTCTCATCCTTGGCCGGCTGCGAAGCCGACTGACGACCAACGGCCTGCTCACTCCAGCCGCACTGATCTTTTCCGCGGCTTTGGTGATCATCGTGCTCGTCTCGAACTTCCTTGCCGCCCTCGTCACTCTGGTTTTCGCCGGGCTGGCCTGGACGGCCGTGATCTCCACGCTGAACGCCGAACTGCAGCTGTTCTTGCCGGTCTGGGTCCGGGCTCGCGGCCTCGCCATCTACATGATCACCTTTACCGGCTCGATGACCGTCGGATCGCTGATCTGGGGGTTGGTCGCGCAGAGCGTCGGCCTCCGGGTGACGTTCTTGGCTGCGGCCGCAGTGATGGTGGCAGGGGTGGTGGCTGGATTGTTCTGGCGAGTGCCGGAGATCGCCCATCTGGACCGTGAGCCGGCCATCTATTGGCCGGAGCCACGGCTGGCTTTCGATCCCGAGCCGAACGGCGGCGCTGTACTGGTGACCGTTGAGTACACGATCGCTGCGGACCGTGAGCAGGCCTTCCTAGAGGCCATGGAGCACCTTGGTCAGTCTCGGCGCAGAACCGGCGCTACTCGGTGGGAGCTCTATCGGGACTCTGATCACCCCAACAGGTTCGTTGAACTGTTCAGCGTGCCGTCGTGGCAGGAGCACGTACGCCAGCATGAGGGGCGGATGACAGGCACTGATCAAGACATTGAAGAGGCCGCACTGGCAATGTCTGATCCGCCGCCACGAGCCGAGCACCTACTTCCCCCGTAGCGCCCTTCGACAGGCTCAGGGCACAGACCGACAGGGCTCAGGGCACGGGCTTGGGCTCCTTGCGAGCGGTGATCGTACGCAGCCATGAGGGATTGGTCGGCCTGCTCGTGACAGCGGTAAAGCCGGCCGCATCGACCAACTGGCGAGCCTTCTCGGCCATGTGCCCGGGGGCGGATGGGCGCAGCCATCGTGGCAGCGCATGCGGTCCGTGTCCCTGATCGAACTCGGCGATCAACAGTCTGCCCTCCGGCTTGAGCACCCGATGCATCTCCTGCACAGCGGTCTGTTGATCATCTTCGGCGACGTGGTGCAGGGCCAGCGTGCAGGCGACGGCGTCGAACGTGGCATTGGGAAAGGGGAGTCGCTGCGCGAAAGCCACCTGAAAAGCGACTGGGACCTGCTGCTTGCGAGCTCTGGAGGTCGCACGTTCGATCATCTCGGCAGCTGCATCGACACCGGCGACCGTTCCCGTAGGTGCGACCCGCTCGGCGAACGTCATCGCCAACCGGCCGGTGCCGCATCCCACATCGAGAACCCGATCACCGGCCTGCACTCCAAGATCATCGGCAAAGGTCTCGCGGAGCCGCTTTCCACGTCGGCCGAACAGGCCGTTGACCAAGTCGTACGCGCGGGCCCAGTGAATGAGGCGGTCATGGTCGTGATTCATGAAAAGACGGGTTCGCTGTCGAAGTAGGAAAACTAGGTGGTTTTGCGGATGTTGAGCCTACCGGTGACTCCTAACCTGCGATTGAGGACCAGCACCCCGTAGGAGGTTGGGTATGAACGAGCCGGACTGGAAGGGAGCGCTCGGCGAAGCTTTCGACGAGGCGGTTGCCTATCTACAAGGCCTGTCTACGCGTCCGATCCCGAGTTATGTCGAGCTCTCGACGCTTCGAGCGGCTTTGGGTGGCGCCGTGCCAGAACGGTCAGTGGATCCCCGAGAGGTAGTGGCTGATCTTGTCGCAGCTGCGGATCCGGGAGTGGTCGCCTCCGGCAGCGGGCGATTCTTTGGCTTTGTGATTGGCGGTGCCAACCCAGCCGCGCTGGCAGCCGACTGGTTGACGTCGGTCTGGGACCAGAACGCTGGCCTCTACGTTCTGGGCCCGGCGGCGAGCGTCGTGGAAGAGGTAGCGGGGGAGTGGCTGGCTGAGTTGTTCGGCCTGCCTGCCGGAGTGTCCGTCGGCTTTGTGACCGGCGGGCAGATGGCCAACTTCACCGGTCTGGCTGCTGGCCTGCAGGAGGTCCTGCGTCGGGCCGGGTGGAACTTGGCCGCAGGAGGGCTCTGGGGCGCACCTCGAGTACGGATTCTTGCCGGCGCGGGTCGCCACGGGACCATCGACCGGGCACTCCGTTTCCTCGGCGTTGGTACGGAGGCAATTGTCGAAGTCGATGCCGACGAGCAGGGCCGCATGCGAGCCGAGGCATTGGCCATGGCGCTCGACCAAACCAGCGGACCGGCGATCGTCTGCGCCCAGGTGGGCAACGTGAACAGTGGTGCAATCGACCCCGTTGCAGAAATCTGCGCGCTGGCGCACGAACACGATGCTTGGGTGCATGTGGACGGCGCATTCGGACTCTGGGCAGCCGCCAGCCCGCGACTGCGACCGCTTGTCGCCGGGATGGAATTGGCCGATTCATGGGCCACCGATGCACACAAGTGGCTGAATGTTCCGTACGACTCCGGGTTGGTCTTCTGCGCGCATCCCGACGCACATCGAGCGGCGATGGGAATCCGCGCCGGATACCTCATGCATAGCGCTGGCGATGAACGCGACGCTTTGGATTACGGGCCGGAGCACTCTCGGCGGGCCCGCGGGTTTGCGATCTATGCGGCGATCCGGGCACTAGGCAGGGAGGGTATTGCGGAGCTGGTGGAGCGGTGCGCCGCGCTAGCCCGCCGCTTCGCCGTACGACTGGCCGGCGCCGAAGGCGTGGAGGTACTCAACGAGGTGGTGCTCAACCAGGTGCTGGTGCGCTTTCTGGCACCAGACGGTGATCATGATGCCCGGACTCGCCGGGTGATCGAGCGCGTACAGCACGACGGTACGTGCTGGATGAGCGGTACGACATGGCGCGGCCAGGCGGCGATGCGTATCTCGGTCTCCAACTGGTCCACCGATGAAGCCGACGTTGATCGGTCGGTGGCGGCGATCCTGCGTTGTGCCGCAGAATGAGGCGTGGGCCCAGAGTTAGTCGGTGCAGAGTTGATCGGTCCCGGGTTGATCGGTCCAGGGTTGATCGGTCCAGGGTTGAGCGGTGAGGAGTTGATCGGCAGGGAGTCCGAGCAGGCGCAGCTCAACACCTGGCTGAGCGAGGCCGCATCCGGCCACGGGTCGGTGATCTTGCTCGCCGGCGAGGCGGGGGTCGGCAAGACGACTTTGGCGCAGCGCACTCTGGACGGCTCGGATCTTCAAACGTTGGAGGGCGTGGCCGTACAAGGCGGCACATCTGCATTCGGACCGATTGTCGAGGCCCTGCGGTCCTATCTCCGCGGACCAGGCGAGGAGCCACTCACCGATGGGCCGCTCGCTGCGCACCTGGCCATGCTGCTGCCTGAGCTTGGTCCGCCGGCTCCAACCAGTGATCGCGCGACGCTTTTCGAGGCCATTCGGCAGGCCCTGGTCGCTATCACTCGGCGCCGCCCCACCGTGCTGTTTCTGGATGATCTTCAATGGGCGGACGATGCCACGCCGGAGCTATTGGGTGCATTGGCGCGTTCGGTGGACTCCGAACCACTGGTGCTGCTTGGCGCGTTCCGAAGCGATGAGTTGCCGCGTGGGCATGCGATCCGGCGGTTGCGCAGCGAGCTGCGTCGCGCGGGCAGGCTGCGCCAGATCACGCTCGAACCGCTCGGTGCCGAGCCGAGCGCCGCGCTCCTGGAGAAGACCCTGGGGATGGTCGCGCCGTCATTGCGCCAGGAAGTCTTCGACCGGACGGACGGAGTTCCCTTCTTCGTACGTGAGCTGGGTTCGGCACTGGCAGCGAGCGGCCGTCTGGTACCGAGCGCCGCCGGGCTGGAGTTGCTCAAGGGTGAGGATTTTCCGCTCCCGGACGGCGTCCGTGACGCTGTGCTGCTGCGGGCGGCTGGCCTGTCCGACCAGGCTCGCGATGCCATCAGCACCGCCGCCGTGGCCGGCCAGACGTTCAATCCTGAGTTGGTCATGGCGGTTGCCGGATTGTCGGAGTGGCCCGACGAGTTGATGCGCCGCGGCATGGTGATCGAGGTCGAAGCTGGACGCATGGCATTTCGGCATGCCTTGGTACGCGACGCCTTCTACGGCGAACTCCCGTGGACTCGGCGGGTCACATTGCACCGGGCGGTGGCTGAGCGGCTCGAAGCTGCCCGGGCCACTCCCGTTCTCGTCGCTGAGCACTGGGTGCGCGGACGGCGGCCGGAGCCTGCGCGCACCGCATTGCTCGCGGCCGCAGAGGCATCGGGTGCCGTACACGCTTATCGCGATGCCGAGCGGGCCGTCCGACGCGCTTTGGAGCTATGGCCCGAGGGGTACGAGGAGGCCGGCCGCCTCGACGTACTGGAGCGTCTGGCCGGTTATGCCGAGCTGGCTGGCGACTTGGCCGAAGCCGTCCCGACCTGGCGTGAGGTTGCCGACGGACGGCGGCGTGACGGTGATCTTTCCCGGCTCGGGATCGCTCATCGCCGGCTTGCCGCGGTGCTCGAGCTGCAGGGCCGCTGGCAAGAAGCGCTGGCCAGTCGGGAGCAGGCTGCCGTCGCCTTTACTGCGGCGGGTCTGCCTGCGGACGCGGCCGCGGAACGCCTTGCCTCGGCAGCTCATCTTCGATCGGCAGGCAGCTTCCGTGCCGCCATCGCCTTGCTCCAGATTGCCGGCGCGCAGGCACGGGAGGCGGGCCGGGTCGACCTTCAGGCCCGGATCATGGGGCATGAAGGAAATGCCCGGGCCCGCATGGGCGAAGGTCCTGCCGCGGTGGATCTGACCAGGTCCGGGCTGACCTTGGCTTTGGAACATGGTCTGACCGGACCCGCCGCCGAGATCTACCAGCGACTAGCTGACGCACTCGAGCACACCGGGGACTACGCGGCGGCCAAGGAAACCTACGACGAGGCATTCAGCTTCTGTGCCGCCAATGCGCTGCAGCCAACCGCGCAACTCTGTCTGGCCTGTCTGACTGCCGTTTTGCGCCAAACGGGTGACTGGGAGCGCGCAGTCACGCTCTGCCGCCAGGTCATCGCCTCAGGCGATGCGACGCCGCATGCCAGTGCTGTCGCTACGGGCATACTCGGCTCGATTCTCGGCTTTCGCGGGCAGACCAAACGAGCTCGGCCATTGCTGCTCGAATCCTTGACAACGGCCCGCCGCATCGAGCTGGCCGCGTTGGAGCTGCTGTCCACGTGGGGGCTCGCCATCGTCGACGAAGTCGACGGAAACCTGGAGTCGGCGACGAGCCAGTGCTGGTCGATCGTGGAGCGCTGGAAGCAGACAGAAGATCGTCATTACGCGATCTCGCCGCTGCGTTGGGCAACCACATTCTTCGCTGCTGCGGGCGACAACACTGGGGCGCGAACCTGCGCTGCGGCACTGGCCGAGATCGTCACCGACTCCGGTCAGGACGAGTCCATGTCAGCGTTGTCGCATGCGCTGGGAGAGACAGCGCTGTTGGACGGCAGCGCGGAACAGGCGGCCGGGCATTTCAGCCGGGCGCTGGTGCTGCTCGAGGGCGTCGATGCTCCTTTCGATCGTGCCGAGTCCCAACGCCGCTCTGCAGCTGCCCTGGCCGTACTCGGTCGGCGGGAGGAGGCTGTCGAGCAGCTGATAGCCGCCCACCGCACTGCCCGGCGGCTGGGCGCAAAGCCGACGGTGGAACGTATAGCGAATAGCCTCAGCGCATTGGGCGAACAGGCCGAGCGCCGTCTCGGCCCGAGGGCATTCGCCATGACCACGAACGGAAGCCTGACACGGCGGGAGATCGAGGTCGTGCGGCTCGTGGCTACCGGACACACCAGTCGAGAGATTGCGCGCGAGCTGTTCCTCAGCCCCCGTACGGTGGAATCACACGTCGCCAGCATCCTGCTGAAACTTGATTGCCGCTCGCGCGCCGATGCTGCTCGGCGCGCAAGCGAGCTCGGTCTGCTCGGGGTGTCTTAGCCAACGGCTAGCGTGGGTCCGTGCGGTTGGCTACCTGGAATGTGAACTCGATCAAGCAACGCGTGCCGCGGCTGCTCCCGTGGTTGGACCAGCGGCGACCCGATGTGGTGTGTCTTCAGGAGACCAAGCTCGCCGACGAAGCCTTCATGGATCTGCTGGGCGAGCAGCTGGCGAGCCGCGGCTACGAGCTTGCCTTGCACGGTGAAGTGCAGTGGAACGGCGTAGCGATCCTGTCCAAGGTCGGTTTGGACGATGTGGTGCCTGGCGTCGCCGGCGCGCCTGGATTTCCACTGCCTGAGGCGCGCGCGGTGTCAGCGACCTGCGGCGGCATCAGGGT
>Ga0307316_10000725_pt1 | contig 10101 bp, 12 predicted proteins | sample ER_DNA_356_FD_194504 | JGI IMG/M metagenome (GOLD analysis project Ga0307316, IMG submission 194504) | Bulk soil microbial communities from the East River watershed near Crested Butte, Colorado, United States - ER_DNA_356 | ecosystem: Environmental > Terrestrial > Soil > Floodplain | place... | reverse complement strand
AGCATGGAGAGCACGACCTCCTTGCCCTCCTCGGCGGCCGTCTTGGCCGCGGCGAGGACGGGGGCGAGCGCGGCGAGCATCGCGGCGACTCTAACCGACGAGCCGGGCGTGCGCTGCGAGCGCGGCATCGACCGGGTCGTCGCCCGCTGCGCGGCGAGCGACCTCGTCGAGGCGGCTGGAATCGCCGCGCGTTCGCAGCGCATCGCGCGCGCCGTCGAGGCCGCCCCGTCCGAGCGACGACGCCGTCGCCGCCCAGGCAACGCCGTCGCCGTTCCTGCGGGCGGCGCGCGCCTGCGCGCACAGGGAAATCAGCTCCGCCAGGTCGGCGACCGCGGCCACGTCGCCCGATTCGGCGACGTGCACGAGGCCATGGGCGTAGAGGTAGTCGCCGAGGAGGAGCGCCGTATCCGCGTCGGGCGGCGCGAAGAGCCGGGAACGCCCGTAGTGGACGAGGTAGCCCTCGTAGATCGTCTCGAGCCCCAGGCCGTGCTCGGGTGGCGCCAGCGGCGAGAACACCGCCGCCGCGTCCCGCTCGGCCCCGGGAAGCAGGCAGGCCTCCCAGAACGGGCTCTGTCCCGTCGCGGCCGCGGCGATCGCCTCCCACACGGAGGGCAGCGTAACCTGGGTCTCAGTCCGAGCGGCTCACGACCCGCGGCGGCTCGAGCTCGACCTCGTCCGGCAGCTCCGGCTCGCGGTTCTCCCAGCTCTCGAGCGTGATGCGCTCGCGGAAGAACTCCCAGATGGCGCGCCCGCCGGCCATGGTCGGCAGGGCGACGAGCACGCCGGCGATGCCGTACAGCTCCCCGCCTGCGAGCAGCCCGAAGATGACCAGGAGCGGGTGCAGGCGAAGCGCGTTGGCCATCACGTTCGGAACGACGATGTGGCCCTCGACCTGGTAGATGACGAGGAAGAGGAGCGCGACCCAGACGACGCCCCAGGGCGGATCGACGAACAGCGCGTAGATCGCCGGCGGAACGGCGGACAGCCACGGCCCGATGTACGGGATCACCTCGATGAATGCGGTCCAGAGCCCGAAGAGGAGGGCGTAGTGCTGGGCGCCCTCGACGAGCCCGGTCACCCCGAGGATGTACATACCGACCCCCGCGCTCGTGCCGATGACCGTCGAGAGGATCGCCTGCCCTTTGAGGTAGCCCCAGAGCGCCCCCTCGATCCGCTGGGTGAGCGGAGTGCCGCCGTACGGGGGGAAGCGCTTGTCGATCGCCCGCTCCAGCCGCTGCATGTCGAGGAGCATGTAGATCGAGATGACGACGATCAGGATCAGCGAGAAGAGCAGGAGCACCACGGAGAACGCAGCGCCGCGGGCGAATGCGATCGCGCGCTGCGCGTAGTTCGAGACCTCACCCGCGCTCAGCGAGCCGATCCAGTCGTTCACCTGCTTGCGGATCCGGACCCGCTCGAGCCCGTGGTCGTCGAGCCACAGCTGCAGCCGGTCGATGTCCTCCTCGGCCGCGGTCTGCCCCGTCGATGCCTGCTCCTCCGTGACGTACTCGTCGATGCGGTCGGCCGCGTTCCGCGACTGGTCGAACGCAACGGAGCCGATCGCGATCAGCAGCGCCGAGACGACCGCGGCGAAGATCGTGTAGACGATCAGCACGGCGGGAGCGCGCGGGACCTTGAGCCGCGTGAGGTCACGGACGAGCGGGTTCAGCGTGAACGCGATGACGCTCGCGGTCAGGAAGAGGAAGAGGACGTGGCCGAGCGTCCGGGCGAGCAGGAAGACGACGAGAAGGAGAACGGGCAGGACGACGAGCTGGATCCACCGCGGGACCTGGATCGTCGGGCCGGGGCCGGCCATCTCGCGGATCGTATCGCGGGGCTTGGAAGGCGCCGGTTCGGGACCCTGCTACGGTCCTGGCCATGGCGACTCCGCGCTCTCGTCATGCTGCCCGGCTTCGCGCGGATCGGCGTCGTGCTCAAGCCCGCGCGCGTCGTTTCGCCGTCGGCGCAGTCGTCGCGATCCTCGCGATCGTCACGCTCGCCTTGACCGCTTTCGACAACCAGAGCTCGCCCGCGGTCAGCCGCCCGGCGCCGCTGCCCGTACGTGCGGCGCCGCCCGATTCCCGCGTGCTCGCGACCGTCGCGAACCTCCGGGTGCAGTCGCCCGTCGCCCAGGGCGGGGTCACCGCGATCGGCCTGCACGCGACCGAGGACGGCGCGCTCGAGCTCAAGCCGGTCGGCCCGCAGCGAAACGAGGGGATCCTCGCGCGGCTCTGGCGCCGGATCACCGGCGCCACGCGAACGGGGCTCGCCTGGTACCAGCTCTCGGAGGGCCCGCTCCAGACGCTCGACGTGGGCGCCGTGGCGGGGACCGACGTGTACGCGCCCGTCGACGGCACGGTGGTCGCCATCCGCGACCAGGTCATCTCGGCCCGCAAGGTCGGCGCGGAGATCGAGCTGCGCCCGACCTCGGCCCCGTCGCTCGTCGTCTCCATCGCGAACGTGCGGCCCGACCCGGCGCTCTCGGTCGGCGCAAACGTCGCCGCCGGCTCCTCCAAGCTGGGCACGGTCTCGAACATCAGCCGGTTCGAGCGCCAGTCGCTCGCGAAGTACGCGGCCGACAACGGGAACAACGTCGCGATCGAGGTCTTCCCGTCGGCCACGCTCGGCGTGCCCTAGATGGTCGGGGCCATCTAACCTCCCGCCTCTGCGCATCCTCTTCATCGCGGACGTGGTCGGCGCTCCCGGGAGGCGGGCGCTCGAGACCCGGCTCGGCGCACTGCGCAGCGAGCTCGAGATCGACGCCTGCATCGTGAACGGCGAGAACGCCGCCGACGGGATCGGCATCACGCCTCGCCTGGCCGATCAGCTCCTGCGCCTCGGCGTCGACGCGATCACGCTCGGGAACCACGCGTTCCGCCGCGCGGAGATCGGCCCGTACCTCGAGAGCTCCGACCGCGTCGTCCGGCCCGCGAACACGGCGCGTGCGACGCCGGGCAAGGGACTGGCCGTCGTGCCGACAGCGTCGGGTCGGATAGCCGTGATCAACGTCCTCGGCTCCCTGTTCCTCCACCCTGCGATCTCGATGTTCGAGGTGATCGACGACCTCGTCGACGAGGCCCGTTCGGAGACGCCGGTCGTCCTCGTCGACGTGCACGCCGAGGCGACGAGCGAGAAGGCCGCGCTCGCGCGCTGGCTCGACGGGCGCGTCACCGCGGTCGTCGGCACGCACACGCACGTCCAGACGTCGGACGCCACGATCCTCCCGAAGGGCACGGCTTTCATCACGGACGCCGGCATGACCGGGCCGCACGACTCGGTGATCGGCGTCGAGGCCGAGCTCGCGATTCGGCGGATGCGGACGGGCTTACCCGTGCGCTTCGAGACCGCTCAGGGCGGCGTTCGCATCGAAGGCGCCGTCGTCACCTGCGACGCCGAGACAGGGAGGGCCTCGGGGATCGAGGCAGTCCGCGTCGCGGTCTCCTGATCCGCTGCCGGGTCCGGCAGGAGCAGCCACAGGAACACGAACGGCGCGACCCACGGGAGATAGAGGTAGAACCAGTGGGTCAGGGTCAGCTGGAACGCCACGAGCACGGCCGCGGTGAGCGCAGCGAGCTGCACCGGCCCCTTGCGACGCGGGACGAACGCGACCACGACCGCGAGCAGGACGGCGAGCACCTCCACCACCGGCTGCAGGAAACCGAGGTCGGGGATGCCACGCGCGTGGTACTGGCCCCACCCCCAGATCGAGAACGGGGAATCACGCGCCGACTGGTAGTCGATCGTGCGGTCCCAGAACGTGCGCACGGCGCCCCAGAGCGACGGCTCGTGTGCGTGGATCGCGAAGGCCAGCACCGTCGCCACGACGAAACCGGCGACGTACCGCGCGGCACGGCGAAGCTCGAGCGAGGGGTAGGTCGCCCAGAGCGGCGCGACGAGGAGCGACGCGAACTTCGTCCACCCGGACAGCGCGACGGCGGCGCCGCGAGCCGAGCTGGAGGTCGACAGCCAGAAGCCGGCGAGGAGGAAGACCGGCATGACCACGTCGTTCGTGTTCGCGTTCAGCGTGTACGCGGTGAACGGATAGGCCGACCACGCGAACGCGAGCTGCGTGGCCAGCCGCGTCCCGCCGAACCGGAGACCGATCAGGAGGAGGACGACGACCGCGAGCAGGTCGAACGCGATCGACGTCGCGTGCGCGGCGGGGAGCGAGTCCCACTTCCCGCTCCACCCGAAGATCGCGGTCGCCGGGACGTACGCCTCGTAGGACACTGGGCCGTAGGTGTCGCCCCGCTCGATCGCCGCCTCGCAGCGCCCGTTCGTCTGCACGTGGTCGCGCACGTACCCGTCGGCGTCGGCGGGACCGCACGACGCGAGGCCCGCGCTCTGCGGCATGTTCCCGTACGGCGCCTCGCCGTCGAGGATGCGGTTCGCGCCGGCCACGCCCGCGAGCCCGACGTCGATCACTCCGTGCGGTGCCTGGTGGTTCAGGCCGACACGGAACCCGATCAGGAAGACCGCGGCGACCGCCAAGGCCCAGGTCGGCCAGACTGAGGACAGGACGCCGACGCGCCTTCCCGCACCGACCCACAGGCCGCGCGCGAGCAGGTAGCCGAGAACCGGGTAGACGAGCGGCACGCTCCGGAAGATCTCGCCCTCGTTGAAGAAGACGAGCGAGACCGAGAAGCCGAGCAGCGCCAGCAGATCCAGGTTCCGCACGGCGAGGGGACGCCGGAGGTCGGCGAGGCCGACCAGGAAGAGGAGGCAGAAGACGACCCAGACGTACGGCTTCAGCAGGGTCTTCCCGCCGAACGCGCCCTCGCCGCCGCGCGCCATCTTCCATGCGACCTGCGGCCCGGTCCACGCCTCCGTCACGCTACCTGTCGTGTCTTCGACCACGGCGTCGGCGATCTGGCCCGCCCGCCCCGACCACACCTTCACCTCCCAGGTCCTCGTCGTCGACTTGAACGTCGCCGACGTCGTCGGATGCGGCGGATAGCGGGCGAGCCAGCGCGCGATCTTCGAGTCGGCCAGGGCGAGCTGCGTGGCCTTCGCCTCAGTCAGGCGCGCGAGGTCCTCGCCGCGCGGCGTCTGGGCGAAGCCCGTGGGTGGGAAGGCGAGGAAGAGGGCCGCGAGCGCGGCGGCAGTGACGAGAGCCCCCTTCAGAGCAAGCGGCCACGTCGCGATGCGGCGGGCGATCACTCTGAGTGGAGCTCTAGCGTCGAGGTCCGAACGACCAGAGCTTATTGCCGACGAAGTTCACCGGCGTGACGAGCACGATCGCGATCGCCTGGGAGAGCACCGGGCGAGAGGTCGAGGAGACGAGCAGCTGCAGCACGAGCAGATTTGCGGCGAGGGCGACGGTCGAGACCACCAGGAAGCGCATCCCCTGGTACGCGACGTGGCCGCGCTGGTCGCGGAACGTCCAGAGTCGATTCCAGGTGTAGTTGTTCGTGACCGCGACGAGGAACGAAGCGATCGCCGCCGGGATGTAGTGGAGAGCGAAGCCCTGGACGAGCGCGACGAAGACGACCAGGTTCACGACGTAGCCGGTGCCGCCGACGACGGTGAACTTGATCAGCTGCTCCCAGTTGGAGCGCTTGCGCAGGCCGGCGCGCACGCGCGCAGCCGAGATTCCGACAGCGATCTGTACCTCGGAGGTCTCCACCGTCATCGCACGGTAGTCGCGAACTGGATCATCACCGCCCCCCATACGGTCAGTCATTGCCAAACCCTTCTTCGCCCACGAGCGGTACGAAGCGAACCGGGATCGACGTGCGCTCGGCCGAGCCACTCGCCGTGCGGACGGCGAGGACCAGCTCCTGCCCTCGGCGCGAGCCACGCGGGACGACCAGGCGTCCTCCCTCCGTGAGCTGGTCGTAGAGCGCGCGAGGAATGCTCGGCGCCGCGGCGGCGACCGCGATCGCCTGGAACGGGGCCCGCGTCGCCACGCCGAGAGAGCCGTCTCCCACCACGACCTCGACCCGTTCGTATCCGCCCTCCGCGAGGCGGTCCCGAGCAGCGTCCGCGAGCGCCGCGATGCGCTCCACGGTGACGACCTCGTCGGCGAGCTCCGCGAGCACGGCCGCCTGATAACCCGACCCGGTGCCGACGTCGAGAGCCCGCTCGTCGCCTCGGAGCGCGAGCAGCGAGCAGATGGTCGCGACGACGAACGGCTGCGAGATCGTCTGTCCCTCGCCGATCGGGAGCGCGCCGTCGTCGTAGGCATACGGGCGCAGGCTCCCGGGGACGAAGAGCTCGCGCGGCACACGCTCCATCGCCGCCAGAACGCGCTCGTCGGTGATTCCGCGGCGTCGCAGCTGGTGCTCCACCATCCGGGCGCGCGCGTCGACCGCGTCGACCGCGGAGCTCACTTCGCGAGCGAGCGGAGCCCCGCGAAGCGGGCAGCCTGGCGCCCGCGGAGGCGGGCCGCCAGGACCGGCAGCGCGACCGCCAGCGCGTAGCCCATGATGGGGATGAGCGCGAGGAGGCAGATGAGCGCGCCCAGCGCGGCGAGGTACGCGCCAGTGCCGAAGCGGGTCGCTCCGCGACGAAGCGCGCCGGTGACGACGACGCCCGCGGCGACGGCGCCGAGCACTCCACCGGCGATTCCCGCGACGGTCTCGGCGGTATCGCCGATCGCGAGCCCGATGCCGGCGCCGACCGCAGCTCCGATGACCGCGGAGGCGCCGATGCCGAGGACGTTCGCGCCCAGAATCCCGGTGACCGCGACCGAAAAGCCGAGCGAGAGGCCGAGGCAGAGCCCGATCGTGTACCAGTCGCCCACGTGGGGCAGTGTAGAACCGTGGGGGCGGTCGACCGCCCCCACGGCCTCGTCCGCTAGTTCACGAGTGCACGAACCTCGCCGCCGGGGAAGTCTCCCGGCCCGGTATTGACGGGGTCGACCCCGTCGCTCGTGTGCAGGTTCACGTACGCGTTCCCCGAGTTCAACGCGCTCACGAGATCCGAGAGCGGATGCCCGGCGAGCGGGCCGACGAAGTTCGCAGCCGTGATCGTGCCCTCCGCGATGACGCCGTCGATCCGGCCGGCTGCAGTCGGGCCTGGCACGGGCGCGGTTGACGGATAGAGCCAGACGACGATCGGGCCGTTGACCCCTGGCGGTGCCAGGTGGATGTGCGCCATGAACACGTTGTCGATGTTCGCGGCGATCAGCTTGTAGTCGAGCGCACTGCCGTCGCTCGAAAGGTGGAAGATCGCCTGTGCCTGGCCATTCGTGTCGCGCGCCGGCACCTCGTTCGACCCTTTCGCGTGCGCGCTCCAGTTCTGGTTGATGCCGGCGACGGCGACGCCGACGAGGACCATCCCGACGACGAACACGAGTCCTACGATGCGTGGTCGCATCCCCCCTCCTTCGTTCGTGGGTGTTCGGCCGGACTTACGTCAGGAGCGCTCAGGCGGATTGCACGCGCAAGATGACGGCGAGCCCGAAGGCCGCAGCGCGCGCGCCGTCCACGACCCGGTGGTCGAAGGTGACCGCGATCGTTCCCGTGTTTCTCACGACGATCGCCCCGTCTCGGACGACGGCACGCGGCGCGACTCGACCGATGCTCAGGATCGCGACTTCGGGATGGTTCACGATCGGAGTCTGGAAGAGACCGGCGAGCTTGCCGGCGCTCGTCACGGTGAACGTCGATCCGCGAAGCTCGTCCGCTGTCAGCGACCCGGCGCGGGCACGCCCGGCGAGCTCCGCGATCTCCGCCCCCAGCTCGTCGATCGACTTGTCGTTCGCCGCGCGTACGACCGGGACGACGAGGCCCTCTTCCGCCTGGACGGCAACGCCGATGTCGTAGCGCTCGAGGTACACGATCGCGTCGCCGTCGAGCCGCGCATTCAGCTCCGGAAACTCGACGAGGCACTCCGCGCACGCCTTGACGACGGTGGGAAGGAGGCGCTCGAGGGGGACGTCCTCGAAGTCGCACTCCTCGACCCAGGTCACCGGCGGCACCTCGCGATGCGCGCGGCTCATGTGCTCGGCGATCAGCCGACGCACGCCGCGCAGCGGCTCGCGACGTCCTTCCTGGCCGGCGCCGGCGCTTGCGGCGGCGCCCCGCACGTCGTCCTCCGTGATCCGGCGGCCAGGCCCCGTCCCGGTCACGTTCGCGAGCTCGACACCGAGCTCCGACGCGATCCGGCGGACCACGGGCGTCGCCTGCACGCGCCCTCGTGACACTGTGTCACTTGCCTCGTTCGCTCCGCTCTCCGGGCCGCGCGCCGCTTGTGACACGTTGTCGCCTGCCCCGTCGCGCCCCGTCCGCTCCTCCCCCGGCGCGCCGATCAGGACGAGCTCGGCGCCGACCGGAGCGACCTCGCCCTCGGCGACGAGGATCTCGAGCACGGTCCCCGCGTACGGGGACGGGATCTCGACGGTCGCCTTGTCCGTCTGGATCTCGACGAGCGGGTCGTCCTCGGCGATCTCGGAGCCCTCGGCGACGAGCCAGCGCGCCACCTCGCCCTCCGTGAGGCCTTCTCCGAGGTCGGGGAGCTTGAACGCGGTCGCCACGAGCTACGCGTGATTCTCGCGAGCGCCGGCGCGCCGTGCGCGCCAGCGGTCGCCGCGCACGAGCAGCATCGCGAGCGCGGCGAGCGAGATCAGCAGCGGCGGGACGATGAAGGCCACCGCCGCGACATAGTGCACCGTTCCGCACTCGGTACAGGTCGCGAAGTTGTTCGCGTCGTGGAACTCGGTGGCGATCGCGACGAAGGCGGCGACCCACGCCACGACGGAGATCGCGAAGAGCGCGATGGCGGCCACGCCGAGCCGCCCGCGGCGCCACGCGACGAACAGCGAGGCGCACGACAACGCGAAGACCGCGATGACCACCAGCTCGACGACCGAGGTGTGCATCGTCGAATTGTGGTCTACCGAAGCGCGTCGTGCGCGAGGCGGGCATGAATGCCGCGCACGCCGTTCACCATCTGCGTGACCCGGAGATCGACGACGACGCTGGCGAGGGCCAGCGCCTCCCGCCGCTCGAGCTCGTGCTCGCGGCCCATGAGCTCGAGCATCGCGTCGATCGCGAGCGCGGCGGCCTCGTCGAGGTCCTCGTCGAAGCCGAACGTCAGCCAGGCCTCGGGAGTCCAGGCGATCGGCGCCGAGAGCTCGAGGTCGTCACGGAGCGTGAGGGTGAGCCGTGCGCGCTCCACCGGCGCCTCGATGGCGAGCTGCGAGACCTCGCCGTCCCCCTGGGCCGCGTGCCCGTCGCCCGCGGAGACGAGCGCCCCGGCCACCGGGATCGGGAGGAGGAGCGTCGTCCCCGCGACGAGCTCCCTGCAGTCGATGTTGCCCCCGCATGCGCGCGGAGGAGCAGTCGGATGGATGCCCGGCTCGTCCGGCGGCATCCCGATCACGCCGAGGAACGGAGTGAGGGAGACGGTACGCCCTACCTGGTCGCGCCCGACCGCCGCGTCCGCGTCGAGCTCCCAGTCGAGAACGACCGTCTCGCCGTCGGCGACGTCGAGCCGCTCGTTCAGCGGCGTGCTCCAGCCGCCGGCGTCGGTGATCCCCCAGGGGCCGATCCGCACCTCCTCGACCGCGATGGCCAGCGTCTGGCCGGCCGTGGCGCCGAGCACCTCGATCGGGCCGACGAGCGCATGCCCGGCGTCGAGCTCCGGATCGCGCGGCTCGAAGCGCTGCCTGGACAGGTCCCACCAGCCGGCGTTCAGGCACGAGAACGCGACGCAGTCGCCCGACTCCACCGTGAGCACCGGCTCGAGGTCGCGCGAGAAGTGGCCGTGCAGCGTGCGTCGCTCGAGCGGGAGGTCGTGGAGCGTCACGGAAAGATCCGCTCCAGGAATCCTTCGTAGGCCGTCACGAAACCCTCGTCGTCGAAGACGATCTCGGCGGTGAACGCGCCCGAGGAGTACCTGACCGTCGAGCGGCCGAGCGGCTGGTAGCGCTGGACCGAGGGGACGACGTCGAGCGAGGGGAGCCGGACGAACCGCATCGTGTACTCGCGCGCCGGGCCGCCGTGCAGGAGACCGTCGCGCATCACCGGCAACGAGTTGAAGAACGGGGAGGCGAAGACGTCGAAGAAGTCCGCATCGTCGAGCTCGACCGTCGCGCTCGGACCGCCGACGATCTCGAGCGAGAGACGCGGCCCAGCGAGCTGCCAGCGCAGCTCG
>Ga0307316_10000723_pt1 | contig 10120 bp, 13 predicted proteins | sample ER_DNA_356_FD_194504 | JGI IMG/M metagenome (GOLD analysis project Ga0307316, IMG submission 194504) | Bulk soil microbial communities from the East River watershed near Crested Butte, Colorado, United States - ER_DNA_356 | ecosystem: Environmental > Terrestrial > Soil > Floodplain | place... | reverse complement strand
ACGCCCATGGCCATAACACGTGGTGCATCTGCAATCCGCTTCCGACCGGTTGATAGGGGACTAGAAGTGAAAGGCATGACGGCAGCCAGCACAATCGTGGTGTCTATGTTGGTTGCCGCATGCCTTTTCGGAGTAGGCGCTGCTTCCGCCGGGCAGCAATCGGTGCCAACACTCTCTGGGACCGTGGCTGGGTATTATTGGACTGTCACCGTGCATCGGGGTCGATCGCCTGATCGACCCTGTCTTCGCGTCGGGATGAGCTTCGGCAAGCTCGGGGAACCTGCGGGGATTGGGACGGCTTGCGGGCCTGACGAACCTTTCCCTTTAGCCACTTCTTCGACCGCTAATCACGGTCGGAATCTGCGTGCGGCAATTGGCATGGTGTTTCCGCCGGCAGTCGCGTGGGCTAAAATCTGGCTTAAAGGGAGAACGCCACGCACAGTGCATCTGCATTTGGTGAGTGAGAACGATGCGAAGCAGCTCGATTTGGCGAGTCTCCGCTATGGGGCAACGGCCTATAGCGGACGATCTTGCCTTAAGCGCATCGTTGGCTACAACAGAGATGGTCACCGAGTGGGTTCGGCCCTCAGAGTTCCGTGTGGATAGGACGTCAGCGACTCTTCCGTGGGAGTTGTCGCCCGCATCTTCCGCTTCAAGCGCCTGGGGCTTGGTTCCCCCTTAATCCGGGTCGCCGCGGCCGTGCTGCGTCGATCTGCAGCCTTTTCTACCGTGCGCGCCGCCCGAGGCTGAGCTCTACGCTCTGCCCGGTTGGTTCGCTACCGCGACCGTCAGAGTCATCGCCCCCATCCCGCCGCTGCGCTTAGGAGCGCTCGGCGACGGGTCGGCTCGCGCCGGTCGACCTCTCCGAAGGCGCCGGGGCGCCCGGCAGAGGCCCCGTCCAGAGGTGACAGTGGACGGCCCCTGCCAAGTTGCGAGAGGGGCTTATGTCCCTCTGGTGTTGTTGGCGCGGTCAGTGCTGTCTATGGCCGCAAGAATCGTCACCGGATGGGGCGGCCGGCGGCAACCACGATGTCGATGATCGCCTTAACTACCTCCTCGGCGCGGTCGCCCACGCCCCCTCCGAGAAGTTCCGCGATCTTGTCAAGCGCGAGCGAGTCCCGGAGCTCCGGCGTGAAGGCCGGGCTGAGGCGAAATAGGTTTTTCACTGAGCCGCGGGTCCTTTCCGTTCCGGCAAGTTCGATCAAACCGACGTCTTTCAAGACCTTGAAGTGGTACGACACAAGGCTGAGTTTCTTCTCGTCACCGACGCGAAAGCGACGCTCGTAGTCCGCCGGCGCAAGGGGCCCGCCGCCTTCTTCTTCCATCACGAGAAGGATGTGCCGCCGGGTTCGATGCGACGTCGCTTTGTAAAGCGCAGCGATCGCCTCGTGATCGTCCCTGGGGGATCCCATCAGCCGGGAAGGGGCGAGAAGGACGCCGCAGGCGACCAGTCAGCGACCACGACGCCCTCCGCGCCCCTACCTTTCACGAAGCCCTGCTGAGCGTGGCTCCGACGATTGCGCCGAAGAGGGCCAGGCCGACGACATTTTCGATGAGGAACCCCCTTCGCTCCCGGTGCATTTCTTCGACGAGCCTCTGAGCCGGCGGGAGGCACTCCGCGCCGAAGGTGAGCAGCTGCGCACCGGCGAGCAACGCCTCGGCAGTCACGACCTGAACTCTCTCTCAAGGTGTTCGGCCTGACCAAGCAGGTCCTCCAGCTCAGTGTCCATTGCGCGCGCGATCCGCCGCAGCGTCCCCCAGCGCGGTTCGTTGGTGCGGTCCTCCAGGCTGACCAGGGTGGCCGGGGCAACGTCTGCCGCGCGGGCGAGGTCGTTGACCGTCCAGCCGCGTTCCTCGCGTAAACGAACGATGGTCTGAACTAACGCGCGCAGCCCGGCGTCGTCGATCGGGTCCGGTCGTCGCGGCACGGATCAGACGGGCAGGAGCTTCGCGTCGAGCAGGAGGTCGCGGTGGTACTTCACTTCGGCCGCCTTGACGTGCTTGTACTCCGGCGTGTCGGCGAACACCGTGGCCATTGTCTCCACCGAAGGAGGCCGACTCTTCATCCGAATGTTCATCTCCAAGATGCGGACCCTGAGCGGGTGGGTCAATGCCAGCCCTTCCGCTGACTTCCGCGAGGCGCGTTCGAGGAAGTTTCCCGTCGCCGCCCCACCAGCCAGAGAGATGTAGGCGGCGAGCCCAACTTCCAACACGAGGTCATCGGAGCTCGTGACGCCGAGAAGGTCATGCAGCTTCTGCCGCGCCCCCTCATGTGCTCGTTGAGCCTTTGAGGCGTGCCAGCTCAGCGCGCGGCCGGCCTCCCTCACGGTCATGCCCTCGAAGTAGGACAGCGCCAGAATCTTCTGCTGGTTGACCGAGAGCTTGTCCACCGCCTCGCGGACCTTCCGGAATCGATCCTCGTCGAGCACTAGCTCCTCGGGATCGCCTGAAGTCGGAGCTTCGATCTCCTCTGCGTTGTCGATCGCGTCTAGATGCGGCCGGCGGGCTTCGCCTTCCAGCTGACTCATCGTCCGCCTCCAGGCGCAGGTGATGAGCCAGCCCGTCGGACTCTCGATTCTTTCGCCCTCGGACAATTTGCGGCTGTATTCGAGCGCCGCCGTGGCGAAGAGGTCATCGCCGTGACGCTCTATGAACTGCGTCGAAAAGCCCTTGCGGCGGAGAAACTGGACAAAGCCCAGCCGCGCTTCCTCGAGCTCCTCCTGGTTCAACTCCTCGGTGCTGGTCCTGACTAAGAACATCGGCCCCTCTTGGTCTGCGGGTGTGCGCGCATCGGACACAGCGCTCAGCCGCCTGACGAGGCAGTCTTCGCTGTTTACATACCCGTATGTCCATCAATGACGCCTATTGCATCGGTCTATCTGAAGACGCGATGCAGGGGGCTCGTTCTACGGACAGCCGGAGTGGATGCAGTCCACTTCGCAGACCTCCAGCGCCGCCGGCCCCGAGGCTGATGATCGTGCCAACCAGCCGCCGCCCCCTTGGGCTTTCGACTGAGGGCGTCGATGCCGACCGACCTGAGATCAGCCCCTCAGCCGAAGCTCCTGCTCGGCCTGCCGCTGGCAGCGCTCGCCGTGATGGTCGGGGGCCTTCTTGCTCTCAGCGTCGTCTTCAGCGTGGCGTCCCCGCCAAGCTGCGGAGAAGAAGTAGGAGCCCTCAATGGCAAGGTCCCCAAGCGCCTCATTCCGATCTACCAGCAGGCATCGGCCAAGTTCCGCCTGGGGGAGCGGGGGCCGTCCATCCTCGCCGGGATCAACTGGGTGGAGACCGGCTTCGGCACCAACCTCGGCGTCTCATCTGCGGCAGCAGAAGGATGGATGCAGTTCCTTCCGGAATCCTGGGCCACCTTTGGGGTCGATGGAAACGGTGATGGGGTCAAAGACCCCTACAACCCTTGGGACGCGATCTTTGCTGCCGCTCACTTGCTCCGCTACCTGGGCGCTCCTGGAAACTGGCACGACGCCATCTACGGCTACAACCATGCCGAGTGGTACGTCGAAAAAGTCGAACGTGCAGCCGACGATTACAGCGCCGACGTCTCCTCGGCTTTGGCTTCGTCGACCTGCTCGGCGTCACCCAGGGGCAAGATCGTCGGCAAAGCGATTCGGCTCTTTTTCCCCGCGCGCATTCAAACCACTCCCCGCTGCCCTGTGGGTCGGGGGAGGATCCCCCGAGCCAGTCGACGCCCGCATCTGGCCGGACGCCGTTTGGCTCCTCGAGAACTACGACCTGCGCGTCACCGCCGCCCGGGAGTCGGGGCATCAGACCCACGGAGACGGAACGGCGATGGACATGGTTCCCGCCGACGGCCGGGGCTGGGACGGGACCGCGCTACGCGCTGCCCTTGATATTGGGTGGATCCCCAGCTGCGGAGCCTCCGGCAGCGCTCCTGTGTGCCCCTTGCTTCCCGCGATCCAATTCATCGGCTACAACGGCTACCCCGATCATGGCGACCCGGCCCATGCTGGGGAAAATGCCCACCTTCACGTTTCGTGGAAAAGCTCGGAATACGGCTGTCCTGGTCTTTGCGAACCGCGTGAATGGGTGGAGGTGTTCCCGTGGCAGGAATGAGAAGTGCTGGCCCTGGCGACGACTCTGGAGAGAACGAAGTTGTGGCCACCGACCATCACCCGCACTTCTCAAGAGAGGACCTTCTAACGCCCACTGAGATCGCCCAGATCCTACGGGTGAAGCGGACGACCGCCCTTGACTACATGCGCCGGGGAGTCGTCCCCGCCTGCAAAATTGGAAAGCGCTGGTACTCAGCGAAGCCCCTCCTCGATCAGTATCTCGACGAGCTTTTCGATCCCGCCTCGCGGCGCTAGGCCGCGAGCGGGAGTTCGTGATCGTCCTCCTCAGCAAACAGGGCCGTCAGTTTGGCGGCGTCCGACGGCCGCGGCTTTGAGTGCAGGTACCGCTCCGTCGTCGACAGCTGGGCGTGTCCCATCATCTCCTTCACGGTCACGACGTCGAACCGCCGGATAGCGAGGGTGCCAAAGGTGTGCCTGAGATCGTCGAATCGACGGACCCGGACTTGCGCCAATTTCTGAGCCCGGATGAAGCGTGCCCGGACCGAGGAACCGTCCAAGCGATCGCCGGCTGGCCCGCAGAAGACGAAATCGTCCCGACCTTTGAAATTGGGGCGCTCAAGAATTGACTCGAACGCTTCGACTGCCTGGGCTGCGAGCGGTACCGTCCGGGTCCGTCTCGACTTGGTGCTGGTTTCCTTTCCGGCCGAGATCGATCGCGAAACGGTCAGTACACCGGCCCGGAGGTCGACGCTGCGCCACCGAAGCGGAAGAAGCTCGCCGAGACGGAGGCCGGTACAGGCGGCGATCACGAATAGAGCTGCATCCTGCTCGTGCAAGCGCCTCCACTCCCGATTGCTATCCGATGAGAAGGCGGAGTGGGCATAACCGCCGCGGCGTCGACCCTCCCCACGTCGGGCGACCCCGGCAATCGCAAGGATCTCCTCCGGCTCGAAAGTCTCGATGGGAGAAGCTCCGTCTTCCGGGCGCTTGGTCGTTTCGGCAAACGGATTGCTTGCCAGGCCAAAACTGTCCTCGCGCCGCGCGAACTCGAAGATCGCGTGGAGAACCTGCCGATGGATATTCACGGTCCTCGCAGAGATGTCCTCTCGATCCAGCTTTGCCAGGAAGCGGCGAGCATCCGCCGTCGTGATCTTGCGAAGTGGTCTCGTCTCGAACTCGCGCATGATCCTTCCCCGGCGCAGATCGCGACTCTGTCCCGGTCGCACAAGTAGCCGGTTGTATCCAGCGAGGGTCGACGGCTTGACTCGTTTCTCGGTTTCCAGATAGACGATCCAAGCGTCAACCGCTTCGGGGAACAGCACTTCGACGGGCGGATCTGCAACCTGTAGTTCCGCTTCGTGTTCCTCGATCACTGACGCCATCTGAGGGTAAGCTCGCCGCTCGTCGAGAAACCCAGGGCGGATGCGGCCGCTTCGAGCGACCCACTTACCATCGGCATCGAGTTCGAGCCAGGCTGGCCCGAGGCGTCGCTTACGCTGAGTGCCCTTTGCGTCCCGCCACTTCGCCTCGTAGAACGGCTTGCCCTCGTAGGCCCTGATGATCAGACAGCCTTTATCCGTTCCGCTGCCGTTCGCTTGAACTGCCTCCATCGCTGAACCTCCGTCTGTGAAGGACCCCGGTCACCTGTGATGTCCGTTCCGTCACGCCCTCGCATCGGGGTCCTTCCTGCTGGCGGCGGTTGGGCACCACTTTGGGTACCGCTTCCACCTGTCCGACACCGACGGAAACTGAGCGTCGCTATGGCAAACTAGGCACGACTCCGCCTAACGGAGGGCGGCAGCGGCGCCTTTTAAGCCGCGCGGCGCGGGTTCGAGTCCCGCCGGGGGCACTGCTGGTTGAGAGGTCTCTTGTAGACCGGGGATCAGGCGGAGGGATAACAGGTGAGCCCGACCACCGTAGGGATGAGCCTCTGCATTGAGCCCGCGGCCCGTTCTACGGATTCCCTCTCCAGCGCGACCAGCAGTCGGTGCGCTTTGTCGAGGCGGACGGGGATCTGCTGCCAACGCCTTCGATCCACGACCACCCGCCTGAATGAACGATGGCGGTCCGGGTCGGCATCGAAGGTGCCTGCAAGTAGGGCCTCCCTGATCCTCTCCAGCAGGACGGGCCAGAAATTCCCTCCTAGCTCGTCTTTGGCGAATAGAGGAAGGGCATCCCAGCCCTCCTGATCTAGGTAAACCCTCTTCCGGCTGACGTATATGCGCTCGCGTGCTCCCCGCCGCCGCCCGCCCGTGTGCTCTTCGAGGACGGCGACGAACCCCCACTCCGCCAACTCCCGGAAGCATCGTGCGATGTACGAGGCGTCTCCTCCGATCTCCCTTGCGAACCGGGAAGGGCTGATCGGGCGAAGGTCCAACTCCATCAGGATCCGCGCTCGCCATCGGTTGGATAGGGCCTTCGCAAGCTCAGGCCTCAGCGCTGGCTCGTTCCCCCGTTGCTGATCCAGGGGATGGATGCGACTGACTGGTGCACTCACCAGGTTCGCTGCTGGCCGAGGAGAGCGGAAGCTCATCAGCCCGATCGCTCCCCCCGTCGCCTCCTCCTCCCCTGTTTGGATGACGTCCTCGGCCTCAAGTTCGAGACCGAGTACCCACCGCTCGATCCCCTCCAACTCCGCGGCCAGCTCCTGAAAGGCAATCTTGTCTAGAACGCAGGTGTTCCAGGAAAAGTGGAACTCTTCGGGGGTGTGGCGACGCCTTGACCTATGTGCCGCTTGGGCCAGCGCGAAGTACGAGCTGAGGATCGAAAAGGACTCGGTCCGGCGGACCGCTGCCGGGAGTTGATGCCACCAGAGCGGGTCGGGCCCCGTCGGGCCGACGCCGCGGTACATATGCTCGACGGCTGCCCCCCGGTGGCGATCGGTTCGGGTGTCACAGACCTCTGCATAGCCCATCCGCTTGAGCTGTCGGAAGTTCCGCGCGACATAGCTGAGGTCCTCTCCGGATTTCGCCGCGAACTGGGACGGGCTGAGGTTTCCCCGGTCAAGCTCGAGGAGGATCTGCCCCCTGCACGGATCGCTAAGCGCTGCCGCGAAGCGTGGGCGAATACCGAGACTGACCGGTTCTGCCAGAAACCCAACGGCCCCCGCTCCAGGATTCTGCCGCCCCGGCATTCTGGCCCAACTTACCATTAAAGACTGTCCTTTTGCTTTTGTAGACGCGTCCCTCTATAGTCGGCTTCCCCTGGGGCGCTCATTCCCCGATGTCCCGTGGCGCCCCCCCAGCAGGCCCACCGCCGAGAGCTCGGCAGGTGGGCTGTTGGGCGCCTTGTAGCAAATCACACAAAATTAGTGGAGATTCCTGCCTTTGTAGGGCCTCGTTCGCCTTCTACAGTACGCCCACGGTTTCTGAAAAACCGTGTGTAGGTTCGTTGAGAGATAGCTCATTTGGGGGGTCTATGGGGATGCATCAGGTAGTAGAGGGACAAACGCAGCAGGCCAAGCGGAGAGCGCCCGCCGGGTCAGAGCCCGTCGCTCTTCCCGCGGAGCCCTCGGGATCCAGCAACTGGCCAGCTGCTGTAGATCGAGTTCTGCGAGCGCTGAACCACCCTGTTCGACGGAGGATCCTGCGTGAGCTCCAAAGCGGGCCGGCAAGTGCGCGAGCGTTGGCCGCGGCCTTCGATGAGGAGATCGGCCTCGTCTCCTATCACCTGAACCAGGTGCTCGCGAGGGAGGCCGGGATGGTGGAGCTGGTGGACAGGGTCGCCCGGCGGGGAGCCGTCGAAAAAATCTATGCCCTCGATCCTGCCATCTGGGCTGCGTTGGCAGAATCCTCCGAGCTGGCGGACGGAGAGAACATCATGCTCCCGCTCGAGGTCGATTCCGCCGCCCTCGTCGAGATCCTCGACGCTCAGCGTGAATTTCGGGCCCGCGTCGAAGCCGCCCGCAAGCAAGCTCAGGTTCGAAACGCACAATCGCCCTCTGCCCCGCGGCGCGTCGTCGTGGGCTCAGCGATCTTCTCGCTTTAAAGCGATCCCGGGCCGCGGGCCCACAGACGGCTCAGGATCGTCGCCAGTTCCGGTGCGATCTCTCGTAATTTCTCGGGTGTTTCCAGCGTCACGGTCCGCACGACCGCTTGCTCTACCACCCCGATCACGAACTCCGTGGTCAATGGCGAAACGCCTTCAAACGCTGGCTCATCACACACATCCTCGATGGTCTGCGCAATTCGGTCCATCAACTCGCGCCGCATCGCCAAAGCCGCGCCCCCGGCGAAGTGCACTTCGACAAACAGGGCCTTCGTCGCGAGAGGGTCCTCGGTAGCGAAATTGGACAGCTCACGAAGCGCAGCTTCAATCCGCTCAGGGCACGTTCCCTCTTCCTCCAGGCAAGCCTGCAATCGCTCGCAAAGGCCCTGGGCTTTCGCCTCGTAGGCAGCGGCGAAGCAACGGGGGTTGTCCGGGGATTGCATCGCTCTGCTGACGACTTCTCTAGGTGCGCGGTCCTGCTGCTTCGCAGACGCTATCAATCCGTTTGGAAACTGATCCCTCACCTGATCCAAGACGCGGAAGATCCGTGCGTATTTGGGATACCGTCGAGTATCCTGAGCTCGTGGCCTCGCTCCCGGATCATCTAAGCGCGGCTCCGGTGGGCAAGGAGAAACTCCCGCGTGAGGTGCTAACTCAGCATCAGCGATCGCGCGTTCTCGAGGCGGCTTTGAACGTCTTCTCGGACTACGGCTATCCGGCGACCACGGTCGACGACATCGTCGCCGCCGCCGGGATTGGGGTGGGGAGCTTCTACACCCTCTGCGACAGCAAGGAAGGATGCCTTCTCGCCGTCTACGATCGCCTGATTGCGGAGGCAAAAGCCTCGGTGATGGATGCTTGCGCAGAGTTTCCCGTTTGGGAGGACAAGATCTGCGCCGGGATCCGCCGGTCACTCGAGCTGGTGGCCGAAGACCCACGAAGGGCCCGCCTGGTCCTGATCGAGATCCAAGCCGCCGGCGGATCGGCAATCGCGCGATACGACAGGACGCTCGCGGAGGCAGCTCGCTGCCTTACTGACGGACGGCGGAGGATCGAGTTGAGTCAGCAGCTCCCGCGAAGCCTCGAGGCAGTCCTCACCGGTTGCATCGCCTGGCTGCTCAACACCAAGGTCTCGCTGGGTGAAGCCGCCTCGACGCCAACCTTGTTTGAAGAAGTCGCCGAACTCGTCCTCGAGCCCTACCTGGGGCAGGAGCGCGCGGTCGAGGCCATCGCTCGGCACGCCCCCGGCGCCGCATAGCGGCTTCGGCATAATTTCGCACTCGCGGCAGGCATTCAACTGGCTATCGTTGACCCGTGGAGGACTCGGACCCTAAAGGAGCAGATTTGGCGGAAGGCCTCCCGCGCCTCCCGCCGGGGCGCCATGGGCTCGATCGTGCCTTTGTCGTCAGGAACCAGCGGGATCGCCTCACCGCTGGAGTCATCGCTGTTGTGGCAAGAAAGGGCTACTGGGCGTCGACGATCACTGAGATCTGCGCGGAGGCGGGACTTTCGCGCCGAACGTTCTACTCCTATTTCGGGGGCAAGGAAGAGTGTTTCCTCGATGCTGTCGAGCTGGTGATGGGCTACCTGTTCGCATCCGCCAGGGAAGCCGCCGCGGATGCCGAAGACTGGCCCAGCGCCGTTCGGGTCAGAATGCTGGCCCTTCTCGAAGTGTTTGCTGCAAACGCGGACTTGGTCCGTTTCGGCTGGGTGGCCCCTCTGCGGGCCGGGCAGGGCCTGCTCCCGGTGTACCACCAGAACATCGACGGGATCTTGGCCCTCCTCAATGAGGGGCGTCCTGCCGACACGGACCGACGGCCGCCCCGACTTATCCAGCAGTCGATCGTTGCAGGAACGATGGCTCTGCTCGCGGCGCGGGTTGAAGCCGAAGACGAGGAGGAACCGCGGCTCACCGAGCTGCTCTCGGATCTGGTCGAGATATTTCTTGCCCAGTATCTCGATCGCGAGAAGGCGATGGTCGTAGCATCCGGTTCCGCTTAATAGGGGCAGCTAAAAGCAGGTAAGCCCGACGATGACGGGCCGCAGCTCCTCTTGAGGCTTGGGGTGCTCGTTGACCGGACACG
>Ga0307316_10000721_pt1 | contig 10146 bp, 10 predicted proteins | sample ER_DNA_356_FD_194504 | JGI IMG/M metagenome (GOLD analysis project Ga0307316, IMG submission 194504) | Bulk soil microbial communities from the East River watershed near Crested Butte, Colorado, United States - ER_DNA_356 | ecosystem: Environmental > Terrestrial > Soil > Floodplain | place... | reverse complement strand
GGCGGCGAAGACGGTGACGAAGGTGACCAGGGCGAGGCCGATCATCAGCGCCGCGGCGGTGACCGCGGTCCGGCTCGGGTTGCGCTGCGCGTTCTCGCGGGCGAGCCGGCCGGTGAGGTGGCGGAGGCGCTCGAGCGGCCAGCCGGCGGCCGTCGCCAGCGGCGGCACCAGGCGCGGGCTGAAGAGGGAGACGGCGAAGACGACGGCGACGGCCCCTCCGCCCATCAGACCGGCGCGGGTGTCGGCGCCGCCGCTGCCGAGGAGGCCGATCGCGACCATCGCCAGGCCGAGCGCCGCGAGCAGGATCGAGAGGGCCAGGTAGAGCAGGCTACGGCGACGCGTCGGCACGGAGGTGAAGGCGTGGAGCGCGGCGATCGGCGGCACCCGGGTCGACCGCAGGGCGGGGATCAGCGAGGAGACGAGGGTGACGAGGACGCCGACACCGACGGCGACGATCACCGTTCGGGACTTCAGCACGAGGCTGGTGGTCGGCAGGTCGATCCCGGCGGCCTCGAAGAGGGCGTTGATCGCGGCGGCGATCAGGAAGCCGCCGGCGATCCCCAGCAGCGCTCCAAGGAGACCGATCGCCACCGCTTCGGAGACCACGTTGGTGAGGATCTGCCGGCGCGAGGCGCCCAGCGTCCGCAACAGCCCGAACTCGCTGACCCGCTGGGCGACGGTGATCGAGAAGGTGTTGAAGATCAGGAAGGAGCCGACGAAGACGGCGATGAAGCCGAAGACGAGGAGGAAGGTCTGCAGGAAGCCGAGGCTGTCGCGGATTTCTTCGGAGGAGCGGTCCGCGTTTTCCTCCGCCGTCTCCACCCGCACGCCCGACGGCATCTCGGCGGCGATCCTCCGTTTCAGCTCGGGCGAGGTGACGCCGTCCGCGGCGGCGACCGATATCTGGTCGAAGCGCCCGCGCTTGTGGGTGAGGCGCTGGGCGACCGGCAGCGTCACCTGGGCGATGCTGGCGCCGCCGAAGGAGGCATTGCCGAGCTGGGTGAAGCCGACGAGCCGGAAGCTCTCGGCGCTCCCCTGTCCGATCAGCCTGATCCCGTCGCCGAGCTCCAAATCGCTGGCTTGCGCCGCGGCCTTGTCGATCGAGGCTTCGGTCGGGCCGTGTGGAGCGTGCCCGTCGACGTAGTTCAGCGACTCGAGCCCGTCGGGCTGGGTCGAGGAGATGAACTTGGGGGCGAATTTGCTGCCGATCTTTTCGCCCTTCGAGTTGAAGAACCCGCCCGGGGTGAAGATCGCCCCTGAAGCCAGCCGCACTCCCGGCGTCTTCCGCACGGTCGGCAGCAGCGAGGCGCTTATCGACGGCGTTTCGCCGTTTTCCTGTTCGACCGGGTTCTCGGCGGTGATGACGACGCTCGTCCCGCTCAGCGACTCGCTGAAGATTTCGTCGAAGGCGGCGAAGATCGTGTCGGTGAGGATGTAGGAGCCGCAGACGAAGGCGACCCCGAGGACGACGGCGAAGGTCGTCGTCATCGCCCGGATCTTGCGGGACCACAGGTTCTTGAGGGCGAGGCTAGTCAAACCGCTTCTGCAGCTCGATCACGTCCTCGGCCGATCCGGGCGCGGCATCACCCGCGATCCGCCCGTCCTGCAAGGTGATCAAGCGGTCGGCGTGGGCGGCCGCGGCCGGGTCGTGGGTGACCATCACCACCGTCTGGCCGAACTCGTCGACCGCCTGGCGCAGCAGCAACAGCACGTCGGCGCTCGATTTCGAGTCGAGGTTGCCGGTCGGCTCGTCGGCGAAGACGACGGCCGGTTTGGAGACCAGGGCGCGGGCAACCGCGACCCGCTGCTGCTGTCCGCCGGACAGCTCGGAGGGACGGTGGCCGCGACGGTCGTCGAGGCCGACGGTGCCGATCAGCTGGTCCACCCACTGCCGGTCCGGCGTGCGGCCGGCGATCGAGAGCGGCAGCACCAGGTTCTCTTCGGCGGTGAGGACCGGCAGCAGGTTGAAGAACTGGAAGACGAAGCCGAGCTTGTCGCGGCGCAGCTTCGTCAGCTCGTTGTCGTCGAGGTGGGTGATGTCGACCCCGTCCAGCTCCACCGTGCCCGAGGTCGGCCGATCGAGGCCGGCGAGGATGTGCATCAGGGTCGACTTGCCCGAGCCCGAGGGGCCCATGATCGCCGTGAAGCGGTCGCGGTCGAAGCCGGTGCTCACGCCGGCGAGCGCATCGACCGCGGCATCGCCCTCGCCGAAGCGGCGGCTGACGTCATTGGCGACCACAACCTGTCCATCGACGCTCACTGCAAGCACCGTAGCGTGCTCGCCGAATAGCCTGCGCCCGTGCCCCTGGCCGACCGATACGACGGGCTGCTGATCGACCTCGACGGGGTCGTCTGGATCGGCCGCGAGCCGGTGCCCGGATCGCCGCGGGCGCTGGAGGCGCTGCTGGAGGCGGGGAAGCGCCTCGTCTTCGTGACCAACAATCCCAGTCGTCACCCCTCGGTCTACGCCGAGCGGCTGCGCGAGCTGGGAATTCCGGCAAGCGAGGGACAGATCGTCACCGCGGGGATGGTCGTCGCCCGGCTCGCGGGCGAAGCGGCGGGACCCGGCGGTAGCGCCTTCGTGATCGGCGGCGCCGCCCTGAAGGAGATGACCGCAGCGACGGGAGCGCGGCTGCTGGAAGGGGAGCCAGCGCGGGAGGCCGACGTGGTGGTCGTCTCCGGCCACCGCCGCTTCGACTACGAGGAGCTGCTGACGGCTAAGCTCGCGCTCGACCGGGGCGCCGCCCTGCTCGCCACCAGCCACGACCCGACGATGCCGATGCCGGGGGGCGATTGGCCGGGGACGGGGGCCGTGCTCGCCGCCGTCGAAATCGCCTCCGGACAGGGGGCCGTGATCGCCGGCAAGCCCGAGCGGCACCTGTTCGAGATGGCGATCGCCGCGCTCGGCCGTTCCTTTTCGTTGTCAGGCAACGAAGAGGAACAGCTGGACGGGCGGGTGGCGATGGTCGGCGACCGGATCTCCTCCGACATCGAAGGCGGGCGCCGGGCCGGGCTGGAGACGGTCCTCGTCCTCAGCGGCAGCACCTCCCGAGCCGAAGCCGAGGCCGCCGCGCCGCCGCCCGACCACGTGCTCGAGGACCTCGCGGGCCTGGTGCGGTGAACGCCGCCCCTGAGCGGGGCCTGGGCCCGAGCGGACACCGCCGGCCCGGCCTCAGCTTCGCCGGCGTCTTCGTCGTCACCTTCCTCGGCCTGATCGCGGTCGGCTCGGTGCTGCCGGTGCTGCCGCGTTACGTCCGCGGGCCGCTGGACTCGAGCAATCTCGCCGTCGGCGTCGTGATCGGCTCCTATGCCGTCACCGGGCTGTTGCTGCGCCCCGTCGCCGGCCGCCTTGCCGACACCCGCGGCCGCAAGCCGACGGTGGTGCTCGGGGCGGCGCTGGTCGCCGTCAGCGGTCTCCTCTACCTGCCCCACCTCGGCATCGCCGGGCTGATCGGCGCCCGCCTCGTACTAGGTGTCGGCGAGGGTGCCCTCTACACCGCCGGCTCCGCCTGGATCGTCGACATGGCCCCCCCGGCGCGGCGCGGCCGCATCCTCGGCCTCTACGGGCTGGCGGTCTGGGGAGGCCTCAGCGTCGGCCCGCTGCTCGGCGAGCTGCTGCTCAGCGTCGGGAGCTACGAGACCGTCTGGATCTTCGCCGCGGTCCTGCCGCTCCTCGGCGCGGCCCTCGCCACCCGCGTGCCGGATCCGTTCCGCCCTCTCACCCACGCCGAGCCGCACCCACTGATCGCGCCGGAGGCGGTGCGACCTGGGCTTGCCATCGCGCTCGCCTCGGTCGGCTACGCGACCCTCGCCGCCTTCATCGTCCTGCACCTGGACGCACGGGGGGTCGGCCACGGGGCCACCGTCTTCGGCGCCTTCGCGGCGATGATCGTCCTCGCCAGGCTGCTCGGCGGCGGCCTTCCCGATCGCTACGGCGCCGCCCCGGTCGCGGTCGGCGCCACCCTCTTCGAGGCGGGGGGACTGGTGCTGATCTCCCTCGCCCACAGCCTCCCCCTCGCCCTCGCCGGCGGGATGGCGATGGGGGCCGGATTCTCCCTGCTCAACCCCTCGCTGATGCTGATCGCCGTCGGCCGCGTCTCCCAGGCGGCACGGGGCGCGGCGATGGGCACCTACACCGCCTTCTTCGACGCCGGGGTAGGCATCGGCGCGCCGCTCGCGGGGCTGGCCGCGGCGCTCAGCGACTACGAGGGGGCGTTCCTCCTCGCCGCGGCGATCGCCGTCCTCTCGGCGCTGCTGATCCTGGCCACGTTGCGCCGCGGGTCCCCCGACCCAGGTGTGGTTGAGGTTAGTCGCGGATAGCGGGAGAAAGCTCAACCACACCTGCGAATACGACTTCAGCGCTGGGCGATCAGCAGCGTCTGCAGGCCGCGGCCGATCCGCCCGCCGGCGTCCGCGAGGACGGACTCGGCGGTCCCGATCCCGTGCGGCTGCGGCAAGGTGACGGCGTCGACGCAGATCCACTCCCCCGTCGGCATCCGCTCCAGCTGCACGGTGAGGTCGACGTTGATGAAGAGGAAGCGGCGGAAGTCCAGGGTCGCGCTGACCCCGTTGCCGACGTCGGCGACGACGAGCACCTGCTGCAGCGGCGTCGGCTCCTCGCCGGCCACCAGCGGCTGCCGCATCCGCAGCCAGACGGTCGCCGGCCCCGGCTCCAGGAAGCCGCCGGAGACGAAGCGAACCTCCATCGCCGAGTGGTAGCCGTGCTCCTCCCCGGTGGGAAAGAATCCGAGTTCGGAACCCTCCTCGGGCGGGGGCGGGGGCACAGCCTCGGCACGGACCTCGGCTGGGATCTCGACGGTCGCGGTCCGCAGACGCCAGGCGCGGGCGCGCATCAGCACCTCGCCGTCGGCGTCGCTCAGCTCGGCCTCGACCAACTGCACGCGCCGGCCTGGCCGCACCACACGCGCCTCGACCCGGAGGGGCGCGATCGGGATCGAGCGCAGGATCTCGAAGGTGACGCGGGCGACCTGGAACTCCTCCGCATCGGGCAGCCGCTCGATCGCGTAGCCGAGCAGCGCCGCCGGCGGCCCCCCGTGCTGGGCGGTGCGATCCCAGGGGCCGCGGGTCAGCTCGGTCGCGGCGAAGAGGTCCCCGTCACGTTCGTAGAAGGCCTCGAGCACCCCGGCATCCTAGGCATGATCGACCGGCGGGTTCGCAGCGCCATGGTCCGGCTCAGGGTCTTTCACCGAGTTCGTCCACGCCTCCAGATTCGATGAACAGCGTCGATTCGACCCGGGGGAAGTCGTCTTCGGGAAGGGCCGACGGCGCTTCGCGAACGAGTTGCTGGGTGGCAAGCACCTGCGAGGTGCTCGGGTCGAAGATAAGCGAGTAGAGCGTCGGCGCCCCCGAGTTCGACGATTCTGCGCCAACGGCGACGCCGCGGCGCCCGAGCTCGTCGCTGACAGGGCCGAGGTATTCGACCCCCGGTATCAGCCCCTCAGCCCGGTACAGGGCGGCGCGCAGCTCCGGGCTGGCCTGCGGATCGTTGAGCAGGACGGCGGCAAGATCCAGCGTTCGCACCGCGATCGAGTACCCGTTCGCTTCCTTCTCCGCCTCACGCTGGAGCAGTTCGGCGAGCTGATTCGGGTCGGTCGGCAACTGGGAGAGGCTGACGCGCTCCATGGTCGCTGCCAGGGCACTGGCGCTCGGCGGCACCTCGGTACCCCGCTGCGGAAGGTCGCTCTGTTGGCTCGACCCGCCCCAGCCGTGCGACATGAAGGGCGGGCGGCCGGCGGCTTCCCAGGCCGCGCGGTCGCCCGGGCCAGCCCAGTGCGCCCGCTCGGTCACGGTTCGCACCCTGCCCGACCCGTCCGACGCGAGCCACACTTCGGTCACCTCTGGTTGCACCGTGATCCAAGCCTCGCCGCTGGCTACGGTCACCGAGCTCGAGGTCGAGCGGGTCTTCATGAACGCGTAGCGGGCAGCGCTATCCGCCGGCGGCTGATCGGCCGCGACATCCGCGGCGCGGGCCAACGCCGGCAGCGTCGGCACACCGTCGCTTCCGCTGCCCGGAAGGCCGACGAACGTCGCCGCGACGGCCGCCGCGGCGAGCGGCCCCGCGAAGGCGAGGCGACGGCCGAACCATGGCGAGCGTGCGCCGCTCTTCGCACCGCTGAAGCGTCGCCGCTCGGCGCCTCCCCTTTGGGAGGGATGGTCATCGGCGAGAATCGAAGCCAATAGCTCCTCGGCGCCCGTCTCTGCCTCGGGCTTCCTTGCGCGGAGCGGGTCGATCTCCCGCAGCCCAACTTCCAGCCTTTCCCGTGCAGTCTTCATCGTCCCTCCGTCGTACCTGGCCGCTCGGCAAGCGGCGGCCGCTTTTCGCCTTCACCAAGTGAGTGTCCGGTCGCATGCAGCTCTTTCAGCAGCCGACGCCGCGCCCGGTGCGCGCGCAGCGAGAACACCGCGGCGCTGCAGCCGACGACCTTCGCCGCCTCCTGCACCCGCAACCCGTCCCAAGCAAGCAAGCTGAGCACCTCGCGGTCGCGGTCGCCCAGGGCGGCGAAAGCCTTCGCGAACGCGTCACGCTCGGCCAGGCTCTCCGAAATCGGCGGTGCCGAGTCCCGAATCTCGATCCCGTCCAGCGAGGCGTCTGGGCCGTCGGGAGCCCGACGCCGCGCCGCGCGCCGCTGGTTGGCGAGGATCTTCCGTGCGGTGCCGAGCAGCCAAGGCAGTGGTTCGCCCGGAACGGCGTCGAAGCGCCGCCAGGCAACCAGGAAGGTCTCCGAGACCACCTCTTCGGCCATCTCCCGATCCGCCGCGCGGCGCACCGCGTAGGCGAGGACGCGTGCGTGAGTCGCGCGAAACAGCGCCTCGAATCGCCTCGCTCTTCTCTCTTTGTCCGCGGGCGTCTGCTTGCCGCTCATTGCCATTACAGGTGTCCGCCGAGCCGAAAACCTTTCAGCAGGCAGACACTTGGCGGAGGACAACCCCAGGGAGGCATCGCCGGCCACGACGCGTCACCGGCTCGTAATACCGGGGGCGTAGTCTCTTTCTAGAGCGAAAGGAGAACGATGGCGACGAAGGTTGAGAAGAGCGAGCGGGAGTGGCGGGAGCAGCTGACCCCCGAGCAGTACGAGATCACCCGGAAGGCCGGGACCGAGCGCGCCTTCACCGGTCCCTTCTGGGACGAGAAGGCGGAGGGCACCTACCGCTGCGTCTGCTGCGGCACCGAGCTGTTCTCCTCCGACACCAAGTTCGACTCCGGCACCGGCTGGCCCAGCTTCACCGAGCCGGCCAACCTGGAGCACGTCGAGCTGCGGCCGGACAACAGCCTCTTCATGCGGCGGACCGAGGTCGTCTGCAAGCACTGCGACGCCCATCTCGGACACGTCTTCGACGACGGCCCCGCCGATCGCGGCGGCCAGCGCTACTGCATCAACGGCTGCGCGCTCACGTTCCAAGGTAAATAAGCGGCGCCCGGACGCGGGAGCGGGGACCCATCCATATCTGATTCTTTGGGTCCCCGCGGGAGCAGAGGACGCCGCGCCTGATTACAGCGTGCCGCCGCCGGCGCCGAGGTAGCTGAACCGCACCGCCAGCGCCACCGCCTCGGTGCGGGTGTCGACCTCGAGCTTGGCGATCGCGTTCCGCACGTGCGTGTGGACGGTCGCCGGGCTCAGCGCCAGCCGCTCGGCGATCTCTTTCACCCGCAGGCCCTCGGCGAGAAGCTCGAGGATCTGCCGCTCGCGCGGCGAGAGGTCGAGCAGTTTCTCGACCTCGGAGGGCTTGCCGCCGGCGAAGTCGCCGCCGAGGAAGGTGCCGCCGCTGGTCACCGCTTTGACGGCCCGGGCGATGTCCTCAGCCGGCGCCGACTTGAGGACGTAGCCGGAGGCGCCCGCCCGCAGGGCCAGGGCCAGCAGGTCGGGCTGGGCGTGAGCGGTGAAGATGATCACTTTGGTCCGCGGGCGGACCTTGAGGACCTCCTTGGTCGCCTCGATGCCGTCGCGCTTGGGCAACTCGACGTCGATGATCAGGACGTCGGGCTCGAGCTCCTTGACGACATCGACGACGTCGCGCCCGTTTCCGGCCTCGCCGACGATCTCGAGGATGGTCGAGTTGGCCATCCTGGCCTTGATCGCCTCGCGGACGATCTCGTGGTCGTCGCAGAGAACCACGCGTTTGGCCTCGCGGACGCTTGCGCTCATGAAAGGCGCTCCAAGCTCATTGCGGCGGGATTCTCTCAGGCGCTCCGTACGGATGCAAAGTTTTGGGTAGCGTGAAACTCCCGTCGCTTTCTTGGCGATTCTCGATCAGGGCCAGAATCATGCGCCCGACGGCGCATGCGGTGCCGTTGAGCGTGTGCACCGCCTGGGGGGCCTCACCCTCGCCCGGGCGGTAGCGGGCGCCGAGCCGGCGGGCCTGGTAGTCGGTGGTGTTCGAGCAGGAGGTGAGCTCGCGGTAGCGGCCCTGGCTCGGGATCCATGCCTCGCAGTCGTACTTCTTCGCCGCCGGCGCGCCGAGGTCGCCGACGGCGACGTTGACGACCCGGTAGGGGATCTCCAGCTCGCCGAGGATTCGCTCCTCGATCGACAGCAGGCGCTCGTGCTCCTCCTTCGAGGCACCCGGATCGACGAACGAGAACATCTCGACCTTGTCGAACTGGTGGACGCGGAAGATCCCGCGGGTGTCGCGACCGGCGGCGCCGGCCTCGCGGCGGAAGCAGGTCGAGAAGGCGCAGTAGCGCAGCGGCAGGGAGGAAGCCTCGAGGATCTCGTCGGCATGGAGGCCGGCGAGGCCGACCTCCGAGGTGCCGGTGAGGAAAAGCTCGTCCTTGGGGATCTCGTAGATCTGGTCGCGGTCGCCGGGGAGGAAGCCGGTCCCCTCCAGCGCCTCCTCGCGGACCAGGACAGGCGGGACGACCGGCTCGTGCCCCTCGGCGCGGACCAGCTCGATCGCGAAGCGGACCAGGGCCAGCTCCAGCAGCACCAGGTCGCCCTTCAGGTAGGCGAAGCGCGAGCCGGAGAGGCGGGCCGCCGCCTCCATCTCGATCAGGCCCAGCTCCGTGCCGATCTCGAGGTGGTCGCGCGGCTCGAAGTCGAAGTCGGGTCGCTCGCCCACCTCGCGCAGCACCACCGCGTCCTCCTCGGTCATCCCTTCCGGGGCGTCGGGGTCGGGGATGTTGGGCAGGCTGACCGCCAACTCGTCAAGCTGGCCCTCCACCTGCTCCAGCTCCTCTTTGCCGGACTCGATTTGGTCCTTCAGGCCCTGCACGGTGGCCATCAGCTCCTCGGCGTCCTCCCCCGCCCCTTTCGCTTCGCCGATCTGCTTGGAGAGCGTCTTGCGCTCGGCCTGTGCGCTCTCCACCTGCGGCAGCAGCTCGCGGCGGCGCGCGTCGAGCGCGAGGAGCTGGTCCACCTGCTCGGCGGCGCCGCGCCGCGCCAGAGCGGCCTTGACCCGCTCAGGGTCGGAGCGGATCAGCTTCAGGTCGAGCACCGGGGGTCCCCCTCAGGGAGAGGTCTCGCCGGGGCGCGGTGAGGATTCGGCGTCTTCACCGGCGTATTTGGCGACGAATTTGGCGACCGCCTTGGCTTCTTCGCCGACGACGATGTTCTGGGGCATGATCGCCCCGGAGAAGCCGCCGTTCTGGATCGCGAAGAGGGCGTCGTCATAGGTCTCGATTCGTTCGTTCAGGTTCGGCCCCTGCGTCCGCTCGCCGCGGTTGCCGGTGCCCTGGGTGCCGGCGGCGCTGAGGGTGTGGCAGCCGGAGCAGTTGGTCGCGAAGAGGACCGCCCCGTTGTAGTTGGCGTCGTCCTCGGCGACCGAGACCTTTTCTTCGCCGAAGCCGCAGGCCGCGAGACCGAGGGCGGCGACGAGGACCATTCCTATGATCAGCATAGGGCGCACGAGGCGGGCATCATATTGTCTGGAGCCGATCCCGATCTTCTGCCGATGCCGCTCCCCGATCCAGCCCGCTTCCGCACCGCCATGGCGGGTCTTCCCACCGGCGTCACGATCGTCAGCGCGACCGGCCCCGAGGGGCCGTCCGGGGCGACCGCCAACGCCGTCTGCTCGCTCTCGATCGAGCCGATGCTGATGCTCGCCTGCCTCGACCGCGGCTCCCGCACCCTGCTCGCGGTCCAGGCCGCCGACCGGTTCGGGGTCAGCGTCCTGCACGCGGGCCAGGAG
>Ga0307316_10000720_pt1 | contig 10152 bp, 11 predicted proteins | sample ER_DNA_356_FD_194504 | JGI IMG/M metagenome (GOLD analysis project Ga0307316, IMG submission 194504) | Bulk soil microbial communities from the East River watershed near Crested Butte, Colorado, United States - ER_DNA_356 | ecosystem: Environmental > Terrestrial > Soil > Floodplain | place... | reverse complement strand
TTCTGCTCACCGATGAAGAACGAGGAGAGCCCATACATGCGCTGGAAGCGCTCCTCGGGGCTGATCCGCTCATGCCAGTCCTCGCGATCGCGGCTGAAGTCGAGCTCCTGGGTCTGCCACTGCTGGCGCTCCCAGAGGTCGTAGAGCTCCCCGTAACCGAGCAGCTTGATGTCAGCGGTGCGATCGGCCGCCTCGTTCAGCGCCGGATCGGCCGTCGCCTGGAAGTCGGCGCGCTCGGTCCTCGACTGCGTCCCCATCGGCCGAGCCTAGCAACCGACTGGCTGCCTGGCCAGTTTTCTCCGAATGCGCTCAGGCTTGGAGCGTCTGGCCGGGCTCGAGGACGACGACATGACTCGAGGTCTGGGCCTCGACGTCGCTCTTGAACGCCTGCGCGTCCGTCTTGATCGGCGGGAAGGTGTCGTAGTGGATCGGGATCACGGTCTTGGCGCCGACGAACTCGCAGGCGACGACGGCGTCGTGGCGGTCCATCGTGTAGTGGCCGCCGATCGGCACGCAGAAGACGTCGATGTCGCTGCGGCGCGCGATCAGCTGCATGTCGCTGAAGAGGCAGGTATCGCCGGCGTGGTAGACGGTGGTGTCGCCGATCTTGATCACGAGGCCGGCAGCGGTGCCGATGACGATCCCGTGCTCGGAGCTGAACGGCGCCTCTTCGGAGCCGGGCAGGGTGCTGGTGTGCCAGGCGGGCACGAGGCTGATGTAGCCCCAATCGAACTCGACGGTGCCGCCGAGGTTGGGGTCGCTGACGTTCTCGATCCCCTGCCCCTTCAGCCATTCGGCGAGCTCGACGATGGCGACGCAGTGGGCGCCGGTGCGCTTGGCGACGGGAACCGCGTCGGCCATGTGGTCGACGTGGCCGTGGGTGATGGCGATGTGGGTGGGCTCCACTTCCTCGCCGGTGTGGACGGCGACGGGGTTGTTCGGCTTGAGGAAGGGATCGACCAGGACGGTCGTCTCGCTCTCGCTCAGCTCGAAGCAGGAATGCCCGTGGTATTTGATCTCCATCTCAGCTCTCTCCTCCCGGTGGGGGGTCGCCCCTGTTGATCCTGTTGCTCGTGGTCAGCTCTTCTTTCAGTGCCCAGCCGACCGCAACCCCAACCATCATCCCCATCCTCGCCTCCTCGGCGAGCAGGGCACGGACGGCGGCGAGCCGCTCCTCCGGATCGGGAACGGTCGCTGCCTTCAGCGTCTCGGCCTCGTGCGGCTCGCTGAACCAGCCGCCCTCGGCGAGCGCGGCCGCGAGGACCTTCTGCAGCTGCGGCGCCGCCTGGGCGACGATGCGCTCGGCCTCGGAGAAGCGCTCCGGGTCGAGAAGCCGCTCGATCGCGGCCTCGAAGTCCTGGTCATCAGGCACGGAGAGAGCCTAGCCCCCAAACGAACTGCATCAACTTGACCACCTGCTGGATAGTCAAGTTGATGCAGTTCGCGAGGCGTGCCTATTCGTCGTGGTGCAGCGCCGAGGCGGCGACGCCTGCGAGACCGCCGACGGCGCCGCCGACCAGGCCGGCGACGAGGTCCGCGGTGGGAGCGAAGAGCGGCAGCGCGATCAGGACTACGGCAGCGACCGCGACGCCGATCGCGTCGTAGTCTTCGCCGATCGCCCCCCGCACCTCGGCGCGGCGGATCGCGATCCAGGCGGCGACGGCGCCCAAGGCCATCCCGTTGCCGCCGGAGATGACCGTGAAGTCGTCCTGGGCGTTGGCGACGACGCCCGCGGCCAGCATCCCCAGCGCCCCGCAGGCGACGAGGAGGACCGCGGTCGGCGGGGTGCCGAGACGCCGCTCCAGGCCGGTGCCGAAGAGGGCCAGCCCGACCGCGACGACGAAGAGGTAGCCGACGTCGATGTAGGCGAACGGCGCCGTGAACATCCGCCACCACTGGTCTTCGAGCGGCACCACGAGGCCGCCGAAGGTTTCAAGTGCGTCGCCGCTGGCCTTCTGGATCAGCAGCAGGATCGCAGAGACGGCGATGATCGCGATCGTCGCGTAGGGGCGGTCGGTAGAGACTGCAAAGCCCGGCCGGCCGGGGCGCGGCATCCGGCGCCGCCTGCGCTTGCGCCGCGGCTGCTGCGCCTCCAGGGTCTCACCCCGCCGCTCCAGCTTCGGTGCCCGCTTGCGCAGCCGGGCGCCGCAGTAGGGGCACTCGGTTACGTAGGGACTGACCTCGGAGCCGCAGTTTTTGCAGATGACGCTGAGCTCAGTCTCGCTCATTGAACGAGGATACCCGCCGCCGCTCAAATGCCTCTGGAGTGCGGCAATCAGCCCAGGATTGGGCGGCGCCGGCGGCGTCCCCGATGACATACTTCCCCTACACCCATCTTCGAGGAGGAAATCACGTGGAGTTGAAGAGTCTGACCGAGCAGAAATCGCTGCTGGAGGTCCTGCCGCCGGGCAAACGCGCCCGCCTGCACCGCCTCCTGTTCGAGTTCGGTCCGGGCAACGGCACCCTGATGCTGCTGCCGATCGACCAGGGGATTGAGCACGGTCCGCGTGACTTCTTCCCCAACCCCGCCTCCAAGGACCCCGACTACCAGTTCCGGCTCGCCGCCGAGGCCGGTTACTCGGCTCTCGCCTGCCAGATCGGGATGGCCGAGAAGTACTACCCCGACTACGCCGGCCGGGTGCCGCTGATCCTCAAGGTCAACGGCAAGACCGACCTCCCCTCCTCCGCCAAGGCCTTCTCGAGCTGCAACGCCAGCGTCGAGGACGGCGTCCGCCTCGGCGCCGACGCGATCGGCTACACGCTCTACGTCGGCTCGCCGCGCCAGGACGAGGACCTCGCCCAGCTGCGCCGGGTCCGCGAGGAATGCGACCGCTTCGGGATGCCGCTCGTCGTCTGGTCCTACCCGCGCGGCGAAGCGGTCGAGGCCAAGGGCGGCCAGAACAGCTTCTACGCGATCGACTACGCGGCCCGGATGGCGATGGAGATGGGCGCCGACGTGGTCAAGCTCAACATGCCGAAGCGCGACCCGGGCAAGGACAAGGACGCCCCGTCGCCTTACAACGAGATGGAAGTCGACCAGACCGAGGCGATCCGCCAGTGCGTCGAATCGGCCGGCCGCGCCCTCGTCGTCCTCTCCGGCGGCTCAAAGACCGATGACGAGACGGTGCTGCAGAACACCCGCGACGTGATGGCCGCGGGCGGCTCCGGCGTTATCTTCGGCCGCAACGTCTGGCAGCGCGAGTGGAACGAAGCGGTCTCGATCGTCGAGCAGATCAAAGACACGCTGCTGAGCAACGTACGCCGCACCCCGTAGCGCACATCCGCCGAACTGCATCAAATTCTGGTCGGTATAGGGCCAGAATCTGATGCAGTTCGCTTGAGGGGGCGAGATCGGCCCAATTCAGCCCTTAGGCGGGGGTGGGTCTTATTCGTGGATACGGGAGCGCGGTGCTGCTGGTGGCGGTCGCCATCGTGCTGGCGCGGCCATGGGAGGAGGTGCACCTCGGCGGCGAACCGCCGCGGAGCGCTTGGGCGTACGTGCTGCGGGCAGTCGACGGCGACACGATCGAAGTGCGGCTCGATGGCGAGCGCGAGGACGTCCGCTACATCGGCATCGACACCCCCGAGACGGTGAAGCCGGGGACGCCGGTGCAGTGCTTCGGCCCGCGGGCGCACCGCTTCAACTCGCGCCTCGTCACCCACCGGCGGGTGCGGCTGGTCTTCGGCGTCGAGCGCCGCGACATCTACGGCCGCCTGCTCGCCTACGTATACCTCGGCGACCGCTTGGTCAACGCCGAGCTGGCGCGGCGGGGGCTCGCCCGGACGCTGACGATCCCGCCGAACGACCGTTTCGCCGAACGCTTCAAACGGCTCCAGACCGCGGCTGCGCGGGCCGGTCGCGGCCTCTGGGGCGGCTGCTGAAATGTGAGCGGATCGTGAGCCGTGCAAGATCTTTTGCTACGGTCCCCGCTGTTCCGCGGCTCCTCCCCCAAGGACCCGGTTCATTTCTTCCTTATGAGAATGCGACAGAGCATCTCCCAGTTCGAGACCGCCTTCGAGCAGGAGACCTACCTCGAGCGCCGCCGGCGCGAGCAGCTGCGCCGCCGCGCCGCCAACCGCTCGCGGGCGCGCAAAATCAACCGCGTCGAGCAGGAGGGCAAGGTCCGCTTCAGCGTCCTCGCCGTCTGCCTGACGGCGACGGTGATCGTCGTCGTGCTGGCGATGTTCGAGGCGCTCTCGTTCCTGATGTCGTAGCCCGGATCGCCACCACCCCCCTGTCTTCCCGCAGCCGAATGCCCTCCTTCAATAGACTCGCGCGCCGATGGCTCGTCGCTCGCTGAAGCCGCAGCTAAACCAGATCCGCGCCTGGGTGCACCAGGGGCGGACCGATGCCTGGATCGCCCACCAGCTGGAGATCAGCGCAACCGAGCTGCGCGAGTTCCGCAAGCAGTACGACCTCTCCGCCGACGACGAGAGCGCCGGCGCCAGCGAAATCGATCTGCGCGACGAGATCGAAGCGGAGATCGAGGCCGCGACCGAGGCCGAAGAGGCTGAAAAGCCCGACGAGGAGCCCGAGGGAGACGAGGACGAGGATCGTGAGGAGCGTTCCGAGGGCGGCGAGGGCTCAGGAGCCGGTCGCCCCCGTCGCCGTCGCCGACGTGGCCGTCGCGGCGGGCGCGGGCGTCGCAAAGAGCTCGAGGCGACTTTCGACCACGGCGACGAGGACGGATACGGCCTCTGGCTCGACGCCTCCGTTAAGGACAACCCCGTCTACAAAGAGAGCTGGGCCGGCAAGCGCGAGGTCACCGTCCGCATCGAGGCCGACCAGATCGTCATCCGCCGCGCCGGCGAGCCCGCCAGCAACGGCGACGGCGGCGACTCCGAGTCAGACGACTCGGACGAGTAACTAGACCTCGAGCTTTCGCCCGCCGGCGAAGTCGGTGGCGCCGCGGAGATACAGCCAGAAGGCAGCGTCGCCGAGCGACTGCGCCTCCTCCTCCATCGCGGGAGCGACATCGATCGCCACCTGCTGGCACCAGTCGGTGCCCTCGCCGTAGAGGTCAGCCAGTTCGGCGGCGCTGAAGGTCGGGCCGATCCGCCGCCTTAGTTCGTCCCGGATCGCGCCGACCAGGCGGTCCGCCATCCGTCGCTCGCGCGGCTCCTCGATCTCGTCCAGCCTGCGTTTTCCCGACTCCCACTGGAACAGGGCGTTGTCGAGCGGATACGCCATTGGCCGAGGTTACCCCGCCGTCGGCGGCGGCAATCCGGCGCCGGGCGTGTTCGGGATTTGCCGCAGCGGGCCGTTCTGCGGCCCGCAGGCGCCTGGGTCGAGGCGACCCTCCACCTTCCAGACCGTGACCTGGCCTTCGCGGAGGAGGGGGCTGACAGCCCCCTTACCGCGCAGCCAGCGTGCCTCGGGCGAGACGATCGGCTTGCCCGGGTGGAGGAAGTTGAGGAAGGGCGCGGTGACGAGGTAGTCGATGTCGGCGTCGTTGATTGCGGCGCGGAAGGCTGCGCAGGTGGGGATGGCGTTGAAGGCGCCGTGCGCACCCTCCTCACCGAGGTAGGCGACGTGGTTGGTCAGGTCGGTGCCGTAGAAGCCGTAGCTGGCGAAGCCGGCGGTGGTGCCGGCGAGGCCGATGCGGGCGTGGTCGACGCCGCGCGCCCAGCGATAGGCCTTGTTCAGGTCCATGCCGGGAATCTGTTCTTCCTTTGAGCCGGTGTTGGCGAAGCGTCCCTCGAGGTAATGGCGCTGCAGCGGGTAGCCGATCGCCACCACCGCGATGAGGAGGCCGCCCACCGCTGCCGTGACTACCGCGGGGCCGGCGCCGCGCGAGCGGGCGTAGAAGAGCAGCGCCGGAACGCCGACCGCAACGATCACGAATGCCAGCGCGAAGACGCGTGCTTGGTCGTGGAGGGCCTCGTCGGGACGGTTGGTGACGAGGAAGACCAGTACCAGCGCGCCGATCAACCCCCACTGCGCTCGCCTGCCGTCGATCCAGCGGTCGAGCGGCACGAGGACGATCCCCGCCAGCAGCGCCGGGATCACGTAGCGGATGTTGATCCCGAAGCCCACTGGTTCCCCCTCCGCCCCAGCGGCACTGAGCGGCGTGAAGAGGTAGGCGAGGAGACCGAAGAGCGCAACCGCCCCCATCCACCGCACGATCCGGTCTCGTCCATGGAGAAGCGCCAGCAGCGCCGCCGCCGCAGCGCCGAAGACGACCAGTGGCCAGAGCGATCCGAACGCCTCATGCAGCCCCGGGGCGAAGTAGTGGCGCCAGACGCCGGTGTCGGTCGCGTAGTGGGCGATGTCGAATTCCGGCCTCCCCTCCTGCAGCCGCTCGGGGTGCGGCAGGGAGATCGGCCCCAGCGACTTCATCTCGGGGATCGGGTTCCCCGCCACCACCAGATTCCGCAGGTACCAGAATGTCCCACCCGCCAGCGCAGGCAAGAACCACCACCCGAACGCCGCTGCGCGGCGCCCTCGCGGTGCCAGCACCACGACCGAAAGCGTCAGCGCCGCCGCCATAGCGAGCCCGGTGACCCGGGTCCCCGCAGCCAGCCCTGCCGCAAGGCCAGCGGCCGCGATGGCCCAGGGCTCCATCTCAGCACGGTGTGGTTGAGCTTTGTCCTCTATAGGAGGCCGAAGCTCAACCACACCCTGGCGGGCCCAGGCCTCGACCAGGATCGCGATCGACGCGAGCAGCAGCGCCGCGGCGGCAAGGTCGTTCTTCGCGGATCCGGGATCGCGGACGACCAGGGTGTGGCAGGCCAGCAGGATCGCGGCGGCGATCGTGGTTGCTGCTCCCCGGCCGTAGGGCCTACCTACGCAGTAGGCCGCGAGGAACGCCATCGCCAGCCAGCCGAAGTTCATGAACAGACTCAGCGTGTCTCGCCCCGTCAGCAGGATCCCAGCTGCATGAAGAACCTCGGAATTCTGCGGATAGAACCAATTCGTGAAGACCGTCTCGACGTGATGCATGCCGACCACAGAGTGCGTCTGCGCCATGTCCACCGCGAACGGCATGTGGTACCAGAGGCTGTCGAAGTTGAAGATCCCCCTGTCTAGGGCGTGCTTCGTAGTCACCGCCCACGTGAACACGGTGATCGCGACAACCAGTGGCATCACGAGCAGCGAGACGAGGGCTTCCGGGCCGGCGGGTCCTGTCACCGCAGGGGACCCGCCTCCCACTCCGGTAGCTAAAGCTTCCTCAGGGGGGGTCCCCCCTACGGTGCCACCCCCCGGCAAGAACCAGGTGCCCAGACCGAGCAGGACCGCAGCCCCGATGAGAATTCCCGCGTAGAAGAGACCGACGGTGCCGAGGAGCTCGGACAGCCAGACGAGAAGGGCGATCGCCGTGACCGACTCGACTAGGCGAGCTGGGGGGCCGCTCCAAGTCGGCAGAAAGCTTTGACGGAGGCGCCAGGCGGCGAAGCAGGTGGGGACGAGGACCAGCGCCAGCTGCACGGCCCCCAGCAGGTAGGAGCCGGCGCTAACCATGGGAGGCTCCCGCGGGGTGGGTCAGCCGCCGAGGCGGCCGGCGATCACGGTTGGGGTTTCGCCTTCGGCGACCATCCCCTGGGCGCGCGCCTCGCGGGCGATCACGAGCGGGTCTTTGGAGGACTGGATGCGCTTGTGCAGGGCGCGGTTTTCCTGCAGCAGCTCGTGGCGCTTGGACTTGGCGGCGGTGGTGCCTGAGTAGGTCTGGAAGAAGGCGATCGACGGGTGCAGGTAGGAGTAGAGGATCGCGGCGAGGACGAGGGTGAGGGCGACCCGGCCGAGCCGGTCCCACTTGATCCGGCTCGGGCTGCGGCGCGCTCCTGGCCGGGCCTTGCGCGCGGCGGGCCGCCTGCGGGGCGTCGAGGCCCGCCGGGCGGCGTGGGCACTGGCTGCCATACCCGGAGCTACGCGGCCGGGCCCCGCTCTCCTGCATTAAGACCGGCGTTGTACGAACGCGTTCAGGCCCGGGAACTGTGCGGCGTCGCCCAGCTCCTCCTCGATCCGCAGCAACCGGTTGTACTTGGCGACGCGATCCGAGCGCGAGGGGGCGCCGGTCTTGATCTGGCCGGCGCCGGTGGCGACCGCGAGGTCGGCGATCGTGGTGTCCTCGGTCTCGCCCGAGCGATGCGAGATCACGGCCGTGTAGCCAGCCTCGCGCGCCATGCGAATCGCCTCGAGGGTCTCCGAGAGGGTGCCGATCTGGTTGACCTTGACCAGAATCGAGTTGCCGACCCCGAGGTCGATGCCGCGACGCAGCCGCTCGGGATTGGTGACGAAGAGGTCGTCGCCGACCAACTGTACCCGCTCGCCGAGGCGCTCGGTCAGCAGCTTCCAGCCGTCCCAGTCCTCCTCGTCCATCCCGTCCTCGATCGAGACGATCGGGTAGCGCGAGCAGGCGTCTGCCCAATAGTCGGCCATCTCCGCGGAGGAGAGGGTGCGGCCCTCGTACTGGAGCTCGTAGGAGCCGCCCTGGAAGACCTCGCTGGTCGCTGGGTCGAGGGCGATGAAGACGTCCTTGCCGAGCTCGTAGCCGGCGGCCTCGGCCCCGGCGAGCACCGCCTGCAGCGCCGCCTCGTTGGAGTCGAGGTCGGGCGCGAACCCACCCTCGTCACCGCCGGCCGTGGAGAGACCTTGGGAGTGCAGCGACTTCTTCAGCGCGTGGAAGATCTCGGCGCCGACTCGCAGGCACTCGGAGAAGCTGCTCGCCCCCGCCGGGACGACCATGAACTCCTGGAAGTCGACTGAATTATCGGCGTGGGCGCCACCGTTGAGGACGTTCATCATCGGCACCGGCAGCACGCTCGGCTCGCCGCCGCCGTAGAGCTCGGCGAGGTAGCGGTAGAGCGGCTGCTGGGAGTCGGCAGCGGCTGCCTTGGCCGCGCCCAACGACACGCCAAGAAGGGCATTGGCGCCGAGCCGGCCCTTGTTCGGGGTGCCGTCGAGCTCGATCATCGTGCGGTCAAGCGCCCCCTGCTCGGCGGCGCGAGCGCCGGTCAAAGCCGCGGCGATCTCGCCGTTGACGTGCGCGACCGCCTGCGTCACGCCCTTGCCAGCCCAGGCATCGCCACCGTCGCGAAGCTCGACCGCCTCGAACTCCCCCGTCGAGGCGCCGGAGGGAACCGCAGCCAGCCCTCGTGCCCCCGACTCCAGCGCGACCTCCACCTCGACGGTGGGGTTACCCCGGGAATCGAGGATCTGCCGCGCGTGGATCGAAGAAATCGTGCTCACGGGCGCGCCAGTCTATTCGCCGGACCCGGCGGTTTGCCGTGCGCTATTCGCCGGTTTCGGCCGGAGGTGCTTCTTCGGCCGGAGGTGCTTCCGGCGGCGCTTCGCCTTCGGGCGCGGCTCCAGGCGGCAGTTCCGTAGATCCTTCTCCGCCGCCTTTGGATTCAGGCAGCGGCCGCTGCTCGAGCGGTTCGCCTTCCGGTTTCTGCGGCGTCACGCTTCCAGGCAGAGCCGGTTTAGTTGGCGTCACCGGCGCCGGGCATTCGGTTGCCGGGGTCTTCGGGTCGGCTTCGTAGCAGGCAGGCGCGGCGTTGGCAGGACGACCGCTGCCGGAGTAGTTGGCGCATTTTTCAATCAGGTAGCCGTCGGCGCAGTGAGTCCGGGATTTCCACGTCGATTCATATTCCTGGGCGAATTCGCCGAGGAATTTCTGCTGATTTTCGGATTTCAGCGTTTCTTCGATCTGCGCCTTGACTTCGGCCAGCGGTTTGACTTTTTCCGGCTTCAGTTTCACGGGTTCGACCAGGAACCAGTTGGTTTGGAATTTCACCGGTCCCTGGAGTTCGCCGGTGGCGCTGTCGAAGATCGCTTTTTTCAGTTCGCCTTTGAGGAATTGGGGAGTAATCCCTTCCTGCAGGCCGCCTTTGGCTTTGCTGGTTGGGTCGCTCGAGTATTTCGGCGCCACTTTTTTCCAGCTTGCCGGCGAGTTGTCCTTTTCCAGTTCTTTCTTCGCCGCTTCGACTTTGGCTTTGTCTTTGTTGATGATGAGGCGGACGTCACGGCTTTCTTCTTCGGTGAACTGGGTCGCCTTTTCTTCTTCGTAGTAGGCGGAGATTTCCGATTCCGAAGGTGCCGGCGCTTCGGCGTTCACCTGTTCCTTGATCGCGCCGACGAGCACCTGCAGTTCGACCCGGTCGTTCACGTCTTTCTGCGTGAACCCAGATTCTTTGAGGAATTTCTCGTAG
>Ga0307316_10000719_pt1 | contig 10154 bp, 15 predicted proteins | sample ER_DNA_356_FD_194504 | JGI IMG/M metagenome (GOLD analysis project Ga0307316, IMG submission 194504) | Bulk soil microbial communities from the East River watershed near Crested Butte, Colorado, United States - ER_DNA_356 | ecosystem: Environmental > Terrestrial > Soil > Floodplain | place... | reverse complement strand
GACGCCGCGCTGATGAAGGCGCGCGAGCTCGCCGGCGACGGCGGGGTCTCCCTCGGTGGTGGCGCCGACCTGATCCGCCAGGGTCTCGCGGCGGGAGTAGTAGAAGAGCTCGCGATCTCCACCGCGCCGCTCGTGCTGGGCGGCGGCAAGCGGCTGTTCGAGGGATTCGAGCAGGATCTCGACCTCGAGGTGCTCGGCACTTGGAGTTCGCGGTACGCCACCCACGTGCGGTACGCCGTCAAGCGGGCCGGGCAGGAGTACGCCGCGCACTGACAACCGCCCCGGTTACGCCACGACGCGACGCCGAAAGAGGATCGGTTACGGGGCATCCGACCCGAGATCGGCTGCGGCTACCTGTGGGCCCCTGGGCCCCGCGCAGTTAGGCTCGTGCCGTGATCAACGGCGCCCACGTCATCATCCACAGTCACGACGCCGAAGCCGATCGTGCCTTCTTTCGGGAAGTGCTCGACTACCCGTATGTCGACGCCGGAGCCGACTGGCTGATCTTCAAGCTTCCTCCCGCCGAGATCGCCGTGCACCCCACCGAAGGCCCTCCTTCGCATGAGCTCTACCTGATGTGCGACGACCTGGACACAACGATGGACGAGCTGGCCGCTAAAGGAGCGGCGCTCACCGCAGTCACCGAAGCCCGGTGGGGGCGCCTGACGAGCCTGCACCTGCCGGGCGGGGGCGAGGTGGGGCTGTACGAGCCCCGACATCCACGGGCTACCGACCTGTAATATCCCGCCGCTGGATCAGCGTTCCCGGAGACCGGCCGGACCGGCGCTGCTCCCAACCGCAGTAGGAATTGCCCGTAAGCCGAAGGAAGGCTTAGCGGGACGGCAGGCGGAATGGTCAGGCTTCTCGGCTTACGCAGTGGAGGTGGGCGTCAAGCTGCCGGACCGAACGGCGCCAACCGGTGGGCTTGTCGGTGCTGATCCACACCCGTTCGGCAAGGGTGTGGACAGGTCATGAACCGCGAGGCGCTCTTGGTCAGCTGCGTCGACCCCGTACGCCGCTGCTAACCCCCCGGCGCCGCTTGGCCGATGGAATGTGGCGTTGCGAAGCGTTTGGGCGAGGTCAGCCATGGGATCGTCGAAGGATGCGCGTTGAAAGTCGATGACACCGGTGACGACCGGGTCACCGGCGGCCGTGCCAAAAGGCTCCCGTTGATGAAGTCGTTGTGACATAACACGGTTTGACAGCTGTTGAGGGCGTCGTGGCGGCGGGTAACGAATCGCTCGACCTCACCCATGAGCTCAGCAGATCCACCGTGGTCGCGGTACCGCCGAGCGAAGTGCTCACGTCGCTCCATGACCTGCTCAGCAAGCCCCCGAAGGTGGGCGGACCGTGACATTGGGATTCTCGATGGAGTTGGCGGAGCAGCGAGCCGGTCCGCCGGTGCAACAAGATCGACTGGCCCTCGGTGAGCAGTGGGCGCCGATCCGCCCAACGCACTCGGGGAGCCGGGTCACGATCAACGACGACCCGTGCCCGTGCCGTGCTCGTGAGCTCAGCCGACCGGCCGTTCAAAGGTGACGAGGAGACCTTCGACCCCGCCCGGCCCGACGCGGCCCTTGACTTCGACGGAGGTGATCCCCTTGAGTTGCCAGCCCTGAGCAGCATGCTCGTTCAGTACCTGCTCGAGTTTGTCGCCGGACATCTTGCCGCCGATCATGCCCTCGCGGAGCTCGACCACCGTGTACTGGTAGCGGTTCGCCATGCGATGACCATAGGTGCCGCGCCCGCCTGACGAGTGCCAGTCCGGACGGGCGGCTGCTGGAACCGTCCGCTCCTGCCGCTATCGGGACGCCCACCAACGCGTCACGCGGGGAACCCATGCCGCAGGAGCATCGCGTGGACGCATTACTCGGAAGGGCCGTGCCGCCGCATGGAATCGGACGCAGCTGTATGCGGTGTTCCGCAAGCGGACCGGCGCCTACCGGGCGTCTGGTTGAGACGTCGCACCCTGTACAGAAGGATGACGCCATGGCGGACGACTCCACCACAATCGAACTCAGCCGGTCCGAATTCCGAGCGGTCTATGGTGGGGCCGGAGGTGGGTGAATATCCCGGCTACCGTTCTTCCCTTCTGAGGGACCGACATGAAGACCATCGGGATTGTCGGGGGCATCGCTTGGCCCAGTTCGATGATCTACTACCGGATCATCAACGAACTGGTCGCCCAGCGGTTGGGTGATGGCGGCCTGCACAGCGCCAGCCTTGTGCTGGCGCAGACCGATTTCGATGAGATCGAACGTAACCAGCGTGAAGGCCGGTGGGATCTGGTCGGTGACTTGTTGGCCGAACAGGGCAACAAACTCAAGGCGGCTGGCGCGGATTTCTTTCTACTGGCCTGCAACACCGTCCACACCACTGCTGATCGGATCGAGGGCGCTGTGGACCTCCCGTTCCTGCACATCGTCGATCCGACCGCTCGCGAGGTTCAGCAACGAGGGGTCATGACCGTCGGGCTGCTCGGCAGTCGGTACACGATGACCGGCAGCTACTTCGTCGGCCGTCTGCGGGAGCACTACGGGATGAACGTCCTGGTCGCCGAAGGCGAACACCAGGAGAACGTGCACGACGCCCTGTACGGAGAGCTTGCCAAGGGCATATTTCTGCCGGCCACGCGGGAGAAGTTCAAGGCTGCGATCGCGGATCTTGTCCGGCGCGGCGCGCAGGCCGTCATCCTCGGATGCACCGAGTTCGGCATGCTCCTCGAAGCCGAGGACAGCTCGGTGCCGCTGATCGACACGACCCTTGCACACGCCCAGGCTGCGGTCGAGATGGCCCTGCAGGAGTAAGCCGCGCGGGGGCCGAGCGATGTCTCGGGTAACGGCTGGCGCGCCGGACTGGTATCGCGCCGACGCGCCGGACTGGTATCGCGCCGACGCGCCGGACTGGTATCGCGCCGACGCGCCGGACTGGTATCGCGCCGGCGGTGTGCGCCAGCTCGGGTATTCAGCCACTCGTCGCCCAGAACATGATCGACGCCCGTTGAGCGACCCTCTAGCGGGCGTCCGCACAAAGAACGCTCAGCGAAGACGGCAAGCATGACTTTCACAACGCCGATGCGAGAGCCGTAACAGGCATACCAGGTTTGGGTGGCTACCCAGACTCGGGTATGCGTTCGTAGCCGAGGCTGTGGACACGCCAGCTGTCTTCTGAGAGCGCATGACTAAAGGGACAACCTCGGCACGGTTATCGGGCGGCCAGCAGTACGAGGCCGGTTCCCCGATGCACGTGTTGATCTCCCCGGATGATGACCGCCGCGCCGGTGCGTGTGCGCCCTTGACGCCGGGCGGTGAGGCGACCGGTAGCGGCGTCAACGGATTCCGGTGAGGCAAGCAACGGTTAGCACTCGGGTGGAGAGATCCCCCACCAGCGGGACTTCAGGGCGTACCCGTCAGACCCGGGACAGGTTTCGCTCGCGGCGCATTGCCGTCCGGTAGGTGGTGGTCAACGGCGCTGGCGGGTGGACAACAATGAAGGATATCGGCGGGGGTTGTGGCCGGCGGCAAGACCGGCGGTCACTGCGCTGACGTTCAAGCGCCTGATTCGGGGGAAGCAGTAGCACGAATCGGAGGAGAACCGATGCAACAGCGACGCACGACTGAAGTGCAGGCACCACCGAGAACGTACCGTCCGCTGCGTCAAATTGTGGTGTTCTTGTGCATCACGTACGGGCTGACGCTTGCCATTGCGCTCGCGCTGCCGCACGCCGGGATCACACCGCTGATCGCCATTGCCTTTCCGGTGATCGCGATGGCACTTACCGTCGCTTTCACCGTTCCGCGTGGTCAGCGACGCGCGGTTTGGGCCGGGGTGGGATTCAACCCGCGGAGAGGCCGGGGTCTGCTGATTGCCGTCGTTGGGCCGGCGGTAATCGTTGCCGTGAGCTTCGGCGTCGCGGCGGCCTTTGGGGTAGTCCAATTTTCAGGCCTGCCTCCGGGCTTCGGCGGGCGCGTTCTCAGAATCGCCCTAACCACGATCATTTTCGCGGTCGTCTTCCTTGGCGAAGAGATCGGCTGGCGCGGCTATTTGCTCTTTCGCGTGGCTGAGCTCACCTCGGGGCGGCGTGCGGCGCTCGTCACCGGTTTCTTCCATGCGATCTATCATCTGCCGTTGCTGCTGATCGCCACCACCTACCAGAGCGCGGGAAAGCGCTGGATCGTGGTGCCGATGGTGATGGTCACGCTCACGCTGGCAGGTGTCTGGTATGGGTGGCTGCGATTGTGGTCGGGAAGCATCTGGCCGGTCAGTCTTTCTCACAGCGCCTTCGACAATCTGATGGAGACCGCCGCCGGCGTTACTGTCACGACGTCGCCGGCGATGATGGCGTACGTGACGACCGAGACCGGCGTGGTGACCATGATCATCCTGGTGCTGGTCGCGGGCTACCTGCTGACCCGTCGGGCCGCAGACTTCGCCAAAGCCGAGCCGAAGTCCCCGCTGCCGACCACAGATCAGCGCGCCGCTGCACAACGGGCACGCCCGGAGGACCCACGCTAGGCCCGCCGCTCGGGGCCTCGATTTGCATGCCGAGATAACGCCTGGCAACCTCGAGCACAGCTGCGCCACGCTGCGGCTGCCCAGTTCAGCCGGTGGCGCGGGTTAGGTGCGGATGAGATCGCACCGAAAGCAGGTTTTGCTGGGTGCGGCCGGGCTGGCTGGTCCAGACGTCGCCAGTGGGTCGGCAGTTCATTCACCCGGGGCGGATCACCGGAACACCCACGGGAGCCCGCCGTCGATCATTTCCGACGTGAGGCCCCAGAACGTGCCAGAGAGCCCGACACTGCGCAGGTAGTCGGCGGCAGCGCTCGGCTCGCGGCGGACATAGCCACGCTCGAGACGACCCACGTACCAACCGGACGCGAGCCGCCACAACGTCCGCAAGTCCAGCACGGAGCCGCGCTGGTGTCCTGACTCATTGAGCCAGATGGCCACGCAGGCCTCGGAGCAGAAGATCCGCTGGTTACCGCAGGTGTAGACGACGTCATCCCACATCCGTGCCGCTGGAACCAAGAAGTGAGCGACCTGGCCGCCAGCCGGCGGCTCTCGGTCGTCGAAACGCCAGGCATGGGCCCGGTCGCACGCCGGGCACGTCGTTGCCACCAGCATCGGACCCTGGTCCGGCAGCAAGTGCGGCAACGCAAACGAATCCCACGCACACCCGCCCCACCACAAGGTGTCCTGGCCCATCACCGAGAAACCCAGCGGGACGGCGGTGAACGGGTGCGCCATGGTGATTTCACCGTCCGAGCCGAGCGCGAGGTGCCGGGCAGCCCCAAGCGTCAGCAAGCCGGAACGCACCTGTTCCCGAGTAGCCAGAAGTTCAGTGGCCAGGTCAGCAATCCGGGGGACCCGGCCTCGGCGGCATCCCTCATAGACAGCAAGCCGCAGGTCTTCGAGATCCACGGACCGAGGCTAGAGGTTAGTCCGGCTGTTCTGTAGCAACGACAGACGAACGTGGCCATGAACAGATCGCTCCGCTTGCCCTGCATTGGATACAAGTAGCAAGTGGATTGCGGTTGCCCTCGTGGATGGTGGCCGGCGTGTTCGCCAGCCTCATGCGAAGGTCTTGAACCCATCCCGCTGAGCGATCGGCCTGCGGATCGGGGCACGCCACGACGTCGAGCGAAGGATCGGGTTAAATTAGTGCACAACGACCAAGACAACGCCCCTAGCCAGGAGCAACTTCACGCACCGAACCCCGAAAAGTGGCACAGGTCAGGTCACACGTTCCGTTGACGCAGCCGACGCTGCCAGCCGGGCCAACCGAGGTGTGGGTTTGCAGGCTGGGCCGAAAATCGAGGCGTTCTGGTTGGCTCCCAGGTCGCGGTTGGGCGCGGACTCCATGGCGGTCGCCGTCGCAGGTTCGATAACGCGATCGACGGGAATCCCCGCTTGGTTGCTGGCTCCGATGGGAGTTCGTTTTGAGCCCGTAGCTCATCACTGGGGCGGCTGTACGCTCATATCCCGCTGTCCGGGAGCAGCTGGCTCACGGCCACCCTCGAGCCGGACAATCTCCTGCCTGATCTGAGCGACCCATGCAGGATCGTCGATCTCGAGGTTCGCAAGGGAGCTTGTGTCCCAGATTGAGTTCAATTGGGGAGTCAGCGCTGAGCGAGCCCCACCGACATATGCGTGAATCAGCGAATGAACCCGATGCTTCGCCTGAGGCACCAGGTTTACCACCGACGGCCGGGATTCGACACCGCCTCGGATCTGACCACGATGTCCACCGCCTAAGGCAGCACATTCCGCAGAACGGTTCGCTGAGCTGACGGCTAGCGGGGAGAAGCCGAGCGGCGCACGCGCCGTAAGGCACGAGCCAGTCACTACCCCGCGGGTCAGGCTGGTGGGGCGCCGGCGGTTCATCGCCGGGTGGACGCGGCTGCCGGCGTCCCAGACAGCATCGAGTCGATGAGCGCTTGCTCAACGTTGATTCGTTTGGAAGGACTTGGCGGTGAGGGGCCAGCCGTTGGTGGGATGGTGACAATGCTGAGCAGCGATCCCGGCAGCGCCGCCTTTTCCGCGGCGGCCTCCGAGCCCTGCGACCGGTAGTTCCCTTGCCGGTCCGAGCCAGTAGTGCCGCCAGCCGGGTCAATCACCATCAACCGACCAGAAGCCTGCTCCAAGTCCTGGTAGGCCACAGCTATGCCAGCCCCGCCCTACTCGCCGACCGGCAGTCGGCCAGTAGCTGCGGCACCAATCAGCGATTACGCTCACCGGTGAATTAAGAGGAGCACGTCATGAAATCCACCGAATCGGCTCCTGCGGCCGCATCTACACACACCTACGCGGCGCCCACTCCCAATCCGTTCATCATCGTCTCGGACCGCTCGTCCCGCCTGACGCTGATCGTTTTGGTGAGCTGCGCGTTGACCGTGGCCCTGACCCGCTTGTTCCTGGTACTCACCGGCTACCCGCAGATTGGCAACTCGACGTTCCACCTTGCCCATGCTCTTTGGGGTGGATTGGCGTTGTTCCTTGCCGGCATGATGACGCTGATCGTGCAGAACCGCGGGGTGGCCGTCATCATCGCACTGCTCACCGGAGTCGGATTCGGGCTCTTCGTCGATGAGGTCGGGAAGTTCATTACTCAGAAGAACGATTACTTCTTTCCCCTCGCGGCACCCGTCGTTTACGCCTCACTGCTATTGATCTTGCTGTTCACCGAACTCGCGCGGCGCCATCAGCTGCGGAGTCCGCGGGCCCACTTGCTGGCCGCGATTTCGCTGAGCCAGACCATCGCCGACGGCACCGCCACTCCAACCGAGATCAGCGCGATGGAAGATCACATCCGCCAGGCTCGGACCGGTTCACTTGATGACGCCTCCGCTGCGTTGCTCAACGGCATCGAGACATCAATGGGGTTGGCGGATCGAGTCGAGGAGTCCTTCGCCTTTATCGGCCGTACTGTCCGCCGAATCCGCAGGACGGTTGCTTCCTGGCTACCGGCGAACCGTGCCCGTCGATTTGTACGTTTGGCAATGGCCGTCTTCTGCATCCTCGGATTGTTCCAACTCCTGCTGCTCGTCGGCGTCGCATTCACACCCGAAGGGCTACGTCGGACGGTAACGCTCAGCGTGCGGGATCAACCTGTCGGAGACTTGGGGAAGATCGTCTTCCTTGTCACTTGGGGCCTGAACGCCGTCGTCGCAGCGCTTGCCGGGATTACCTGGTGGGCGCTGCGTCCGGGGCGGATCCGTCGACGTCTCGCGCTCAGGTGTGGCTACGGTGCGATGTTGCTCATGCTTCTTTTAGGCAACCTGCTCTCAAGCTACGTCTACCAGTTCGCGATCTTGATCCAAGTGGCATTGCAGGTGATCACCCTTGGGCTGCTAGTGCGGTGGGATCAGGTGATACGACCCACGACTGTGGCGTAGGTGTTGGAGGGGGCGGGACACAGATGCCAGACGCAATTCGAGGCGCAATTTTGTGCCTACCGGTCGCCACGAGGTGCAGGGTGTCGTAACTCGCGCGGAGCCAATCCACTGGGGTTGAGCCCAGCCGCGCTCGCGACGCAACGAGACATATAGACCGTTGGCTCGTACATCTGGTCGGATGGATCTACCACATCGAAACCTATAAGAGCTTCGTGTTCGGTCTCGCGTTGATCCTCTTCGGCGCAGTCATTGCCGCTACGGGAGGATTTCGCGCCCGATCGGGTACCTCATGGCGCTCTCCGGCCTCTGTTACCTAGCTCAGGGATGGATCATCGGCAGCAGCGGTTTCTCGTCCGCGCTTCAGATCCCCACTCTCGTCGGAATCGGCCTGATCCTCGTGTGGACTGGCTTCTTATAGCGGCGCTCCGAATGAACACCGCCGCGCTTCCCGAGACCACATCAGACGCGACGACCTAGCCCAGCGGGTGGACCTGCCGAGACAAGGAAGCGACGCTCCTCTGGACCCCGCCACGCTAGGTTGCCTCTCGTCCAATGCACCCCACAGAGACCTGATCTCTGATCTGCAGCGTATCGACGTCCCAAGGCAGGCCGGAGCCGCATTGGCGCAGTACGGATACTGCTCGCCGGTGTCCCGCCGCCGGGCTTCTTCCACCGCTTGACCTTTCGTCTCGGCTCACGAGGGCCAAGCCGAAGCCTGGTGACCGAACTCATCGCGCGAGGGCTTCGAGGGCTCCGTCCGTTGCCGCACCCGGCCACCCTCGATGACCATGTCGGGCTGGCTGCATACAGGACCGAGAGAGCAAACGCCTTACGCCCAAGATCGGGCCGCCGCGGCTCGGGTGCTCAAGACACCGCGTCCTTACTGAGGCTCCGACGCCGTCGTCTCAGGCTCGCTGGCGCCTACCGCCTTGTCGATCACCTGCCAGACCTCCTTGTCGAACTGGTTCTCCTTCCAAATGCCATATGCGGTGCCTAGCAACACGGGCGGTACCGCCACCAGCCCGATCGCCCCGCTCACTGCCGCGTCGACCCACTCGTGGCCCCCGAGGCTGATGCTCAGCTGACCCTCTCTGGGGGCGAAGACCACCGTTAGCGCGTAGGTGACCCCCAGCAGCTGGCGCCACAGGCTTTCCTTGCGCGCCTGCATCACCGTGCGGTCCCCACTGGTGCTGTAAACCTGTGCCTCAAACTCCTGCGCGCGGAAGTGATCCGCCAGCGTCTTGGCGAGCTCATCCGCCGGGACGGTGGTTTGGTAGATCCGCTCGATGTTCAGCGCCCCCGTGCTCCTGCCCTGCACTTCGGTCATTTCGTTCCCTCCGCTCTCGCTCCGGGCCATCCATAGAGGCTATCGAGCGCAGGCTCTGGAAAGCCAGAGCCGCACCCGCCGTTAAATGACCAAGTGATGGCGTTCCGGCGAATACCCGCCCGCCGGCCACCGTCAGGACCCCAAAACTGGGAGGACAGGAGGGAGGTGCCACACCGCCTCCGGCACCACTATCCGCAGGGACGCGCCGCGGAACCCAGGACGTCGCTGCGGTCGCCTTCCTTTGCTGTCCGCAATGCTGCCTGGATCACCGCACAGACACGCTCCCTCGTCGACGAATTCATCACAGGTGCACGAACGATCTGGACAGGCCCTGGGCCCACGACCAACTCTCTAGCGGCAGGACGGGTCATCTGCGGGTCCGGGAGAAGCTCGCCGTAACGCGTCGAAATTCACCAGATCTGAATCGCAAGCCGACCGGCTTGCGGCCACTTGGCTACGCCCGATGCGGAACCTTCGGCGAACGTCATCGGCCAAACTCGCGCAGCCCGCTGGTACTCAATGGTCGGGAATGCACTCAGCTGAACGCCTGTGCGGCGGCGGCGATGACCTCATCGTGCGGCACGTCGCGCAGGTGCTGAGCGATGTTCCAGCGATGCCCGAACGGGTCCTCAAGCTGGCCATGCCGGTCACCCCAGAACATCTCCGCCAGCGGTTGACGGATCTCTGCGCCCGCCGCCACCGCTTGCGCGAACACCACCTCAGCGTCAGCGACGTTGAGAGCCAACACCACCGGCGTTCCGCCAATCGAGGGTGGGGCGAGCACCCCCATCTCCGGGAACTCATCTGCGATGTGCAGCAGACCGTCGCCAATCCGCAACTGGACCGACATCAACCGCCCATCAGGAACTGGGATCCGGCTCACCTCCTCGGCCCCGAACGCGTCGCGGTAAAAGCCACAGCGCGCTCGGCGC
>Ga0307316_10000716_pt1 | contig 10164 bp, 8 predicted proteins | sample ER_DNA_356_FD_194504 | JGI IMG/M metagenome (GOLD analysis project Ga0307316, IMG submission 194504) | Bulk soil microbial communities from the East River watershed near Crested Butte, Colorado, United States - ER_DNA_356 | ecosystem: Environmental > Terrestrial > Soil > Floodplain | place: USA... | reverse complement strand
CCGCGTGCCGTGGTGTATGTGCACCTCAGCGAAGAAGCCCTCAGCACCGGCACCGGTGTAGCCCGGGTCGAAGACGTCGGGCCGGTGCTGCTGAACCGGCTACACGCCATACTCGGTGATCACTGCAGCATCAGCATGAAACCAGTGATCAACGTCGCTGCCGGCCACGCCGTCAATCACCCTCCGCACTCGCGCCGACTCCTACGAGTCCGATACAGCCAGCGTGATGACGAGATCGGCTCGTGGCAAGCTCTGCGCGATGAGCACCGCATTGTCCTGGTCAGTCGTACGAGCCCAATTGTCAGCCTCGTCGTGGCTCATTCCGTGTTGCTGATGGCGGTAGGTCAACCGCTGCAAACGCGTGGAGTCATCCACCTGCAGATACCAGCACTCGTCCAGCAGAGGGCCCACGCCGGCCCAGCCACCAACATCGCTCAACAGATAGTTGCCCTCAGTCACGACGAGCGGCACTTCTCGGCGGATCGGCAGTGCGGAGCCAATGGATTCGTCGATATCGCGGTCGAAGTCAGGGGCGTATACGATCTGCTCCTCTTGGTTCCGCAGCCGACGTAACAGGTGAACGTAGCTATCGGCATCGAAGGTGTCCCATGCGCCCTTGCGGCCACGCCGACCCAACGTGATCAGAACGTGATTGCTGAGATGGAAGCCGTCCATTGGGACGAGCACAGCCAGGTCGGCGCCGAGCTTATCGACGAGCTCACGCGCGACCTTTGACTTCCCCGCTCCCGGCGCCCCCGTGATACCCAGTAGGTGCCGCTGACCCCGGCGGGCCAACGCTCTGGCCCGTTCCACCAGATCGTCGAAGCTCAGAATGACCACTTGGGGACCACCCTGGGCGCCCGAATACAGATCACGACGACGAGGTGGGTCGGCGCCAGCCCGCGTACAGGTATGGGATGCGATGCGGCATGCGTCCTGCAACATCTGCTCAATGCCCTCGGTATCCAATGAGCGCAAGGCATCGTGGTTCAGGAGCCCTCGTTCATGAAGGTGAGCAAGGGCACCGGACATGAACGCGTCGCCGGCGCCGACGGTATCGACAACCGGCACCTTCGGAGCTTCGACAGTCGCCGACCCCAGCGGCGTACTCGCAACGGCCCCATGCTCGCCGTGCGTCACGACGACGAGCGGGATGCCAGCGGCGTGCCACAGCGAAATGGCCCCGTCCTCAGAAAGGCGCGGGTAAAGCCACGCCAGATCCGCTCGACTCACCTTCAAAATGTCGATCAACCGCATCCATCCCTCGAAGCGGTCCAGGTAGGCAACCCGATCTGAGATCAACCCCGGGCGAATATTGGGATCGAGGCTCACAACCCGTCGGCCGGCCTCACGCCGCAGCAGCCATTCCAGCGTGGAAGCCACCGGCTCGAGCATGAGAGCGATCGATCCAAGGTGCAGTGCCGCTCCGGGAGGCAGCGCCGTTAGATGCTCCGGCAACAATCCGCGATCCGCCGCGTCTTGTGCATGGAATGAGTACGTCGCCTGGCCATCCCGCAGATGGACCGCGGCCAGGGTCGTCAGATCGTCGGTGTCGACAAAATAGCCGGGATGCACTCCGGAGTCGGCAAGGTGATCGCGCAGCATCTGCCCGAACGCATCGCTGGACAGCCGAGCCAGGAATACCGTCGGCACGCCGAGCCGTCCCAGACCAACCGCCACATTGAGGCACGATCCGCCAGGATGAGGCTCGTACGCGAGCTGGCCCCTGACTGTGGTGGTGGGCGTCAGATCAATGAGGGCATCGCCCGCCACTACCACAGCCGGCGATGGACCGGCATCGTCAGGGACATTGTCGGTGACGTCGCCAGAGCTGTCGATACTCATGCTGAGGTCGCCCGGACCGCGTCTTCGAAAGTACGCGCCGCCTCGGCGGTGGTCGGATCGGTGAAGAACTGTTCGGCAACAGCTGGCGCCATGGTGAAACAGTCGACGCCATGGCGCGCCAGGGCAACCATGTCAGGAACGCTTCGAATGCTGGCCAACAGCACCTTCGTCGCACTACCAGTGGCAACCAGCACCTCATGCATCGCAACTACCTCCGCAATCCCTTCACGACCGGCATCATTCATCCGTCCCAGGTAGGGGGCGATGTAGGTCGCGCCGGCAGCCGCGGCGATGATTGCCTGCCCCGGGTCATAGATCGCGGTAAGCAGAGTAGGTATGCCGCGGGCAGCCAGGGCTGCGCAGGCAGTCGAACCGGCTCGGGTGGCAACAAACTTGACGACAACTTCCCGACCAAGATCACGTAGCTGCTGGCCACGCTCGATCAGGGTAGCGGCGTCTTCTCCCCATGCCTGAAAGAAGACCTCCTGGGCCCCGGCTTCAACTGCCCAGCGGTAGATGTCACGGAGATCAGCAACGCCCATCGAGGCGCGCTGCAAGATCGTGGGATTCGTGGTGACGCCGTGAAAGAGGCCGGTCGCCAGCAATGATTCCGCCGCTGCCCGATCGGCGGTGTCCAGGTAGAGCTTCACTGACATTCTCCAAGATCGGAATCTGCTGCCTGTTTGGGCTAGATCCCATTCGTTCCATCCAAATCGCTCTGTGCCCGCTTCACTCTTTGAGCAAACACTATTGCTCGTACGAGCTGCTCTGCTATTGCGAAGTGGTCGCAAACGACAGTCCGCGAGACCTGTCGCATGTCGCTTATGACCACTTTCTGTCGCGAGCGGCGACCGTGGCCCGGATGGATCGCCGAGTGTTTTAACGCATACTCACCTTGTTGCGGCTGGCTCTGTGGGGGGTACGCCATCGATGATCGGCAGCGGGGTGTTTGGCTCGGCTTTGCGGAAGTCCGCGGCCCGACGGGTCAGCAAGTACGCTGCGACCAGCACCAAGATGATCATGGTCGCCACCCCGGTCTCGGTCGTCACATAGGCCATTGTCGCCGGCGAGGTTGCGACCACAAGGCCGGCGGCGGCCGCCATGAGGTTGTTGAAGGCGCTATGAGCCAGACTGACCGGCCAGATGCTTCCCGACCATAGTCGCAGCCACCCGTACCAGACGCCGGCCAGCGTAAGCGTGATCATCACCATTGGTACGACGATCCAGCGCTTTCCCTCGTTCTGGTAGGTGGTGGTGAGCAGCAGCAACGGTAGATGGAAGATCGCGTGGAAGGCACCGGTGATGACAGCAGCACGCCGCCCTGAGGTGAGCTCGGCCACGCGAAAAAGCAAATAACCCCGCCAGCCGATCTCCTCGCCGAGGAAGACGACCGCGAAGATGACGATAGTCACGGTGATGTTGACAACTGCCCGGCCGAGGCCCGGAGGCATGCCCGTAAATCGGACTACTCCAAAGGCGGCAGCGATGCCGAAGCTCAGGGCAATGATTGCCGCCGGTCCAAGGACGCCGATGATCAGACCCCGGCCCCTCCGTGGATTGAATCCGACCGCCGCCCAGATCGCGCGTCGCTGACCACGCGGCACCGTGAAGGCGACGGTGAGTGCAACTGCGATCACCGGAAAGGCAATAGCGATCAGCGGTGTGATCCCGGCGTGCGGTAGTGCGAGCGCAATGGCGAGCGTCAGCCCGTAGGTGATGGATAGGTAGACGACAATCTGACGTAAGGGACGGTACGTTCTCGGTGGGGCCGGCTGTTCAGCCGCTGGTCGCTGTCGCATCGGTTTCCTCCGATTCGTGCTGTGGTTCCCCGAATCAGGCGCTTGAACCTTCAACGCAGTGACCGGCATATGCCATCGGCCAGAATCGGCGCCGACAACGACCCAGACTTAATGACACGCCGGAAAGCCCACCACCCCGCTTACCCGTGACCCAACCGCGCGTCTCACCGCCGTTACCGCGCAAGCCACAATGCGCCCTCAGCGTAACATCGCCGTCGGCCGGAATTCCGGGAAGAGCCGCCGCCCCTAGGCTGAGAGGGTGAGTGCGCGCAGCGATCCCGATGCCGCAGCTCAGCGCTCGGAGTCGGAGCCGGAGGCACTTAGCTGGCTGGGACGAGCATGGCAGGTGATCAAGGAAACAGCAGCAATCTGCGTGCGCTATCGAGTCACCGGACTCGCAGCTGAGGCGGCCTTCTTCGGCATCCTCTCGCTGCCGCCACTGATCTTCGGCCTGGTTGGCGCCGTTGGCTTCGTGACCAGCACTTTGGACATCCGTACTATTGCGAACTTCCGCGAACAACTGCTCAACCTGTCCTCACGGGCGCTGACTCCTGATGTAGTGCACAGCGTCATCGAGCCCACACTCGACGACGTGCTCTCACGTGGCCAGGCCGCAGTGATCTCGATCGGGTTCATCATCGCGTTGTGGTCTGGTTCACGGGCGCTCAACGTCTTCGTCGACACCATCACGATCATGTACGGCATGGCGGGAAAGCGCGGCATTGTGCGCACCCGAGCCCTTTCTTTTCTGCTCTATCTCGTCTTCCTGATCGCCGGAATCGTGTTGCTTCCGCTGATCTTGGCCGGCCCAACCTTCGTGAACCGGGTGCTACCGCCGAGTCTGGAGATAATCGGCGATCTCTATTGGCCAGTCGTACTACTGGGCTCGGTCTGCATGCTCGCTACGCTCTATCACTTGTCCGTTCCGGTTCGTACGCGCTGGCGGGCCGATTTACCGGGCGCTGCAGTCACGATGGCCATGTGGGTCGGCGGCAGCGTGCTGTTGCGTTTCGTGCTGACCAAATCGGTCGGCAGCCCCACCATCTACGGGCCGCTGGGCGCTCCCATTGCATTCCTTATCTGGCTTTATGTGATTTCCATGGCCGTATTGATCGGCGCGGCCTTCAACTCCAGCCTGGACGAGGTGTTCCCGCGGCTCTCCGGAATTAACCACGCCACCCAGACAGACCAGCGGCTCCCGGCCGAGAGAAAACCGCTGCGTCATACGCTCGCCGGCGTACGCTCCCGGCGCCGTGTGAAATCCCAATAGTTGGACTTGCTTCTCACATTGTGGGAATCGATTTGATTCGATCATGGCCACTAGCGGAGTGTTGGTCCGTGCGCATCGCTCCGGAAGCTCAGACGTTGGATCTGACCGCGCGACGCTTCGTCGATCTTGGCCGGACGAAGTCGATGATGTGTCACTGCTGCGCTGCCTGAATTCCCTGGCCCGCAGCATCCGCCTGGCAGCAATCGCATGCCACTGCCAGACCGGCTCGTGCTGCTTCATCAGAACGAGGACCCGATGACCACCGAGACTGCCCCCAAGACCACTGCCCCGATCCGAACTCCCGCTGCGCCGCGACCCAGAGCGACAAGTCCGCGCCGCAAGAAGGGCGAGGGACAGTGGGCACTCGGCTACAAAGAGCCTCTTAACCCCAATGAGCAATCGAAGAAGGACGATCACCCGCTGAACGTCCGCGCGCGCATCGAAAACATTTACGCCAAGAACGGCTTTGCATCCATCGACCCCAATGATCTTCGTGGCCGGTTCCGGTGGTACGGGCTCTACACACAGCGCAGGCCGGGAATCGACGGTGGCAAGACGGCGACGCTAGAGCCGTGGGAGCTGGATGACGAATATTTCATGCTGCGCATCCGGATCGATGGGGGCGCCCTAACCACCGAGCAACTGCGCGTGATCGGCCAGATCTCGGTTGAGTTCGCTCGCGACACCGCCGATGTCACCGACCGGCAAAACGTCCAACTGCACTGGATCCGCATCGAGGATGTGCCAGAGATCTGGCGGCGGTTGGAGGCGGTCGGTCTGGAAACCACCGAGGCTTGCGGCGACTGTCCGCGCGTCATTCTGGGGTCACCCGTCGCCGGCATCGCTGCCGAAGAGATCATCGACCCGACACCGGCCATCCGCGACATCGTTGACCGTTATATCGGCGATCCCGAGTACGCCAACCTGCCGCGGAAGTTCAAGACTGCTCTTACCGGTCATCCGGTGCACGATGTGGCACCCGAGGTCAACGACGTTGCATTTGTGGGCGTCGTACATCCCGACCATGGGCCGGGATTCGATCTTTGGGTGGGTGGCGGCCTTTCCACCAACCCGATGCTCGCGGTGCGCCTTGGGACCTGGGTGCCGCGAGAAGAGGTGGCCGAGGTCTGGGCTGGCGTTGTCGCCGTATTCCGCGACTACGGCTATCGGCGGCTGCGGACTCGGGCCCGTATCAAGTTCCTGATCGCAGACTGGGGCGCGGAGAAGTTCCGCGAGGTGCTTGAGACTCAGTATCTGAACCGCCGCCTCATCGATGGGCCGGCTCCGGCAGTCCCGACCGAGCCTGGCGACCATGTTGGGGTCCACCGTCAGAAAGACGGCAAGTATTTCGTTGGGCTTTCCCCAGTCGCGGGACGAACCAGCGGCAGCAATCTGCTCCAGTTTGCCGACGTGGCGGAGGCCCACGGTTCCCACCGCATCCGGACGACGCCGCTGCAGAAGCTGTTAGTGCTCGATCTTGACGAGTCACAGATCGACCCGCTGATTGCCGCTGTCGAACACTGCGGCCTTTCGGCAAGGCGCGACGCCTGGCGCCGCACCGTTATGGCTTGCACGGGCATCGAATTTTGCAAGCTCGCCATCGTCGAGACCAAGGCACAGGCCGCCCGCGTCGTCGATGAGCTGGAGCGTCGGCTGGGTGCCTTGGATGCACCGATCAGCGTCCACATCAACGGCTGTCCCAACTCCTGCGCCCGAATCCAGGTGGCCGATATCGGTCTGAAAGGCCAGCTCGTTGTGGGGCCGGACGGCAACCAGGTTGAGGGCTACCAGGTTCACCTCGGCGGTGGTCTCGGGCTGGACGCCGGATTTGGCCGCAAACTCCGAGGACACAAGGTAACGGCCGCTGACCTGCCGGACTACGTCGAGCGGCTGGCTCGGCATTATGTGGCCGAACGCCACGACGGTGAGCGGTTTGCCCAGTGGGTGGCCCGAGCCGATGAGCTGGTGCTGTCATGACGGCCGAGACATCGCACGCGACACGACAGTCGGTGCTGTACTGCCCATACTGCGCCGAGGAAACCCTGTTTCCGCTAGAAGGCGGCGGCTGGGAGTGCCGCAGCTGCTGGCGAGCGTTCTCGGTGACCTTCCTCGGCCTAGTGCCACGAGGCCGGTCCGCATGAGTACCGCCCTGGACCTGACCGATCTGGCCGCTCAGGCGAATCGTGATCTTGAAGGTGCCTCAGCGTTGGAGATCTTGACCTGGGCCCACCACGAATTCGGCTCGAGACTGGTGGTGGCCTCCTCAATGGCGGATACGGTGATGGTTCACCTCGCCGAGCAGGTTGCTCCAGGCATCGACGTGATCTTCCTCGATACCGGCTATCACTTCGTGGAAACGATCGGCACCCGGGACGCGGTCAAGCTGGTCCACAACGTCAACTTGATCAATGTGACCCCTGAGCAGACGGTGGCTGAGCAGGACGCGACCTGGGGCAAGGATCTGTTTGCGCGTGATCCTGACCAGTGCTGTGCGTTACGCAAGGTCATTCCACTCGGTAAGGCACTGCAGCCCTACGCCGCATGGGCCAGCGGAGTGCGACGCGCCGACTCCCCGGCACGGGCCAACACTCCACTGGTGTCGTGGGACTCGGCTCGAAAGTTGATCAGAGTTGCCCCCATTGCCGCGTGGACGGATGAGGATGTGGCTCGCTACATCGAAATCAACTCCCTCATGATCAACCCACTCTTGGAGGACGGCTACACCTCGATCGGCTGCGAGCCGTGCACCACGAAAGCCTCCAACGATGATCCGCGGGCTGGCCGCTGGGCCGGCTTCGCCAAGACTGAATGCGGGATCAACTTGTGAGCGCGCAGACGGCGATAGCTGAGGTCAGCCGGCAGGATCGGGTGGAGCCCGTACCCCTACACCCGGCTCGTCGAGGCGCCACCCTGTGGTTCACCGGCCTTCCGTCGGCCGGGAAATCGACTATCGCCCATGCCCTGGCCCACGAGTTGCACGCCGCCGGCGAGCGCGTCCAGGTGCTCGACGGCGATGAGGTGCGACCGCATCTGTCGGCTGGTTTGGGCTTCACTCGGGAGGATCGTAACCTCAACGTCAGCCGGATCGGCTGGGTGGCTCGGATGCTGGCATCGCACGGCGTCATCGTGCTGGTTCCGGTGATTGCTCCGTACGCCGCAGCCCGGGACGCCGTTCGAGATGATCATGGCCGCCTCGCGGTCCCATTCGCGGAGGTGCATGTCGCCACCCCGCTCGAGGTCGCTGAGGCCCGCGACGTCAAGGGGCTGTACGCGCGAGCACGCCGTGGAGAGCTGCAGGGTCTGACCGGCGTCGACGACCCGTACGAGGTGCCGGCTCAGGCCGAGCTTGTCGTCGATACCGCCACTATCGATCTTGAGACGGCGGTGCAGATGTCGAAAGCCCTGCTCGCGGCGATCGTAGAGAGGGACTTCGGGTGACCACTGATCAACTACGACCGCTCACCGAGTTGCAAGCGCTCGAGTCCGAATCCATCCACATCATTCGTGAGGTGGCGGCCACCTTCAGCTCCCCGATCATGCTTTTCTCGGGCGGCAAGGACTCGGTCGTCATGCTGCACCTGGCGGCGAAGGCGTTCTGGCCGGCGCCGATCCCATTCGGGGTACTGCATGTCGACACCGGGCATAACTTTCCCGAGGTCTTGCAGTTCCGGGACGAAGCTGTCGAGTTCTACGGTGCTTCCCTCAAGATCGCATCTGTCCAGGACTACATCGACGACGGGCGACTCCGGGAGCGACCAGACGGTACCCGTAACCCGCTGCAGACGCTGCCGCTGCTGGATGCGATTGCCGCAGGCCGGCACGATGCAGTCTTTGGTGGTGGCCGCCGTGACGAAGAGCGGGCCCGCGCTAAGGAGCGGGTCTTCAGCATGCGCGACGAGTTCGGCCAATGGGATCCCCGCAACCAGCGTCCCGAGCTGTGGTCGCTCTACAACGGGCGCCACCTGCCTGGCGAGCACGTTCGGGTGTTCCCGCTCTCCAACTGGACCGAACTGGACGTCTGGGACTACATCGCCTCCGAGAAGATCAACGTGCCGACGATCTACTACGCCCACGAACGCCCAGTGACCTTCCGTGACGGAATGTGGATCGCGATCACCGAAGTCACTCCGGTGCGTCCCGCTGACGTGGTCGAGCTGCGCTCGGTCCGCTATCGGACGGTCGGGGACATGTCTTGCACGGCCGCTGTGCTCTCCGCCGCTAGCACGGCACACGATGTGATCACCGAAGTCGGACTGAGTCAGCTCACCGAACGCGGTGCGACGCGCGCCGATGACCGGCTGTCGGAAGCGGCCATGGAGGATCGAAAGCGCGAGGGCTACTTCTGATGCCTCAACGCGCCTCGGTCCTCTCCCCCACTGCCAATCTGACGGGTGGCCGTACGCTGCTGCGGCTCGCCACGGCGGGCTCGGTGGACGATGGGAAATCCACACTGGTCGGTCGGCTGCTGTTCGACACCAACTCGGTGCTGGCTGACACTCTTGATCATGTCGAGCAGGTGAGCAGGCGCAGGGGTCTCGATCGAGCTGATCTTGCGCTGCTTACCGATGGTCTGCGTGCCGAGCGCGAGCAGGGCATCACCATCGATGTGGCGTATCGCTACTTCGCCACTCCGGCACGGAAGTTCATCCTCGCCGATTGCCCGGGGCATGTGCAGTACACCCGGAACACGGTGACCGGCTCCTCCACCGCGGACGTGATTGTGCTGCTGGTCGACGCCCGCAAGGGCGTGGTCGAACAGACGCGCCGCCATCTGGCAGTGGCCTCCCTGCTCCGCGTGCCACATGTCGTGCTCATAGTGAACAAGATCGACTTGGTGAACTACTCCGAGGACGTCTTCACCGCTATTGCGACTGACTTCGCCCTGTTGGCGCGCAGCCTCGGCGTGCTGGACACACACTGCATTCCGGTCTCAGCCACCGAGGGTGACAACGTGGTGACCCGATCCCACCGCACACCCTGGTACGACGGCCAGACCGTGCTGGGCTATCTGGAGAACGTTGATGACACCCGCCTCGCGGTCGGCTCCGATCTTCGGTTCCCAGTGCAACATGTGGTACGCCCTCAGTCGGCGGTGCCAGCCCCCTGGGCCGCCAGCGCCCCCGAAGTGAACGGCGACTACCGCGGCTACGCAGGCAAGATCGAATCCGGCCGGGTACGCGCAGGCGAGGAGATCGTCGTGCTGCCACGTGGCTCCCATGCCGTGGTTGAAGCTATCGATACGCCTGATGG
>Ga0307316_10000715_pt1 | contig 10164 bp, 10 predicted proteins | sample ER_DNA_356_FD_194504 | JGI IMG/M metagenome (GOLD analysis project Ga0307316, IMG submission 194504) | Bulk soil microbial communities from the East River watershed near Crested Butte, Colorado, United States - ER_DNA_356 | ecosystem: Environmental > Terrestrial > Soil > Floodplain | place... | reverse complement strand
CGGTTGGCGGATCTGTCCGCGGTCTTCCTTCAGACCCAGGTGGAGGCGGGAGTCAGCGTCGTGCAGCTATTCGACTCCTGGGCCGGCAGCCTGAGTGCTGCGGATTACAAGCGGTACGCGCAGCCCTACTCGGCACGCGTACTGCAGGCGCTGACCGATAGCGGGGTGCCGCGGATCCACTTCGGTGTGGGTACGGCTGAGCTGCTCGAGCTGATGGGTGCTGCCGGAGCGGAAGTCGTTGGCGTGGACTGGCGGCTACCGCTGGCTGAAGCGAGTCACCGGGTCGGGCCGCGCTATGCCCTGCAGGGCAATCTCGATCCCGCATTGCTGTCGGCTCCGTGGCCGGTGCTGTCCGAGCGGGTACGTGAGGTCATCAGGTCCGGTGCCGCCGCACCCGGCCATATCTTCAACCTGGGTCACGGCGTACCGCCGGAGGCCGATCCTGATGTGCTCGGCATGATCGTCGAGCTGGTCCACACCGAGGGTGCTCAGCTGCGCCGTGAGGCACGTAACCAGTTGCCGCCGTCCGCGGCGGGTGGCGGCCCCGCGGCAGACGGCCGCTTGGAGGGAGCATGACCCGCGTTGCCGTCATCGGCGGCGGCATCACCGGTCTCAGCGCGGCCCGCTTACTCGCCCTGCGTGGCGTCGAGGTCATTGTGCTGGAGGCTGGCAACCGGTGGGGCGGCAAGCTTGCCCCGGTTGCGATCAACGGCGTACGGCTGGACGGTGGTGCGGAGTCGATTCTGGCGCGTCGCCCGGAGGGTCTTCGGCTGGTCAATGACCTCGACCTGGGCTCCCGCGTCGTGCATCCAACCGAGGCCAAACCCCAATTGCTGCTCGGCGGTCAGCTGCACGCGATGCCGGCCTCCCTGCTCGGCGTACCAACCGATGTCGGGCAACTCGCCGATCTGTTGTCGGCCGAAGGCTGGCGGAAGGCGGCCTCAGAGCAAGAACGGCCGGCGCCTGCCTTTCATCATGATGTAGCTATCGGGCGTTATGTCGACGAACGGTTTGGCGCAGAAGTGACGGATCGCCTGCTCGAGCCGCTATTGGGCGGGGTCTACGCCGGACATTCGCGTCGGCTCTCCTTCGACGCGGTGGCCCATGCCCTGTTCGAGCGAGCCAAGGGCGGTGGCTCCTTGCTCCAGCAGGCCCAATCGATAGCTCAGGAGGGCCAGACCGGTCCGGTGTTTGCTGGGCTGCGGGGCGGTGTGTCGATCATGGTCGATGCGCTCGTTGATGATCTTGATAAGCGGGGCGTTGTGCTCCGGTCGGGCGCAGCCGTCCGGGCGGTTGATCACACGACCGATGGATACCAGGTGATCATCGGAGGTGCGGGCACGCCAGAGATGATCAAGAGTGATGGAGTCTTGCTCACCGCACCAGCTACCGCAACCGGGCGACTGCTTTACGGTCTGGTGGACTCGGCGCAGGAGTTTGCTCGGCTGCCGTATGCCTCAGTGGCTGTCATCACGCTGGTCGTGCGGGGCCTGCAATCAGACGCATCCGGGCTATTGGTGCCGCCCAGCGAACTTCCGACGATCAAGGCATTGACATACTCCTCGAACAAATGGCCGTGGGTCGCCTCCCAAGCGCGGCGCGTCTGGGGCTCGGGGGTCGACATCCTCCGGGCGAGCATTGGACGACACGGGGATCCAACGAGTCTCCAATTCAGCGACCGAGATCTCATCGATCGCACCTTTGCCGAGGCTTCGAGCATTCCTGGATGGCAGACGGCAAAGCTCATCCACGGTGTGGTGAACCGCTGGGGTGGCGCCTTGCCGCAGTACCACGTAGGACACCGAGATCTCGTAGCCCAGCTACGTTCGGAGGTTGCGGGCAGACCAGGGTTGGCGGTTGCCGGTGCAGCGTTGGACGGTGTGGGAATCGCCGCTTGCCTGGGTTCGTCTCATGCTGCAGTGGAAGCCCTTGCGGCCGACTTCAGGTTGACCCGTAATGAGATGATCAAGAGCGAAGATCAACTCGAAGAAAGCGAGAGATGAAGGCACGCGAGATCAACTCGATGATTCGCTACACCATGTGGTCGGTGTTCAGAAGGGTTGGTCAGCTGGACGATCCGCCGATGGAGACGGCCGACGCTACGGTGCGGGCAATCGATCGCGCCACGAAAGACAATGATCTGGTGATCCGCGGCTGGTACGACGTGGCTGGTCTGCGGGCGGATGCAGACCTGATGGTCTGGTGGCACGCGCCGAGCTCGGACACACTCCAGAACGCCTATCACGCGCTCCGACGCTCTGATCTGGGCGCTCACCTCGTACCGGTCTGGTCACAGCTGGCCCTGCACCGTCCGGCTGAGTTCAACAAGGGCCACGTACCGGCGTTCATGCAGGATGAGGAGGCGAAGGCGTATCTGTGCGTCTACCCCTTCGTACGCTCCTACGAGTGGTATTTGCTACCGGAGGAGGAACGGCGCGCCATGCTCACCGAGCACGGCATGCTAGCCCGGCCCTATCCCGACGTACGCGCCAACACCGTGTCGTCATTCGCTCTCGGTGACTACGAATGGATGCTCGCGTTCGAGGCCGACGAGCTATACCGCATCGTGGACCTGATGCGAGCCCTACGCGCCGCCGCCGCCCGCCGCCACACCCGCGAAGAGGTGCCCTTCTATACCGGCCGGCGGAGCGAGCTGAAGAGCATTCTCGCCCTCTGGTGAAATCAGCTACCGGCAGGCTCGAGGGTCAGGCTGACGCTGTTGATGCAATACCGCAGGTCGGTCGGGGTGTCGTAGCCCTCGCCTGAGAACACGTGACCAAGGTGTGAATCGCACCGCGCGCAGCGCACCTCAACCCGCTTCATGAAGAGCGATTTGTCCTCGATGTAGCGGACCCGATCTTCCGCCAGAGGCGCGAAGAAGGAGGGCCAGCCGCAGTGTGACTCGAACTTCTGGTTGCTTCGGAAAAGCTCGGCGCCACATGCCCGGCAGCGGTAGACACCCTCGGTCTTGGTGTCGGTGTATTCACCGGTAAAGGGCCGCTCCGTTCCGGCTTCGCGAAGTACGTGATATTCCTGCGGACTCAGCTGGGCGCGCCACTCGGCCTCGGACTTGATCACCTTGCCTACCTGAGCGGCCGGGTTGTTTTGTGTGTCGGTCATGTCTGCCTATCTGTTGGTGGGCACCTGTAACAACCGACGGCTCGGTCTGCCTGTTCCCGACAGTACTCACCTATGCTGACCCAATGCCGGTGCCAGCGGTCGAGCTCGAGGTGGGTAACCGCACCGTAAGAGTGACCAGCCCTGACAAGATCTATTTCCCGGAGGTCGGGCTGACCAAGCTCGACATCGTGTCCTACGTGATTGCCGTGGGGGACGGCATCTTCGCCGCGCTCAAGGACAGACCGGTCACCATGGAGCGTTGGCCGGGCGGCTACCGGCCGGACGTCAAGCTCAGCACCCGAGGCGACCATCATGGTGAGGCGTTCTATCAGAAGCGGGCGCCGTCCAAGGGCATGCCCGACTGGGTCGAAACCGTGACGATCACCTTCCCGTCGGGCCGAACCGCGGATGAGGTGTGCGCGACAGAACTGGCGACGATCGCCTGGATGGCGAATCTCGGCACACTCCGCTACCACCCCTGGCCGGTGACCAAGGCGGACACCGAGAAGGTCGACCAGCTGCGCATTGACCTCGATCCGCAGCCGGGAACCGATTTTTCCGACGCGGCACGCGCCGCACACGAGCTGCGCTCCGTGCTGGATGATGCCGGTCTGGTGGGATTCCCGAAGACCAGCGGCGGCCGCGGGGTCCACGTCTTCGCGCCAGTCGAGCCGACGTACGGCTTCATCGAGGCTCGGCACGCCGTGATCGCGCTTGGTCGCGAGCTGTCCCGCCGGATGCCCGACCACGTCACCGTGAACTGGTGGAAGGAAGAGCGCGGAGCCCGGATCTTCGTCGATTTCAACCAGATGGCCCGAGACCGGACCATCGCCTCGGCTTACTCGATTCGGCCAACGCTCACCGCGGTGGTCTCGGCGCCCTTGACCTGGGACGAATTGGGCGATGCTTCCCCGGAGGATTTCACCGTGAGTTCCATGCCCGCGCGATTTGCCGAGGTCGGCGACGCGTGGCAATCCTTCTATGAAACGACACCGCGCAGCATCGACGGTGCGCTCGAGATGTACGCGCGGGACGAGCGAGAACTGGGCACTGGGAAGTATGGCGGTGCGGAGATGCCTTATCCACCGGACTACCCCAAGATGCCTGGTGAGCCATCCCGAGTGCAGCCGAGTAGGGCTCGTTCGGACAATCCTGATTTCAGCTGATCATTCGGTAGCTCGTGAACAGCGCTCCATCGTCGGCGTATAGCGCGTGGTGGAGCCGGAACCCGCTTGGCGTCGGGAGGGCAGCGCCGCTGGTGGACCGCGAACCCTGGCCCCCGACCACAACTGGAGCAAGCGTCAGAGCTATCTCATCGACCAATCCGGCCGCAAGGAGATCATTGTGCAGCCGCGGACCACCTTCACAGAGCAGCCGCGGCAGACCAGTGCCCGCCAGCTGGTCAATGATCATCTCTAGATCGAGCGCGCTGCCCTCGGCCTGCTGGACGGTGATGCCTGCGGTTCGCAGCGGCTCAAGATCATCTTGGGATTTGTCCGAGGTGGTGATGATCATGACACTCCCGCCGGTTCCCTCGGCGGGCGTGGCGATCACGGGATCAAGATCGGCACTCGCAGAGATGATCACTAGTAGGGGATACGGAGCCAAACCTTCCTGCTCCCGGATCTCCAGCTGCCAAGGGTCAAGATCAATAGCGCGGTAGCCCTCACGACGCACCGTGTTGGCCCCTACCAAAACCGCATCAGCCAAGGCCCGCTGTAGCGAAAAAACATGATGATCACTTGCTGGATTGATCGTCCCCGACCTCCCATCGGGACCTTGCACCGAACCGTCCAGCGACATCACGAAGTTCGTTCGCAGCCAGCCACGCCCCTCTGGGGCCGGCAGCCGATACAGCTCGATCAGCTCGGACTCGTCCACCCTCCGAGGTGCGCCAGCATCCGGACCGAAGATCAGCTGCACCGCACCATCCTCGCATGTCAGGCAATCGACGATTGATCACATCCGGACTGGTGGATACGGCAGAATCGGCGCATGGCGAAGAAGAGCAAGCATGACGATGGATCACAGCCCAGCGAGCCGCTGAGCACATTGCTCCGGCTGCCCGCCGGGCCCGTCGAGATCGGCTCGCTCGATCCGGCCGCCGCGACAGGCTTTCCGGGGGGCAAGGACGACGCGCCGGCAATCACCGAATCTCTTGCGCCAGAGCTGGGCGATCTTCAGGAACGGCTGTTCGCCGCGGGTCGGGTCGCGGAGGGCACCAGTCCAAAGATCTTGGTCGTACTGCAGGGATTGGATACCTCAGGCAAGGGCGGTGTTATTCGCCACGCCATTGGCATGGTCGATCCGCAAGGCGTGAAGATCAAAGCTTTCAAGGCCCCGACCGAGGAGGAGCGTGCGCACCCGTACTTGTGGCGTATCGAGCGCGAACTGCCGGCGCCAGGCATGATCGGGATCTTCGACCGGTCCCACTACGAAGATGTCTTGGTCGTACGGGTGAACAACCTGGTTGACGAATCGGTGTGGAGCAAGCGTTACGACGAAATCAATGCGTGGGAGGAGGACTTGGTCGACCAGGGCACGGTGTTGATCAAGTGCTTTCTCAATCTTTCCTCGGCCGAGCAGAAAGACCGACTGCTGGCTCGGCTGGACGATCCGACCAAACACTGGAAGTACAACCCGGGCGATGTCGACGAGCGTGCCAAGTGGCCTGCCTACATGGCGGCCTACCAAGCGGTGCTGGAGCGGTGCAACACCAAGCGTGCACCGTGGTACGTGATTCCGGCCGACCGCAAGTGGTATCGGAATTGGGCAGTCGCTCAATTGCTGGTGGAGCACCTGCGAGCCCTCTATCTCAGTTGGCCGACTGCCGAGTTCGACGTCGAGAAGGAGAAGGAACGAGTCGCGGCGAGCTGATAGCTAGGCGCCGACCACCGACAGGTGGCGTACCGGCGCTGGCTCATGATCGGCAGTCTCGAGCTCGTGAAGATCAACAAGATCCATCGCGGCGATCACATAGCGGATCAAGGCCACCTCAGCGATCTCGGGTTCGCCACCCATCGGAGCTGAGACCGCGACCGCGCCGGCCTGGAATGCGATGTCGGCCTGATGCCGGTAGAGCAGGCCTGGCGCCAGGAACCAACTGCCGACGGCGATGTGTCGCCGGCCCTGGCCGCGCAGGGTGCGAATTGCCTCGGCAGTGGAGGGTCCCGAGCCGGTGGCAAACGCAGTCACGCAGGGCAGCCGGTGATGCGTCGCCCACTGCCTGGCCCGTCGCGCAACCAACGCGTTACTCCGGATGTCGCAGCTGCCAGCAGCCGCGAACACCAGCCCATCCAACTCCGCGACGTGCCGAGCGCGCAGTGCGTCACGAAGCCGACGATCGATGATCGACAACAGCTGCGTCTCAGGCCCGATGGGGCGGGAGGCGATGACGCGCAACTCTGGGAAGCTCGCCCCCACCTGGGCGAGCAGCGCCGGCACGTCGGCCTGCACATGGAAGGCATCGGACAGCAGGAGCGGCACGAAGACGATCTCCTCGACTCCGCGGCTGACCAGCTTGTTGACGACCTGGATGCCGCTGGGCGTGCAGTGATCGAGGAAGGCGACGTGGATGTCGAGCTCGGGCCGGATCGCCAGCAGACCCTCTCGGATCTGATGGCTGACTTGGGGCACCTGAGGATCGTTGCTTCCGTGGCCGAGGAGGATCAGTGATGGAGCGGTCATGATGTCTTTCCTTGTTGTGCGGGCTGGTACAGGTCAGTGCTGGGAGTGATGGGTGCTGAGCTCGTCGAAGTACGCCCTTCGACAAGCTCAGGACGCAGAGTGTCCGCGGTCTTGGCGGTCAGGGGAGTTGAGCCGGCGAGGCCGGCGCCGAGTGTCCAGCCGTCCGCATCGTCGACGATGATGAACGCTCCAGTCGCGCGGTGCTCGCGGTAGGAGTCGATCGGCAGCGGCGAAGCCAAGGCGAGCCGGATACGGCCGATGTCATTGAGGGCAAGGGAGGTGGCTGTTCGCCAGCACGGCACCGTTCCAGACTCGAAATCGAGGTCGAGTACGCCATCGATGGACGACACCTTCGCCTTGGTGATCGATGTGCCGTGCTGGATCAGTACCCGGGCGCCCACGGTGAGCTCGCGTTCGGCGAGCCAGGAAACGGTGGCACTGAGATCGCGAATCGGCGCTGGTGGTGCATCAGTTGCGGCGATTATGTCGCCCCGAGAAATATCGACATCGGTGCCCAATCTAATCACCACCGACTGCCCGGCGACTGCCAGGTCCAGTGGACCGTCGGGGGTGTCGATCGCCTCAACCACCGCATGTGAGCCTCGGGGCAGTACAACGACCTCGTCGCCGGGACGCACCCGTCCGGACTCGATCTTGCCGGCGTAGCCGCGGTAGTCGCCGTTCACCTCGGGAGCACGAGCGGCCCATGGGGCGCGCGCGGCGGACTGCGGCCGCACGACGTGTTGCACTGGGAACCGGAAGTCGGCACCGACCGCGAGGCGGGTGTCGTCAACATTCTCCAGATAGCCGAGCACGGTCGGTCCGTCGTACCAAGGGGTGCGGTGTGATCGTGTTACGACGTTGTCACCCTCGGTTGCTGATACGGGGATGCAATGCGTCTCCAGGACACCGAGGCTACGAGCCAGCAAGGCAAAGTCGGTGGCGATGGCTGTGAACGCGTCCTCGGAGTAGTTCACCAAGTCGATCTTGTTCACGACGAGTACGACATGCGGCACGCGGAGCAGGGAGGCCACGGCCAAGTGGCGGCGAGTCTGTTCGACCACACCCTTACGCGCGTCGACCAGCAGCACGATCACATCCGCGGTAGAAGATCCCGTCACAGTGTTCCGCGTGTACTGCACATGCCCAGGGCAATCGGCGAGGATGAATTTCCGTGCCGGTGTTGCGAAGTAGCGGTACGCGACATCGATCGTGATGCCCTGCTCACGCTCGGCACGCAGACCGTCGGTGAGCAAAGCAAGATCAGCTCGATCTAGACCTCTGCGCTTGCTGACCTGCTCAACATGATCAAGAGTGTCTGCAAGCACCGAGTTGGTGTCGAAGAGCAGCCGGCCAACCAGGGTTGACTTGCCGTCGTCGACTGAGCCGGCGGTGGCCAGCCGGAGCAGTGTACGACCACCGGTGAGGTTGGGGCCCGGAGGCGAGTGAGGGGAGCGCAACGGCATCAAAAGTAGCCTTCCCGCTTTCGATCTTCCATGGCAGCCTCGGACAGCCGGTCGTCAGCCCGTGTTGCGCCGCGCTCGGTCAGCTGGCTCAGCCCGACCTCGGTGATCACGTCGTGCACGGTACTGGCCGCGGAGAGTATGGCGGCGGTGCAGGACATGTCCCCGACGGTGCGGTAGCGCACGGAGTGCACCTCCACCACGTCGCCCGCACGTGCCGGCGTGACCTCAGTGATCGCAATCCACATGCCGTCCCGAAGGGTCACCTCCCGCTCGTGGGCGTAATAGATCGGCGGCAAGTTGATCTTCTCTGCCGCGATGTAGTCCCAGACGTCGAGCTCGGTCCAGTTGGAGAGCGGGAAGACCCGAACATGCTCGCCGGGCAGATGGCGCCCGTTGTAGAGCGACCAGAGCTCTGGACGCTGATTGCGCGGCTCCCACTGACCGAACTCATCGCGCATGCTGAAGACCCGCTCCTTCGCGCGGGCTCGCTCCTCATCGCGCCGCCCGCCGCCGAAGACGGCGTCATGCCGGCCGGCGGTGATCGCATCCAGCAGCGGCAGAGTCTGGAGTGGGTTGCGGGTGCCGTCAAGTCGCTCCCGGAGCCGGCCGTCATCGATGTAGTCCTGCACAGCGGCGATCTTGATCGAAGCGCCGTAGAAGTCGACGGCCTGATCGCGAAACTGCAGCACTTCAGGAAAGTTGTGCCCGGTATCCACATGCAGCAGCTGGAAAGGGATGGGAGCCGGCCAGAACGCCTTCGCCGCCAGATGCACCATGACGACTGAGTCCTTGCCACCCGAGAAGAGCATGATCGGCGAGGAGAACGTCGCGGCAACCTCACGAATGATGTGAATCGACTCCGACTCGAGCGCTTGGAGTTCGGTCAGCGGCCGCAGTTGATCAGTGCTCACCAGAGGTCCCTCCAGACGATTGCCGAGAGCAGAGCCTTCGACATCTGGACTGCGGTTTCAAGATCAACACTTCCGGTATCGACAACCAGCTCGGCCTGCGTCGGCACCTCGTAGGGGTCGTCGACGCCGGTCAATCCTCGCAGCTCACCACGGCGTGCCCGAGCATAGAGACCCTTGACGTCACGAGCCTCAGCGATCTCCAGCGGCGTGGCGACGTGCACCTCGGCGAACGGCACCGCGCCGCGGTCATGATCATCGCGTACGGCGTCGCGAGCTTCCGCGTACGGGGCGATCACCGGCACCAGCACGATGACGCCGTGCGAGGCAAGCATCCGTGCTACCCAGCCGATCCTGGCGACGTTGACGTCGCGGTCCTGGCGACTGAAGCCCAGGCCAGCGGAGAGATGCGGTCGCACCTCGTCGCCGTCCAACACCTGCACGCGCTCGCCCGCGGTGTGCAGCTGCTCAGCGAGAGCGTGGGCAATGGTGGACTTTCCAGCTGACGGCAGACCGGTGAACCAGAGCGTTGCCCCCTTTCGCCCACCAAGTCTCGGGGCGTCCTGGATCTGATCATCCCGGCTTGTCGCAACGGCGATCGCAGTCCGGGCGGTCACAGGTTGATCCCACATTCCGTCTTGGCGAAACCGGCCCATCGGCCCGCCCGCGGATCGTTGCTGGACGCTTTGCTCGTGCAAGGCTCGCAGCCAATCGAGGTGTACCCGTCCTCGAGCAACGGGTTGATCATGAGCGCATTGATCTCGATATAGCGCGCTACGTCTTCATCACTCCACGCGGCGAGCGGCGCGATCCTGATCAACTTCCGTGTCGCGTCCCACGACACCAATGGCGTGTTCGCCCGTGCCGGCGAGTCCGCGCGGCGCACGCCTGTTGCCCATGCGGCGTACGGCTCAAGAGCCTTGCCGAGCGGGGCGACCTTGCGGAGTGCGCAGCACCGGTCGGGGTCGCGGGCGAACAGATCC
>Ga0307316_10000713_pt1 | contig 10167 bp, 10 predicted proteins | sample ER_DNA_356_FD_194504 | JGI IMG/M metagenome (GOLD analysis project Ga0307316, IMG submission 194504) | Bulk soil microbial communities from the East River watershed near Crested Butte, Colorado, United States - ER_DNA_356 | ecosystem: Environmental > Terrestrial > Soil > Floodplain | place... | reverse complement strand
TACACCGCCGTCCTCGCCCTCGGAGCCTTCCTCGCTCTCAACAAGTGGCACTCGAAACTGACGGTGCTCTACGTGGTGGCGACCTGCGGCGCGATCGGCGCGGCGCTGCAGCTGACGGTGGTCTAGCCGGCAGATGGGGCAGCCTGGACTCGAACCAGGGACCGACGGATTATGAGTCCGCTGCTCTAACCAACTGAGCTACTGCCCCGAGACTGCGATCCTGCACCTCATAGGTGCTCGATTACAGTTTCGCGAGCGTACCGCGCCTGTGGCGCTAGGCGCTGAAGAGCTGGGCGAGGGAGCGACCGACGTCTGGTGGCTCTTCTTCGCCTTTGGCCGCCGCGGCGGCGCCGTCGGCTAGGGCTTTGGCGGCGTCGGCGATCTGGTGGTCGCGGCCGCCGCGGATGGTGCCGGTCTTCTTCGCTTCCGCGAGGTCGGACTCCATCAGGCCGGCCAGCTCGGCGAGGCGGCGGAGGCCGACGACGGCGGCGGTGCCCTTGAGGGCGTGGGCTTCGGCGCGCATGGTCTCGAAGTCCGAGCTGCCGGTGGCAAGGCCGGCGGCGATTACGTCGCAGCGGCGTTTCGCCTCTCCGGCGAACGACTGCAGGAGCTCCTCCTCGGTGGCGGCTTTGTCGTTCATCGTGCGAGTGCCTTGTCGACGGCTTCGTGCATCAGCTTGAGGCCGAACGCCCCCTCCACCGCATCGCGGATGACGCCCCGGCGGTCGATCGTGAACAGCCACGGCTCGCTCGGCAGGTGGAAGGCCCGCACCTGCGGCCGCACCCCCTGGCCAGGGTCGTTTTGGTTGTAGATCTCCATATGGATGAAGGCCGCCTTGTCTCCGTATTCGTGTTTTGCCTGCTCTGCCACGTCAACGACGGGCCCGCAGACCCGACTCTGGCAGAACTGGGGGGTCGCAAACAAGAGGACTATCGGTTCTTGGCCCAGCGCGTCCGCGAAATCCACCTTGTTCTGGGTATCCGGGGGTATCCGGGTCGTGATCTTCGACAACTGGCCGCCCGCATCCTGCGCGGTCGGCGTATGGATAACAGGCGGTTCTTGCCCGTGTTTCGGGACCTTCTTGAATTCGCCGACGACGACGCTGGCGAGGATTGCCCCCTTAGTTTCGCCTGCCTCCTTGAGGATCACGGCGATGCGCCATTCGCCGTCGCTGGGGAAGTTCAGCTCGGTCGAGTAGACGACGTCGGCACCATCGGGATCCTCGCTGGTGCTCTTACCGCGGAAATCGGAATTCGACGCGAGGCTTTCGATCTTTGCCGGGAAGGGGCCGCTGGCGGGCTCGTCGAGTGCCTGCAATTCCGCTTTGGCAATGGAACCGCGATTGCCGGATTTCGATTTCGCGTCGGGTTTCGGCTGCGGAACTTTCGCGTAGTAGAGGGCGACTTCGGCATCCGAGATCGGCTTGCGGTCCCGGGTGAAGACCTCGAAGGGGTAGCGGTTCTCGCCCGGGTAGAAGACGACTGCGCCTGGTTCGACGATGACTTCGGCGGGTCCGTCGGCGGCCTTCAGCACTTCCCGCAAGGATCGACCTCCCGGGCTCGGGAACGCCGATTTAGGCGGGGCCGGGCTACTGGCCTCCGATCCTTCCGAGCCCGTAGCCACTTCCGCGCTGCCGGAATCGCCGCCGCAGCCCCCGATCGTCACCCCGATCGCAAGCAGACAGAGCAGCGCTGGAGCGAGGCGGGGGGCGCGCATCGGCGCCATGTTATGGACAGATAGGGTCTCCGGGGTTCTCGACGAGAAGGAGATGAGATGGCTGAGCGAGCGGCATTGGTGACCGGAGCATCGAGCGGGATCGGGCTCGCGATCGCGAAAGTCCTCGGCGAAGAAGGCTATGCGCTGACCGTCGCCGCCCGCCGCCCCGAGAAGCTCGAGGAAGCCGCCGAGGGGCTGAAGGCCGAAGGGTTCGAGGTCGAGCCGATCCCGGCCAACATGGCCGAGGAGGATCACGTCGTCGCGATCTTCGCCGCCCACCGCCAGAAGTACGGCCGGCTCGATGCCCTCGTCAACAACGCCGGCGTCGGGATCGGGGCGCCAATGGAGCAGATCCAGACCAAGCACCTCGACATGCAGCTGGCGGTCAACCTGCGGGCGCTGATCCTCGGCACCCGCGAGGGACTGCCGATGCTGCGCGAGGCGGGCGCCGAGCACGGCAAGGCGCTGATCGTCAACACCGCCTCGATCGCTGGCAAAGGCGGCCAGGCCTGGCTCTCGATCTACGCCGCAACCAAGGCCGCGGTGATCAACTTCACCCAGTCCACCCACCGTGAGGCGGGAAACGCCGGCATCCAGTGCACGGCGTTGGCGCCCGGCTTCGTCGAGACCCCGATGACCGAGTTCGTCCAGGGCCAGATCCCACCGGAGGAGATGATTCGGCCCGAGGACCTCGGCGAGGCGGTGCGCTTCCTGCTGCGGACCTCGAAGAACTGCCACATCCCGGAGATCGTCTTCACCCGCCCGGGCGAGAGCCTAGATACGCCGTAGCGTGGAGTCGGGCGTGTCGGAGCGCCTGCGGATACTCGTCGCCGCGTTTGGCGACGCTGGACACGTCTTCCCGGCGATCGCGCTGGGGAAGGCGCTGGCGGGGCGGGGCAACGAGGTCGTGATCGAGACCTGGGAGGAGCGGCGGCCGGCGGTCGAGGGTGAGGGTCTCGGGTTCGCCGCGGCCGAGGAATACCGGATGTTCCCGCCCCCGGATCCCGATTCGGAGGAAGGTCAGCATGCGGCCGAGGCCGCCAGGGCGTTGCTGCCGCTGCTGGAGGACTTCAAGCCGCACGTCGTCGTCAGCGACATCCTCACCCTCGCCCCCACCCTGGCCGCCGAGCGGGCCGGGATCCCGCTGGCAACGCTGATCCCCCACATCTACCCGGTGGTCGAGCCCGGCTTTCCGTTCTTCGCGATCGGGCTGCGGCCGCCGCGCACCGGGCTGGGCCGCAGGGTCTGGCGCTACGGCCACGACCGGGCGCTGCGGGTCGGCCTGGAACAGGGGCGCCGGGACCTCAACATCCAGCGTGAGCGCCTCGACCTGCCGCCGATCGACCGCTTCCACGGCGGCATCAGCCCGGACCTAGCCCTGGTTGCGACCTATCCGCAGCTCGAGTACCCGCGCGAGTGGCCGCCGGGCGTCGAGATCACCGGACCGATGACCTTCGAGGTCCCCCACCCTGCCATCGAGCTTCCGCCTGGGGACGATCCGCTCGTCCTCGTCGCCCCGAGCACCGCCCATGACTCCGAGAACCACCTGGTGCGGACGGCGTTGGCGGCGCTGGCGGAAGAGCCGGTGCGGGTGGTGGCGACCACCAACCGGGTGGCGCCCCAACGCCCGATAAAGGTTCCCGCCAACGCGGTCCTGGTCGAATGGCTCAGCTACAGCCAGCTGATGCCCGCAGCCTCCTTGGTCATCTCCCACGGCGGCCACGGCACCGTTGCCCGTGCCCTCGGCGCCGGCACGCCGGTCCTGATCTGCCCGATCATCGGCGACATGAGCGAGACCGCGATGCGGATCGACTGGGCAGGCGCCGGCCTCTCCCTGCCGTGGCGCCTCTGCCGTCCGGCGCCCCTGCGGTGGACGGCGCGGCGGCTGCTGCATGAGCCCCAGTTCACCGCGAAGGCGCAAGAGATCGCAGCCTGGGGTCGAGAAAACGACGGCGCGAAGCGAGGAACGGAGTTGGTCGAGCAACTGGCATTAGAGAAACTCACCGCCGCCTAGAAGCTCCGGGGGTGGGATTCGAACCCACAACCTAACGATTAACAGTCGTTCGCTCTGCCCTTGAGCTACCCCGGACCGTGCTACCCCGCACCAGTGTCCGGAGACAAATTTAGCGGCACTGACCTAATCCCTGCCTCGACCTCTCGATGACAGTTGGCGCAGAGCAATATGCACTTGCGAGCCTCGGCCCTTGACTTCTCTAGAGAACGGGTTGCGCCGTTATGGCTGAGCTGGAACTCCTTCAGGCCGGGATCCAGGTGATGAAACTCCAATACCTGCTGGCAGCTGTCATAGCCGCAAAGCAAGCATTTGCCTCCGGCCTCCTCCACCAGTTTGCGCTTGATCGTGCGCCTCCGTTGTGCCACTCGCTCCAACCGACATTTCTTACAGCGGTAGTAGCCGGTCCCCTCGCGCACGAACAACGTGGAACCGTGCCGCTTGCACTGCGATGGGATCTCCCGCGGCCCGTGCTCGTCAGCCCTCTTGCGCCGAGGCGCAGGCTTCAGTTCGTACCGCTTTACCCAATGCCGGATCGTTGCCAGGCTGCGATCCAAGCGATGGGCAATCTCTCGGAGTGACAGGCCTGCGGCAAGCAACCTCTCGAGTTCCTCCTTTGAAATCGCCCCCGTCGCCGCGTGCTTCTCCGCCTGCGCCGCCTCCAGTCCGTGCCTCTTCAGCCAGTAGCTGACCGTCGATTCGTGCTTGCCAACTCGCTTGTCGATCGCTTCGAGGGACATCCCCTCCCCCGGGCACTGTTCTAGGAACTCCTTCTCCATGGCGCCATTTTCTCAGGTGCCGCGGACAGAAAGATGCGCAGACAGAACGCCTAGATGCTGCTTGCCGGCCGCTCTGCGTGGGCGATGCGCTGGACCAGGGCGGCGCGTTCGCGGCTGAGGGCGGCGCGGCGCTCGTAGTCGCCGCGCTCGCCGGCGGCGGCGATCTCGTCCTCGAGGCGGCGCTGGTCGAGGAGGAGGAAGTTGAGCTCCATCGCTTCGTGGGAGGCGGGCTCCTCGCGGGACATGATCACGAGTTCGGCGATCAGGCCGGCGAGCTCGCCGTCTTCGTGGGGAAGGTTGGAGGCCGGGTCCTGCGGGTGCTCGCGCAGCCAGGAGGCGGCGCGCAGGCCGGTCGGCGAGAGGTGGGCCTCGGTGAGGCGGGACAGATACTCCTTGCCCTCGTTCGGCAGGGCGATGCACATCGCTAAGAGCGCGCGCTCGCGGCGCTCGCGCGAGGTCAGCTCGGCGGTGCGGCGGACCGGCTGAGCCTGCGCAGGCCCCCGACTTTCAGGACCGGGGTCCTGGCGCCCGCCCGTGGCGGGAGTCGCGGCGACCACCCGCCCCATCACCATCGCCGGCTCGAGGTCGAGCTTCTCCGCGACCTTGCGGATCAGCTCGTCGCGGCTCACCGTCTCTCCCATCCCCGCCAGGATCGGCGCCACCTCGGCCAGCGCCCGGTCGCGCTCGGTCGGCGAGGCGGTGTCGGTGCGGTCGAGGACGAGCCGGACCTGGAAGCCGGTCAGCTCCTCGGCGCGCTCGAGGATCTCGCGGAAGCGCTCCGCCCCTCCGTCGGCGGCCATCATCTCGGCCGGATCCTCGCCCGCCGGCATCGCCGCCACCCGCAGTCGCATCCGCCGGCCGGCGGCGACACGCTGCGCCCGCAGCATCGCCTCCTGTCCAGCCGAGTCGGCGTCGAGTGCGAGCACGACCTCCTCGACCATTCCCGAGAGGGCCCCCACCTGGTCCGGCGTGATCGCCGTCCCCATCACTCCCACCGCCTCCTCGATCCCCGCCTGGTGCAGGGCGAGTACGTCGGTATAGCCCTCGACAACCACCGCCCGGCCGGCTTTGGCAATCGCCGCTTTGGCACCGTCGACGCCGTAGAGGATCTGGCTCTTGTGGAAGAAGTCGGTCTCGGCGGTGTTGACGTACTTGGCGCCCTGGTCTGAGCGCATTGCCCGGCCGCCGAAGCCAAGGACTCGCCCGCGGCGATCGCGGATCGGGAACATGATCCGCTCGCGGAAGCGGTCGTACTCGCCGCCGCTGCGCCCGCGCTGGGCCAATCCCACCGCCCGCAGCTCTTCGACGCTGAAGCCCGCCTGCTGACCGCGGACGAGGAGCTTGTCCCAAGCGCTGGGGGCGAAGCCGACGCCGAAGGCACGAAGCACCTCCTCCTGCAAGCCCCGCTGCGCCAGGTAATCCCGGGCCTTGCCCGCCTCCCCGGACTCCCAGAGGTAGTTGGAGTAGAAGGCGGCGGCGCGTTCCAGCAGCTGCTCGAGGCGGCGCCGACGCTGGCGCTTGGCCTCCGCCCGCGGGTCCTCCTGCTCGCGCTCGAGCTCGACCCCGTAGCGGTCGGCCAGCATCTCCACCGCCTCAGCGAAGCCCAGCCCCTCCTTTTCCTCGACGAACTTGATCACGTCGCCGCCCACACCACAGCCGAAGCAGTGGTAGAGCTTTTCGGTCGGCTCGACCGAAAAGGAGGGCGTGCGCTCCTCGTGGAAGGGGCAGAGGCCGACGTAGCGGGCGCCTTGGCGTCGCAGGTCGGTGTGGGCGGAGATGACCTCGACGATGTCGACCGCCCCCTTGACCCGTTCCAGGCTCTCGTTGGAGATCAGCGCCATCTAGAACCTCGACTCTTCCGGCACGGTGAGCTCGGTGAACTTGGCGATGCAGAAGCGGTCGGTCATGCCGGCGATGTAATCGGCGACCCGCTGGCACTCGCTCGCGCCGGGGTCGAGGGTTGGGATCTCGTCCGGGTGGGCGAGGTAATACGCGAAGAGGCCGCGCATCGTCCGCTTCACACGCTGGTGCTCGCTGCGCGCCTCCGGGCCGAGGTAGACGCGGTCGAACATGAACTTGCGCAGGCGCAGCATCGCCTGCCCGACCTCGCGGCCCTGCCGGATCTCGTCCTCGCCCTCGGAGTGGTCGACGATGTCGCGCACCAGCGTGTCGATCCGCTGCGAGCCGGTCGGCCCCAGCAGCTCGATCTCGTCGGCCGGCAGGTCCTCTTGGCGCAGGATCCCAGCCCGCAGGCCGTCGTCGATGTCGTGGTTGATGTAGGCGACGCGGTCGACCAGCTTGACGATCTGGCCCTCCAGCGTCGCGGGCTTGCGCGAGCCGGTGTGGTTGAGGATGCCATCGCGCACCTGCTCGGTGAGGTTGAGGCCCTCGCCGTCGCGCTCGAGCACGTCGACGACCCGCAGCGAGTGCTCGTTGTGGCGGAAGCCGGCACCGCAGTGCTCCCGCAGGACTTGGTCGAGGGTCTCCTCGCCGGCGTGGCCAAAGGGCGGATGGCCGAGGTCGTGGCCGAGTCCGATCGCCTCGGTCAGGTCCTCGTTGAGGCGTAGGGCGCGGGCCACGGTGCGGGCGATCCCGCAAGCCTCGAGCGTGTGGGTGAGGCGGGTGCGGTAGTGGTCGCCCTCAGGGGCGACGAAGACCTGGGTCTTGTGCTTGAGGCGGCGGAAGGACTTGGAGTGGACGATGCGGTCGCGATCGCGCTGGAACGGCGTCCGCAGCGGGCTGTCAGGCTCCTGGCGCTGCCGCTGCGCGGGATAGGAGCGGGTCGCTTGAGATGAGAGGAACTCCTCCTCGATCGCGCTGATGCGGTCCTCGAAGGTGGCGGTGGCGGGCACGTGTCGATCATACGACCGGGCTGGTAGGCGACGGGGAGGGGGCCTCCAGACAAAAGCGGGGAGTGTCTGGAGACCCCCTCCCCGTCGCCTAGGCCGCGGCGCGAAGCTGGACGTGCGCGTGGTGCTCCAAGGTTTCGCCAACTGCGCGCTCGACTTGACGTAGGGCACGGGGTTGGGCCTCCGGCGCCTCGCTGAGCGGGTTCGCCAGACCGTCGACCATGAACCGGTGGGCTTCCTCGTCGAGTGAGAAAGATCCCGCTTCGCAGCTGTCGCAGACGACACCGCCGGCGGCGCCGGAGAAGCCGGCAAGGTGGTCGGCCTCGCCGCATTGGGCGCAGGAAGCCAGCTCGGGGGCGAAGCCGGCTACGAGGGCTAGCTTCAGCCGGAAGGCTAGGGCAGTCTCCAGGGAGGTTGCTCGTGGTGCCGCCGGGTCGTCGAGCAGCAAGAGGTAGCGGCAGAGGAGGTTGTAGGCGGGTGGATTCGGCTCGGCCGCGTCGAGCAGGCGCAGGACGGCGTCGCAGGCTCGGGCGCCGGCGGTGAGGGCGGCGCCCGAGCTTCGCAGGCGCGGGTAGCCGTCGACCGTGGTCGCGCTGGTGACGGTCATCAGGTCGCTGCGGCCTTCGTGGAGGACGAGGTCGAGCCGGAAGAACGGCTCCAAGCGCCCGCCGAAGCGAGATCGGGGTTTGCGCGCCCCCTTGGCGATAGCCCCGATCCGCCCGCGGGTCTTGGAGTAGAGGTGGAGGATGCGGTCAGCCTCGCCGTAGCGAATGCTCCGCAGCACAACCGCCTCCATCTTGACCGTAGTTCCGGCCACGTTCTCATTTTGCCCGGCGCTTCGGACGTCTCCGCAGCCTCACCTGGCAGCTCGGGCAGAAGTAGGTCGAGCGCCCGCCGACGACGATGCGCACGATCGTGCCACCGCAGCGCGAGCATTCCTCACCCTCCCGCGTATGCACGAGGAACTCATCCTGCATCGTCCCCTTCTCGCCGCGGGCGTCGCGGTAGTCGTCGATCGAGGATCCGCCGGCGTCTATCCCAGCCTCCAGCGCCGCGACGACGGCGTCCCGCAGCGCCTCCAGATGCTCCGGCTTCATCGACCCCGCCGGCGAGAGCGGGTGCAGCTCGGCCCGGAACAGCGCCTCGTCGGCGTAGATGTTGCCGACGCCGGCGACCCCGGACTGGTCGAGCAGGAACGACTTCAAGGGCGCCTTCCGCCCCGCCGCCATCTCCCCCAGCGCCTGCGTCGTGAACTCCGGCGAGAACGGCTCGACGCCGAGCTTCGCGAAGCGCTCCTCCAGCCGCGAGTCATCGAGCAGGAACGCCTCGCCGAAACGACGCGGATCGGTGAACCAGAGCCCCCGGTTGTCGTCGAGGACGAAGCGGGCCCGCAGGTGCCGTTCCTCGGTTGAGCGCTCGCTCTCGTAGAGCCGGCGCCCCTCGGAGGGATCTAGCATCTCCTCGCCCTCGCGGAGGATCAGGTTGCCGGTCATCCGCAGGTGCATGACCAGCGTCCGCCCGGCGTCGAGGTGCATGAGGATGTACTTGCCGCGCCGGCCCAGCCGCTCGATCGTGCTGCCGGCGACCGCATCGCCCAGCTGCTCAGGCGGCACCGGCCGCGACCAGCGTGCGTCCAGGACCTCCAGCCGCTCAACCCGGTGCCCTTCCACCTCCGGCTCAAGCTGCCTGACGACGGTCTCCACCTCCGGCAGCTCGGGCATGCCCCGAGTTCTACTCCATGACTGTGGCCTACTCGCTAGCGCGGGGGTGGGCGCTGAAGTAGACCTCCTTGAGGCGGTCGCCCGAGAGGTGCGTGTACATCTGCGTGGTCGAGATGTCGGCGTGGCCGAGCATCTCCTGGACGGCGCGAAGGTTGCAGCCACCCGCGAGCAGGTGGGTGGCGAAGCTGTGGCGCAGGGTGTGCGGGCTCATCTTGCCGGCAAGACCGGCGTCACGGGCATGACGCTGGACGATCTTGTAGAGCCCTTGGCGGGTCAGGGGGCCGCCGCGGAAGTTGACGAAGAGCCGTGACTCCTGGCGCTCGCCGACCAGCTTCGGGCGGCCGCCGCGCAGATAGCCGTTGATTGCCGCGATCGCCTGGCGGCCGAGCGGGACGAGCCGCTCCTTCGAGCCCTTGCCGCGGGCGCGCAGGACGCCCTCGCGCAGGTCGATGTCGCCGAGCTCGAGGCCGATCGTCTCCGAGGCCCGCAGGCCACAGGCATACATCACCTCGAGCAGGGCGCGGTCGCGCAGCGTCGTCGGCTCGCTTCCCTTGGGCGAGGCGAGCAGGTTCTGCACCTCGGAGTAGTTGAGGACGTGCGGCAGTTTCTTCGCCCGCCGCGGCGCCGTCAGCGCCGCCGTCGGGTCGTCGCCGATCAGCTCGTCACGGCGCAGGTGCTTGTAGAACGAGCGCAGGCAGGCTGCCTTGCGGTGGATCGTCGCCGCCGAGCAGGCCGGTCGCCCCTCCCCCGTCGCCAGCTCGGCGAGGAAATCGGCGACGTCGGCGGCGGATGCGTGCAGCGCGTCGCGGTCGTGGGCGGAGAGGTATTCGCCGTACTGGAGGAGGTCGGTGCGGTAGGCGTTGAGGGTGTTGCGGGAGAGGCCTCGCTCCAGCTCCAGGTAGGAGAGGAAGTCCAGGATTAGGGACTCGAAGCGTTTGTCGGCGCCGGGTTTTGCCGCAGCAGCGGGCGTCTGGGGTTTGATCGCCACTGCCATGACGGATGCTTCGCTTCGCCGCGGGGCAGTCCTTGGGGCGCAAGGGACCATGCGCGGGGTCGGGCGGGGAGACCCTCCCCAGACACCTCTCGCTATG
>Ga0307316_10000712_pt1 | contig 10167 bp, 6 predicted proteins | sample ER_DNA_356_FD_194504 | JGI IMG/M metagenome (GOLD analysis project Ga0307316, IMG submission 194504) | Bulk soil microbial communities from the East River watershed near Crested Butte, Colorado, United States - ER_DNA_356 | ecosystem: Environmental > Terrestrial > Soil > Floodplain | place: USA... | reverse complement strand
GGTGCGGGCGCAGGTCCGTGAAACCGTGCCGGAGGGCGGGCGGGTGCTGGTGATGACCCGCGGTGACGAGACGCTGCTGCAGCTCGGCCGGCGCGAGGGCGGGCACTTCCCGCAGAGCCCGACCGGCTTCTACGCCGGCCATTACCCGGCCGACGGTGTCGCCGCGGTCGCGCATCTGGACGAGCTGCGGGCGGCCGGCGCGCGGTACCTGGTGATTCCGGCGGAAGCGAGCTGGTGGCTGGAGCATTACCCGGAGCTGCGCGAGCTGCTGGAGCGGGACGGAGAGCTTCTGGCCGCCGATCCGGACGTGGCCCAGGTCTACGCGCTGGCGCCGAAGAAGGGCGCCGCACCTCCGCCGCGCCGGCGCCGGCGCCGGCGCCGGCGCCGGCGGTCGGGCGGTCGCGGCTGGCCGAGCCTGGCGATCCGGTCAAAGCAGAAACGGGTCCTGCAGATCTGCCACAACCATCCTCGGGCGCGGCCCGGCGGAGCCGAGGTCTACGCCCACGAGCTCCACCGCCACTTACGCGACAGCAGCGAGTGGGAATCGATCTTCCTCGCCCGCAGCGGCCCGCCGCACTCGTCCGAGGTCGCGCCCGAAGATGGCAGCCGCATCAGCCCGGTGGAGGGGGAGAGGCAGGAGTTCTTGCTCCACACCGAAGGCCTCGACTTCGACTGGATGCTCGGGACGATGCGCCGCCACGAGGATCCCGACGCCGAGGACCTTTACGCCGAGGACCTGCGCCGCTTCCTCCTCACCGCGCGGCCCGACGTCGTCCACTTCCAGCACACGCTGTTCATCGGCTACGACGCGATCCGCGAGGTGCGGCGGACGCTGCCCGCCGTGCCGATCCTCTACACGCTGCACGAGTTCCTGCCGATCTGCCACAACAAGGGCCAGATGGTGCGGACCTTCGACCGCTCGCTCTGCGGGGAAGCGAGCCCGACCCGCTGCGCCGAATGCTTCCCCGGCGTCGCCACGGAGCAGTTCCTCCGGCGCGAACGCTTCATCCGCGCCGCGCTCGAACTCGTCGACCTCTTCGTCGCCCCCAGCGCGACGTTGCGCGAGCGCTTCGTCGAGTGGGGGATTCCGCCCGAGCGGATCCTGCTCGAGGACTACGGCCGCGTCCCGGCGCCGCGTGCCGCGACCGCGCGGCCCGCGCCCCACGACGTTCTCGGGATCTTCGGCCAGGTCAATCCCTACAAGGGCGTCGACGTGCTCCTGCGAGCACTGCAGGTGCTCGGGCCCGAGGCACCGCCCCTGCGGCTGCACGGCGCCAACCTCGACCTGCAGGAGCACGGGTTCCGCGACGAGATTGCCGCCCTGTTGGCGGCGGCGCCCAGCGTGACCGACGTCGGTCCCTACCCGCCCAAGCGGGCGGCGGAGATGATGGCCGCGGTCGACTGGGTGGTGGTGCCTTCGATCTGGTGGGAGAACTCGCCGCTGGTGATCCAGGAGGCCTTCGCCGCCGGCCGACCGGTGATCTGCAGCGACATCGGCGGCATGGCCGAGAAGGTGGCGGACGGCGTCAACGGCCTCCACTTCCGGGTCGGCGACCCCGAGAGCCTGGCAGCAACGATCCACCGCGCCGTAACGACCCCGGGCCTCTGGGAGCGACTGCGCGAGGGCATCCCGCCGCCCCACCCGATGCCCGCCCACGCCGCCGTGCTCACCTCGGCGTACGACTCACTCCAGCCCGAACTGCATCAACTTGACCACCCAGTAGGCAGTCAAGTTGATGCAGTTCGCTCCGAGGGCTCGGGGGTGGTCGCGTGAGCCGGGGCAGCGTGGTCATCGCCGCCGCGCTCGCGCAGCGCCCCGGCGCCGGCGGCCACACCTGGTTCGCGCTGCAGTACCTGCTCGGGTTCCGCGCGCTGGGATGGGAGGTGACGCTGGTCGACCGCCTCGACCCGGGGATGCCCGAGGACGGGCTCGCCTACCTTGCCGAGGCGATGGAGCGCTTCGGGCTCGGGGACGAGTGGTCGGTGCTACTGCCCGAAGGCGAGAGCGCCGGCCTGCGGCGGGCCGAGGTCGAGTGCCGCCTCGCCTCCTCGGACTTCCTCCTCAACGTGATGGGCTACCTCGACGACGAGGAGCTGCTGGCGCTGCCGCCGCTGCGCGTCTTCCTCGACGTCGACCCCGGTTTCGGGCAGATGTGGCACGAGCTCGGCCTCGCCGATCCGTTTGCCGGCCACGACCGCTTCGTCACCGTCGGTCTCGACGTTGGCGGCGCCGGTTGCGGCGTCCCCGACTGCGGCCTCGAGTGGATCGCGACGCTGCCGCCGGTGGTCCTCGCCCGCTGGCCGGCGGTCGCCGGCGGCTCCGCCTTCACCAGCGTCGCCACCTGGCGCGGCCCCTACGGCCCGGTTGAATTCGGCGGACGCACCTACGGCCTGCGCGTGCACGAGTTCCGTCGCTTCCTCGAGCTGCCCGAACGCGTCCCGGCCGAGTTCCAGCTGGCGCTGGCGATCGACCCCGGCGACGCCGCTGACATCGAGCGGCTGCAAGGCGCCGGCTGGACCCTGCGCGACCCCGCCGCGGTCGCCGCCGACCCCGTCTCCTACCGCAGCTTCATCCAGGCGTCCGCGGCGGAGTTCACCGTGGCGAAAGCGATGTACGTCGACACCCGCAGCGGCTGGTTTAGCGATCGCAGCGCTTGCTACCTCGCCAGCGGCAAGCCGGTGGTTGCGCAGGAGACCGGCTTCGCCGGCCACCTGCCAACGGGGGAGGGCCTGCTCGCGTTCTCGACCGCTGACGAGGCCGCGGCGGCGGTCGAAGCGGTGCGCGGAGACCGCGAGCGCCACGCCCGCTCCGCCCGCGCGATCGCCGAGGAGCACCTCGACGCGGGCAGGGTCCTGAGCCGTCTGGTCGAGCAGCTGGGAGCGGTGCGGGCCAATGCCTGAGCAAGACGTGAAGCGCCTCAACTGGGGCTCCGGCACCGAGCCGCCGGCGGACTGGATCAACTGCGACATCAAGGAGGCGCCGGGGATCGACATCAGCTGCGATATCCGCGCCGGCCTGCCCCTCGCCGACGACAGCATCGACTACGCAGCCAGCATCCACGCCTTCCCCGAGCTGCCCTACCCGGACATCGAGCCGGCGATGGCGGAGCTGCGGCGGGTGCTGAAGCCCGACGGCGTGCTCCGACTCGCCCTGCCGGACATGGAGAAGGCGCTGCGCGCCTACCAGCAGGGCAACGCCGACTACTTTCTGATCCCCGACGACGACGCCCGCAGCATCGGCGGCAAGCTGATCGTGCAGCTCACCTGGTACGGCTACTCGAAGTCGATGTACACCTTCGACTTCACCGAGGAGCTCCTCTACCGGGCCGGCTTCCGGCGGGTCGTCCGCTGCAAGTTCCGGGAGACGGTCTCAGAGCACCCGGAGATCACCGCGCTCGACAACCGCGAGCGCGAGAGCCTCTTCGTCGACGCCTTCAAGTAGGCGGTCATGGCGCGGATCCTGGTCAGCGGCGCAGTCGCCAACAAGCCCCGCAGCGGCGGCGAGGCCTGGGTGCGGCTGAGCTGGCTGCGCGGCCTGCGCCGGCTCGGCCACGAGGTCTGCTTCGTCGAGCAGATCGAGAGCGCGGACCCGGTCAAGCTCGAGACCTTTCAGACGGCGATGGGGGCGCTGGCCGGCGAGTGCCCGGTCGCTCTGCTCTGCGGGGGCGACAGCGTCGAGGGGTTGACGCTGGAGGAAGTCACGGAGTGGGCGCGGGGGGCCGACCTCCTCGTCAACATCAGCGGCCACCTCGAGATCGAGGCGATCAAGGAGGGACCGCGGCGGCGCGCCTATATCGACGTCGACCCCGGCTTCACCCAGATCTGGGCCGAGGAAGGCGCCGGCGCCCGGCTCGAGGGTCACGACACCTACTTCACCGTCGGCGAGAACATCGGCACGCCGGAGTGCTCGATCCCGACGGCGGGCCGCGAGTGGCAACCGCTGCCGCCGCCGGTGACCCTCGAGGACTGGCCGCTGACCCCGCCCCCCGCGAAGGGGCGCTTCACCACCGTCGCCACCTGGCGCAGCCCCCTCGGCACCCTCGCCCACGGCGATGATGTCTTCGAGGGCAAGCACCACCAGTGGCGGCGCCTGATCCACCTGCCCCGGCAGGCGGCGCCGGAGTTCGAGATCGCCCTGCAGATCCACGACGACGACGAAGCCGACCGGATCGCGCTGACCGCCACCGGCTGGCACCTGGTCGACCCGGTCGCGGTCGCCGGCGACCCGCTCGCCTTCCGTTCCTACATCCAGGCCTCGGCGGCCGAGTTCTCGGTCGCCCACCCCGTCTACGTCGACACGACGAGCGGCTGGATCAGCGATCGCACCGTCCGCTACCTCGCCAGCGGCCGTCCCGCGCTCGTCCAGGACACCGGGATCGGCGGGCGCTACCCGACCGGCGAGGGCCTGCTGACCTTCCGCACCCTCGACGAGGCGGTCGCCGGCGCCGAGGCGATCGCCGCCAGCTACGAGGGGCATGCGCGGGCCGCCCGCGCCCTCGCCGAGGAGCACTTCGATTCCGACCTCGTCCTCGCACGCTTCCTGGAGGCGGCGCTGTGAGCGGCCTGCGGATCCTCTTCAGCGGCATGGTCGCCGGCGACCCCGAACAGGGCGGGGCGAGCTGGTCGATCCTCCAGTACCTGCTCGGCTTCCGTGCGCTCGGTCACGAGGTGCGCCTGGTCGAGCCGGTCGACCGGCTCGACCCGCGCGCCGTCTCCTACTTCGAGCAGCTGGTCCGCGACTTCGGCCTCGCGGGCGAGGCCGCCCTGTTCGTCCGCGGCAGCCGTCAGACCGCCGGCGCCTCCTACGGGGACCTCGCCCGCTGGGCCGCCGAGTCCGATGTGTTGGTCAACGTCTCCGGGATGCTCCGCGACGAGGAGCTGGTGGGGCCGCCGCCGCTGCGGGTCTTCCTCGACCTCGACCCCGCCTTCAACCAGCTCTGGCAGGCCGAAGGGATCGAGATGGGCTTCGGCCTCCACAACCGCTTCGCAACCGTCGGCCTCGGGCTGGGGGAGCCGCAGTGTCCGGTCCCGACCTGCGGCCGCGAGTGGCTGAAGACGCTGCCGCCCGTCTTCCTCCCGCGCTGGCAGCGCGCCCCGGCACCCAGCTCCTCCTTCACCACCGTGGCCAACTGGCGCGGCTACGGCTCGGTCGAGTGGCAGGGGAAGCGCTACGGCCAGAAGGCGCACTCGCTGCGCAAGCTGCTCTCCCTGCCGCGGCTGACCAAGGAGCGGCTAGAGCTGGCCCTGGCGATCCACCCGGACGAGGCGGCTGACATCGAGGGGCTGCGCGGCCACGGCTGGGGCCTGGCCGATCCCGCCACCAAGGCCGGCGATCCAGCCCGCTACGTCGATTTCGTCCGCAGCTCCAAAGGCGAGATCGGAATCGCCAAGGAGGGCTACGTCGAGAGCCGCTGCGGCTGGTTCAGCGATCGCAGCGCCTGCTACCTGGCCTGCGGGCGACCGGTGGTGGCGCAGGACACCGGCTTCCCCCGCCACCTCCCGACCGGCGAGGGCCTGCTCCACTTCACAACTGCCGCGGGGGCCGCCGCGGCGCTCGAGGAAGTCAGCGCCGACTACGACCGCCACGCCACCGCCGCCCGCGCCTTGGCCGAGGACCTGTTCGACTCGCGCCGCGTGCTCGAGCGCCTGCTCGAGCGCGTCGCTAGTACACCCGCTGATTCCGCTGCAAATCCGATCCAATCCGCCGATACCGTCTTCTAATGGAGCTCTCCAACGTGACGGTGCTGCTGGCGCGGCAGCGCAGCGGGACCAACGCCCTGCGCGATGTGCTCGACTCGCACCCGCAGCTTTTCTGCCTGCCCGAGGTGTTCCAGGCAGAACCCTCGCCGAAGGCGCGCTACGAGGTCGAGGCCAACTACTTCAACTTCCTCGACGAGCGCCGCGGGGAGATCAAAAAGGTGCTCACCTCCGAGGAAGCCCAGGAAGCGCTCTTCCTCGAGTACCTGCGCTTCCTCGGCAGCTTCAGCGAGAAGCCGAGGATGGTCGTCGACATCAAGTACAACTCGGCCCACAACGTCGACGCCCCCTGGCGCGACCTCGCCGCCGAGCCGACGCTCTTCGCCTACATCCGTCGCAACGGCATCCGCGTCCTCAACCTGCGCCGCCGCAACTACCTCCGCTACTACCTCTCCTGGCTGAAAACGGAGCAGACCCGCAAGTACCACCTGCACGCCTCCGGCCCCGACGGCACGGTCAAGGTCGAGGACGAGGGGATCGAGCTCGACCTCGACGAGATGTTCTTCCGCCTCGAGCTCTGCCGCAACGAAGACGGGCTGATCCACCGCATGCTCGGCGGCTACGAGCACTACACGGCGATCGAGTACGAGGAGCTCTTCCCGCGGATCGGCGCGCCGCCGGCCGACCCCGTGCTCGAGCAGGTTGCCGGGTGGATGGGGATCGAGCCCGAGTTCGAGAAGAGCCAGCCCCGCTACCGCAAGCAGTCGGTGCTGCCGCTCGAGCAGGCGATCGTCAACTACGACGAGGTCGCGCAGGCGCTGCGCGGCACCGAGTTCGAGTACGTGCTCGAGGACGAGCCGACCTACCGCGCGGCTGCCGAGCCCGCGACCGCATAGCGTCATCGCACACCCGGGCGCGCCCGGACACCAGCCCCGCCGCCTTACTGCAGGCCGGGAAGCTGCAGTGCCGCCGGGCGGAAGAGGTTCGGCGACGGGAGGACGTCGCCGGCGTGGCTGCGCTCGCCGCCCCAGTTCAGGGACTGCGGTCGCTCGTAGCGGCCTGAGTTGATCTCCTTGGCGACGGCGCGGAAGAGCTCGTCGAACTGGCCGCCGATCCGCTCGACGGTGAAGCTTTCGCTGATCGTCCGCCGGGCGTTGCGCGAGAGCTGGGCCTGCGCGCCTGGATCCATCCAGAGGCCCTTCAGCAGCCCTGCCCACTCGTCGTAGTCGCGGCCCTCGACGATGTAGCCGTTCTCGCCGTCGACGATCACCTCGGGGATCCCGCTCGGCATCGCCGCAGTGACCGGGACGCAGCCGCGGGCCATCGCCTCGACCAGGGCCAACGGCAGCCCCTCGAAGTCGGAGAGCAGGACGAAGAGGTCCTGGGAAGTGAGGGTCTTGAGGATCTCCTCGCGCTGCATCCGGCCCGGCAGCTTGATCCGGCCGTCCTCGAGGTGGGCGGCGGCGAGCCGGGCGAACTCCGCCTCGGTGTCGTCGTGGGCGTTGAAGGTGCCGACGAGGTTGATCTCGTAAGGGACCTGCGCCCGGTCCAACGCTTCTGCCAGCGCGACGAAGTCGAGGATCCGCTTCTGGTACTGGACCAGGCGGCCGGTGTAGATCAGCCGCAGCTTCTCGCCGCGGCGGGCGCGGCGGCGGGCGACGTCGCTCTGGCGCACGCTCGAGTTGTGGATCACGTGGGTGCGGGCGCCGATCACCGGGTTGAGCTCGCGCACCCGCTCGCGCAGCAGCTCGGAGACGCAGATCACCGCGTTGCAATAGCGCCCGAGCCGGTAGGCCTGCTCGTAGTAGTCGTTGTCGTCGGCCTGGACCCAGCTGACGATGCCGATGTCCTCCGAGAGAGCGGGGGCGACGCTGTTGGCGAGGAAGTCGTAAGCCATGAAGAGGATGGCGGGCGGCTGCGACTCGAGCTCGCCCATCAGCGCGTGCCAGACCCCCGCCGGCCCCTTGCGATCGCGCTCGAGGAAGCGGTGCGGGAGCAGCGGCAGCGGGTGGTCGAGGGCGCTTTCGCGCACCGTCTCCTCGTCGCGGGTGAAGATGACCTCGAGGTCCCAGCCGAGCTCGAGCAGTTGCAGTCCGGCTGCCTCCAGCGAGGCGTTGACGCCGCTGACCGCCCAGTCGGAGCTGGGGATGAAGACCTTCGGCCGCTTCGGTTTGCGCCGCTTCTCGCGGCGGTGGCTCTTCACCCCGAGCTCCTTGCCGGCGCGCTTCAGCAGCGCCTCCGCGGCGCGCTCGGGGGAGCGCCCTTTGCCCCGGGTCCGGGGCCGATCGAGGACGCGGACGCCGTTGGCACTCAGCGTCGCGGCCGCCTCCGGCACGTCGCAGATCGCGAACAGCGGCTTCGAGCCGGTGAGGGCGAAGGCGAGCAGCCGCACGGCGGCGGGGCGGAAGATTTCGCAGGCGAGCGCGTAGTCCTCGAGCACGAAGGTCGGGCCGGCCCAGTCGGGGTCGGGCGCGGGGGCGACGCCCGAGACCAGCAGGCTGCCGAGGTGGTGCTCGGCGGCGAGATGAGCGGCGATCGCCGCCGGCGCGGGTTGGGAGCCGTCGCCGTCGCCCTGGGTGAACCAGAGGATCGTGTCCTTAGTCCAGCTGCCGCGCTGCAGCGAGCTCGAGTCGCCGCGCACCTGGTCGAGCAGCTTCGCGTGAACGTGCGACATCGCCCGCCCTTCTTCGCGGCCGCAGCGGAGGTAGTGCTCGAGCGGAGTCGGCGCCGAGGTCGCCGCCTTGCGCGTTTTTTCGCGGTAGTAGCCGTCGCGGAAGAGGGCGTTGGGGTGGGCGGAGCGCTGCTCGGGGTCGACGTAATGGACGAGCGCGTTCTTGCCGTTCTTGTGCAGGCGCGGCACCTGCGCGTAGTAGTAGGCGGTGTCGAAGAAGGGGCTCGGGTCCTGCTCCTCGACCGGGGAGTGCTCGATGAAGTGGAGCAGCGGGTTGGAGCCCGGAGCCGCCGCCTCCGGGTAGCGAGCGAGGTACCAGGCGGTGTCGAAGAGGGGGTGGGGGTTGGCTCCCTCGTGCTGGCCCTCGACGTCGTAGTGGGCGATCGCCTCCTCCAGCGAGGCGAACTCGCGGCCGACCTGCTCGGAATAGTGCTCGAGCGAGAAGAGCATCTCCAGGGCCGAGCGGCCCTTCGCCGGTGGCGCCGGTTCCGGCTGGGCCGGAACGGTCGCCGGCTGTCGCCCATCGCCGTTGCCGTTGCTGGGCCGGAGCGCGTAGACGACCCCTGCCTCCGGGTCCTGAGATACCTCGCGATAGCGACTATCCAAGTGGCGGCGCAGCTCCTCATAGTGGTCAAGCCACCAGAGCGAGGGAGTGGGGAACGCGAGGTGGTCGACGCCCTTCGCGCGCAGCTCCTCCAGGTGGGTGATCGCGCCGGCGCTGTCGACCGGGTGGTAGCCGGCGTAGGTGCCGTCGGTGCGCTGCGGGAAGTGCCAGGCGGCGCGCCCGTCGATCGCCAGCAGCTCGGCGTCCCCCTTGCTGACCACGGCCACTGTCGCGTCCGCAGGGACGGCGGCGCGAACGAACTCGGCGAAACGGCGGACCAGTGCCCGGTATTCGTCTACTCCGTACGCCATGCCTGCTGCCGGATCTCCCTTGCGCGTCGACGCTTTCCACAGATGTCGGCACCAGAAAGGAATCCCTTAGAAACCAGCCCCGCAATTGGGCAGAGCGTCCAGATATCTAGACGGATGGCCGATTGACGCCCGGCTGCCGAATAGGCTCGGCCTTGTGAGGCTTCGCCGAAACCGCAAAAACCCGTGCCTATGACGGGTTTTCACGGTCTCGCGGATTCGGAGCTTCGCGCCGGGCTCGAACGGGCGCTGGAGGCCGGCGGCTGCGAGCTCGCGGGAGCGGTCGAGCGGCGTCCCTACGCCTACCGCACGAGCTTCCCGCTCGAGGAGCTGCGGGTGGAGCTGGCGGGGGAGGGTGCGGTGACGCTGCTCTTCAAGCAGCTCGATTGGGAGGCGCTCGAGCCCGAAGCCCAGGTGGCGAAGCCGCGCTTCCTCCACGACCCAGAGCGCGAGCCGGCCGTCTACGCCAACCTGCTGCGGCAGGCGCCGCCGGGACCGCCCCGCTGCTTCGGCGCCGTCACCGAACCCGGTCGCCACTGGCTCTTCGTCGAGCGGGTCGAAGGCCGCGAGCTCTTCCAGGTAGGCGAGCGAGAGCTGTGGGAGCAGGCCGCCCGCTGGCTCGCCCGCTTCCACGTCTCGATGGCGCCGGACTTCGACCGCCACCGCCAGGAGGGACGGCTGATCGCCCACGACGCGAGCTTCTACCGCCGCTGGATGCAGCGGGCCCAAGAATTCGCCCGCGACTCCGGCCAACCGCCCGAGCCCGCCCAAGCCACGGAACGCCTCGCCAAGACGCACGAGCAAGTGGTCGAAGCCCTGACCGCGCAGGCCCGCACGGTGCTCCACGGCGAGTTCTACGCCTCCAACGTGCTCGTCGCGAGCGCATC
>Ga0307316_10000709_pt1 | contig 10179 bp, 9 predicted proteins | sample ER_DNA_356_FD_194504 | JGI IMG/M metagenome (GOLD analysis project Ga0307316, IMG submission 194504) | Bulk soil microbial communities from the East River watershed near Crested Butte, Colorado, United States - ER_DNA_356 | ecosystem: Environmental > Terrestrial > Soil > Floodplain | place: USA... | reverse complement strand
GTGCCAGGGCCCGTCGAGGAGCACCGACGCGGCGTCCAGGCTCACGCTCGTCACGTCGGCGCCGGATGGGCGACTCGCGCCGCGGATGTCCCCGAGCGGTCGGCCCCCGAGCGGTCGGTCACCGAGTGGTCGGCCGCTCGTCGAGCGCGACCTGCGCGTTGGCCGCCGGGACGGCCTTGGCGTGGTCGGCGCCCGCCGACGCGGAACCCCTGACCGCGTAGACCGTCTCCTGGGCCTGGGCGATCGCGCGCTCGGGGCGCGGGTTGACCTGGTTGAGGGCCTTGCGTCCGATCAGGGCGAGGATCGCCGTCACGATGAACAGGACCACGGCCATGATAAGGAACCCCGCCCACGCCGGCAGCCAGATCGCGATGACGAGCGACAGCGCGATGAAGAGCAGGCCGAGCCCGTAGAGCGCGAGCACCGCCGCGCTCGCCAGCATGCCCGCGCCCTTACCGGCGATGCCCAGCTGCGAGCTGATCTCCGTCTTCGCCAGCTCGATCTCCTTGCGGACGATGTACCGCAGGTCGTCGGTGACCTGGGAGACCAGCTGCCCGATCGTCCGCTCCTGCGAGTGCCGCAGGTCGGCGGGCACTGGGCGGGTCGCGTCGGGGTCGGTCGTCATCGGGCCTCCAGGGCGTCTGCGCGTTGTCCGGGGCGCGCTCGGGGCTGAGCACGCGTACTCGGTCCTCAGGAGCCTATCGCCGGGTCGCGCTTCGAGGAGACGTCGGGAACCCCGTCGTCGTCGCGCGTTTCCTCCAGCTCCACGCGCCGGGAGGTAGCGGCGGGTCCGGTCCCGCGCGGTTCAATAGGCCGTATGAGCAACGCCGTGGCGGACCTGTACGCCCGCTGCACGGACGACCCGGAGGGTCACGGCCGCGAGACGACGGTCTACGACGCCATCCACGCCAAGATCAGCCCGCGCAGCGAAGTGCTGCGGCTGCTGCCGCACCGGGAGCGGCGGATGGTCGGCGCCTGGTGCTTCGTCGACCTCTACGGTCCCCGCCCGGTCCGGCCCGATGACGGCGACGCCATGCACGTCGCGCCGCACCCGCATACCGGCCTGCAGACCGTGTCCTGGCTGGTCGCCGGGAAAGTGACGCACCGCGACTCGATCGGGACGACGGCGCAGGTCGTCCCCGGGCGGGTGGCCGTCATGACCGCCGGCGACGGCATCGCCCACTCCGAGGATGTGTGGCCCGGAGCCGACGAAGCGGTGCTGCACGGCGCCCAGCTGTGGGTGGCGCTGCCGGAGTCCCAGCGGCACCGGGAACGCGGGTTCGTCCTGCACGCGCCCGCCCCGTTCCTCGAGGCGGACGGCGCACTCGCCCGCGTTTTCGTGGGGTCGCTGGGCGGCGTGACCGCGGGTGCGCAGGCGTACACCCCGCTGGTCGGAGCGGAGCTGACCCCGCGCGGTGACGGGCCGGCGCGGCTGCCGCTCGAACCCGCATACGAGCACGTCCTCGTCCCACTGGCCGGTTCGGCGACCGTCGAGGGCACCTCCGTCGGGCACGGGCAGGCGATGTACCTGGGCGTGGACCGGTCGGGACTCGAGCTGGACCTGTCGCCCGACGCCCGGGTGCTGCTCCTCGGCGGCGAGCCGTTCGAGGAGGAGATCGTCATGTGGTGGAACTTCGTGGCGCGCACGCACGACGAGGTCGAGCAGGCCCGCGCGCAGTGGAACGCCGGCGGCGATCCCCGGTTCGGCGAGGTCGAGCACTATCCGACGGACGAGCGGCTGGCGGCGCCGCCGCTGCCCAACGTCCGGCTGCAGCCCCGCGGGCGAGTCTCCGGTCGCGCGCCGAGGAGCGACTCCTGAAGCGGCTTGTGGGGCGGGTGCCCGCGGCGGCTTGGCGGCGGGGCGTCCGGGTCACGCTGACCGCGATCGCGGTGTTCTACGGCTGCCGGTACGGGCTCGGCGACCCGACGATGGCCCTGTATGCGGTGTTCAGCGTGCTCGCGTTCTCGCTCCTGTCGCAGACGTCGGGACCACCTGCCGTGCGGACCCGAACGCTGTTGGCGTGCCTGGCGTTCGGACTCGTCGACGTGACGATCGCGACGTACGCGGCCGTGAACACGTGGGCCGCCGTCGTGGCGATGTTCGTCTTCGGGTTCCTCGTGTCGTTCGCCGGCGTATGCGGCGTCCGGGTGAGCGAGGTCTCGACCGGGCTGCAGCTGCTCTTCATCCTGCCGTCGCTGCCGCCGTTCGACCCCCAGTCGCTCGGCTCGCGGCTGATCGGGCTGACCATCGGGATGGTCGTCCTCATCGTCACGGACCGCGTGCTGCTGGCGGACCCGGGACCGCCCAGCTTCGCGCACCAGCTCGCCGCGTCGACGGATCAGGCTCGGGCGCTCGCTGCCGGCATCGTCGACGCCGGCCGCCTCGGCGGCTCGGTCACGAGCGACGAGCTGGACCAGCTGGCGGCCGAGGCCAAGGCAACGGCGTCCAGCATCCGCCTCGACGAGGTTCCGCTGGCCTAACGCCCTTCCGCGCCAACGCGACTCGAGCGTGGGTTGACCGACGCCACGGGCGCGCTGCGGGCGACGTGCTACCGGCTCCTGGTACTCCGGTCCGAGGTGCGCGACGACCCGGACGACCTGCCCGTCCCGATCGTGGCGGCGGTCGAGTCGACCCTTACGGACGTGCGGGCGGCGCTTCTCGGACGGGGCCCGGCCCCGTCGACCGATGCGCTCGCCGCTGCCCTTGAGTCCGAACGCGACCTCTGGCGCACGGTTCTGGCCGAGCAGTCCGGCGCCTCGGACCAACGTGAGGTGCGTCCCTTGCGGGGAGCGGCCACCTTGGTCGCGGCGATCCAGGCGGCCGACAGCGCGCGCGCCATGGTCCTGGCGCTGCGGGCGGGGTTCGGGGCATCCGTGCCCGACGACGAGTCCGGCCCCCACGACCCGTTCTGGTATGCGCACGCGTCGCCGTTCGCGTTGATCTGGCGCCGGGTACGCCAGAACCTCACGGTGCGCTCCGTGGAGCTCCAGAACGCGCTGCGCCTCGCGGCCGGCCTCGCGGTGGCCAGGTTCGTCGCGGGCGAGTTCGGGCTGTCCCACGGCCTATGGGTGCTGCTGGCGACGCTGACCCTGACGCGGACGTCGGTCCGAGCCACCCGCGGCGCCCTGAAGCCGGCGCTGATCGGGACGCTCATCGGCGTCGTCCTGGCCGGTCTGCTGCTGCTGCTCGCCGGGTCGACCGCCGCGGCTTACGTGGTGGTGATGCCGATTGCGCTGTTCGCGGCGGTGTTGGCCGGACCGACCGTGGGACCGATCGGCATCCAGGCGACGTTCACCCTGGTCGTGGCCTGCTTGTTCAGCCAGGTGGCGCCGCCGTCGCTCGAGCTGGCCAGCGACCGGCTCGTCGATGTGCTGGTCGGTGCAGCGGTCGGGGTCGCGGTCGGTGTGCTGGCGTGGCCGCGAGGCGGCCAGGCCGAGTTGCGGCGGGCTGGTTCGAGGTGTCTGTCCGCTGCGGCGGACTGCGTCGATACGACGGCGGACTGGATCGTGGCGACCTGCCCCCCGGACGCCCTCGGCGCTCGCCTCCGCGACGTTCGGCGGGCGTTGGCGCTCTACGACGGGACGTATGCGCAGTACCGCAGCGAACCGGTCGACGCCCACGACTCCACCGACTGGCTCATCGTCGGCGTCGTCACCGCGCGGGCGGCGAACGGCGCCGCGGCGGCGGCTCGCTGGGCCGAGCAACGCGGCGCCCTGCCGTGGGAGGACGTCCGCACCGACCTCGAGACGGCCGCCCGGCGGATCTCGGACGAGTTCCGGTCGGCGGCGCACCGCATCGCGACGCCGACCGAGACCGTCTCGACGAGCAGCCGCGCGACGCTGCGGGAGGCGGACCGGGAGGCGATCCGCTCCGGCCTGGCCGAGACGGCCAGGGAACCGGGTCGTCACGAGCGGCCGAAGGCCACGCTTCGGGCGGTCGAGGCTTGGGGCTGGCTGTGGTGGCTCGCGGACGACCTGTCCCGTCTCGAGGGGGACACGACGCCGGCGGCCAGGCCTGCGTCGACGGCGACGACCTGACGGCTCGCGGCGGCCGGGCTCTGGCCGCTGCTTGGGGGCTTATCCGGTCGTGTGGAAGTCCATCCGCGGGTCCTGCTGGGGCGACGGCCCGTAGGTGAGGCAGAACGGGTGCCCCACCGGGTCCCGGAAGACTCGGTAGCCGGTTTCCGAGGTGCCGGGTGCGCGTGTGGCGCCGGCCGCCAGCACCGCCCGTTCGGCGACGTCGACGTCGTCGACGCGGATGTCGAGGTGCACGAGCGGATGGCTCGGGTCCGGCCAGCGCGGAGAGACCCAGGGGTCGGCGAGCTGGAAGGCCAGCTCGCGCATGCCGGGCTGGCGGCCGATCACGACCCACTCGGGACTGTCCTCCAGAATCTGCATTCCCAACAGTCCCGCGTAGAACCGCGCCAGCTCACGGGGGTTCGGGCAGTCGAGGACGGGCTTCTCGAGGTGGGCTTTCATCCGTCCATCTTGGTCGCCCTGCGACCGTCGAGTGAGTCACTACGCTCTCGCTGGTGAGCCGGATCTTCACCGTCAGCGTGGCGTCGGTCTATCCCCACTACGTGACGAAGGTCGAGAGGAAGGGGCGCACCAAAGTCGAGTTGGACCAGGTGATCGAGTGGCTGACCGGTTTCGACGCCTCAGCGTTGAGGGGTCACTTGGCCGCGGGGACGACATTCGAGGACTTCTTTGCCGAGGCCCGGCTCAACCCGCGAGCGTCGGCGATCAAGGGCGTGGTGTGTGGCGTGCGCGTCGAGGACATCGACGATCCGTTGATGCAGAAGATTCGCTACCTGGACAAGCTCGTCGAGGAGCTGGCCAAGGGCAGGTCGATGGACCGGGTCCTGCGGACCTAACGGGTGGCCCGCACGGGCGATTCAGAGCCCCCGAGTGGAGGAATGTTGACGTGATAGCAGCAACTCTGCTCCGCCTGAGCAGTGCGAGTCCCACTATCGTGCTCAGCCGCCTCTCAGCCGCCGCGGCCTACCGTGAATGACGTGGTTGAGGAGTTGAGATCCCGGCGCTCCGTCGTGCTCGTTGCCTGGCTCGGCTGCTGTGTCCTGGCCACGATCGGTGCGGCAGCCGTGTATGCCGTCGCGCAGCAGGTCGGCCGTCGGGCGGCCGACGACGTACCACGGGCCCTGGTGGCCCAGCAGGTGGCTGCGCTGTCATCGCGGGAGTCGACCGCCGGCCTCCCCGCTCTCGGCCCCGCGTCAGCCCTCAGCTCGCAGTCGGGACCATTCGTCATCGTCTACGACTCCGCGCACCGAGTCCTGTCGACGACCGCTCTCTTAGGAGACACGACCCCCGGTTTGCCGAGTGGGACGCTCGACGACGCGGTGTCACGCGGCGGGACGAGCGTCACGTGGCAACCGCGGGTCGGAGTTCGCGAGGCGGTGACTGCCCAGCCGTGGACCGGACCGGTCGGCTCCGGCGTCGTCGTCGCGGGAGTGGGTCTGGGAGCGACCGAGGACCGCGCCCGATCGGTTCTCGTCGCCGTCACCGCCGGTTGGGTGGCCGTCGTCCTGGCCCTGACCGCGGCCGTCGTCGTGCTGAGACGCGGCACCGAACGGACCGGCCCGGCTAGGTGACGGGCGGCTCCGAGGCCGTGGAATCGAGCTCAGTCCTCCGACCTGCCGCTCCTCATCCCCTCCTTGATGAGGTCCATGACCGAGGAGTCGGCGAGCGTCGTGACGTCACCCACCTCGCGGTGCTCGGCCACGTCACGCAGCAGCCGGCGCATGATCTTGCCGGATCGCGTCTTCGGCAGTTCCTTGACGATCATGATCTGCCGCGGCTTGGCGATGGGACCGATCTCCTGACCCACATGGGTGCGCAGCTCCTTCACGAGCTCCTTGCCCTCGCCGATCTCGTCGGCCTCGTGGATCGCGTCGGCGCGCAGGATCACAAAAGCGCATACCGCCTGGCCGGTCGTCGCGTCGTTCGCACCGACCACGGCCGCCTCGGCGACCTTCGGGTGCGAGACCAGGGCCGACTCGATCTCCGTCGTCGACAGCCGGTGGCCGGACACGTTCATCACGTCGTCGACCCGGCCGAGGAGCCAGATGTTGCCATCCTCGTCCTTCTTCGCGCCGTCGCCCGCGAAGTACAGATCCTCGAACCGGGCCCAGTACGTCTCCTTGTACCGCTCGGGGTCGCCCCAGATGCCGCGCAGCATCGACGGCCACGGCTTGTCGATGACGAGGTAGCCGCCCCCACCGTCCGGCACCGACTTGGCCTCGTCGTCGACGACGTCGACCGAGATGCCCGGAATGGCCTTCTGGGCGGAGCCCGGCTTCAGCGCGGTCACCCCGGGCAAGGGGCTGATCATGATCGCGCCGGTCTCGGTCTGCCACCAGGTGTCGACGACCGGCGCCTGGTCGCTACCGATCACTCGGCGGTACCAGATCCACGCCTCGGGGTTGATCGGCTCGCCGACGCTCCCCAGCAGGCGCAGTGACGACAGGTCGAACTTGCCGGGGATCGCTTCGCCCCACTTCATGAAGGTGCGGATCGCCGTCGGCGCCGTATAGAGGATCGTCACCTTGTAGTCCTGGACGATCTCCCACCACCGCCCCTGGTGCGGCGTGTCCGGCGTGCCCTCGTACATCACTTGCGTGGCACCGTTGGCCATCGGCCCGTACACGATGTACGAGTGGCCGGTCACCCACCCGATGTCGGCGGTGCACCAGTAGACGTCGGTGTCCGGGTGCACGTCGTGCACGACGGAGTTCGTGTACGCGCACTGCGTCAGGTAGCCGCCGGTCGTGTGGAAGATGCCCTTCGGCTTCCCGGTGGTCCCTGACGTGTAGAGGATGAACAGCGGGTGCTCCGCCTCCATCCCGACTGCCTCGTGGGCGTCGGCCGCCTTGTCCAGCGCCTCGTGCCACCACACGTCGCGGTCGCTCCACTCGACGTCCTGGCCGGTCCGCTTGACGACGAGGACGTTCTCGACCGTCGTCTCACCCTTGGCGAGCGCCGCGTCGACCGCCGGCTTGAGCGCCGCCGGCGCCCCTCGCCGGTACCCGCCGTCGGACGTGATGACGAGCTTGCACTTGGCGTCCTGGATGCGCGTGAACAGCGCCTCGGACGAGAACCCGCCGAATACCACCGAGTGCGGTGCGCCGATCCGGGCGCACGCCAGCATCGCGACGGCTGCCTCCGGGATCATCGGCAGGTAGATCGCCACGGTGTCGCCCTTGCCGATCCCCAGGTCCTGCAACGCGTTTGCGGCCTTCTGCACCTGCTGGTGGAGCTCCGCGTACGTGATGTCCCGGGTGTCGCCGTCGGGCTCGCCGACGAAGTGGATCGCGACCCTGTCACCGTTGCCGGCCTCCACGTGCCGGTCGACGCAGTTGTACGCGGCGTTGAGCTCGCCGTCTGCGAACCACGTCGCGAACGGGGCCTTGCTCCAGTCGAGGACCTCGGTGAAGTCCTTGCTCCAGCTCAGCCGGGTGCGGGCCTGCTCGGCCCAGAAGCCCTCGTGGTCGGCCTCGGCCTTCGCGTAGAGGTCCTCGGTGCCGTTCGCCTGGTCGGTGAACTCGGATTCCGGCGGGAACGAGCGGTCCTCGTGCCCGAGGTTCTCGAGAGTCTGGTGCGACGTCTCGGTCGACATGGCATCCTCCTGCGACGGTGCTGGGGCTGACGCTGGTATGCGTGGGGCGCACGCCTCACCTGCCAACCTACTCAACGGGTGTGCCCGTGGCTCGGGCAAAGGGGCGGTCACCTCGACTCGTCGGGCGGCCGATCCTTGAGGCGAACGGCCCAGCCGAACGGCGGGTAGGCACCAGGTGAACAGTGGCTGAACACCTGGTGCCGAGCCTGTCGGAGAAGCGTGGGGCGTCAGCAGACTCGGCGCCATGACCACCGCAACCGTTCTCCTGGTGCTCGTCGTGGCGGTGGCGCTGGCCTTCGACTTCACGAACGGCTTCCACGACACCGGCAACGCCATGGCGACGTCCATCGCCACCGGCGCTCTACGGCCCAAGGTGGCCGTCACCCTCTCGGCGATCCTCAACCTCGTCGGCGCGTTCCTCTCGGTCGAGGTGGCCCTGACCGTGACCAATGCCGTCATCAACGTCCAGAACAGCAAAGGCGCGCCCAATCCCGAGCTCCTCGCCGACGGCGGATACGCCCTGCTTCTGGTCATTCTGGCCGGGCTGGTCGGTGGGATCGTCTGGAACGTCCTGACGTGGCTGCTCGGGCTGCCCTCGTCGTCGTCGCATGCTCTCTTCGGCGGGCTGATCGGGTCGGCCATCGCCGCGCTGGGCATGAGCGGCGTCAAGTGGACCGGGGACGGCAGCAAGCTCGACGGCGTCCTCGGCAAGGTGGTCCTCCCGGCGATCGCCTCCCCGGTGATCGCCGGTGTCGTCGCCGCCGTTGGGACGTGGGTCATCTTCCGAGTGGTCTCCGGAGTGGCTCAGCGCTTCTCCGACCAGGGCTTCCGGTGGGGCCAGATCGGCAGCGCGTCCCTCGTCTCGCTGGCTCACGGCACGAACGATGCCCAGAAGACCATGGGCGTCATCACCCTCGCCCTTATCGCCGCCGGCTACTGGAGCGACACGACGTCCGTGCCGACGTGGGTCAAGGTCGCCTGTGCACTGGCCATCGCCGTCGGTACCTACATCGGCGGGTGGCGAGTCATCCGGACCCTCGGCAAGGGGCTCATCGAGATCTCGCCTCCGCAGGGCATGGCGGCCGAGAGCGCCTCGGCCGCGGTCATCCTCACCTCCAGCCATCTCGGGTTCGCCCTGTCCACGACCCAGGTGGCGACCGGCTCGATCCTCGGCAGCGGCGTGGGCAGGCCCGGAGCCCACGTCCGGTGGCACATCGCCGGTCGCATGGTCACGGCGTGGATCATCACGCTGCCGGCCGCCGGCCTCGTGGGCGCGGTGATGTGGTACCTCGGACACCTGCTCGGTGGAGTGCTCGGCCCCGTCGTCGTCGTCCTCGTGCTCGCTGCCCTGTCGACCTACATGTGGCTGCGCTCGCGGCGTCACCCCGTGGACGCCGGCAACGTCAACGACGAGTGGCAGCCCACGGTGCAGTCCGTGGAGATGGAGCGCGTCTCATGAACAACGTCACCCTCGCCCTCGACGGCGCCTGGAAGGTCCTCGTGACCAGCCTGCTCCTCGGCGCCGGCCTGCCGGTCGTCTTTGCCCTGGGCGTCCGTGCCCGAGCCCTCGCGGCTCGCGTCGCCACTCAGGACGGCCGCGACGTCGACGGCGGCCGCCCGAACCCGGTCGGCAACGTCCTGGCGCTTGTGTGCTTCGTCCTCGTCCTGATGGGCATCGCGCTCGGCATCACCATCGTCGTCGCGTCCGGCTTCGGCAAGGCGGTCTCGTTCCAACACATCTATCCGACTCTCGTGAGCAAGTGAGGACGGACTCGTGGCATTGAACGCCCGCCTGCGCGGCGTCCTGGACTGGCTCCTCGAGGGCTACCCGGCCGGGGTCCCGCCTAAGGACTACATCCCGCTGATCGCGCTGCTTCGTCGCCGCCTCACCGACGATGAGATCCGTCAGATCGCGGACGAGATCGCCGCGTTGGGCTTCGAGGACAGCTCGCCCGCGGACATCGGCGTGAGCATCAACCGGCTCACCGACGCGCTACCCAGCCCGGAGGACATCGCGCGCGTCGAGGAGCACCTCAACCGCTACCACGACTGGCCGATCGAAGTGTCCTGACACCGACGGAAGGCCGGGTCCCGTGGGGGCCCGGCCTTCCGCATACTCAGTTTGCCGGTCAGCTCACCGCGTCGAGGGCATCGGCGATGCCCTCACCGTAGTAGCTGTTCTCCGAGGGCGGGCCGACGCAGGCCGCTCCGACGTTGTTCTCAGGTGCGGCACAGGGGTGGTCGTCAGCTTGTGCCTCGAGCCGCTGCAGCATCTGCGCCGGAGTCCACGTGGGGTGCGCCGACTTCATCAGTGCAAGCACCCCGGCCACGTGCGGAGAGGCCATCGACGTGCCGCTCAGCAGCCCATAACCGGTGGGCGCGACATCCTTGGGTAGCGTGGACAGGACCCTTCGGCCCGGAGCGGCGACGTCGATGACGCCGAGACCGCGGTTCGAGAACGACGCCAGTGCTGTGGCCTGAGTCGTCGCGGACACGGTGGCCACCCCGTCCAACTCGGTCGGGATGTCGTGGCAACCGCTGTTAAT
>Ga0307316_10000708_pt1 | contig 10198 bp, 9 predicted proteins | sample ER_DNA_356_FD_194504 | JGI IMG/M metagenome (GOLD analysis project Ga0307316, IMG submission 194504) | Bulk soil microbial communities from the East River watershed near Crested Butte, Colorado, United States - ER_DNA_356 | ecosystem: Environmental > Terrestrial > Soil > Floodplain | place: USA... | reverse complement strand
AATGCAACGGGCGGAGGAAATGGAACCATGACCATAGGGTCCATGGGTATGAAATGGGAATGCGGCGTTTTCCTCAACTGCACTTTCACCGCGCCGAAAGGGCTCTTGTCGTTCACCGGCGGGAACCCGGCGAATGTAACCGCGAAAGAAGTGGAAATGTCTAGGTCGGGCGGGTTCTGCCCATCGTCGGCCAAATGGAACGCCGAATACGAAGTGACCAGCCCCAAACCAGTGTTCGAGATCTGACCGCGGAGCCGGGAGGTAGTCAGAACTCATGAGAACGCGTCTCGCGGTGGCGCTCCACCGCGAGACGCACCAGGCGGTCGCATAGCTCGGGGTAGTCGATGCCGGTCGCCTCGAAGAGCTTGGCGTAGACGCTGGTGTCGGTGAAGCCGGGCATGGTGTTGATCTCGTTGACCAGGACCGAGCCGTCGGGTTCGACGAAGAAGTCGCAGCGGGCGAGGCCGGAGCAGCCGGCGAGCTGGAAGACGGAGACCGCCATCTCGCGGACGCAGGCGATCGCGTCGTCGCCGATCGGGGCGGGCACCCGCAGCTCCATCCCGCCCTCGGTGTACTTCGCCTCGAAGTCGTACCAGACGCCCTGGGCGACGACCTCCCCCGGCAGCGAGGCCTTGGGCTCGGCATTGCCGAGGACCGAACACTCGACCTCGCGGCCCGGCGAGGAGGCCTCGACGATCACCCGCGGGTCGTGGCGCAGCGCCAGCTCCACCGCCGCGTCAAGCTCGTCGAGCCGGGCGACGCGGCTGATGCCGACGCTGGAGCCGAGGCGCGAGGGCTTGACCCAGAGCGGCAGCCCCATCCGCTCGCAGTGGCCCCACCAGTCGTCGCCCTCGACCGCGGTGAACTCGACCTGCGGCACGCCGTGGGCGGCGAAGAGCCGCTTCAACGTCAGCTTGTCCATGCAGATCGCCGATGAGAGGACGTCGGAGCCGACATAGGGCACCTCCAGCCACTCGAGCAGGCCCTGGATGCTGCCGTCCTCGCCGAAGGGGCCGTGCAGGGCTGGAAAGACCGCGTCGGCTCCGAGCAGGCCGCCGCCGGGCACCAGCTCGACCGAGGCGCCGGCGTTGCTCCAGCCGCCGTCCCGTCCGATCGTCACCTCGACCGCCTCGTGCCCGGCCTCGCGCAGCCCGCGGGCGACCGCGGCTCCCGAGCGCAGCGAGACGTCGTGCTCGGAGGAGCGGCCGCCGGAGAGGACCGCGACCCTCACGGTTCTTCTTCCCCTTCTTCTTCGGGCGGTTCGATCATGGCCTTGCCGACGACGATCGTCACCGTCGATCCCGCTTCGGCTTCGGTTCCCGGCGGCGGGAACTGGTCGGTGACGCGGCCGACCTGGCTCGGCACTTCGGTTTCTTCTTCTTCGACGCTCGGCTGCAGGCCGGCGGCGCGGATCGCTTCCACCGCGTCGCGCCGCTGCTTGCCGATCACGCTGGGCACCTTGGCGGCTTCCTCTTCTTCTTCGCCGCTGGAGACGACGATCGAGACCGTAGAGCCGGGTTCGACCTCGGTGCCGGCGGAGGGCGACTGCCTGATCACCTGCCCGGCAGGCGAGGAGCTTTCCTCTTCGCCGACGCTGGGCTCGAGCCCGCGGCCGCGGATCTGCTGCACCGCGACCCGGCGCTGACTGCCGACGAGGATCGGCACCTTGGTCAGCTTCGGCCCGCTGGAGATGGCGAGGGTGACGGTCGAGCCCCGCGTCGCCGTTTCGCCGCCGGCCGGTTCGGAGTGGATCACCAGGTCTTCTTCGACCGAGTCGGAGTGGACGCTTTCGGTCGCGACCTCGAAGCCCGCCGCTTCCAGCTTCCTCGTCGCCTGCTCCCGGGTCGTTCCCGCGGTCGAGGGGATCTTGGCCGTGCCCGGCCCGGCGCTGACGGTCAGCGTCACCTCGGGCTTGGAGCAGAGGAAGTCGATGAAGGCGCAGTCGAGCGAGGCTTGGTCGGCGGGAGGCGAGGCGGCGGGATCCTGCTCGAGGACTTCGTTCTGGGGCGCTTCGCGCTCGACCCGGACGACTTCGCCGACCGAGAAGCCGTCCTGCTGGAGCAGGGTGATGGCGACGTTGAGCGGGTTGCCGGTCACGCTGGGGACCTTGGTCGAGGTGTCGCGCGTCAGCGCCAGCCCGACCAGGACGCCGACCACGATTGCGGCGAGCAGCAGCGCCCAGAGCCAGCGGTTGCGCTCTCGCTCCTCATCCGGCGGCACCTCCTCCGGCGCCGCGACGACCGGCGGGAGCGGCGCCATCGCCGCAGTGTTGCGGCCGACCCCCGGCTCCTTCATCGCCGCGGCGAGCGCCGCGATGAAGGCTTCGGCGCTCTGGAAGCGCTCCCCCGGCTCCTTCTCCAGCGCCCGCATCACCACCGCGTCCAGCGCCGGCGAGACCCGGGGGTTGATCGAGCTCGGGCGCTGCGGCGTCTGCGAGACCTGTTTCATCGCCACCGCCACCGCGCTTTCGCCCTCGAAGGGGACGCGGCCGGTGAGCGCCTCGTAGAGGATCACCCCGATCGAGTAGAGGTCGGAGACCGAGGTGACGTCGAAGCCCTGCGCCTGCTCGGGCGAGAGGTAATGCGGAGTCCCCATCACCGAGCCCGTCTGGGTGATCTCCGAGACCCCGGCGCGGGCGATCCCGAAGTCGGTGACCACCGCCTTGCCCTCCTCGTCGACGATCACGTTCTGGGGCTTGAGGTCGCGGTGGACGATCCCGTTGCGATGGGCGAAGCCGGCTCCCTCGAGGATCTGGCGGATCAGCGCCACCGCCTGCTCGGGGCTGAGGCCGCGGTCGATCAGCTCCTTCAGCGTCGGCCCCTCGACGTAGCGCATCGCGATGTAGTTGACGTCGTCGTCCTGGCCGCGATCGAAGACGGCGACGATGTTGGGGTGCTGCAGACCGGCGGCGTGCTCGGCCTCGCGCTGGAAGCGGGTGACGAACTCGCGGTCCTGGGTGAAGCGCCGATGCAAAACCTTCAGCGCCACCTGCCGTTGCAGGTGCGTGTCCTCGGCCAGCCAGACGTCCGCCATGCCGCCGCTGCCGAGCCGGCGCAGGACCCGGTAGCGCTGGTCGACGACGCTGCCCTCGCTGACCTCAGCCACCGCTCCTCCTCATTCGCCGCTCAGGATCGCTTCCGCGACGTCGCGGAAGATCGGAGCGGCGACGTCGTTGCCGAATTCTTCGGTGCACTCGACCGAGGCCGCGATCGCGATCCGCGGTTCGTCGGCGGGAGCGAAGCCGATGAACCAGGCCTGGTTCTCCTCTTCGCCGCCGCCGCAGGCTTTGTTGCCCGGGGTTTCCGCGGTGCCGGTCTTGCCGGCGACAGGGACGCCGGAGATCGCGGCGTTGGTCCCGGTCCCTTCGCTGACCACCCCTTCCATCGCCGTGGTCAGCTCTTCCGCGGTCTCGGCGCTGACCGGTTCGCTGTAGACGGAGGGGTCGAGGCTGTCGACGACGCGGCCGTCGGGGTCGACCACGCGCTTCCAGATCTGCGGCTTCATCAGCTTGCCGCCGTTGGCGATCGCCGCCGCCACCTCGGCCATCTGCAGCGGCGTCGCCAGCAGCCGCTCCTGGCCAATCGCGACGCGGGCGAGGTCGACCGGGTCGTTGCGGTGCAGCAGCTGTTCTTCTTCGTAGACGCCGCTGTCGTAGACCTCGTCATCGGGCAGGTCGATCGCGGGGGTCGCGTTGAAGCCGAACTTTTCCATCGTTTCGAAGAGTTGGTCCTGCCCCACCTGCTGCCCGAGCTGCCCAAACCAGGTGTTGACCGAGTTGGTCAACGCGGTGTCGAGGGCGATCGGGCCGAAGTCCTCGTTGAAGTCGTTCTGCAGCGGCGTCCCTTCGACTTCGAGCGTGCCGGGGGCGTCGATCGTAGTTTCCGGCGTGATCGTGCCGCTCTCGAGGCCCGCCGCCGCGGTCACGACCTTGAAGGTCGAGCCAGGCGGGTAGAGGCCCTGCGTCGCCCGGTTCAGCAGCGGGGTTTCGATCACGTTGCGGTTCAGCTGTCCGAGGTGTTCGGGGATCCGGTTCGGGTCGAACGACTTGTTCGAGGCCATCACCTTGACTTCGCCGGTCGCCGGGACGAGCGCGACGACGGCTCCGAACCCGGCCGATTCGAGGTCTCCCAGCGCCGCCCGCTGCGCCGCGGGGTCGATGCTGGTGACGACGTCGTTGCCTTCCTGGGTGGCGCCGGTGAGCTCGTCGAGGATCGAGCTGAATTCCGAGCCTTCGCCGATCAGTTCGTCGTTGTGGAATTGCTCGAATTCGGAGTCGCCGTAGCGGACGAAGCTGTAGCCGATCGGGTGGCCGAAGAGGGCACCCTCCGGGTAGCGCCGCACGTAGCGCTTTTCCGACCCCTTGCCCTTCCCGACCGACTTCGCGATCACGGTGCCGTCGTCGGCGAGAATGCGGCCGCGACGGATCTGCTGCTGCTCCAGCAACGGCCTTTTGTTGGCTTCCTTTTCCTTCAGCGCTTCGGCGTCGAAGACCGACCAGTAGGACGTGAAGCCGACCAGTACCGCGAAGAGGACGACGATGAAGGCGAACAATTTGACGATCTGCCGGTTCACGCGGGTGCTCCCAAGGCGGCGGCCCTACCGGCGGGCTCGGCGGCCTCGCGCCGCGCCCGGTCGGAGACCAGCAGCAGCAGCGCAAGCAGCACGAAGTTGGCGACGATCGAGCTGCCGCCGTAGCTGATGAACGGCAGGGTGACGCCGGTCAGCGGGATCACCCGGGTGACGCCGCCGATGATCACGAAGGCCTGGATCGCGAAGACCGCCGTCAGCCCCGTCGCCAGCAGCTTCGAGAAGCCGTCGCTGGCGAGCAGGGCGATCTTGAATCCGCGGGCGGTGACCAGCAGGTAGACGAGGATCACGCCGCAGGCGCCGAAGAGGCCCAGCTCGTTGACGATCAGCGAGTAGATCGTGTCGGTCTGGGCCGCCGGCAGGAGCGCCGTGCCGCCGCTGCCGGGGACGGTGATCAACGCCTGGCCGAAGCCCTTGCCGAAGAGGCCGCCGTCGGCCTGGGCGAAGATCGATTGCAGGATCTGGTACCCGTTCCCGGCCGGATCGTCGTAGGGGTGAAGCCAGATCTCGACCCGGTCGTGGACGTGCGGAACCGTGCTGGCGAAGAACCAGGCGCCGACGAGGAACATCGCCATCCCGATCACGACGAAGGAGAAGCGACCGGTGGCGACGTAGAGCAGGGCGAGGAAGGCGGCGAAGAACATCAGCGAGCTGCCGAGGTCGCGGATGAAGACGAGCATGAACATCGAGGCGCCCCAGACCACCAGCATCGGGCCGAAGTGCTTCAGCGGCGGCAGCGTCACCCCGAGCACGCGGCGGGCGCCGACGATCAGCACCTCGCGGTGCTCGCGCAGATAGCTGGCGAGGAAGACGACGATCGCGAGCTTGGTGAACTCGGCCGGCTGGAAGGCGAGGGGGCCGACCTTCACCCCCAGGTAGGCGCCGTTGACCTGCTGCCCGATCCCCGGCAGTCGCGGCGCCAGCAGCACCAGCAGGCCGACGACGGCGATCGTGTAGCGGTAGCGCTCGAGCACGTCGTAATCGCGGAGGAAGTGGATCGTCAGCGCAAAGAGGACCAGCCCCAGCACGAACCAGTTGGCCTGGTCGCGGGCCAGGGTCTCGTCGATCCGGTACACCATCACCAGCCCGAAGGCGGTCAGGGTCGCCATCAGCGGAAAGAGGTAGGGGTCGGCGTTGGGGAGCCGGATCCGCAGGTAGATGTGGGTGACGAGGCAGATCGCCAGGAAGTAGGCCCCGTAGATCAGGCTGAGGTTGCCGATCTTCGCGTTCTCCTGGGCGAAGACCGCGGCGAAGCCGGCGGTGAGGAGGAGGGCGACGGGAACCAGGGCGACCAGCTCCCGGTTCCGCGCGGAGGTCAAGGAAGCCCCTCGCTCTTTTCGATGTCTTCGACCAGGGAGACGGCGTCCGTGCGCGAGCGCAGGTCGTGGCCGGTGACCGCGTCCTTGCGCTTGGACTGCAGCGATTCGGTCTGGATCGGGCTTGCGTATCGCTCGTCGTAGAGCTTGAGGCCGAGCGGCAGTTCGTAGGGAAGGCCGCGGTACAGCGAGACGCGCCCGGCGTCGTCGGTGCCGAGGAACCAGACCTGGCGGTTCCCGTACCAGGCGCCGAAGGCGATCGCGGCGAGGATGAGGACGCCAGCGAGGATCTTGGCCGCGGTGCGAAGGCGCCGGCCCTTGGGCCGCGCCTCGAGCTCCTCGCGGCGTTTGCGCGCGGCCTCGGCGGCGGCTCGTTTGCGCACCTCGGTCGCGGTGAGACCCGCCGCCTCGGCGTCCGGCCCGACCAGGGTCGCGCCCTCCTCGCGCTTCGGCGCCGCGGCGGCGTCGTCGAGGCGGAAGGCGACGACGGTGATGTTGTCGCGGCCGCCGGCGCGGTTGGCTTCGTCGACCAGCGCCCGCACCGCCGTCCGCAGCGAGGAGGCGCGGCTGAGCAGACCGGCGATCTTCTCGTCGTCCAGCATCGTCGTCAGCCCGTCCGAGCAGATCAGGAAGACGTCGCCCGCCTGGGCGGGGACGGTCTGCAGATCGACCTTCACCTCCGGTTCCGGGCCGAGGGCGCGGGTGATGATCGAGCGCTGCGGGTGGTCCTCGGCCTGGGCGTCGGTCAGCTGCCCCTTCCGGCGCATCTCCTCCACCAGCGAGTGGTCGCGCGTGAGGCGCTCGAACCTGCCCTCCCGGAGACGGTAGGCGCGACTGTCGCCGACGTGGCCGATCGCCACCTCCTCGGCATCGCCGTCGACGATCGCCGCGGTGATCGTCGTCCCCATTCCGGCCAGCCCCGGATCCTTGCGAGCAAGCTCGTGGATCGTCCGGTTCGCGCCTTCGATCGTCTCCTCGAGGACGCGCAGCGGCGGTGCCGAGGGGAGGCCCTGCGCGAACGATTCCGCCGCGGCTTTGGAGGCGACCTCGCCGGCCTGGGCACCGCCCATGCCGTCGGCGACGACGAAGACCGGGGCGCTGGTGAAGAGCGAGTCCTCGTTGGCGTTGCGCTGGCGGCCGGTGTCGGTCCGGACCGCCTCCTCGCCTATCCGCAGCGCCATCAGGCACACCTCTCGCCGCGCATGCTCCGCTCCCGAAGAATCAGATATGGACGGTCGCTGCGCATGCGCGTCACGACACCTCGAAGCGAAAGACCGTGTCGCCGATCTGAATCGTGTCGCCGTCGATCAGATCGGCCTCTCCCTGCAGGGTGGCGCCGTTGAGCAGGGTGCCGTTGGTCGAGTTCATGTCCTCGACGAAGAAACGCCCCTCGCGCGAAAAGACGCGGGCGTGGAGGCTGGACGCGTAGCGATCGTCGATGCGGATATCCGACTCCTTCGAGCGGCCGACCGAGAGGCCGCCGATCAGGTCGAAGCGCTGATCCCGTTCGAGGCCGCCGCCGCGCTCCACGACCAGCCAGCCCTCCGCCCCCCGCGGCCCCTCGGCGAAGGCCGGGGCGGCGTGAAAGCCGGTCGCGTCGGGAGCCGGCGAGACCGTGCGGCGCAGGTCCTTCAGCGCGCTGCGGGCGATCACCAGCACGAAGAGGTAGAGGACGGCGAGGAAGCCGAACTTCAGTGCGACGGATATCGGGTCGTATTCCACGCGTCCCGCACCTTAATGACGGCTGCAGCCGCGCTACTGCTCGATGTCGAAGGTGAAGGTCGTGGTGCCGACGGTGACCTGGTCGCCGGGGCTGAGACGGGTCGAGGGGACTCGCCGGCCGTTGACCTTGATCCCGTTGGTGGAGCCGAGGTCGACGATCTGCCAGTCGCCGCTGTCGGCGCGCCGCAGCTCGGCGTGGCGGCGGGAGACGTTCGGGTCGGAGAGGACGCACTCGACCGACTTCGAGCGGCCGATCGTCGCCCGGGGGCCATCGAGGACGTAGCGGCGATCCTCGAGGGAGACGACGGCGCGGGTGGAGACCAGCGCGCCCACCGCCTGCTCGGGCCGTTTCGGACGGCCGCGGTCGCGCTCGCGCACGGCGGAGTAGACCATCGTGTGTCCCTCCTCGCCCTGTTCGGGCGCCTGACCCTCGTGCGCCGGCGGCTTCACCAGCCGCGCCTGGATCCCGAACTCGCCCAGACGCAGCCGCTCGTCGGTCTTGAACTCGACCGCCGGCCGGGTCAAGAGGTCGTAGCCGCGGCGGCGGGCATGCTCCAGCAGGTAACCGGAGAGCTCCTGCTCGAGCGAGCGCTCGTAGCCTTCGAGCTTGCCGCGGTCCTGGCGGGAGAGGAAGACCCCGTACTCGTTGGGGACGTAGACCCGCTGGACCGAGGCGGTCTTGTGGGCGTCCATTTCCTTGGCCAGCTTGCGCGCCAGTTCGACCGGCTGCACCTCGGAGCTGAAGGCACGGCTGAAGACCCCCTCGACGAGGCCTTCGATTCGCGACTCGAGACTCCGTAGAACGCCGATGGCGAGATCCTACGGAAGGGCCGCCCCGTGGAGGGCGAGGAAGCCGCCGACGGCCGCCGCCGCCGCGAGGGCGCCGAAGCGAGAGGCGAGGTTTCCGCGCGATTCGGGCAGGCGGTCGGCGAGATCGTCGAGGCAGTCCTCGATCGCGGTGCCGAGCTCCTCCAGCGAGGGACGATGGCTCGGGCGCGGCGAGAGGCAGGCGTCGATCGTGTCGGCCAGCTCCCGCGGCAGGTCCGGGCGCAGGCGGCGCAGGCGGCGGGCGCGGGCGCCGATCGCCCGGGCGGTGGCGGCCGGGGTGGCGCGGCGGTGCGGGTTCTCGCCGCTCCAGCACTCGTAGAGGGTCAGGGCGAGCGAGTAGACGTCGGCCTCCGGCCCGGCCGGTCGTCCCTCGGCCTGCTCGGGCGACATGTAGGCGAGCGTGCCGACCACATCGCCGGCGGCGGTCAGCGGCGAGTCGTCGGCGAGGTGGGCGACGCCGAAGTCCATCAGCTTCGCCCGCGGTTCGCCGGCCTCGATCACCTGCACGTTCTGCGGCTTGATGTCGCGGTGGACGACGCCGCGGGAGTGGGCGTGGTCGAGCGCCTCGCAGAGGTCGGCGCCGATCTCGCCGATCTCGCGGTCGCAGAGCTCGCCGGCGTGGGCAAGTCTGGCGAGCGTCGAGCCTTCGACCAGCTCGGTGACGAGGAGCGCGTTGCCGTCCTCCTCGCCCATCTCGTACAGGGTCACGATCCCGGGATGGTTGAGCCGCGCCGCCGCCTGGGCCTCGCGCAGGACGCGCCGTCCCGCCTCTCCCCTTTGTTCGATCGCCTTGACGGCGACAGGCCGCTCCAGCCGCCCGTCCCAAGCCTCGTAGACGACGCCGAAGCCGCCGCTGCCGATGCGGCGCTCGATCAGGAAGCGGTTTAGAACGAGCGAGCCGACCAAAGCTCTTCCAATTTCGTCGCCGAGGCCCCCTTTCCTGCGCTTGGGAGCTGGGAAAAAGGCGTCGTTTGCGGCATCTCCTGGCCTGGCGAGCGGCGCAAGCGCCATACTCCCCGCCCTTGGAGGACTTCACCTCAAGACGCCCGCCGCGGCGCGGGCGGCCCAAACGTCGACCCGAACGCCAGCAGATCTTGCTGCGGCGGGCGCTCGCGCTCGGCGGCGGGTTGATCCTCGTGATCTTGATCGTGCTCGGCGTGAAGGGGTGCCTCGACGCCCGTGCCAACCGCGAGCTCAGCGACTATGCCCGCAACGTCACCCAGATCGTCGAAGAGACGCAGCACACCAGCCAGGCGTTCTTCGGCAAGCTCGAAGACCCCGGCACCCTCTCCGTCACCGAGTTCGTCGCCGAGGTCAACGCCGACCGCAGCGCGATGGACAACTACGCCTCCCGGGTCGACGGCCTGAGCGCGCCGGGGGACATGGGGAACGCCCAGCAGAGCCTCGAGCTGGTCTACGAGCTGCGGGCCGGCGGGATGTCGGAAATCGCCGAGAAGATGAGCACCGCCCTCGGCGACGCCGGCGCGGAGAAGGCGATGGCGGGGATCGCCCACCAGATGCAGAAGCTGCTCGCCGCCGACGTCCTCTACGAAAACGTCACCCGCCCCGATATCGACAACGTCCTCGCCTCGAACGGGATCTCGGGCAGCGACGTTCCCAAGAGCACCTTCCTGCCGGACGAAACCAAATGGCTGGACGAGGGCGAAGTCAGCGGCGCGCTTAGCGGGATCAGCGGCTCCAGCGGTGCAGCGACTCCGGGGGTGCACGGCCTGGGCCTGATCGGC
>Ga0307316_10000707_pt1 | contig 10200 bp, 5 predicted proteins | sample ER_DNA_356_FD_194504 | JGI IMG/M metagenome (GOLD analysis project Ga0307316, IMG submission 194504) | Bulk soil microbial communities from the East River watershed near Crested Butte, Colorado, United States - ER_DNA_356 | ecosystem: Environmental > Terrestrial > Soil > Floodplain | place: USA... | reverse complement strand
TATTTCGCGTGTCGACCTGTTTTTTGAGCTGGGTTTCTGCAACGGGTTTGCAACATTTGCGCTTGTATGGAAGGCGAGAATAGGGGTATGGCTCACAAGCAGCTGTTGCACAGGGCGACCAGCTGAGGCTAGGAGGAATACATGGAGATCATCGGAGTGATTGTCGCGGGCATCATCATTGGCCTGCTGGGCAAGTTCGTAGCTCCGAGTAATCGGGACAACATCCCGATCTGGCTCACCATCCTGTGTGGCATCGGTGGTGTCATCATCGGCTGGTACGTCTACGTCTTGTTCGGCGGCAACGGCAGCCCAGGGATCGATTGGGTCCGGTGGCTCGTCGCGATCGTGGTTGCTGCAGTGCTGGTCATGATCGCATCTATGGCGACGGCCAGAATGGGAGCCAGGCGCACCCAGGTCTAGGCCCAGCCACTTTCCCTGCTGACGCCCCACTTCACTCGCTCACGGCCCACCTATTGGGGCGTGAGGGAGAAGGTGGGGCGTCAGCGTCGTGTATTGCGGCTGATCGTTTGGACCAACCGGTCCAGCCGCACTAGCAATGGGCCCGATTCCAAAGCTCCTCGCCGAGGTAGAGAGTAACGCGCCAGCTTCACGGTTACGCTCCGCATGTGGACCTAGGCACGGAGGTTGATCGTCGGCACACCATCAGCAGACTGGCGCTGCTGACTGCGGTCGTCGACTTGTTCGGCGTAGTGAGCTTGATCACCTTCTTCGCCGTCGGTGGCGGCCCTCTCGGGTTCATCAACGATGTAGCCAATGCCCTTGTCGGCCTGTTGAGCATGGGGTTGGCGTGGCTCTGGGTTCCCGATTTCAAAACCCGATGGAGCACGCTGGCCATCGCTGCTGCCACCCTCGGAGCGCTGGTCATGGTTGCCGGCTCGACCTTGATCATCTTTGACATCACAGGCTGGTACCTCGCCGGACTGGTGTCGAGTGTCGGCAGCGCCTTCATCGGCATCTGGCTCCTGGTATCGAACCGGCTGCATCGGCAGGCAGCCGAACTGCCGCGCGGCCTGATCATGCTTGGTGTTACGTCTGCGATCTTCATGATCATCGGGTTGCTCGCTCTGGCGGGCGCGCTGGCCGGCATCGACGACCCGCAGCTCGCCCCGTGGTATGTCAACGCGGGATTGCTCAACTGGATGGGAACCTATGGGCTCTATCCCGCCTGGTGTCTGTGGCTCAGCCGTAGGTATGGAGGCTGATCGGATGACCGGGAATGGCCGGCGAGTGCTCATCTCAGGCGCCAGCGTCGCCGGCCCGGTGCTCGCCTACTGGCTCAATCGATGTGGGTACCAGCCAACCGTCGTGGAGCGCACTGCAGAACTGCGGTTCGGCTGGGGCGGTCACGCTGTGGATCTTTTCGGCCCAGCGCTGCAGATCGTCGAGTGGATGGGCGTCTTGGCGCAGGTACGGGATGCCCGCACGCGCACCGAGACGATCTCGTTTCTGCGAGAAGGACATCGCCCAGTTGACATTCCGGCGGAGTTGATGTCGGAAGGAGTGTCTCAACGCCACATAGAAATCATGCGCGGCGATCTAGCCAAGATCATCTACGATGCCGGCCGTGACGACATCGAGTATCTCTTCGGGGACTCGATCACGACACTGCACGAGACCGGGCAGGGAGTAGAGGTCAGCTTCCAGTACGGCGCACCCCAAACATTTGATCTCGTCATCGGAGCGGACGGCCTGCATTCGATCACCCGGCGGCTGGCATTCGGCGACGAGCACCAGTTCCTGCACTTTCTGGGTGGCTACCTTGCGGTGTTCACGGTGCCCAACTATCTCGATCTTCACCAACGGATGCTTGGCTTTGCTGATGTCGATCGCACCGCGGCGATCTACCCAGTTCATGAGACTGGCCAAGCGCGGGTGCTGTTCTTGTGGCGGGCGCGTACGCCGCACGGCTACGACCGTCACGATCTGACTGCGCAACGGCGACTGATTCACGGCCTGTACGCCGATATGGGCTGGGAAGTGCCTCGGCTGCTCGCCGAACTGGAGAAGGCCGACGACCTCTACCTGGATTCGATCAGCACGATCGTCATGGATACCTGGACCCGGGGCCGCGTCACGCTGGCCGGAGATGCCGGCTACTCCCCCGGCTCTGCGGTCGGGGGAGGCAGCAGCCTCGCCGTCGTTGGCGCGTACGTCCTCGCCTCGGAACTGGCCGCATCGAGTGGTGATCACGTTCGCGGGCTGGCGGCGTACGAGCAGGCGTTGCGACCCGCCGTCAAGCACAGCCAGACCATCGGACCGGCCGTCCTCAAGACCCTGATCCCACGCTCGCGCCTGCAAGTGTGGGCGACTGCTCAGGCGATCCGCCTGCTCCCTCGGCTGCCCGCGCCGGCCCGCCGGCGACTCACCTCCTTCGGAGGCGGTCCCGCCGCCATGCTGAACGTGGTGAGCCTGCGCGACCCGAGCAACCTCTGATCGGTCAGTTGCGGGTTATTGCAGGCGCCCCTCCAGCTTGTCGACGACATCACCGCCGAAAACTGCCAAGGTTCGGTCGCTTTTTTAGTCAACCAATGGCCGTTTGCTGAAAGGCAGAGGGCAATCTTGCTGATGCCGAATTTATCCGCACTCCAGTGACGGATTGCCGGGCCGCCTCGCCCCCAAGGCTATTCAAGATCTTGAGCACTGTCTGCCACGGTAAGCATTTTGAACCGTTGGAGATCTGAGAGCTGGTCACGATTGGATAACGATGGGGACTAACTGATCAGCCCCCGGCGTGGTTTTTACGATGAGGTAACGATCGGACACGCGGGATGATCACTGTCTGCACTCTTGAATTCCCTTCCGTATGATTTGTGGACCCAGCCGGTCGCGACTTCCCCGCGTCAGAGCCTGATCGCGCGATTCACGTGGAATTCGGCTGGCTCGCAGTAATCACGGACGGGGGTTTGAGCATGGCAGCCAGAGTTGGGCGCGGCCTGGCGTGGTCTCCCCACGACGCAATTTCCCCTAGCCGACGCAACTTCCCGGTGTTCTGGCCCCACCTGAACCTGCGGGACACCTCGGTCGTCTTAACGGTCTGCAATCCCCAGTCGGCGGCGAACAGCAGACACAGGAGCGGCGTATAGAGGACGGGAGGTATCCAAGGCGGCGACGCATCTGTGTTAGCAAGTGGCCGTGCTCACCGGGATTCATCTAGCAAAAAAGTGCTTGACATAGAACGGCCTGCGGGGGACAAAGAAATGCAACGAATTGCGACTTCGAACACGAAAGCTGACCGTCGAGGGGAAAAGGCCCTGACGGTCGATCGGGCGTTATCTCCAACCGACTGGTTTCGGCCTTTCGCCTCGGACGGCTCGGCCTCAAGATCGGCAAGGATGTATTTGACGAGGTCGTTCTTCCTCCTCCGAGTTGTAAGTCTTCTTCCATGAGCTGCGCCAATACGAAACGGCAGCGGACTGCGCTGCTGTAGAAACGGGGGCAAAGGTGCCAATCATTTCGACGCCGCAGGGTTTCAACGAGGAGGAGCTCTACGTCGATCTTGAGCCGACGTTCGGGCGGTCGCTGTTTTTGAAGTGTGAGGGCTTCAACTTCGCCGGGTCGATCAAGCTCAAGGCCGCCACCGAGATGGTGGAAGCGGCCGAGCGAGACGGAGTTCTGACGCCAGGGTCAGTGTTGGTGGAGTCTTCGTCGGGGAATCTGGGCGTTGCGCTGAGCATGATCGCGGCGAACAAGGGTTATGGGTTCTTATGCATCACTGATTCGCGCTGCAACCTGTCGACCAAGCGAATGATGCAGGCGTTCGGCGGCCAGGTCCACGTCGTCACAGAGCCGGATCGTGTGGGCGGCTTGCTCGGCGCGCGGATCAACTATGTCCGGGCGTTGTGTGCTTCCGACGACCGCTACGTCTGGCTGAATCAGTACTCCAATCCACAGAACTGGAAGGCGCACTACCGCAGTACGGCGCCGGCGATCGCCCGCCAGTTCCCCCGACTCGACGTGTTGTTCGTCGGGGCCGGGACTTGCGGAACCCTGATGGGCTGCGCACGCTACTTCCGGGAGTGGCACCGGCCAGTCCGGGTCGTGGCGGTGGACAGTGTGGGCTCGGTGACCTTTGGTGACGCGCCGGGACGCCGGATGATCCCCGGGCTAGGCACCAGCGTCTGTCCGCCGATGCTCGACCGGTCCTACGTGGACGACGTCGTACACGTCGAGGAGGCCGACACCATCCGCGCCTGCCATCGATTGGCACGTAGGGGATTCTTGTTCGGCGGCTCCACGGGCACGGTGGTCAGCGGTGCGATGGACTGGCTGAGCCTGCACGGCTCAGAAGACTTCACGGCGGTGGCTGTCGCCCCAGACCTCGGCGAGCGCTATCTCGACACCGTCTACCACGCCAACTGGGTGCTGGATCTGTACGACGAGGACGTGCTCAGCTCCGATGAGCTGATCACCTCTTCCAGGTCCGCCTGAACCGTGCCACCGAAACAGCCACATCCCACGCTGATCACATGACTTGCCGAGCAATCACGACATCGCCAACTTCTCGTTCAAGGAGCTCTCCCATGGTGCAAGAAGCTCCTGGTGTCTTGACAGCCGGTCTGGCTGATTCGCCCGCCACACAGGGCAGCGGCGCTGGCTCGGAGTCGAGCACCGAGAGCACCTTCGCCGCGGTGCTGGCGGATGTCATGCAGGTCGAGCGGGTGCCGGTAGATAGCAACTTCTTCGAGGACCTGGGTGCGGACTCGATGGTGATGACCCGGTTCTGCGCACGGGTCAGAAAGCGGCCAGACCTGCCAGCGGTGTCGATCAAGGACATCTACCAACACCCCACGATCAAAAGCCTGGCCACCGCACTCGGAGGCCCCGCACCCATCCCTGTCGAGAGCACCCTCGCCGAGGTGCTCGCTGACGTCCTGCACGTCGAGCAGGTGTCAGTCGACAGCAACTTCTTCGACGACCTGGGCGCCGACTCCATGGTAATGACCCGCTTCTGTGCGCGGGTCAGGAAGCGGCCGGATCTGCCAGCGGTATCGATCAAGGACATCTACCAAAACCCCACGATCAAAAGCCTGGCCACGGCACTCGCGGAGACCACGCCTGTTCCTGTCGAGCGGGTCCTCGCCGAGGTACTCGCTGACGTCATGCACGTCGAGCAGGTGTCAGTGGACAGCAACTTCTTCGACGACCTGGGCGCCGACTCCATGGTAATGACCCAGTTCTGTGCACGCGTCAGAAAACGACCAGACCTGCCAGCGATATCGATCAAGGACATCTACCAAAACCCCACGATCAAAAGCCTGGCCACGGCATTCGGGGACGACGTGCCTATTGCTGTCGAGTTGCCGCCTCCGACCTCGGTCGAGGCATCGGCGCCGACTTCGGTCGAGGTGGCGACACCGGCGAGAAAATCGCAGGTCGTCCTCTGCGGGGCGCTGCAGCTCCTGATCTTCCTCGGATACTCCTATCTCGCCGCGCTGGTCCTCGTTCAAGGCTACGAGTGGGTTGCGGCGGCTTCAGGTGTGCTCGACATCTACCTCCGGTCGGTCCTGTCTGGCTGCGCGCTGTTCCTCTTCCTGTTCACCGTCCCAATCCTGGCGAAGTGGATTCTGATCGGTCGCTGGAAGCCGCAGCCGATCCGCATCTGGAGTCTGGCGTACCTCCGCTTCTGGGTGGTCAAGACGCTGGTTCAGCGGAACCCGATCGTGCTGTTCACCGGTTCGCCGCTGTTCACGTTCTACCTGCGGGCGCTGGGCGCCAAGGTGGGGCGACGCGTTGTGATCTTCTCCACGCACGTGCCCATCTGCACCGACCTGCTCACCATCGGCGACGGCACGATCATCCGCAAAGACTCCTTCATCAACGGCTATCGAGCACACGCCGGGTTCATCCAGGTGGGCGCGATCAGCATCGGGAAGAACGCGGTGATCAGCGAGTCGACGGTCATCGACATCGAGACCTCGATGGGCGACGGGACTCAGCTCGGCCGCGCCTCCTCGCTACACGCAGGACAGAGCGTGCCTGACGGCGAGCGCTGGCACGGGTCCCCGGCGGAGCGGACAGAAGTGGACTACCGGTCGGTTGAACCCACCGACTGCGGCACCCTGCGGAGGGTGGCCTACGCCGCCTGGCAACTGCTGACTCTGTTGCTGGTGTACCTTCCGCTGGGGATCGGCGGCATGATCGTGCTTCTCCAGTCGGTTCCGGAGCTGCATGCGCTCCTGGATCCCGAGACTCAAGAGGTCACGACTCGGGCGTTCTACGTCAAGGCACTGGTCACTTCCTTGGTGCTCTACTTCGGCGCTCTGATCGTCGCGTTCGTCTACGTGATGACTGTCCCTCGCGTACTCAACCTCGCCATCACGCCGGGCAAGATCTATCCGTTGTACGGCCTCCACTATGCGGTGCATCGGACGATCGCGCGTATCACCAACCTGAAGGCCTTCACATCCCTCGTCGGTGACAGCTCCTATATCGTCAACTACCTTCGTCGGCTCGGCTACGACCTTTGGCGGGTCAAGCAGACCGGGTCGAACTTCGGCCAGGCGGTCAAGCACGATAACCCGTACCTGAGCACTATTGGCCGCGGCACAATGGTCGCTGACGGGCTGTCGATCATCAATGCCGACTTTTCCAGCACATCCTTCTCCGTGTCACGGGTGACGATCGGGCCACACAACTTCCTCGGGAACGGCATCGCCTATCCCTCGCAGGGCAAGACCGGCGCGAACTGTCTCCTCGCCACGAAGGTCCTCGTTCCGATCGACGGGAAAGTGCGAGAGAACGTCGGACTTCTGGGCTCGCCCAGCTTCGAGATTCCGCGAACTGTCGAGCGTGACAGTTCGGTCAATCATCTGACCGCTCGGGACGAGCTGCGTCATCGTCTCGCCGCAAAGAACAAGCACAACATCGTCACCATGGGGTTGTACCTACTGGTGCGCTGGCTGTTTTTCTTCGTGGTCACCCTCATCGCCGCCGCCGCCGCGGACCTCTTCGCGTCGCTCGGTGCGTCGGCGATCGTGCTGGCCAACCTCCTCATCCTCCTGCTTGGCCTCACCTACTGGGTGGTGGTCGACCGTCTCGTCACACTGTTCCTCCCCGTGCGACCTTTGTTGTGCTCGATCTACGACCGTCGCTTCTGGCGACACGAACGATTCTGGAAGGTGCCTGCGGCGACGGCATACCTCCAGATCTTCAACGGAACCCCGTTCAAGAACGTGATGTGGCGTTTGCTCGGTGTCCGGCTCGGCCGCGGGGTCTTCGATGACGGCCTCTCGTTGACGGAGAGGATGCTTGTCACCATCGGTGCCAATTGCACGTTCAACGCAGGGAGCGGAGTCCAGTCCCACTCGCAGGAGGATGGCGCCTTCAAGTCCGACCGCGGCACTATCGGTGCCGGCTGCACGCTCGGAGTAGGTGCCTTCGTCCACTACGGCGTGACGATCGGCGACGGCGCCGTGCTCGCCCCTGACTCCTTCCTCATGAAAGGCGAGGAGGTCCCGCCGCACGCATACTGGGGCGGAAACCCAGCCAGAGGAATGCCGGCGCCGGCCACCCTCGGCGCAAACCCAATCCCAAAGATGCCGGTCTTAGCCGCACTCGGCGCAAACTCAGCCAGCGAAATGCCAGTACCAGCCGCCGTCGGCGCAAACCCCACCCGAGAAATGCCAGTACCAGCTACCGTCGGCGCGAACCCCACCCGAGAAACACCAGTACCAGCCACCGTCGGCGCAAACCCAACCCGAGAATTCCAGGTCCCGGTCGCCAGGGAGATGCCGGTCCCGGCCACGCTCGTCCCGGCCACGCTTAAGGTTCTGCAAGACCGCGACGAGAGCCGGAGCGTCGCCCTGGCCAGCGCCAGTAGCCCTTGCCAATGGTGAACGGAGAAAAGACTTTGATGAAAGTGCAGGCAGAGGCCGACCGGGAGTTCTGGCGTGGTGCGCTCATCGCGGGCGGATTCACCACAATTCCGCGGTGGACTCTCGGTCCGGCGACGGGCACAGCCGAGCATGAAGCGAAGATCTCTGACGACCTGGTAGCGACGTTGCGCCGGTTGGCGGAAGAGTTGGCAGTCCCCGCCAGTGCGGTGCTGTTGGCTGCGCACGCCAAGGTGCTCGCCGCGCTGTCGGGGGAACGCGAGGTCGCGACCGGCTACGTAGGCCGGGAAGGCGGCCAACCGTTGCTCTGCAGGCTGACGACCGAACCCGACTCATGGCGGACGTTGCTTTTGGCCACCCATCGAGCGGAGTCAGAACTGCTGGCGCACAGTGACTTCCCGGTCGATGATCTCAGGCTCGACTTGGGTCTCACCGAACCATCCTTCGAGACTGTGCTGGATCCGACTGGGCTGGATCCGAGAGGGATCGATTCGACCGGGCTCGATTCGACCGGCAACGACGGAGACCTGACCGAGGACACCGTGCTGTGGGTGGGCACCTCGCGCGACGACGGCCAGCTCGCGCTGAGACTGCGGTACCGGACCGACGTCCTGGATGCGGATTGTGCGGCCAGGATCGCCGGCTATCACCTTATGGCGCTGGAGCTGATGGCCGCCGATCCGGATGCCGAGCACCGACGGCAGAGCCTGCTGTCCGCAGAAGAATTCCACTTCCAGCTCGATGGGCTGGCCGGGCCGCAGCGTCAGCTGCCGGACTACCGGGTGCACGAGCTGTTCGAGCAGCAGGTGGAGGCTCATCCCGATCGCGTTGCCGCCGTCTGTGGCGACCGCAGTGTTACGTACGGGCAGCTCAACGCCCGCGCTAACCGGCTGGCCCGGGCGCTGCTGGCCCGCGGGCTGCGCCGTGAGGGGGTCGTGGCGGTGGTGGCGGAGCGCAATCTGGATTGGTTGGCCGCGGTTCTTGCGGTCTTCAAGGCCGGTGGGGTGTATCTGCCGATCGAGCCGCACTTCCCGGCCGATCGCATTGCGACGACGCTCGCCCGCGCCGACTGCCGTCTCGTGCTGACCGAACCCGACAGCACCATCACCCTCGACCAGGCGCTGACGTCACTGCCCGCCGCCCAAACGCTCTTCATCGAAGCGGCCTACCAGGAAGATCATGACGAGAGCAATCTCGGCATCGTTGTCGCTCCGGATCAGCTGGCCTACATCTACTTCACGTCCGGTTCGACTGGTGAGCCGAAAGGTGCGATGTGTGAGCACACCGGCATGGTCAACCACCTGTTCGCCAAGATCGACGACCTGGAGATCGGCGCAGGTCAGGTGGTGGCTCAGACTGCACCGCAATGCTTCGACATTTCGCTGTGGCAACTGATCTCTGCACTCCTGGTCGGCGGACGGACACTGCTGATCGAGCAGCAGGTGATCTTGGATGTGCGGCGGTTCGTCGACACGATCGTTGATAGCCGGGTCGCCGTGTTGCAGGTCGTGCCGTCCTACCTGGAAGTCGTGTTGTCCTATCTGGAACAGCACCCATGCGAGTTGTCGGCCCTGCGGTACGTGTCGGTCACCGGTGAGGCACTGAAGAGGGAGCTGACGCAGCGCTGGTTCGCCTCACAGCCACAGATCAAGTTGCTGAATGCGTACGGGCTGACCGAGACCTCAGACGACACCAACCACGAGGTCATGGACCGGGTCCCGGACCGGGTGCTACTGGGTCGTCCGATCAACAATGTGCAGATCCAGGTGGGTGATGAGCATCTCGCACCCGTGCCTCTAGGTGCGCCCGGTGAGATTGTCTTCTCTGGGGTTTGTGTTGGTCGCGGGTATATCAATGATCCCGAACGCACCCGGGCGGCTTTCCTGACTGATCCGGACCGGCCCGGCGAGCGCCGGTATCGAAGCGGCGACCACGGCCGTTGGCGGCCCGACGGCAAGCTGGAGTTCCTCGGCCGCCGGGACTCCCAACTGAAGATTCGCGGTTTCCGGATCGAGCTCGGCGAGATCGAGAACACCTTGTTGCGGGTTCCCGGGGTTCGCGACGGTGCCGTAGTCGTCGCTGAGCGGGCCGATCAGAGCAAGCATCTGGTGGCCTTCTACTCCAGCCAGCAGCCACTCAACCTCGAGGTGCTGCGGGACCGGTTGGGTGAGTCGTTGCCCGAGTACATGGTGCCGTCGGCCTTCATCTGGCAAGAGCGGCTGCCGCTGACGGCCAACAGCAAGATCGACAAGAAGACCCTGACGAGGTTGGCCGCACAGCTCACCGTCGTCGAGGATGACTACGACGCACCCGCGACGCCGACCGAGCACCGGCTGGCGGCCGCCTG
>Ga0307316_10000702_pt1 | contig 10210 bp, 6 predicted proteins | sample ER_DNA_356_FD_194504 | JGI IMG/M metagenome (GOLD analysis project Ga0307316, IMG submission 194504) | Bulk soil microbial communities from the East River watershed near Crested Butte, Colorado, United States - ER_DNA_356 | ecosystem: Environmental > Terrestrial > Soil > Floodplain | place: USA... | reverse complement strand
CGCGGCCTCTCGACCCTGCTGGTCACGGAGCTGGGTCGCCTTCGCGGTCTCTACCACCAGATCGACGACCTCTCGGTGCCCACGGCGGTGGGAGTGGAGCGGCACGGCGGCTTCGGGCGCGGCAAGGAAGCCGGCGATTTCCTCATGGTCAGCGCCGACGACCGCACCGACGTGCTCCAGAGCATCGTTTCCTCCGACACCAGCGTCCAGCTGGGACCGGCGAAGATCCCGATCGGCCCAATCTTCAACTTCCTCGGTGTACTGGCGCGGGGCCCCCGCGTCGTCGGCAGCGTGCACCTCACCGAGGCCGGCGGCGGCCCGACGCTGACCGCGCAGCTCGTGTCCAAAGAGAAGAGCGAGACTTGGCGTGTCGACCAGAAACGCGAGCCGGAGTCCGAAGCCGAGCGGAAGGCGTTCCTCGACTCGATGGTCCGCGAGCTGGCCTGCCAGATGTTCACCCAGATCTCGCTGAAGGGCTCTGTTCGCTGGCAGGCGGTCAAGCCGTTCAACGAGTACCTGTACCTCTACGGCGCTTCGCGGCGAACGCCGCGCGACCGCGCCAGCTTCCTCAAGCGGGCGCAGGAAAAACTGCTGGAAGCGGTGGCCGAGGACGAGAGCTTCGACCTCGCCTACTACAACCTCGGCTTCATCTACACCCAGCTCGCCCGTATCGAGCGCCTCGCCGATGAGCAGTCAGACGACACCACTTCACAAGCGCGCTTCGATCGCTCCGAGCTCGGTGCGGCGCGGGCCGAGGCGGCGCGGGTCGCCTTCACCCGCGCAATCGAGAAAAATCCCGACCGCTGGGAGGCTTACTACGCCCTGGCCGTGACCATCTTCAGCGAGATTCCCAACGTGAAGATCGACGAGCGGCTCGGGTCGGATGATGACGACTACAAGAGGCTGCAGAAGGTGACCGAACTCTGCAGCCAGGTGCTGGCGGTCGGTCCGGGACAGGGCGCGAGTCTTTCAGCGGTCTACGACCTGCGTGGAATGGCGCAGGTGCGGCTCTGCAAGTTCGGAGAGGCGATGGTGAGCCACCGGCGGGCGATGCACCACGCGTGGATCGAGTACTGCCACGCGCGGCGTTCCGACGTCGCCCGGCCGACGGGGCAGCCCGGGCTTACCGAACACGCCCGGGCCAACGCCACCGCCGCGCTGCACAACCTGGCCCTGGCCTATGAGCGCCGGGCGGCGACGACCCGCAATGCCAGGAAGGCCGCGGGGCGCACCGGGCGCCAGCCGCGGCAATCCCCCCGGGAGCGACTCGCCCGCTCGACTTCGCAAGGCCTCTTCAAGCGGGCCGGGCGCCGCGCGGGCGAGGGCAGCGTCGTCAGCGCCGCCTGCCGCTTCGAGCGCGGCGCGGCGCTGGAGCACGCGCACAGATACAAGAAGGCAGCGAGCCAATTCAAGGGGGCGGGGCAGATTCAGCCTCGCAACGCCGAGTACCAGGCGCGGCGCGGCAAGGCGCTCGCCAAAGAGGCTCGGCGACTGCACACGCTCCGTGGGCCGCTGATGAACCGGTGGAAGGACAGGGCTATCGAACGCGAAGGGGAAGCGGAGAAATGCGCACAAGCGGCGATCGACCTCCTCGCCCTCCCCTTCAGCCTCGCCGTCGTCCCCTTCGCTTCCCCCGCCATCAGCCTCCGGTGCGATGTGACCCTCGATGCGCTTGGAAAAACCTACGACGTCCTTGCGAGACCGCAGGATGACGGTTGGGCCCCAAAGTCCGAATTCGCCGTCAAACATCGGCAGATCAAAGCCATCAAGAATCTGAAGACGCAAATCAAACGGGCCTCGATTCGGCCCGACCGCGAATCCAGCCGTCCCGTCAAGCGCGATCCCGGCAAGGCCGTCAAGATGCTTCGCCCGCAGCGCGAATCGCTGCGCAAAGGGGCCGACAGGAGCCTGCGCGCCTGGCAGCGCGACCAGATCGAACTGGCGATCGGCAGGCTCTACGCGGAGGCACGGGCCTGGGACCAGGCACTCGCGAACTTCACCGAATTGGTCCGGCGTCTCACCGAGCGCAACGAGGTCGACCGCCTGGTCGAGTTCGGGGCCTACGCCCACAAGGCCGGGGCCCTGCGGGAGTCGGCGCAGAGTGGGCCGCCCGAGGAGGAGATCGAGGGTTACGAAAAAGCGCTTCGGACCGCCGCGGAGGGAGTGCGCCGCGATCCACTCAACGTGGAGACGCGGCGCGAGGCGGGCAGGGCGCACTTCGCGCTCGGGCAGTTCTCCGACGCGTTCGCCTCCTGGAAGCACGCCCTATGGCTAAGTCCCAGTGATCCCTACCTCCACTACGAGCAGGCGATGTGCTACCGCCAGCTCGCCCAGGACCCACCGGAAGAAGCAGAGCGCACGCGGCTGATCGACTGTGCGAAGTGGCACTTCGACCGGGCCCGGGAGCTGTTCGACGGGGAGGATCTCGACGGCGAGGCATGGACGCGCTTGTGGCGCGGGAAAATCGCCTTGGAGGCGGATCAGCCGGAGGAGGCCCTCGACTACCTGCGGGGCGCCGAGCACGGGACGGCCGAGGCCGCGGCGGCGCTGCTGATGGGAGAGGCGCACCTGGCGCACGACCAGAGACCGGCGGCCGACCACGCTTTCGAGCGCTGCGAACGGGCGATGAAGCAGATGGAAAAGAAAGACGGACTGAAGAACCATCCCACGATCGACTGGCTGTGGGGCGACGAGCTGCCCTGGAAGGCGGTCGAGGCCAGGATCCAGCGCGGCAAGGCCGAGGCCATGCACCTCGCGCCGGGGGACTGGCAGAGCCAGGAGCAGGTGGCGAAGGCGAGGCGGCTGCTGGGCAAGGCTGAGGGGAACGTCAGCGACGTCGACGAGGACGATGCCCGCGACGCCGCGATGGTGCGCGTTCTCGACACCTACAGCCTGCTAGTGCGGGTGAGCGGCAGGATCGATCTGGCGCTGGACATCGTCCGCCAGCGGCTTCGCTACGAGAAAACGCCTGAGGTGCTGCGCATCGAGGCGGAGTTGCTCGACCTGCGTGCCCACTGGGGCAAGCGGCTGCCACAGGCGGCGCTGGCCGAACTCGCCGCGGAGCACGCCTGGCAAACCATTACCGGCAACGGGCGCCCGAACCTGCCCCGGGCGACCCTGCGGAGAAGGGTGTGGGGCGCGATCGGGGACCGGGTGAGGGTCTAGAGGCTTGATGCGATCGGGCGGTGTCGCTCGATGATGCGGCCGAAGTCGGTGCCGGCGGGGAGCGTCCCGAAGGCCTGACCCCAGTCGCGGCAGAGGCGCGAGGCGCAGAAGGCGTCGGCGACGGCCTCGTCGCCGTAGCGGACGAGGAGGGAAGCCTGGAGGGCGAGCGCCATTCTCTCGACGACGCGGCGGGCGCGGGCCTCGATCGTCTCCAGGTCGCCGGGAAGCTCTTCGCGCAGGGAGCCGGCATACGCCGCCAACCTCGGCTCGGCTACCGCGCCCTCTTCGACCTCGGCGAAGAAGGCCTCGACCGAGGCTGGCGACTTCACCATCGCTCGCAGAACATCGAGGCATTGGACGTTGCCCGACCCCTCCCAGATCGAGCCCAGCGGGCTCTCGCGGAAGAGGCGCGGCATCCCCGACTCCTCGACGAAGCCGTTGCCGCCGAGGCACTCGAGCGCCTCGCCGGCGTGCGCCACCGCCCGCTTGCAGGTCCAGTACTTGAGCACGGCGTTGGCGATCCGCTTCAGCTGTTGGGCCTCGTCGTCGCCCGCCACCGCTTCGTCGTAGGCGCGCGCCAGGCGCATCGCCGAGACCGTTGCCGCCTCCGACTCGATCGCCAAATCGGCGAGGACGTTGCGCATCAGCGGCTGCTCGACGAGCTCGTGTCCGAAGGCCGACCGGTGTGAGGCGTGGTGGATCGCCTGCGCGACCCCCGCCCGCATCCCGGTGGCGGCGCCGAGGACGCAGTCGAGGCGGGTGTGGTTGACCATCTCGATGATCGTTCGCACTCCCGCGCCCTCCTCGCCGACGAGCCAGGCGGAAGCGGCGTCGAACTCGATCTCGCTGGAGGCGTTGGAGCGATTGCCGAGCTTGTCCTTCAGCCGCTGCAGGCGGAAGCGGTTGCGCTCGCCGTCCGGGGTCCAGCGCGGGAAGAGGAAGCAGGAGATGCCGCCGTCGGCCTGCGCCAGGACCAGGAAGGCGTCGCACATCGGCGCCGACATGAACCACTTGTGGCCGGTCAGCTCGTACTCACCGCCGGGACCGCCGCCGTCGACCGGGCGGGCCGTGGTCGTGTTGGCGCGGACGTCGCTGCCGCCCTGCTTCTCGGTCATGCCCATCCCGATCAGGGCCCCGGACTTGTGCGGTGCGGGCATGTTTCGCGGGTCGTAGTCGGCGGAGAGGAGGCGAGGCTCCCACTGCGCGGCCAGCTCAGGCTGCGTCCGCAAGGCCGGGATGGCCGAGTAGGTCATCGAGACCGGACAGGCGATCCCCCACTCGGCGTGCGACATGCAGATCAGCGCCGCGCCGCGGGCGACGTGGGCGCCGGGGCGGGGCTCCTTCCAGGGCGAGGAGTGGAGCTCGTGCTCGACCGCGATGCCGAGCATCTCATGCCAGGCGGGGTGGAACTCGACCTCGTCGACGCGGTGACCGTAGCGGTCGTGGGTGCGCAGCTTCGGCGGGTTCTCATTCGCCAGGCGACCAAGCTCCTGCGCTCGCTCGCTGCCGGCGAGCTCGCCGAGCGCCGAGATTCGCGCCTCCGCCCACTCGGCACCATCGCGACGCACCGCCTCGACCAGCGGCCGGTCAGCCTCGAAGACGTTGTAGTCGATCAGCGGCGGCGGCTGGTTGGCCACCTCGTGAGTAGCGGAGCTCTGGCGCTCGACGGTTGCCATCGGGTGCCGATTGTCGCAGCTTCATGGCTTTTCGCGCAGAAGCCGCGAGCGGCATCGCCACCCAGATAGCATCGCCGGCCGATGCCGAACATCAAGGTCAAGAATCCGGTCGTCGAGCTCGACGGCGACGAGATGACCCGGATCATCTGGTCGTTCATCAAAGAGCAGCTGATCCTTCCCTATCTCGATATCGAGCTCGAGTACTACGACCTCGGAATCGAGAGTCGCGACGCGACCGAGGACCAGATCACCGTCGACGCCGCCAACGCGATCAAGCGCCATGGCGTCGGCGTCAAGTGCGCGACGATCACCCCGGACGAGGCCCGGGTCGAGGAGTTCGGGCTGAAGGAGATGTACCCCTCACCGAACGGGACGATCCGCAACATCCTCGGCGGCGTCATCTTTCGCGAGCCGATCGTGATCTCGAATGTCCCACGGTTGGTCCCGGGCTGGACGAAGCCGATCGTGATCGGCCGCCATGCCTTCGGCGACCAATACCGCGCCACCGACATGGTCGTCCCCGGCGAGGGGACGCTGACCCTCACCTACACCCCGAAAAATGGTTCCGAGCCGGTCGAGCTGGACGTCTACGACTTCCCCGGCAGGGGCATCTCGATGGCGATGTACAACCTCGACGACTCGATCCGCGAGTTCGCCCGGGCCTCCTTGCGCTACGGGCTCGACCGCGGCTTCCCGGTCTACATGTCGACCAAGAACACGATCCTCAAGCGCTACGACGGGCGCTTCAAGGATCTCTTCGCCGAGGTCTACGAGAGCGAGTTCAAAGCTGATTTCGAGGCGGCCGGCCTCAGCTACGAACACCGCCTCATCGACGACATGGTCGCCGCCGCCCTCAAGTGGGAGGGGGGCTATGTCTGGGCCTGCAAAAACTACGACGGGGATGTCCAGTCGGACACCGTCGCGCAGGGCTTCGGCTCGCTCGGCCTGATGACCAGCGTCCTGATGAGCGCCGACGGCAGGACGGTCGAGGCCGAGGCGGCTCACGGCACCGTCACCCGTCACTACCGCCAGCACCAGCAGGGCAAAGCGACTTCCACCAACCCGATCGCCTCGATCTTCGCCTGGACCCGCGGGCTCGCCGCCCGCGGCCGGATGGACCAGACCCCGGAGGTCTCCAAGTTCGCGGAGACTTTGGAGCGGGTCTGCGTCGAGACGGTCGAAAGCGGGAAGATGACCAAAGATCTGGCGCTGCTCGTCGGCGGCGACCAGGAGTACCTGACCACGCAGGAGTTCCTCGCCTCGATCGACGAGAACCTCCATCGCGCGATGTCCTGAGCAGCGGCAACTTCAATTGGGAGGAGACGATTCCGTGAGCACCACCCCTGTCAACGTCACCGTCACCGGCGCCGCCGGTCAGATCGGCTACGCGCTTCTGTTCCGCATCGCCAGCGGGCAGATGCTCGGCCCCGATACCCCGGTCGAGCTGAGCCTGCTGGAGATCCCGGACGCGATCAAGGCGGCCGAGGGCACCGCGATGGAGCTCGACGACTGCGCCTTTCCGCTACTGCGCGGGGTCGACATCACCGACGATCCCAAGAAGGCTTTCGACGGCTGCAACATCGGCCTCCTGGTCGGGGCGCGACCGCGCGGGCCGGGCATGGAAAGGTCCGATCTGCTGAAGGCGAACGGGGGAATCTTCAAGCCTCAGGGCGAAGCGATCAACGCCGGTGCCGCCGATGACGTCAAGGTGCTGGTGGTCGGCAACCCGGCCAACACCAACTGCCTGATCGCGATGTCGAACGCCCCCGACGTTCCGCGCGAGCGGTTCACGGCGATGATGCGGCTGGACCACAACCGGGCGATCTCCCAACTCGCGAACAGGGTCGGCAAGCCGTTGACCTCGGTCACCAACATGACCACCTGGGGCAACCACTCGGTGACCCAGTACCCCGACCTGGTCAATGCCAAAGTCGATGGTGGCAGCGCCTGGCACGCGGTGGACGACGAGGGGTGGATCGCCGACGAGTTCATCCCGCGGGTGGCGAAACGAGGGGCGGAGATCATCGACGCGCGCGGCGCCTCCAGCGCGGCATCGGCGGCGAACGCCGCGATCGACCACGTTCATGACTGGGTGCTCGGCACGCCGGAGGGCGACTGGGTCTCGATGGGTGTCCCCGCCGACGGCTCCTACGGGATCGGCGAGGGGATCGTCTGCGGCGCACCCTGCTCCTGCAGCGGTGGCGAGTGGAGCATCGTCCAGGGGCTCGAGGTCCCGGAGTTCTCCCGCCGGCGGATCGACGCCAGCGTGATGGAGCTGCAGGAGGAGCGCGACGCTGTCGGACAGCTCGGCCTGGTCTGAGCCGGGCGCGGGAGAGTCAAAGAAAGAGGCCGGCGCTTGCGCCGGCCTCTTGCGAAGTAACGGTATGTACCTGAAGGTCAGCCGCCGGGGTAGTACTGGCGCCCGTCCTTTTTCACCCGGCCCTCTTTCTCGAGGTCGCCAAGCACTCGGTACAGATAGTTCGGCTTGATTTTCATCGTCTTGGCGACGTCGGAGGCGCTTATCCCCGGCTTACCCTCGATCAGTTTGACGGCCTGGTCGGCTCGGGTGCCGCCGCGGCGTTTGCGCCGCCGGCGCGGGGCTCCACCTTTTTTGGGTTTACCAGTACTGCCACGGGGACGGCCGGGGCGCCGGGTGACTTTGCCGCCAAGCTCGGCGAGGGCACGCTCCAGGCGTTTGCGCTCCTCGTCGAGGTCGGCGAGCCGCTGGTGCAGAAGCTGCCGAGCCTCATCGAGGACGTTCGTGGTGGGGGGCATCTAATTCCTTTCCATCCGTTTGAAACTTTGGACAGTGTCGCAGAGAGATACACACTGTGACACCCCGATGGGAAGAAATCCATCGCAGCCCTGGCTGCTTGGCCAATGGGTGAACCCAATACTGGACAAAGCTGTGTGGTGTGTCTAAGAAGTTTCTAAGGGGTGCGTTCTGCCTGACGCTCGGGGGAGATTCGAATCACATTGCGCGCCAGGCCGAGCTTCTCCAGGGCCGCGATGATCATCGCCGACGGATCGGGCTCCCACCGCTTCAGACCGTGTACGGCCGAACGCGGAAAGGCGTGATGGTTGTGGTGCCATGACTCGCCCAGGGACGGCAGCGCCAGCCAAAACACATTCGTCGAATGGTCGTCCGTGTTGAAGCGGCGGCTGCCAAGGAAGTGACAAACCGAGTTGACACTCCAGGTGACGTGGTGGACGAAGAAGATCCGGACGAGCCCACCCCAGAGCAAGCCGGTAAGCGCCCCCACGAGGGTACCGGTGAGGAGAAAGCCGGCGAGGGCCGGGATCGCCAGGGTCGCGAGCACCAGCAGGGGGAAGCGACGGCTGATGCTCCTCATCCCCCGATCCTCGTAGAGATCCGGGGCGTAGCGTTTCCAGTCGGCCCGGCCCTGGGTTGACATCAGCCAGCCCGAGTGGGCGTGCCAAAGTCCCGCGAGGACACCCCGGACACCGCCGTCGTGGCCGACGTGGGGACTGTGTGGATCGCCCTCTTCGTCGGTGTGGGCGTGGTGCTTGCGATGGTCGGCAACCCAGGAGATGACCGGCCCCTGCACCGCCATCGAGCCCAGGATCGCGAACAGGTACTCGAGCGGCTTGGAGGTCTGGAACGAGCGGTGGGTGAGAAGCCGGTGGTAACCGACCGTGATGCCGATCGCCGTAACCAGGTACATGACCGTGGCGATCGCCAGGTCGGCCGGGGTCACGAGGCTGTTCCAGAGGAGCGCGATAGCCGCAAGCGTGGCCAGGAACGGGACCACGACGGCGCCGAGATTGACGATCTTCTCCGTGCGGCTCATTTCGGTCATGGGGCCAAGATAGGTGCATCTGTGCCATGGGTATTGGCTTTAAAATCAAGTATTTACGTCTAGACTTGTTATACGAATGACAAAAATGCTGGATTCAGAACCCTGGCGCGTCCTTTCTCCCGAGGTTGCCGACCTGATCGAACCCGAGCTGCCGGCGATCACCGAGGACATCCTTTCCACGATCGCCCGGGAGGTGCCGGAGTACGCGCGGCCTCTGGAGGGTCGTTTCGGACGCGGTATCCGCACCGGGGTCGGCGAGGCGCTGCTGCAGTTCGTCTCCCTCATCCGCGACCCCGACGCGGGCCGCGATCGCGGCCGCTCCGTCTATATCGAGCTCGGGCGTGGCGAGCAGAGGGTCGGGCGCAACCTCGACTCCCTCCAGGCCGCGTACCGGGTTGGCGCGCGGGTGGCCTGGCGCCGATTCGCCGAGGTGGGGCGGCGGGCGCAGCTCGAGCCGGAGTCGCTGACCCTCCTGGCCGATGCGATCTTCGCCTACATCGACGAGCTCTCCGCCGACTCGATCGAGGGCTATGCCGAGGCGCAGACCGCCGTCGAGGACCTCCGGCGCCAGCGCCGGCACGAGCTTGCCACCCTCCTCCTTCGCGATCCTCCGGCGGACCCGGCCGACATCGCGGCCGCCGCGCAGGCGGCGGGCTGGCGGGTGCCGGCCCGGATCGGGGCGGGAGCCTGCCTGGACAGCGACCTCGGTTCGGTTGCCGGGCGTCTGCCGCCGGACGCCCTGGTGACCCTGATCGACGGGCTCGGCTGCGTTCTGCTGCCGGACCCGGTCGGTCCCGGACGACAGGAGGAGCTGGCCCGGGCCGCAGCCGGCGCCACCCTGACCCTGGGACCGGTGACGGATCCAGCCGGTGTGGCGCAATCCTGGGACCTCGCCACGGCCCTGCTGCGAGCCCGCGGGGCGGAAGCGGCCGAGGGAGCGGGCCTGCTGCTGGCCGAAGATCGACTCACCGATGTGCTCCTCTTCGAGAACCGACGGTTGATCGCCCTCATCGCCGAGCGGCGCCTGGCCCCGCTGGAGGGCCTAACCGCACGGGCGCGGGAGCGGATGACGGAGACGGCCCTGGCACACGTCCGCCACCACGGCAACGCGGTCGCGATGGCCGCGGAGCTTCACGTCCACCCCCAAACCGCCCGCTACCGGATCGCCCGCCTGCGCGAGCTGTTCGGGGACGACCTGGAGGATGCGGACGTGAGGTTCGAGCTGGAGCTGGCGTTGCGGGCGCGGGCCCGAGGGACCTAGCGTTGCGTAGGAGGGTGGGGATACCCCTCCTCCGGAATTGACCTCCCCTTCGCTTCGCTTCGGGGAGAACCTGGTGCGCGCGCTCCGCGCGCGCAGTGACCAGATTGCATTTCGCCGAACATTCCTCCGGAGGGGTATCCCCACCCTCCCTCGCAGCGAGCTCCAGCAGACGCTTAGGGTCCGGCAGCTTCGCGAAAGAGCTTCCGCACCCTGAGTCGTCCCGGGGCTTCGTTACCGATATGGGGTCCGGGCATCCCCCGGGCGAATGTCCGCGAAGCGCGCGAAAA
>Ga0307316_10000700_pt1 | contig 10233 bp, 9 predicted proteins | sample ER_DNA_356_FD_194504 | JGI IMG/M metagenome (GOLD analysis project Ga0307316, IMG submission 194504) | Bulk soil microbial communities from the East River watershed near Crested Butte, Colorado, United States - ER_DNA_356 | ecosystem: Environmental > Terrestrial > Soil > Floodplain | place: USA... | reverse complement strand
CAGCAGCGCGTCCGCGCCGGCGATCAGCGTGCCGCCGGTGACGACGATGTCGTCGCTCATGATCGCGACCTTGCCCTCGACGCGGCCGATCACCTCGGTGACGGACGCCTCGTCGTGCCCCGGGCGCGTCTTGTTCAGGATCGCGAGGTCACCCTCGAGCATCTGGCCGAAGCGGCGAGCCATCTTCGCGCGGCCCGGGTCGGGTGAGACGGCGACGATCCCTTCGCCCTGGAGGCCCTTGTCGCGGTAGTACTGGGCAAAGAGCTGTAGCGCGGTCATGTGGTCGACGGGAATCCTGAAGAAGCCCTGGATCTGGCCGGCGTGGAGGTCCATCGTCACCACTCGGTCGGCGCCTGCGCTCTCGAGCGCGTCGGCCACGAGCTTGGCCGTGATCGGCTCGCGGGGAGCCGACTTCTTGTCCTGGCGCGAGTAGGGGAACCACGGCACGACGGCGGTGATCCGCTTCGCCGAGGCGAGCTTCGCGGCCTGGATCATGATCAGCAGCTCGACGAGGTGGTCGTTCACAGGCGCGTTCCCTGACTGGACGATGAAGACGTCGCCGCCGCGGATCGAGTCGAGGTAGCGCACGTAGGTCTCGCCGTTGGCGAAGGTCTTGAGCTGCACCTCGCCCAGGTGGATGCCGAGCTTCTCCGCGATCTGCTCGGCCAGCTCGGGGTTCGAGCGGCCCGAGAAGAGCATCAGGCGCTTCTGCGGCCCGCGCTCGATCCACGGCTGGCGCTCGGTCACGGGCAGCACCGGCTCGATGGTCTCGAGCCCCGGCAGCGTTGCCTCACTCATTCCTCCTGCTCCCGCTTTTCCCGCACGTAGCCTTCCTTGGTCTCCTGCCGCGCCCGCGCCACCGCCAGCGACTCCGGAGGGACGTCGTCGGTGATGACCGAGCCGGCACCGATCCACGCGTCGTCGCCGATCTCCACGGGCGCGACGAACGCATTGTGGACGCCGGTCCTGACGTTACGGCCGATCTTCGTCCGGCCCTTCGGCTTTCCGGGCTCGTGCGGGAAGTTGACCGTGATGTTCCCGGCCGCGATGTTGGAGTCCGGGCCGATCTCAGCGTCTCCGATGTAGGACTGGTGCGGCACCTTCGTCCGCTCGCCGATGCGTGAGTTCTTGATCTCCACGAACGCGCCCGCCTTCGCGCCGGTCTCCAGCACCGTTCCAGGGCGAAGGTAACAGAAGGGGCCGACCAACGCCTCGGGGCCGATCTCGGCGTCCACGGCCACGACCTGCGGGCCGACTTCGGCGCCGCGGCCGACCCGCGTCGAGCCCCTCAGCACGGTGAACGGCTGGATCGTGCAGTCGGGCTCGAGCTCGACGCTCGGCTCGATCCAGGTGCTCGCAGGATCGACGATTGTGGCCCCGGCGAGCATGTGCGCACGGTTGATCCGGTCACGCAGCACCGCGGCCGCCTCCGCGAGCTCCACGCGCGTGTTCACGCCTTCGGCTTCCGCCGGGTCCTCGGCCTTGTGCACGGCGACCCGCTCCCCGGCCGCTGCGAGGTCGCGGACGGTGTCGGTCAGGTAGAGCTCGCCCTGCGCGTTCTCCGGGCGCAGCCGCTCGAGCGCGGGCCAGAGCTTCTCGGCGGCGAAGACGTAGATCGAGGAGTTGACCTCCCGCAGCGCGAGCTCCTCCTCGCTCGCGTCCGTGGCCTCGACGATCGCGCGCAGCGCTCCGCTCTCGTCGCGGACGATGCGGCCGTAGACACCCGGCTCCCGGGGCTCGAACGAGAGCACGGTCGCGGCCGCGCCCTGGCTGCGGTGGGTCTCGACGAGCTGACCGAGGAGCTCGCCCGTGATCGCGGCCGCGTCGCCGGTGACGACGAGCACGTCGCCGTCATGGCGGGCCAACGCGTCTCGCGCCGCCGCTGCTGCTGCGCCCGTGCCGTGAGGCTCCTCCTGCACGGCGACCTCGACGCCCTCGAAGGCGTCCTTCGAGTCCGGCGCGGCGACGACGACCAGCGGCTCAGGGTCGAGCTCGCGCGCCGCCTCGATCACCCAGTCGGCGAGCCGCCGCCCGAGCAGCGGGTGCAGGTGCTTCGGCGTCTCGGAGCGCATGCGCGTGCCGAGCCCGGCGGCGAGTACGACGGCTGCGAGTCGGGCTTCGGTCACGAGAGAGGCTGGGGCGCCAGGATTCGAACCTGGGATCGCGGGACCAAAACCCGCTGCCTTACCACTTGGCTACGCCCCACCGCGATTGTCTCGTTACCCAAGAACGGGCGTAAGACTTGGCCAGGGACCCGGAGCACAGTTGGGCGAAGGTTAACCGCGGTCGGAAAACAGGAACAGGAGTGCGACGGCCGCGAAGATCCCGGCCATCAGCAGGGCGAGCCAGCTGAGGATGAACGCCATGATCACGACGACGACCGCGAGCGCCTGCGAGGCGCCGGCGATCCACGTCACCTGACGGAACGTGTCGGAGCTCGCGCGGCGGCCCCAGAAGATGTAGAGCGCGAGCAGCGGGATCGCAATGATGATCACCGTCCAGCGCGAAACGTCGTGGGCCAGCGCGACGATGATGCCCTCGAGGACGGCGATCCAGAGGACGATCCTGATGCGTCGTGCGCGGAGCCAGCGGCCCGTTCGGCTCGAGCGGTGCTCGATGGCGCCGCCGTGCTCGAGCGACTTGTCGTAGGCCATCGCGATCAACCGTACCAAGTCGGCACGGTGAGCCAGGTGCGGCCGTGGGGCCGCAACTCGCGCTCCGCGGCGGCGGCCGGCTCGCGGTGCAGGAAGAGCCCGTAGACGGCCGGTCCGGCGCCGCTGACGTCGGCTCTGAACGCACCGAGCTCGAGCAGCGCGGCCGCGTGTGGCGAGGAGGCCAGGTCGTTCGGTGGCAGAGCGGCGAGGTCGCGCGGGCGCTGCGCTGCCGCGAGCGCCTCCTCCAGGCGCTCGCGGCGCTCGTCGAAGCCGTTTGCTCCGCGGCGCCGGTCGAGCTCCTCGTAGACGGCGGCGGTGGACGCCTTGCGCTCACCGTGCGGCAAGAGGAGGACGACCCAGTAGTCCTGCGGGAGGTCGAGCGGGCTGAGCTCAGTGCCGGTGCCGCGCCCGAGCTGCGGGCCGGAGGTGAGGAAGAAGGGGACGTCGCTCCCGAGAGCGGCGGCAAGCTCGTTCAGGCGCCCGGCTGGGAGAGGGGTGTCGAGCAGCTCGTTGGCGAGCCGCAGCGCCGTCGCGGCGTCGGAGCTCCCGCCCCCGAGGCCCGCCGCGACGGGGACGTGCTTCCAGAGCCTGGCCTCCCAGCGCGGCTCGACGCCTGCGGCTTCGGCGAGATTCACGAGCGCCCGGCGGACCAGCGTGTCCTCGGGAAGGCCCTCGACGCTGAGCGCCGCCGCCGGCTTGATCGCCACTCGATCGGCGAGGTCGATCCGCTGCAGGACCGTCGCGACCTCGTGGCGGCCGTCGTCGCGTCGCGGGCCGACCACGAGAGCGAGGTTGAGCTTGGCCGTCGCGGGGGCGCGGCTCACGTGCGGAGGGCCTCCGCGAGCGCGACGAACTCGGGCGGCGCGAGCTCCTCGGCACGCACGGACGGCTCTCGGCCGATCGCCTCGAGCGCTGCCGCCGCGTCCGCGCGCGGCGCGAGACCCGCCAGCTCGAGCGAGTTCCCGAGGCGCTTCCGACGGTGTGAGAACGCCGCGCTGACGAGCCGCTTGATGCGGGGGTAGTCGGGCGGCAGCTCGCTCCGCCGAAAGGCGACCAGTGCCGAGTCGACGTTCGGCCGTGGCCTGAAGACCGTGCGCGCGACTGGGTGAAAGCCGGTGCGCTCTGCTGCGAGCTGAACGAGCACGGAGACCGCGCCGTAGGCCTTCGTCGACGGCTTGGCGAAGAAGCGGTCCGCGACCTCGCGCTGCACCATCACCGTCCAGAGCTCGAGGCTCGGCAAGCCGTCGAGGCTCTCGGCCACGAGCGGTGTAGCGATGCTGTACGGCAGGTTGGAGACGAGCTTGGTCGGCGGCGGGTCAAGCGCGGCGAGATCGAGCCGGAGAGCGTCGCCAAACGTGAGGTCGACGTTGGTGTGGCCGGCGAGCCGCTCCCGCAGCGGCGCTTCGAGCGAGCGGTCGAGCTCGATCGCATGCACGTGCGCCACGCGTTCGGCGAGGTAGGCGGTGAGGACGCCGAGGCCGGGCCCGACCTCGAGCACGACGTCCTCGTGCCCGAGCTCCGCGAGACGTCCGATCACGCCGAGCAGGTTCTCGTCGACGAGGAAGTGCTGGCCGAGCTCCTTCTTCGCGGCGGGCCGGCTCACAGCAGCCTGAAGGCGGCGGTTGCGTTGGCGTCGAGCTGGGCGGCGAGCGTCTCTGGCTCCTCTCCACGCGCCGTGGCGAGGACCGCGACGGTGTGGATCACGTTCGCCGGTTCGTTCGGCCGCCCGCGCCGAGGCTGCGGCGCGAGGTAGGGGCTGTCCGTCTCGGCCAGAAGGCGATCCGCTGGAACCTGGCGCGCCGCCTCCCTCAGCGGCTCGGCTTTGGGGTACGTGACGTTGCCGGCGAACGACACGTAGTAGCCGCGCTCGAGCGCGGTGGGGAGCAGCTCGGGATCCGAGAAGCAGTGGAGCACGACGGTGCCGCGAAAGGGCTCGAGCGCCGCGATCGTGTCCACGGAGGCCGCGCGCGTGTGGACCACGACCGCCTTGCCGACCTCGTCTGCAAGAGCGAGCTGCAGCTCGAAGACCTCGCGCTGGCGATCGCGAGGCGCATGGTCGCGATAGAAGTCGAGCCCGGTCTCTCCGACGGCCACCGCGCGATCCTCATGGAGCAGGTCGCGCAGCTCGTCGAGCCGGTCGGCATCGGGCTCAGCCGCCTGGTGCGGGTGGATCCCCAGGGCGGCGTAGACCCCGTCGTGTTGCGAGGCGATCGCCAGCGTCTCGCGGCACGAGTCGAGTCCCGACCCGATCGAGACGATCCGCTCGACACCCGCCGCGCGCGCCCGCGCGACGAGCTCCTCCGCCGGCTCCGCGCACGCGTCGAGGTGCGCGTGCGAGTCGGTCACGCGACGGCGGTCTCGAGCTCGACGCGCGGGAAAAGGGGCTTCGCCGCCTCGATTCCGTCGACCGCGGCCGCCTGGCCGTAGGCCACGCGCTCCCAGCCGAGGTCCGCCGGCTGGCCGAGCGAGGCGAGGATGCGTCCGGCCGTTTCGGGCAGGAATGCTCCGAGCGCGATCGCAACCGCTCGCAGGCCGTCTGCCAGGTCGTAGAGCGTGCGGTCGAGCTCCTCTCGCTGTGAGTCGTCTTTCGCCAGCTGCCACGGCGCGCGCTCCTCCACGTACCGGTTGAGCGACCGGATCACCTGCCAGATCGCTTCCAGCGCCCCGGAGAGATCCCACTCGTCCAGCCGCGCGGGAACGTCGCGCGCCAGCGCGTCGAGCTGGGCGCGGAAAGGCGAATCCCACGCCGCGTCCGGAAGCTGTCCGTCGCGGTATCGCGCGATCATGGCCGTCGTTCGCGAAACGAGGTTGCCTAGGTCGTTCGCGAGCTCCCGCTCATAGTGCTCGTGGAAGTCGTCGACCGAAGCGTTGCCATCATGGCCGAAGCGCGCGACGCGGGCGACGTAGAACCGCAGGGCGTCGACGCCGTAGACATCGACCAGCTCGAGGGGCTCGATCACGTTGCCCCGCGACTTCGAGATCTTCTTGTCGTCGATCACGAGGAAGCCGTGGACGAAGATCTGCTGCGGAGGCTCGTAGCCGGCCGCTAGCAGGAGCGCGGGCCAAAAAACGCAGTGGAACCGGAGGATGTCCTTCGCGATCAGGTGATGAGCCGCGGGCCAGAACTTGTCGCGGAGGTTCTCCCCCGGCCGCGCGTACGTGAGCGCGCTCAGGTAGTTGATGAGCGCGTCGACCCAGACGTAGACGACCTGCTCGCGATCCCAGGGCACCGGGACGCCCCAGGGCTGTCCGGCGCGGCTGAGGCTGAAGTCCCGAAGGCCGCCTTCGATGAAGCTACGAGCCTCGTTGTAGCGGAACCCCGGCTGGACGAAGTCCGGCCGCTCGTCGTAGAGGCGGAGCAGGTCGTCCTGGAAGGCGGAGAGGCGGAAGAACCAGTTCCGCTCCTCGATCCACTCCGGCTTGACGCCGTGATCCGGGCACAGCCCGTCCGGCGTCAGCTCGTTCTCGGTCTTGAACTCCTCGCACCCGACGCAGTAGAGGCCCGAGTAGGTGTCTTCGTAGATGTGCCCGTTGTCGTAGATCCGCTGGACGAAGTCCTGAACGAAGCGGTGATGACCCTCGTCGGTCGTGCGGATGAAGAAGTCGACTGATGCTCCGACCCGCTCCGGGAGCAGCTTCCAGTGCTCTTCGACCAGTCGGTCGACGAACGTCTTCGGGTCGACTCCCGCCTCCTCGGCCGCGCGGACGTTCCGCGACGCATTCTCGTCACTCCCCGTCAGGAAGAAGGTCTCATCACCGCGCTGGCGATGGTGCCGGACGAGCACGTCCGCTGCGATCGTCGTGTACGCGTGGCCGATGTGCGGCCTCGAGTTGACGTAGTAGATCGGTGTGGTCAGGTAGAAGCGCATCGCGGTCAATGATACGAACGGCGTTGGCGCCGACTCGGCGCGCGGCGAGGACGGCGGCGATCGCGAGCCCCAGTGCGAGCGCCAGCAGCGTGGCCGGGCGCGCGAAACCGCTCGGCTCTGCTCGTGCAGCCGGTGCGGCGTGAACAGTGGGGGACGGCGCCTCGAACCGCGGCCGTGAGACGGTGCCCGGCCGCGGCCGGCTGACGTGCGCAGGCGGACGCTCGAACGGTGTCGGCGGCGACTGGAACGCGCGAGGCGAGTCCGCCAGCTTGCGCGAAACGGGCGGGTGCAGCACCGGCTCTGGCCCCACGGTCACGTGCGGCCGGAAATCGGGTACGGCCGCCGCCAACGGGCTGGCCGCCGACGCCGTGAGTGACGGTGTCTCGGCGGCCGGCGCCACGCGGACGTGCGGGACCGTTCGAGGGAACGCGACGCCGGGGGTCTGAGCCGGAGGCTGTATGTGCGGGAACTCGGGCGCGGAAGGTGTCGGCGCCACTACCGGGGCAGGCACCGGGGGTGCAGGAGGAGAAACCGGCGCGGGCTCCGGGTCCGTTTCGGGCGACACGACTGGCGGCGAAGAAGGCTCGGGCAAGAAAAGGAGCGGGTCCAGGTAACCCTGGGGATCCTCGACGCGGCGCACACCCAGGTAGACGAACGGGACCGTGAGCTCCGAGACGCCGCTGGCTCCTACGATTCCGACGACGTGGCCCTCCCTCACCTCGTCGCCCCGAGCGACGCCGAACGAACCGAGGTGCAACAGCGTCACGGAGAGCCCGTCGGTGCTCAGCAAGGACAGCGTCTTGCCTCCGAACGGCACAGTTCCGGCGAAGGTGACCGTTGCGTCGACCGGCGAGAGCACCGCCGTCCCCGTGGGAGCGCCGATGTCGATGCCGCGGTGCTGCCCTGGAGCCTCCGGATCGAGCTCGCCGAAGTAGAACGGCCGCAGGACCGGGCCGTCGACCGGCCAGGTCCAAGCCGGCGCGGTCGCGGGGGCGACCAGCGCGACGAGCACGGAGAGGAGCACGCCGAGGGAGCAGAGACGGGTGTGGTGTTGTCTGATCTGCAAACCACGCCAAAGGTAGCATGGCTTTCGGCTGTTGTCAAACCTGATTACAGGGACGAGCGGTAGAGCCGGTTACGCGGCACTCCGGTGAGCCGCGAGACCACGTCTGCTGCGCGTCGGCGGGCCAGGCCGGCTTCCACGAGCTCCTCGACGGCGCGCACGGCATCCTCGTCGTCTGCGGCCTCGCCGGCGCCGGGCCCGAGCACCACCGTCACCTCGCCCTTGACCGGCTCGGCAAAGCGCTCCGCCAGCTCAGCGACGCTCCCGCGGGCGACCTCCTCGAACCGCTTCGTCAACTCGCGGCAGACCGCGGCCTGCCGGTCGGGCAGCGCCCGCGCAAGAACGGAGAGTGTTCGCGGCAGCCTTTGCGGCGACTCGAAGGCGACCACCGCCCCGGGCCAGCGCGCGAGCTCCTCTGCCAGCTGCGAGAGCGCGCGCTGGCCGCGCGGCAGGTACCCCACGAACTGGTACCGCGCCCCGACGAGGCCGCTCGCCACGAGCGCGGTCTCCACCGACGACGGCCCGGGCAGGACCGTCACCGGAACGCCTGCCTCCAGCGCCGCCGAGACCAGCCGCGCGCCCGGATCGCTGATCCCCGGCAGGCCGGCGTCGCTGACGAGCGCCATCCGCTCGCCGGCCTCGAGCCGCGGAAGCAGCTCGGCCGTGCGCTTGGCCTCGTTGTGGTCGTGGTAGGAGAGGAGCCGGGCACGGATCCCGTGGCGCTCGAGCAGCCGCCTCGTGTGGCGCGTGTCCTCGGCGAGCACGACGTCAGCCTCGGCCAGCTCCCGGAGGAGCCGCAGCGTCACGTCCTCGAGGTTGCCGATCGGCGTCGCGCAGACCGCGAGGGGCATCAGCGCTCCGAGCCGAGCGCCTCGAACGCGACCATGCCCGCGCCGATCACGCCGGCATCCGTGCCCAGCTGCGCCTCCACGATGCGAACCGCGTCGCGGGCCGGAGGAAGGCCTTCGCGCGCAAGCACCTCACGGGCAGGCCCGAGCACGAGCTCCCCGGCCGCTTCGCCGAAGCCGCCGCCGACCACAACGAGCTCGGGATCGAAGATGTTGACGAAGCTGGCGATGCCGAGGCCGAGGTAACGGCCGATCGACGCGAGCGCCTCGACGGCGTCGGGCTCCCCGTCTCGGGCGTGCCGCACGAGCTCGTGGGCGTTCGCGTGGTCGCCGTACAGCTGGCGGGCGACCCGGTCGGCTGCGGGGCCCGCCGCGAACGACTCCAGGTGACCGCGCCCGCCGCAGCCGCACGGGGGCCCGTCGGGCGTGAGCACGATGTGGCCAAGCTCGGCGCCGCTTCCGGTCGCGCCCCTGTAAGGCTGGCCGCTGAGGATCAGACCGCCGCCGACCCCGGTCCCCAGGGTGAGCATCACGACATCGCTCGCTCCCCGGGCCGCGCCCGCATGCCACTCGGCGATCGCGGCGGCGTTCGCGTCGTTGTCGATCCCCACCGGCAGGCCGTGGCGCTTGCGCATGCGATCGCGGAGCTCGACGCCCTCGAGCGGGATGTTCACCGACGCGACCGCGCGGCCGCTGCGCTGGTCGATCCGCGACGGAATCCCGAAGCCGAGCGCCTGGACCTCGGCCGCCTCGCTCCGCAGCTCCTCGACGACGGAGTCGATCTCGTCCAACAGCGCGCGCTCCGAGGAAACCGCGGTGGGGTGCTCGACCCGCGCCTCGATCGCGCCCTGGGGCGTGACGACAGCGGCGAGGATCTTCGTCCCGCCCACGTCCACGCCGATGACCCGCGACCGCTCCAAAACTGCGGGGGTACCATACGCCGCCGGATGGGAGCCCCCGGCGGAGAGAAGCCCTATCGCCTTTACCGCGGCGGGCGCACCAAGGGACGCGTGCCGAGCGTCGGCCGCCCCGAGAAGTCGCCGCCACGGGAGCGCTCCTCACGGGACGGGCGCCGCAACTACCGCGGCCCGGGCCCGAAGCCGACCGCGCGGCGACCGAAGCACATCCGCTGGAGCCGCGAGATCGCGATCGCGCTCGTCCTGATCGTCCTCTTCTTCATCGTCTGGGCCGCGCTCGGCTACATCGCGTTCCGAGGCGGGGTCTCCGAGGCGAACAAGCGGCTGCCGAAGACCGCGCGCAGCGCGCTGACGCCCGACAAGGGCAACCTGCTCTCGAATCCGACCGCGATCCTGATGCTCGGCACCGATCACTCGCTCGCGGCCTCGCGTGCCGGCGACCGGCACTCGGACTCGATCACGCTCCTGCGCACCGATCCCAGCAAGGGCCGGCTGTACTACCTCTCGATCCCGCGAGACCTGCGCGTCGAGATCCCCGGCTACGGCGCCGCGAAGATCAACACCGCGTTCCAGGTCGGCGGCCCGCGCCTCGCCGCCCGGACGGTCGCGGCCTACACCGACATCCCGGTCAACCACATCGTCGTCGTCAACTTCGCCGAGTTCCGGGACCTGATCGACAAGGTCGGCGGGATCGACGTCGTCGTCCCGGGGAAGATCCTGTCCAAGTTCGACTGCCCCTACGGCAGCGAGGCCCGCTGCGCACGCTGGCCGGGCTGGCGCTTCGCCGCGGGGAAGCAGCACCTGAACGGGCGCCGTGCCCTCATCTACTCGCGCGTGCGCAAGAACGCCCTCAACCCGGCCGAGAGCGACATCACACGCGGG
>Ga0307316_10000696_pt1 | contig 10285 bp, 13 predicted proteins | sample ER_DNA_356_FD_194504 | JGI IMG/M metagenome (GOLD analysis project Ga0307316, IMG submission 194504) | Bulk soil microbial communities from the East River watershed near Crested Butte, Colorado, United States - ER_DNA_356 | ecosystem: Environmental > Terrestrial > Soil > Floodplain | place... | reverse complement strand
ATCGAGGCACGGCCGTAGGGGTGGGCGTCGGGATCGGTGACGACCATCGCGATCGCCAGCTCGGCGCCGACGGCGCCGCTGGTGAACCACTTGTGGCCGTCGACGACCCACTCGTCGCCGTCGAGGACGGCTTTGGCCTGCAGCAGGGTCGGGTCGGAGCCGGAGACCTCGGGCTCGGTCATCGAGAAGCAGGAGCGGATGCGGCCCTCCAGCAGCGGCTCCAGCCAGCGCTCGCGCTGCTCTCCGGTGCCGTGCTCGGCGAGGATCTCCATGTTGCCGGTGTCGGGAGCCGAGCAGTTGAAGGCCATCGGCGCCGCCATCGGGCTGCGGCCCATCTCCTCGCAGAGGAGCCCGTACTCCCAGTTGGACAGGCCGGGTCCGAAGCGCTCGTCGGGCATGAAGAGGTTCCAGAGCCCCTCGTTCTTGGCCTTCTCGCGGAGGGCGGTGAGGTTCTCGGGGTAGGGGACCCCCGGACCGACCTCCTCGTCCAGCGCTTCCATGATCTCGCGCTCGACCGGGTAGATCTCGTCCTCCATGAAGTCGAGCACACGCTCGCGCAGCTGCGCGACCTCGGGGGTGGGGCTGAAGTCCATCGCTGTCCTCTCCTCGTCCGCTTCGGGAGGGGAACGCTATTTGATCGGCCACCTCAGGGCCGGCGGTAGCGGGCGAAGAGCTCGCCCTCCTCCTCCAGCAGCCAGGCCAGCTCCAGGTCGACGACGCCCGGCAGGGGACCCTCGATTATCCGCGGCGCCTCACCGCCGCTCAGCTTCGGCGCGATCGTCAGGAAGAGGTCGTCGACCAGCCCGTCCGCCTGCATCTGGTCGTGCAGATGCGGTCCGCCCTCGCTGATCAGGGCGCGGACGCCCTGCTCCCGCCGGAGGTGGCGCAGAGCCTCCGTGAGGTTGACCGCTCCCTCGTGGCGAACGACCTGCATCGAGGCGGCGACCTCGGGGGGCTCCGCCTCAGTCGCGGTGAAGACCAGCACCCGACCGCCCTCTTCGGTGAAGAGCGGCGCGTCCCACGGCAGGTCGAGGCGGCCGCTGACCAGCACCATCAGCGGCTCCGCCGCCAGCCCCGCTCGCTCCCGTCGTTCGCGCGTCTCCGGTTTCGCCGCCAGCCGCCCGTAGCGCTCCGTCCGCATCGTCCCCGCGCCGATCATCACCGCGTCGAAGCGCGTCCGCAGCCGCGCCAGCATCGCCGTGTCGGTATCGGACCCGATCGGGCCCGAGCGCCCTTCGATCGTCGCCCGCCCGTCGACCGTGGCGACGAAGTTCATCGCCACGAAGGGCCGGTCCTGGTGTGGCTCCTCCCAGGGACGGTAGGTCTCCAACTGCTCGGAGACCGTCGTCGGGCCCGGATCTGGGAGTAGCCGCCGCATCGGGTTTGAACCTACCCGCGCATCGGAGATTCAGCACACCGGGGTGTGGCGAAAATCGGAAGTGCGGTCAGCTGTAGTCGTGCCAGCCGGCGAACTCGCGGCCGGCGAACTTCTGCAGCGCCGCGACGTCCTCGCCGAAGCGGTTGCGGATCGTCTCGAAGAGGTCGTCTGGGAGCTTCGGCTTTGGCGCCGGGGGCTTCTCCGGGTCATGGACGACCTTCTCGACGACCCAGCGCATCGACTCCGGCAGGCGGTCGAAGTTGCGGTCGAAGGAGCGGAAGCCGGGAAGCTTGATCAGCTTCTCCATGAACTGGTATTTGTCGCCCTGCTTGGCGCTGGACTTCTCCCACTCGCGGTCGAACTGCTCCGAGGTGAAGGTCTCGTCGACGCCGGCGAAGGCGAAGGCCTTGCGCATCGTCTGCTCGCGTTCGGACTGCAGCTCCTCCTGGGTGATCAGCTCGATCTGCGCGCGGTCGAAGCGCTCGAGGTAGGGCTGTAGCTGCATCCAGTACTTGGAGCGGTTCATGTAGGAGGAGTCCGGGTTGGAGAGGACCTCGACCAGGTCGCCGGTCTCATAGCCGGCGCCGGTCGCGTGGACCCAGTGGGAGAGGATCCGCTTGATCGGATCGCGGACCATGTAGAGCAGGCGCGCGTCGGGGCAGTTCTGCTCGATCCGCTCGGCCACGCCCTCGAAACGCGGCATGTTCGTGTAGTGGGGCGAGGACTCGCCGCGGACCTCGAAGCGGTCGTCGAAGCGGCTGGCGTACCAGTCGAGGCCGAGATCCCAGTTCAGCTCCCGGGCAAAGAAGTTGAGCTCCTTCGGCTTCGACATCTGGATTTCCGGATGCAGGCCGAGGTAGTGGTGGATGCTGGTGGTACCGCACTTGAGCCCGCCGATGATGATGAAGTTCGGCAGCTGGGCGTGCCGTTTGCGGCGCCGGCGCCAGCGGCTCTTGCGGTCGGCGGTGTAGCGCTCCCGGGCACGGGCGCACATCGCCTCGTCGGCGGGGTCGGGCAGGGCGGTCTGGGGGAGCGTGTGCGTGTCGGTATCCGGCACGAGCGTGGCTAGTCTAGCTGCGATGGTCTTCGCCGATCTCCAAAGCAACTTCGAGGCGTTCTTCAACCGCGCCGCCGAATTCTTCCGGCACCTCTCGGAAATCGACTGGACGACCTTCGCGATCGCCCTGCTCTTCCTGCTGGCGATGCAGCTTGCGCGGGCCTGGGCTTGGCGCAACGTGCTGCGCGCCGCCTATCCGGAGAAACGGATCCCCTTCCTGCCGCTCGCCGCCGCCTATCTGGCCGGCGCCGGGATCAACGCGGTGGTGCCGGCGCACGCGGGAGACGTGACCAAGGTCTTCCTCGTCAAGCGCCAGATCCCGGCCTCCTCCTACCCTGCCGTCACCTCGTCCTTCCTCGTTCAGACCGTCTTCGACACCACGGTCGGGGTGCTGGTCCTGCTCTATGCGATCAGCCAGGGGCTGCTGCCGCCGCTGCCGCGGATCCCCGACCTGCCCGCCTTCGAGATCTCCTTCTGGGCCGACCACCCGAAGACGTTCCTGATCGTCACCGGGGCGGTGCTGCTGGCGATCGCCGTCGCCGTCTTCCTCCTCGCCCACCGGGTCCGCCGCTTCTGGGAGCGGGTCCGGCAGGGGGTGGCGATCCTGACGACGCCGCGCCGCTACCTGCGCGAGGTGGCCGCCTGGCAGGGGATCGGCTGGCTCTTCCGCTTCGCCGCCTTCTGGTTCCTCCTCGAGGCCTTCGGGATCGGCGGGTCGGTCGGCAACGTGATGCTGGTGATGAGCGTGCAGGCGATCGCCAACATCGTCCCCTTCACCCCCGGCGGCGCCGGCGCCCAGCAGGCGCTCCTGGTCGCGACCCTGAGCGGGCCCTCGCGCACCGCCGTCCTCTCCTTCTCGGTCGGCACCCAGATCGCGATGGCGGCCTGGTCCGTGGTGCTGGGCTTCAGCGCGATCCTGCTCGTCTTCAAAACGACCGACTGGCGCGGCCTAATTCGGCAAGCCCAAGAGGATGCGGACAGCCAGAAGGCAGCGGAAGCGGCCAGCCCGCCGTAGAGGTCCGCCCCCGGCAAGGTGTCCCGGTCATTTCTTCCGCATAGCGGTGCAAATGACCGGAGCACTGAGAGGAAGCCCCCGCGCGTGCTCGAGGCACCGGCCTTGCTGGATAGGTCGGTTAGCTCGACCAGCCCGGGTAGCGCCCGGCGACGCGCCACCGCCAGGGCGGTTCCTCCCCTGCCGGGAAGTCGTAGTGGTTGCGGCCCGGCAGCGTCTCCAGCGGCACCAGCGCCGGATCGTCCTTCTCGAGGACTTCGACGGCGGCGGCGGCCTCGACATCGGCCTCGGTGGCTCGGCGGGCGATCCGTTCCCAGCCCAAGCTCGGTCGGTAGAGCCAGTAGACGATCTCGACCCAACCATCGGAGCCGCGGCGGTCGATCAGCTCGGTGAAGGCGGTGGTGCGGCGTCCCGAGGCGCTCAGGTGGGGGCCGGCGGCTAAGGCGCAGCTCTGGCGGCGGCAGCGTCGGAAGTCCACGGGGACCAGCGGTAGCCCGGTCGGCCCCGGCAGCGCCTCCGGCGCCGGCGCGAGCGCCCGCGCCAAACGCGCGAGCGGCCAGCCGTAGGCGGGAACCAGAGGGTGGTGCCGGCAGGCGTCCGGCAGCCGCGGCGCGCAGGTCAGCCGCCGGCCAAGCGCCCCCGCGAGGCTGCGGCCGGCGTCGATTTCTCCACCCGAGGCGACGGCGGCGATCGCGGCGATCAGGAGCAGCGCGATCAGCGCCGCCAGGCCCGCCTGCTCGACGCTGGCGGAGCCGCGCTCGGAGTCCCTCGTTCTCGCCATGCCCGCGACCGTAGGGCCGGCCGGCGCACGCATGGCGCGCGAAAGGCAAAGAATCGGTGCCGGCGGCGATGCGCTTCTGCTTACATGGAGGGCGATGGAGGGCAGCCCCTTCAACCTGTTCGGCGACCCCGACGAGTTCCGCGCCCGGATGGAAGAGCTCTCGGAGCAGATGCAGTCCTCCCAGCGCGTCGCCTGGGCCGACAACGCGATCAAGCTGGCGGTCGAGATGACCGTCGCCTCGATCGGCCGCCTCGAGCTGACCGGGAACGCCGACGAGCAGGCGATGCAGGTTCGCGATGCGATCCGCGTCCTCTTCCCCGAGGCTGTAACGCTCGTACGCGAGGCGCGCGAAGGCCTCTCCTGAGGTCGGCGGAGCGGCGCATTTCGGCGTCCTCGGCTGCCTGAATAGCGCTGCTATGCAGGCAGCCTGCGTCCTTGAACTGCTTGCCCCGGCGACCTCAGGAGGTCGTTCGATTTTCGGTCAGAGCAGCTCGAAGCGAAGGTCGAGCACGGCGCCGCGGCCGAGGGCGGCGCCGGCGAGCTCGATCGGGACCGCGATCACCATCGCCGGCAGCGCCAGGACGACGCTGGCGAGGGCGTCGATCCGTCGTTGCCAGGGCTCTCTCGCGGGCATGGCAGGGGCGCCGCGGAGCGCTCCCAGGGCGACGTTCTGCCCGAAGGTGACGCTGTTCAGCAGCGTCTGCCAGGTGGCGGCGAGCGCGGCTCCCGGCGCCCAGCGGCGCGACTCGACGACCTGGTCGCGGCGGGCGACCAGGCGCCGAACCGCCTCGACGGTGAAGAGGTAGTGGGCGCCGGGGGCCAGACCGGACCAGCCGGCTCCGCCCAGCGAGCAGGCGAAGCTGGCGCGGTTGTCGATCCGCGGGCGATCGCCGTCGCCCCGCGCGTCCAGCTCCCGCAGCGCCTCCTCCGCTCCCGCTGAGGGGCCGACGACCCCGAGGCCGCAGCTCTCGCAGCGCTTGACCGGGCCGGCGAGGCCCGCCTTCGCGCCGATCCAGCCGAAGAGGGGCTCGCCGCAGGCGGGGCAGGGGGGATTTTCCGGCCCCGCTCCGGCCTCCAGCGGGACCACGCGCGTGATCGCGGAAGCATCCACGCCCGATAGCGTACGGCTCGTGCGGATCAGCGAGATCATGACCCAGGCGGTCATCACCGCGCCGGCGGATGCGAGCGCGCTCGACGTTGCCCGGTTGATGCGCGACCACCGGGTCGGCTCGGTGGTCGTCGTCGACTCCGCCGGCAGCCCGGTGGCGATGATCACCGACCGCGACCTCACCCTGCGGGTCTTCGCCGAGGGGGCGGACCCCGGCTCGCCGGCGAGTGACCACGCCTCCCGGCCGCTGATCTGCGGCGAGCCCGAGATGGAGCTGGACGAGGCGGCGGTGCTGATGGCCCAGCACCGGGTCCGCCGGCTCCCCGTGGTCGCCGAGGCGAAGCTGGTCGGCATCGTCACCCTCGACGACATCGCCGTCCGCAGCGGCAACCTCGAGGTGGCCCAGAAGATGACCCAAGACGTGATCGAGGGGGCCCTGCCCCAGTTCTACTTCCACGAGAGGGGCTAGGAATGGGCGACAGGCGAGCGGAGATCAAGCGGTGGGAGGCGCGGTGGTTCGTGCGGGTGGCGATCGCGACCTTCCTCGCGGTGGCGCTGCTGATCGCCGCGGCCGTGGTGATCAGCGGGGTCGGCGGCAGCGGCGACGCCGCGCTCCTCCACTCGGCGAAGGAGCACAGCGGCGAGGTGACCCTCTCGGCGGTGCTCGAGGCGCTCGGCTTCCTGCTCCTGGTTCCGCCGCTCTACTTCCTCTTCCGCGCGGCGGCCTCCCGCAGCGAGAGGATGAAACGGCAGCTGATCGGGCTTGCGATCGCGGCGCCGCTCTTCTTCTCGGTCTCGGCGATCCTCAACTCCACCGCCACCAACGAAGCCGCCGATCAGTTCAGCGCCGGGCAGGCGAAGTCGACGCTGACCGCGAAGGAAGCCGGCTCCGAATGCTCCTCGGAACTGAAGGACGTCGGCAAGGAGGAATTCGGCGAAGAATTCGACGCCAAGGGCAAGACGCCGCGGGAGGACTGCGTCGCGACCCAGGTCGCCGACGACGAAGCCGGCAACGCGTTGAGCGAAGCGTCGACCCGCGGGCTCGCGACCGGCTTCGGGCTGGGCGGCCGCTTGGGGCTCGCGATCATCCTCCTCTACACCTGCCTGTATGCGATGCGGACCGGATTGCTCTCCCGCTTCTGGGGTTCGCTGGGGATGGCGCTCGGCGTCGCCGCGCTGCTCCTCCTCGTCCAGTTCACGGTGATCTTCTTCATCTACCTCGGTCTTCTGCTGCTCGGCAAGGTCCCCGGCGGCCGCCCCCCAGCCTGGGAGGCAGGCGAATCAATCCCCTGGCCCACCCCAGGCGAGCAAGCCGCCACCGAACTCGAACCATCTGAAGAACCTCCAGTAGCCGCCGAAGAACCCCAACCGCCCGAAGAACCTCCAGAGCGACGCAAGCGAAAGCAGCGCGTCGACGGCCCGTCCGAGTAGGGGCGGAGCGTCTTGTACTTTTTTGCTGCAGCGAACCTCGGACGGCCCTAACCGCCCCACAAAAAAGTTAAGCGCAGCCCCTACTCGGACGGGCCCGCGCTCACCCGCTTTCGATGCGTCCGGATCTCGCTCATGATCCGCTCCAAGCGCGGCTCGACCGAAGTATCGACGTGGGTCATCGCGGCGGCGACGCCGGGGTGGACGGCGGCGATGCGCTCGTGCATCGCCTGGGCCACGGCCCGGTAGGTGGGGTGGCCCTCGCGACCGGAGCGGAGCTCGATCAGGTGCATCGCCTCGCGGGCGTTGAGGTCGAGGGTGTAGCGGATCCGGTAGGCGAGGCTGAGGGCGTATGGCGCCTGCTCGTGCAGGCCGGCGCCGGCGAGCCGCTCGTACTCGCCGCGGGAGATCTCCAGCGCCCGCTCGAACTCGTCGCCGGCGCCTGCTTCGCGAACCTCGTCGGGAACGCCGGCGCCGAGGTCGGGGCTGAGCCGCTGCCACTGGCAGGTCAGCATCCGGTGCCGCTGCAGGTCGCGGAAGGCGCCGTAATCGGAGACGATCTCGAACCGGTAGCGCAGCGCCTCGAAGCCGCGGCCAGGTCGGTGACGGCGGTTCGATCGCTCGCCGACCAGCGCCGCCATCAGCTCCGCCCGCTCGTCGCGGTCGAGGACGTCGATCCGGGCCAGGATCTCGGTCTCCGGCGCGCTCGCGGCCTCGAACAGGGAGGAGGCGAGGAGGTCCTCTTCGCTGCCGTCGACGTGGATCAGCTCGACCGAGGGGGAGTCGTCTCCCTCGGCGCGTCGGCCCAGGCCGAGCCGGGAGACCCAGGCCTCGGTCCGCGCGCGTCGGTCCTCGAGGTAGGAGACCCACTCGCCGCCCCGGTCGGGTCGGTCGACCCGGGAGACGAAGCTCGGCATCACCCGCTTCAGCTCGGCCAGGATCATCCCGCCGTACTCGCGCGCCTCCGGCAGCGGCGAGGCCATCAGGCGCATGATCAGCTGCTCGTAGGCCTGGCCGGAGGCGTAGATCCCGACGTGGCTCAGGGTCGCCGCCGGCAGTAGGCCGCGCAGGAGGTCCAGCGCCTTTGCCCGGATCGAGCGCCGCCAGGCTCCCTCGGGCTCCTCGCCCCCACGCGGCCAGCGCTCCGCCGCCCACTCCTCCACCTCGGTCAGCGAGCGCGAGTAGATCGCGAAGATCTCGTCCATCGCGGCGGCGAACTCCGGTCCCAGCCGATCGTCGCGGTAGAAGCGGTAGCCGCCCCCTGGGAGAGGCTTGTCGTAGGGGATGTAGCGGGTCGACTGCTCGAGGTAGGCGGCAAGGCGACCGCGCTGCAGCTGCTTGGTGAGGACGTTGGAGACCCACTCGCAGGCGATGTGGGCACCCCCGACCTGGGCGATCGAGTCGTCCCCGTAGCCAAGGAAGACCCGCTCGTAGAGCTGCGCGGCGCGCGAGCCCTCCTCCTCGTCGAAGGGCCGCCCGCCCTCCGGCGCATCGCCCGCGAACTCCTCCAGATAGAGCCTCCGCACCGTCCCTGAATAACGCGAATAGCGGGCAAAAAGTGCTCCCTTGACGGTCTCGGGGAGATTCACGAGGGCGAAGACGGGCCGGTCGAGATTGGTGAAGTGCGGGGCCAGCATGGCCCGCTCCTGGGCGGTGAAGTCTTCGACCGGATAGCGCACCGGCGCATCGTAGTAGCGGGATCGGGCGCATCGCTTCCGGGACAAGACCGGTGACCGGCGACGTAATCTTTCAGCATCAACCGGGTGGTCGAGAACTCCGGCAGCGAACGGGAAGCGCCGACATCCCCCGATGACCGGCGCCTGATGCCGCTCGCCCCCGGGTACCTGCTCGCGGCCCTGACGATGATCGCGGTGGGCTTGATCGCGCCGCTCGCGCTGGGGTCCTTCTCGAAGCGCCAGGCCCTGATCCTCGCCCTCGTCGAGGCCGCCTGCCTCGTCGCCGTCGGCCTCGGGATCGTCCTCTTGGTGCGGCGGCTGCGGGCGAGCCACGAGGCGCTCTGGGCGCTGGCGCGGCGGGACGAGCTGACCGGCGTCGGCAACTACCGGGCGCTGCATGAGCGCCTGGCCGCGGAAATCGCCCGCCACGACCGCCATGGGCGCGAGTTCGCCCTCGTCGTCCTCGACCTCGACGGCTTCAAGCAGGTGAACGAGCGCTATGGGCACCTCGAAGGCGACCGTCTGCTGGCCGAGATCGGCGCCTCGTTGCGGCGCGAGGTGCGGAGGGAGGACTCCGTCTTCCGACAGGGAGGCGACGAGTTCGCGGTGATCGTCCCCGAGGTCAACGCCGAAGAGGCGGGCGAAGTGGCCGCGCGCCTGCGCGACAGCGTTTCCCACCGCGGCCTGGGCAGCGACGAGGACCGGCCGCTGTCGGCAGCGACCGGCTTTGGGATGTACCCCGCCGACGGAAGGACGGTCGAGCAGCTGCTCGGCGTCGCCGACCTCGACCTCCTCTCCTCCAAGCGCGGCTTGGTCTAGTGACCTGAGTCAGGAGCGGCTGCCGGCGGGGCTGCCATCAGCTCGACCCGGTGTCCTCCCGGAGCGATCGCGAGGGCACGGGGCTGGCCCCAGTGCTCGCGGCGGCGCTCGGCCTTGAAGCCGTTCTCATGCAGCCGCGCGAGCGTCTGCTCGAAGTCCGGCACGACGACGGCGAGGTGGCCGGGCGAGGGAACGGTCGGCTCGTCCTCGGGTATCAGGTGGATCTGGGTTCCGTCGCGTTCCAGCCAGGTGTAGCGGCGGAGCGTCTCGGGTGGCTCGACCCGCTCGAACCCGAGCAGCTCGAAGAAGCCGGCGGCGGCCTCGATGTCCGCGGGGGCGACCTCGATTCCGACGTGATGGAGCACACGAAGAATCTACAGAGTTGGCTCAGGAATGTAACATATTGTCTGCTACCCTTATTTTCATGAGCGTGAGGCAAAGCTGGACCGACGGGCGGCTCGATGACCTGAACAGGAAGGTGGATCAGGGGTTCGCGCGGCTCGATGCCGACATGCGCGCCCTCAACGGCCGCTTCGACTCCCTCCAGCGGACGTTGCTCCAGGTAGGTGGCGTGATGACTGCAGCGTTGATCGGCCTGATGGCGACGCTGGTCGGCGCCATGGTCGCTCAACTCTGATCAGCAGCGATGGGCAGCCGGAGTCGGGTGAGGCACCTCTTCCGTAACCTTTTGTCTGCTAAGCTCAGGGACATGGAGGCAACGGTCGCGGAGAGGGAGGGAGCGATGACGGACGGGAACGACGCGCGTCTCGACGAACTGAGCAATCGCGTCGGGTACCTCAGCGGTTGCGTCGACGAGATGAGCAACCGGATCGACGATCTGGGCAAACGGGTTGAGACTGGGTTCGCGCAGGTGGACGCGAGGTTCCAGCAAGTAGACGCGAGGTTTGCGCAGCTAGACGCTCGTTTCGATGCTCTGCAGCGGACGCTTATGCAAGTGGGCGGCGGGGTGGTCGTGGCGCTGCTGGGGTTGGTCGCGACGCAGGTCTAAGGGGAATTTCTCATCGG
>Ga0307316_10000694_pt1 | contig 10299 bp, 8 predicted proteins | sample ER_DNA_356_FD_194504 | JGI IMG/M metagenome (GOLD analysis project Ga0307316, IMG submission 194504) | Bulk soil microbial communities from the East River watershed near Crested Butte, Colorado, United States - ER_DNA_356 | ecosystem: Environmental > Terrestrial > Soil > Floodplain | place: USA... | reverse complement strand
CGATCAGTGGCACCAGATATGGACGGTCCCGCTCGAGCACCGCGCCGTCGCGCAGGTCGACCCGCTGGAAGGCAAGCCCCTCGATCTTCTCCTCCACGGTCGAGTCGACGTCCGGGAGGAAGGAGCAGCGCAGCGCCCAGGCATGGCTTCCCAGCCGCAGGTCGATGCTCGCCGGCTGCACCGCCTCGGGCCGGATCCGATAGTCCCCGGAGCTGACCCACTCGTCGTCGATCGCCCGGTTCAACGCCTGTGAGGGGAGAACGCCGCTGCTCGGCTCGCTCATCCGGCAGAGACTATTCGCCGCGCCTCCTCCGCGCCCAGGTAGGGCGTCAAGGCGAACTCCAGCACCTCCGGATAAAGCTGTTCTATCTGCTCCGCCTCGCCGGCGAGGATCCGCCTGCCCAGGAGGGAGGCGATGCCACCGACGATGGCCTCGTCGGTGGCGGCGGGGACCTCGGCGCCGCCGGGCCCCGTCGGCGCGCCCTCGCGCAGGTAGCCGACAATCGACTCGACGGCTCCCTGGTAGCGGTCGTAGACGCCCCGCCCCGCCCTCAGGCCTTCGACCAGGACGATGCTTGCCAGGGCCGGCTCTTCGGAGAAAAGCTCGAGGAGCGCCATGATCGCGGCGCGAATCCGCTCCGGCCACTCCGGGCGATCATCCTCGGCACACGCCGCCAGGACCCGCTCACGAACTCGCTCTATCGCCGAGTCGTAGGCGGCGACGAAGCACTCGTCCTTACTCGCGAAGTGCTTGTAGAAGTCACTCTTGGAGACGGCCGCCTTGGTACCAATCAGTGACACGGTGGTTTTTTGATACCCCACCTCGTACAGGCCCTGTATGAGGCCCGCGATCAGTCGCTGGCGTTGATTTCGCGCCACGAACTCGGGCGAAAGCCCATGCCGTCCCCGCGGTAGTCGATCCATTCCGGTATTGGAGTCTGCCACCGTACTGTCACTTTCGCCTCCCGGTGTCGGGCACCTTTCCTACACCCAAGTACGGAGATAGGACAAATTGGGACAGTTCGGAGAGGAGCTTTCCGGCTCGATCGGCCTCGTCACGGCGGATCTGCTGCTGCAGGATCCAGGAAACGCCGCCGACCAGCGACTCCTCCAGGGTCTCCGGCAGGTCGTCGCCTCCCCGCACGCTTCCTTCCAGGAGATCGACGTAATCGCGCATGGCCGCGTCGTAGCGGGCGGCCGAGCTAGGAGTGGCGCAGAGGGCCTCGACCATGCACATCTTCGATGCGGCTGGGTTGGCGGCGACGAAACTGAGGAGCGCGCCGATCCCGGCGGTGACCGCGTCCTGCCAGGAGCCCGGCGCGGTCTCGCAAGCTCGTTCGACCGCCATCCTCATCTCCTTCAGGGAGGAGTCGATCGCGGAGAGGAAGAGATCCTCCTTCCCGTCGAAGTTGTCGTAGAGGGTTTTTCTCGCAACCCCCGCTCGGCGCACGATGTCGGCGATCTTGGTCGCCTCATAGCCTTGCTCCGCGGTGAGCTCGGCTATCGCATCCATCATCCGGCGCCGCTTGTGGCCCGCTACGAACTCACGCGGCAGCTCGGGGCGACTCGACTTCGTCGGGGGTGCCATCGCTCAGCCGCCAGTCCCGATCGGTGAATTGCCGCGGTGCCCAAAGGCCGCCGCAACCCCCCATCTGTTCTGGTACCTTGAGGAAACTTTCATTGTTTTTAATAGAAACTTGAGAGTTCCCCGGTGCCCCGCGATCGAACTCAGCTGAGCCAAGAAACCCTCCTCGCCGCCATCGGTGACGCTTGGCCGCCGGAGCAGGTGGAAGCCGCCCTCGAGCTGCTCGCGAACAGCAGCGGAAAGTTTCCCTCCGGGGTGCGCAAGCTCCCCTCCGAGCTCGTCCATGTGATCCAGCGCGAGCGCCTGATCATCGCGATGCTGAGCGCGGCCTCCGACCTCGGGTACCTGGAAACCAACGTCCAGGATGTGATCGACCGAGCCGGAGTGTCTCGCCCGACCTTCTACGAGCACTTCAGCAACAAAGAAGATTGCTTCCTGGCGGCATTCGACTCCAGCGCCGAACGCCTGCGCAAGAAGGTGGGGGCGGCCGCCGGGCAGGGAGGCGAGGTCTGGCGCAGCCGGGTCCGCTACGCGCTGGAGGCGCTGCTCAACTTCGCTACCCGCGAACCCGATACCGCCCGCACGCTGGTGGTCGAGGCGCGGGCCGCCAGCGCCGCTGCGGTTAGGCGCCGTGTCGACCTGATGGACCAGTTCGCCGCCTGCCTCGATTCGGAAGCCAGAACGCTGCTTCCCGACGCGGAGAGGCGTACTCCCGTGACCGCCAGCGGCATCGTCGGCGGGGTTGAATCCGTGCTCTACTCTCGACTCTGCAAGCACGAGTACGACCAACTCGAGGCGTTGCTGCCGTCGCTGATGTACTTCGTGGTGCTTCCCTACGAGGGTCACAAGGCGGCTGGTGAGGAGTTTGCGGTCAACTGATACGAGAGTACTGGAACTAGACAGTAAGTACAGCCCTTTTTGAGGATTGCACCAGTTGATGTCGGACACTCGGCCAGCGCCGCGCCCGATCACCGCTACGGAGAGGGTGGGATTCGAACCCACGAGCGCCTTGCGACGCCAACGGTTTTCGAGACCGCCCCGTTCAACCACTCCGGCACCTCTCCAGGAAAACCTCAAAGAGATTCTAGGGTCGTGGGCGCCTCTAGGAGCGGCGACGCCCTCTCGAAAATTAAACGAACCGCCTCGTTGTGCCGACAGACCCCTGTGGCCAGCAACGAGCAGACCAAGTTCGGCCGGTTCTTCGACCAGCATCCGAAGCTGCTGCGGACGTTGGCGCTGGCGGCCCTGATTTGGGGCCTCGGTTACCTCACGTGGCGCATCGGCTGGAGCGGAGAAGGCGCAAGCCCCGTTGCTTTCGGGATGCTGCTGGTGACCGAGATCTACGGCCTCTACGCGCTCGCCGTCCTCGCCTGGCTCTCGTGGTCCCGGCCGCCGGCCCAGCGACCCGCGGCGACGCCGGGGCGAAAGGTCGACGTCTACGTCTGCACCTACGACGAGCCGGCCGAGGTGGTGATGGCGACCCTGGCCGGGTGCCGCTCCCTGACCTATCCGCACACCACCTACCTCCTCGACGACGGGAGGCGGTCGGAGATGGAGAAGCTGGCGAAGCTCGCCGGGGCGCGCTACCTGACCCGCCCTGACAACTCGCATGCCAAGGCCGGGAACCTCAACGCGGCACTGCCACGCACCGAGGGCGACCTCGTTCTCGTCCTCGATGCCGATCACGTGCCGATGCCGGATGCGCTGGACGCGCTGGTCGGCTATTTCGACGACGAGCGGATGGCGATCGTCCAGACCCCGCACGACTTCTTCAACCATGACTCCGTCCAGCACTACGTGGTCGGCCGGCACGAGCAGTCGCTCTTCTACCGCGTCGCCTGTCCTGGCAAGGACCGCCACGGCGCCGCCTACTGGTGCGGTTCGGCGGCGCTGATCAACCGGCACGCCCTGCAGGCGATCGGCGGCGTCGCCACCGAGACCATCGCCGAGGACTTCCACACGACCATCCGCCTCCTTCGCCACGGCTGGCGCACCCGCTATCACGACGAGGTGCTCGTCCAGGGCCTGGCTCCGCACGACCTCGATGGCTACCTGCTGCAGCGCGATCGCTGGGCGCGCGGCAACCTCGCCGTCTTCACGCTGCCAGAGTCGCCGCTGCGGGCAAAGACCCTCTCGCCGCTCCAGCGGCTCTCCTTCCTGACCAGCCTCTTCGCCTACCTGGCGCCACCGATGCGCCTCCTGCTCCTGCTGACGCTGGGTCTGGTGCTGTGGACGGGAGAGCTGCCGATGAAGATCAGCATCGTCGCCCTCGGCGCTCTCTGGCTGCCTTCGGTCGCGCTCAACCTAGGCGCCGGCGCCGCTCTCGCCCGCGGCTACATGCGGATCCCGGAGACCGCGCACTACGAGTTGCTGACGATGGAGATCTACACGCGGGCGCTGCGCTGCGCGGTACGCCCTGGGAAGACGAGATTCGAGGTGACTCCCAAGCAGGGGCGGGACGGCGGCGGCTTCGACGCCGTTCGCAAGCTGCACCTTGTCCTCTTCTGCACCATCCTCCTGGCAACGGGCACTCTGGTCCGGTTACTCGACCTAGTCGGGGTCGGCCCGCTCCCAGATCTGCCGGGGATCGCCGCGATCGTGGTCCCCCTGCTCGGTTTGATCGAGCTGCGTCGGCTCCTGCGGACGACCTTCGCCGTGGGACGGCGCCGGCAGCGGCGGCTCGTCTACCGTTTCGAGGGCGACGCCGAAGCGAACGTCTACTCCTCCGACGCCCACACGGCGGCTCGGCTCGTCGATGCCTCCGCCTCCGGGCTGGGCCTGGTCGCCGCGGCGCCGCTCGAGGTCGGGAGCCGGCCCGCCGTCCTGCTCGACCTCGACGACGCCGGGGGTGAGCGCCACCAGGTGGCGGCCAAAGTCGAAGTCAGAACCTGCCGAGAAGCCGAAGGGAAGTACCTGATTGGCGCGACGATCAAGGAGATCGACCCCGACTCGAGGCTGCGCCTGATGGAGTGGTGCTATGTCGTCTGCAGCCACGAGCGCCTGCGCGGCCGCCGCCCGACCGCACCGCTCCCCGAGTCCGAGGCGATCGTCGTCTCCCTGGACGAGCACCGCGAGCCGGAGCCGGTCCCGGTGCGCCCATCGATCCCAGCACTGCGCCAGGCCTGACTCTTCTGGCAGTGCCCTGCACTGGGCGCTGCGGCTGAGCCGCTGCCCCGGACGCTCTCAGCGCAGGGCGAGAACGAGCGAGAGCGCTTCGTCCACTCCCCGCATCTCGCTCGCACTCAGGTGTCCCTCGAAATCGTCCAGCCGTCGCACGTCCAGCGCGCGCAGCTGCTCCACCATCACCCGCGTTCGCTGCCCCGCGATGTCAACCTCCGGTCGGAAGCTCGCCGTCTGGACACTTCGGGAGGTAGGCGCGACGAGCACGGTTGAAAGCCCAAGAAGCTCGTCTGCCTGGATGAGTACGGCGTAGCGAGGCCCATGCTGCTCATGGCCGCGGCGCGGCGGCAGCCGCACGTGGTAGACATCGCCGCGCGTCACTCAGGCCACTCGGCGGCTATTGCATCCAGGTCAGCCATTACCCGAGCGCGCTCCGCGCGGTCGACGGGATCGTCTGCGAGTTGGGCAACCTCCGCCGCGAGCCCCGAGCGTCTCCGCTCGCGCTCAGCCGTCTCGGCGATCGCCTGGCGAGCGGCCTCTGCACGGGTGAGCCCCCGCTTGCGGGCGATGTCCTCCAAAGCGCGCCAGCCGTCTGCACCGAGGCGAAGCGAAAGCGGATGGGTGGAAGTCACGAGAGCAGTGTAGCGCGATCTGCACTACACGCTAGCGGAGAGGGTGGGATTCGAACCCACGAGGCGGGTTAACCCCGCCCACGCGATTTCCAATCGCGCTCCTTAAGCCACTCGGACACCTCTCCAGGTTCCCAAAGGGTATTGGCTCTTCAGCCGCGGCGAGATGAGAAGAACTCGCGCAGCAGCGCAGCGCACTCCTCTTCGCGGATGCCGGCGACGACCTCGGGCCGGTGGTTCAAGGCGGGCTCAGTGAGGACGTCGAGGACGCTGCCGGCGGCACCTGCCTTGGGATCGGGGGTGCCGTAGACGACCGTGGGGATGCGGGCGAGGACGATCGCGCCGGAGCACATCGCGCAGGGCTCGAGGGTCACATAGAGGGTGGTGCCAGGGAGGCGCCAGCCGCCGAGGACCTCCGCCGCCGCTCGGATCGCGAGGATCTCGGCGTGGGCGGTGGGGTCGCGGCGCAGCTCGCGCTCGTTTCCGGCCCGCGCGAGGATCTCGCCGTCGCGGAGGACGGCGGCGCCGATCGGTACGTCCCCATGCGCCTCCGCCTCACGGGCTTCCTCGATCGCGATCTCCATCCCGAGCCGATGAGGCCGACTCTGAGTCGTGGTCCCGTCCATCGATGCGGGAGTATGTCGCCTACAACTTCCGTTGGGGGGCGGTGTTAGCTCTAGTGCTCGACTGGACGTGCGGGTTCTCGGTGAGCGAATACGGATCGGATGAAACGACTTCTTTGCACCCTCCCGCCATTGTTGGCCCTCGGCTTGCTGAGCGCGGCTCCGACCGCCGGCGCCGTGGTCCGGCTCTCGCCCCCTCGCGACTTCGCTCCGCATCGGCTGCTGGTGAAGTTCAAGGGACAGCGGCTGGGACAAGCGGTACCGCTTGCGGCCGGCGCCGGCGTGCGGCGCACCGCCGCGGCGCTGCGTGAGAACTTGCGGGTCGTCTATGCCGAGCCGGACTACGTCGCCACGGCCTCCGCCACGCCCCCGCCGGGCTCGGCGATCGATCCCGACGATCCCGGGATTCTGGGCTCGGCCTCCGAATCCGCGGCCCTGGCCGGCGACTGGGCGTTCAAGCAGTGGAACTTCCTCGCCTTCGAAGGGGCCGCGACCGAAAGCCTGCCGACCTCCCCGGGAGGTATCGACGCCGTCGATGCCTGGCGCAACCTGACCGAAGCCGGCAGGCCCGGAGCGCAAGGGGTGGTCGTCGCCGTGCTCGACACCGGTATCGCCTACCACGGCAAAGGCGGGAGGTTCCTGCGCAGCCCCGACTTCGGCCCAGGCCAATTCGTCCCCGGCCACGACTTCGTCGACCGCGACCCCTTCCCTCTCGACGAGAACGGCCACGGCACTCACGTCGCCGGGACCATCGCCGAGAAGACCGACAACGGGGTCGGCCTCGCCGGGCTGGCATACCGCGCCAAGCTGATGCCCGTCCGCGTACTCTACCGCGAAGGCCGCGGCGACGCGCTCGAGATCGCCAAGGGGATCCGCTTCGCCGTCGCCCACCATGCTCAGGTGATCAACATGAGCTTCAACTTCGGTTGCCGCAAGCGGGTGCCGATCGTTGACGAAGCGCTGCGGGAAGCCTACGAGCGCGGCGTCGTAACGGTCGCCTCGGCCGGCAACCTCGGCTCGGAGAGCTGCGTCTCTCCCCCCGCGACCAGCCCCAGAGTGATCGCGGTCGGCGGCAGCACCGAGGGTGGCTGCCTCGGCAGCTACTCCCTCGCGGGCCGGGCGATCGACGTTGTCGCGCCTGGCGGTGGGGTTCCAAAGGAAGGATGCCCCTCCGTCCTGGCGCGCCCGATCTACCAGGTGACGCTGCTGCCCGGCAGCACGAGGGACTTCGCGATCCCCGCCAACTACGTCGGCACCTCGATGGCCGCCGCCCATGTCTCCGGCGTCGCGGCGATGATCATCGCCGGCAGGGTCCTCCACAACGAGGTGCCCGGTAAAGCCCGCGTCGACGAGGTCACGCGCCGGCTCCGTCGGACCGCCCGTGACCTCGGCCTCCCCTCGCCGCAGCAGGGCGCCGGGCTGATCGACGCGGCAAAGGCGACCGCGCCGCCCTACCCGAACGTCGTCGGCTGAGCGCCTCGAGCGGTCAGGTCGTCTGGACGATGAGAACGCTCGCGGGGGCGTGGTGGGAGATGTTGTTCGGCACGCTCCCGAGGAGGTAGCGCCGGGCTCCCGTCATCCCCTTGTTGCCGACGACGATCAGGTCGGCGTCGGTTTGTTCGGCGACGTTGAGAATCGCGTCGGCGGGGTCGGCTTCGATCGGGTGGGTCTGGACCTCGATGCCCTCCTTGCGCGCCTCGGCGGCGGCGGCGTCGAGAACGAGGTTGACATCCTCGCGAGGGCCAATCTCGTATTGGACGTCGGCGGGGGCGTCCACTTGCTCTCCTTGCACCCGCCGGCCGGAGATCGGCTCGTAGGCGCTGACGATGCTGAGCTGGGCTTTCGAGAGCCTCGCCAGCTCGATCGCCTGCCGAACGGCGCCGGCAGCCGTATCGGAGCCATCGGTCCCGACCACGATGCGTTTGAACACGACGCCTCCTTAGCTCGCTCGCTGAACGCGGCCGATACTAACGCTGCTTCGCCGGCAAGCCGCGAAAACCGTCACCGAGGATTTCGTTTGGCGTCGTCGCCAGGCGCACGACCGCGATCACCATCGCGGCGACGAGGCAGAGGACCAAGACCGCCATTCCCGCTTTCCAGATCCAGGGCACGGGCGAACCCTAGATGACGTGTGTTCGAGCTCCTTAGCAGGCGGCCGCATCCGATCCACCCCCGTTAAGGTGGGGCCGATGGCGCTGGAGACGGTCGCAGACGGGGTCTGGTTGCTGCGCGGGGACTTCCGCGGGGCGATGAACATCTACTTCCTCAAAGACGGCGACGGGGTCGTGCAGTTCGACGCCGGGACGAGGTCGATGCGCAAGAAGGCGAAAGCCGCGGCGCGGGAACTGGGTGGGGTGAAGAGCGTGGTCCTCGGCCACGCCCACGCCGATCACCGCGGCACCGGCCCGTACATGGACGTGCCGGTTCTCTGCCATCCAGACGAGCGGGCCGATGCCGAAGGAAGCGCCTCGATCCTTCCCTACTTCGACCTCTCCCAGCTTCCGGTCGCCTGGGTGCGTTGGATCTATCCCTTCCTGCTGAGGCGCTGGGACGGGGGCGCGGTGAAGATCGCCGACACCGTGATCGAAGGGGACGAAGTGGCCGGGTTCAAAGTCCTGCACTTCCCGGGGCATGCGCCTGGCCTGATCGGGCTCTGGCGCGAGAGCGACCGGGTGGCGCTGGTCAGCGACGTCGTCTACCTGGTCGATTCGGCGCGGCTGAAACCGCTGCCCCACGGCGAGGCGAGCGTGCCCCACCCGGCCTGGGCCTGGGACCACAGCAAGGCGAAGGAGTCGCTGCGGCGCCTGGCGGCGCTGGAACCGCGCGTCGTCGCGACCGGACACGAGCGCCCCCTCCGCGGCGAGAACCTGCGGGAAGTGCTCGAGCGCGCCGCCGAGAAGTACTGAAACCGCCCGCTGCCATAGGTTCCAGCGCCTGATGATCGGGACCTACGCCTCGGCGGCGCTGATCTGCGCCGTCTCGTTGCTGGTCGGCCGGGCGGTGCTCTCGCTGGCGGGGCGCCGGGATTGGTCCTGGCTGGAGCCTGGCGTCGGCTTCGGGGCCGTGCTCTCGGTGACCGGTCTGCTCGCCCGGGCGCCGGGGCATGGAACGTCCTCCACGTTCGGCCTCGCGGCGCTCGTCGTTGCCGCGGTGGCGGTCGTCTGGTGGCTCGACTACCGCGGTCCCGGGGTCTGGCGAGCCGCGGCGCCAGTCGCCCTGCTCGTCCTGATCGCCCTGACGATCCCGTTCGCGGTGAGCGGCCGCTGGGGCCTGCTCGGGGTCGGCTTCAACAACGACCTCGGCCTTCACCTCGCCTGGGCGGAGTGGCTGCGGAGCGGCTTCGGCCCGGCGCCGGACCCTGGCTACCCGCTCGGCCCGCACGGGCTGGCGGTGGCGACGGCAGCGGTGCCGGGCATCGGTCTCGCCCAGGCCTTCACCGGGGAGATCATCGCCCTCGGCGTCCTCACCGGGCTCACCGCGCTGGGAGCCCTGGGCGACCTGCCGCAGCTGCGGCGGACGATCGCCGCGGCAATGGTCGCGCTCCCGTATCTCGCCGCCTCCTACTACGCGCAGGCGGCCTTCAAGGAGACCGCCGAGGCGCTGCTAGTCCTCACCTTCGCGATTTATCTGAGCACCGTCTCAATGCAGCAATCGACGCGGCCGGAGGACGGCGGCAGGAGGGTCCCTACTCCAGACACTCAACCGCGAGCACGGCGAGCGGTGTCTGGAGTAGGGACCCTCCTGCCGCCGCTCGCCCTAGCCGGAGGCATCTTCTTCTCCTACAGCTTCGCCGGCATCGCCTGGCCGGCGGCGATCCTGGTGCTCTGGAGCCTCACCCTGCCCACGGTGCGGGAAGCCCTACGGCCCCGTGCCCTGCTGCGCTTCGTGCTGCGCCCGCTCACCCTGGTCACGATCGCGCTGCTGGCGGGCGTCGCCGTGCTCGTAACCATCGTCGGCCCCTTCGGCTTCGCCAGCAGCTTCAACAAGGTTGCCGGCAGCAACACCTACGGCCCCGTCTCGCCGCTGGAGGCGCTGGGAATCTGGCCGGCCGCCAACTACCGCCTCGACGCCGCCGGCGGTGCGAGCCTGCCCGGCTTGGCCGGCGCGATCTCGATCCTCGCGCTGCTGGTCGGCGTCGCCTGGTGGGTGAGCCGACGAGAGGCGACGATCCCGATCGCCCTCGGCGCCAGCGGTTTGCTTTACCTCGTATCACTGCCCTTCAGTGGCGACTACTCCCAGGCCAAGGCCCTGATGATCGCTTCCCCGCTGGCGATGCTGGTAATCATCCGCCCGTTGCTCTGGGAGTTCCCCGGCGCAGGGAACCGGGGGGGGACTCGCCGGA
>Ga0307316_10000692_pt1 | contig 10329 bp, 8 predicted proteins | sample ER_DNA_356_FD_194504 | JGI IMG/M metagenome (GOLD analysis project Ga0307316, IMG submission 194504) | Bulk soil microbial communities from the East River watershed near Crested Butte, Colorado, United States - ER_DNA_356 | ecosystem: Environmental > Terrestrial > Soil > Floodplain | place: USA... | reverse complement strand
GAAGACGGAGGATGAGATCAATGATTGACGCCCAAGCAGTGGTCGGCAAGCGGCACGATGACTGGATCGAGGTGCCCGCCCAATACACGCATGCCGAAGTGCCGAAGCCGCTCAGGCTCCGGCCGGGGGCTGATGAGCACAGTGTCCGAATCGACTCCGTGCTGATGGAGACCGAAGTCGGACTCGTCCAGCTGCGCCAGGGGCTCGCCCTGATCGAAGAGGAGCACCAGCGATGAGCACCGTGACGCTCGACCTTCCGCTCCTAGAGGCGATGGCCCTGGTCAAGCGCCTTAATGGCAGGGGCGGCATGACGGCAGCAGAGGCCGACGCGCTCCAGCGCGGACACCAGCGTCTAGCGAAGGCCCTTCAGGGCTCGGGTGCTCCCCAATCGGGGATCGAGACCATCGCGGAGGAACTCGTCGGCGAGCGGGTCCGAATCAAGACGACCTCCAACAAGACCTACGTCGGAGAGCTGGAGCGCATCTCCGGGTTCCGCACGGCGATCGTCAAAGACAAGCCTTTCTCCCATCCGATCAACCTCTCACGGGTCGAGTCGATCGAGCCTGTGCGGGTGGAGGCTGCGGCCTAAATGGAGCACGCAGCGAAAAATGGGGAGCGGACCTACTCCGTTGAGGTTCGCTGCTCAAACTGCGGCCATTCGGGCAGCAAGATCGTCCCGGTTGGTAGGCGGGCTCCAGCGCCCGGGCTGAGTAACTCCGCCTGCCCAACCTGCGGTTGCTTAACGCTCCATACCGTTCTTAACCAGAGGCCGCGTCTCTGATGGGCGTCGTCCTCCAAGGCAACTTCGGTCGCTCTTCCGCCGTCGAGCTGACCAAGAAGCAGTTCGCCGCGCATCCGCGCATCCGGCGCTCGAAGCGCTGGGTCGAGCTGCGGGTCCGCGAAGGGCTGCCCTCCCGAATGGAGGGGCATCGTCGTATCTTCCCCCTCGATGAGTGTCTAGCGTGGCTGGAGAGCCGCGAGAGGGGAGCTGCTTAATGCCGAAGCTTTGGGTCCGTTTCAAGCGCCTTCGAGCAAAAAGTTCGAGCGCCACGATCAGCCGGGATGTCGGGAATCACGTTCAGGTGTCGGACGGTCGGCGCCTGGTGGGTGTTGATCGGTTCCAGCCGCCTCCGAATGCCGAGGGAGGTCGGGATGCCTAAGAAGCCGACTAGTCGGTTGGGAGTCAAGAAACGGGGAGAGCGGTACCAGGCAAGGCCCTACATCCCTGGAGTCGGTCACAAGTGGGCCGGGACTCACGACACGGAAGACGAAGCGATCAAAGCGGCGGAAGTCAAGGTCGCCGAGCACTACACCCGGCCGCCCCAGCAGGAGACGATCGCGAGCTTTGCGGAGCGCTGGGTCCGGGACGTGCCGCGTCCGAAGGAGTCGACCAACGACCGCTACGACTCCGACGCGAAACGCTTCGCGGCAGCGGTCGACCCGAACGACAAGCGCCACCTCCATGAATACACCGTGCCCGAGGCGCTGCGCTACGCGAAGAAGCGGCCCCACGACTACGGCGCCCTGCGGGTCATGTTCTCCGATGCTCGGCGGGAGGGCCTGGTGAAAGAGAATCCCTTCTCCGAGCTGGGGATCTCCAAGGGCCCGGGCCGGAAGAACATCGTCACGATCACCGAGGAGGAGCTTGATCTCCTGATCGAGATCACCTACGACGTCCACGCCAAGGAGTTCGCCCCGGTCTTCGCCGGCATCATCGACTTCGCTGCCGCTACCACCATGCGGCCCTCCGAGATCTTCGGGTTGGACCGCACCGACGTAGACCTCAAACGCGAGGTCGTTCACATTCGTCGGCAGTTCTACAAGAGCCGCATCCAGCTTCCGAAGAACGGGCGGAAGCGCACGCTGCCCTACCTTCCGCCCCGTGCTGACGCTGCTGTCCGGCGGCTACCGCGCAAGGTGCCGCCGCCGATCTGCTCGAAGACGAAAGACGAGATCCTCTTCTATGGCAAGGAGGGCCAGCGGATCACCGCCGGCGCTCTGTCGGGCTACTGGGAGAAGGTCCGGTCCACCTTCGAAGGGACGATCGACCGGGAGCGGCGGGAAGAATTCCGATCCGCCCGGAACCCCGACAAACCGCGGATGGACTTCTACGAGCTGCGGCATTTCGGCGCCACGCAGATGGCCGAGCTGGGGGTCGAAGACTGGGTCGGCGCGGAGATGATGGGACACACCGACGGCGGGAAGCTCTTCCGGGACACCTACAGCCACCCGGCCAACCGGGTCGCGGGGCAGCGGCTCAAGCGGGCATTCGGCAAGAACGTGACTCCGATCCGGGCCGTCGATCATGAAGCGGAGGCCGCGAATGGCTAGCCCCGTGCAGCGGTACAACCTTCGCGGTCATCCACTGGATCCAATGGTCCAGGACGACCAGGGGATGTTCGTGCGTTGGGACGACGTTGCAGCCCTCCGTGCCGAGTGGGAAGAGGAGCTGGAGCCTTCCATCAAACGGATGGAAGGTCTGATCGATCGCTGGAACAGCATGCAGGCTGTCGACGGCATCGAGGCCGCGAGTGATCTTCAGCAGGACGTAGAACGGCTGCGGGAGGTCTTGATGACGGACGCAACGACGGAGCAGGGAGGCGAGCAAAGTGGCTCCTAAAGCCATCTTTCGCACCCACTCCAACCCGTCGTCCGCTTCTCCTCCGGCACTCAGTTGTCGCGGCGGCCGTAAAGCCGGTCCTTGGCGGCGAGCAGGACTCGGTCGGCGGCGGCGAAGAGGGTGTCGCTGTCACGGTTGGTGCTGGCGGCGATTCCGTAGGAGGCGCCGATCGTGCCGTCGCCCAGCCTTGCCGAACGGATCTGGTCGGCCACGCGTTCGGCCGCGGTGCGGGCGTGGATGGCTTCGGTCTCCGGCATCAGGATCGCGAACTCGTCACCGCCGATGCGGAAGCAGTCGTCGGCGGTGCGGGACTGGTCGAGGATGCGGGCAACCGCCCGCAGAACCTCATCTCCGGCGGGGTGGCCGAGGCGGTCGTTGACGCCCTTGAAGCCGTCGAGGTCGAGGAGGACGAGGGCCAGCGGCTGGCCGGAGCGGGCGGCGCGGGCGAGCTCGATCGGTAGCCGCTCCTCGAAGGCGCGGCGGTTGGGCAAGCCGGTGAGGGCGTCGCGGCGGCTGTGGCGTGCCTCGGCCTCGTAGAGATTGGCGTGGGAGAGGTGGGCGGCAATCAGGTCGCTGAGGAGTTCCAGCGTCTCGACGTCGCTGTCGTCGAAGTGGTTGGGCTCTGGCGCGTAGACCTTCAGCACGCCGACCGTCTCCTCGCGGTGGCAGAGCGGCACGCAGGTCATCGAGCCGGCGTTGACCCGGCGGCATGCCTCGGCATCCACCCGCTCGTCGTTCCCGGTGTCGTCGCTGCGCAGCACGCGGCCTTCGATTACGCAGCGGCCGGAGAGGCTCGTCTGCGTCTGCAGTCGCATCCCGAGGTAGGGGGTCGCCTCACCCGTTGCGACCGAGTAGACCATCTCCTCCCCTTCGACGAGCTCGATCAGACCGGCGCTGGCCCGCGTCAACTCCTGCGCCCGTTCGGCGATCAGCTGCATGACGGCTTCCGGGTCGAGGTCTCCCGCAACCACGTCCGTTTGGGTGCGGATGATCGCTCGCAGCTGCTCGGTTGATCGGGAGGCGTCCATCCCCCCGCTTATCGGAGCGCGAGGCGTCCGAGGTTAGCCTGGCAGGACGCGCCTAAGATTTAACCTCAGCTTGATCCTTAGCCGGCGACGGCGACCGGATGCCGCGTGTCCTCCTCGGAGCCCGTGTCGGAGGCTGCGCGGTCGCGGTCTTCGGCCGGCAGGCGGTAGAAATGCTCGGTCGCGCCACGTACCTGCCGCTCGCGCACCAGTTCGATCAGCCCTGCTTTGTGCAGCTCGGTGACGTGGTAGTTCGTGTTGCTGAGGGGGATCTGAAGCTCGCGGCTGAGATCGCTAGGGGAGAGGACGCGGGCCCCCTCGATGCCGAGGATTTCCAGGATCGAGACGCGGAGGGGGTGGGCCGTCGCTCGCGCCAGACGCTCCCAGTTGACCGGGATCGACCGGCTGGCTGGTCGTCCGTTTCTGGCTGCACCTGCCCCGTTTCGAGACGTTTGGAGATGACCGTTGGAGGATCCGTTGTGGTTTGCCATGTCTCGATATTACCCAAAAATATCGATTCAACTCATCAATTCCGGGTAGAACATCGGTTGAATATCTTGATAAGAAGCTTCCGGGAGCTATTTGGGAGGAAAAAGTTGAACTGGTTTTGGGGCAACGGCATGGGATTAGCGGGATCGGGACGCGGGTATGGCCTTCGCGAGGTGAGATCTCGAGTCGCGATAGCCGCGGTGTTCGCGTTTGCGCTTGGAGCGCTATTCGCCGCTCCTGCGTGGGCTGGCGAAGTCCCCTTCGTGCCGCAGGACAGCGAACATCCGACGGCCAACGATGGCTGGCAGGCAGGCACCTGCAAGACCGACCTTCCCAAATGCAGCGTCGACACGCCTGACCAGTTTTTCGAAACCGCCGCGGGTCATCCGCCGGTGGGCTTCACCCAGTTCATCATCAAGCACACGACCAACGGGGTCGGTCACGAAGAACCAGAAGTCAATCTAAAAGACTTGCGGGTGGACCTGCCAATCGGCCTCAGCGTCAACCCGGGGGCGGTCCCCCGGTGCGCTTCCGCCCATCCGGTCGAATGCAAAAAAGACTCGCCGCTCAGCCAGGTTGGCGAGAGCCAGGTGACGGTTTCGGCCGAAGGTCTCCCGCTCCCGGAAAACCTCGAAATCAAAGCGCCCGTCTTCAACCTCGAGCCGAAGCCCGGCCAACCCGCGCGATTCGGGTTCACGGTGGAAGCTGTTCCCACGATCCCGGGGTTCCCTTCGGTGATCGCGCCCAGCGACATCTACCTCGAAGCGGACGTCGCTTGGGACTCCGACTGGCACGAGGGGTTCACGATCGCCGTGCCCAAGAACGCCGGTGTCAAATTGTTGAAAAACCGACTTGTCTTCAACGGCGAAGCGCACGCGCTGGGGGGCCAGGGCTACTTCCTCACCACGCCGAGCACCTGCTGGAACCCTAATACCGACGCGGCTCACAAACACACCTACTCGACCTACGCCCGGGGCGACTCGGAAGAGCACCCCGACCCGGAATTCCCCAACGGCTCACCCTTCGTCGAGTCGCCGCTCCCCCCGGAGACCTTCCCCAAGAGCTGCAACACGATCCCGTTCGATCCGAAGATCCACGTCGACGGTGGGACCAATGCGGTTGACTCACCGGCGGCTGTTACCACCGAGCTACAGGTCCCCATCGAAGAAGGCAAACCGAAAGGCCAGGAAACCTCGACGGTGCGGACCGCGAAGGTGACCCTGCCCCAGGGGATGGGCCTCAACCCGTCCGCTGCCAACGGCCTCGCAGCTTGCACCCCACAGCAGTTCAACAAGGGGACTAAAAACGGGGTGGCGTGCCCGGGCAACTCGAAGATCGGCACTGCCACCGTCATCAGCGAGGCCCTGCCCGATCAGCCGCTTACCGGCGACGTCTTCGTGGGCCCGCAGGAAAGCCGCGATCCCGAATCGGGCAAGGAGTTCCAGATCTACGTCCACGCGGCATCCGATCGCTATGGCGTCGATCTTCGCCTCGTCGGCAACGTCTTCGCCAATGCGAAGACCGGCCAGCTGACGGCCTATTTCGACGATCCCGCGAAGAACGTCACTCGCGGCGGCAACGCCGACAACATCCCGCACGGCCTGCCCCAGGTCCCCTTCACCAGCTTCAAGATCAGCATCGACGGCGGGCAGAAGGCGGCGCTCAGCAGTCCGCCGACCTGCGGGCCGAACACGACCACCAGCGAGATCACGCCGTGGTCGGCTGAATTCGGCGGCAAATCGGCCAATCCCTCGAGCAAATTCAGCCTCGCCAAACTGCCCGGCGGCGCCGATTGCCCGAAGACGATGGGGGAGCGGCCGTTCGCGCCTGGCTTCAGCGCCCAGCCGAAAAGTGCTGAGGCCAAAGCCTTCACTCCGTTCATGGCCCACGTCACTCGTCCAGCGGGGCAGCAGGAGCTGAAAGGGCTCGACATCACCCTGCCCCCGGGCGCGACGGCGAAACTGGCTGGCGTCCAGTACTGCCCTGAGTCAGCGATCGCGGCCGCGGGGAGTCGCGCCGGCAAGGAAGAGAAGAGTAACTCCAGCTGCCCCGCCGACAGCAAGATCGGCGTCGCCAACGTCGAAGCCGGCACCGGCGACTCGCCGCTGAAGATCGACGGCACTGCCTACCTCGCGGGTCCGACCGAAGGGGCGCCGCTGTCGGTCGTCGTCGTGACGCCGGCGATCGCCGGGCCCTTCGATCTCGGCAACGTCGTTGTCCGGGTGCCGCTCTTCGTCGACCCCGAAACGGCCCAGGTGCACACGAGAACCGACGCCCTGCCGGACGTCTACGGCGGCACCAAACTTGACATCCGTTCGGTCTTCCTCAACCTCAATCGCAAAGAATTCACCCTCAACGGGACCAATTGCAACAAAGCGGCGACCGCCGGTGTGATCAAGGGCGGCGGGTCGGACCCGACGAATCCGGCCGCCTATTCGTCCTTCCCGGTCAGCGATGCCTTCCAGGCGAAGAACTGCGACAAACTCGCCTTCAAGCCGAAGCTGAAGATCCGCCTCTTCGGCAAAACCAAGCGAGCTAAGCACCCGAAACTGCGCGCGATCCTCACCGCCCGTGGGGACGACGCGAACATCGCCCGCGCCTCGGTGGCCCTGCCGCACGCGCTCTTCCTCGATCAGGCCAGCCTCGGGAGGATCTGCACCCGAGTCCAGTTCGCCGCCAACCAGTGCCCGAAGAAATCGATCTACGGCCACGCTCGCGCGATTACGCCGCTGCTCGGCAAACCGCTGGAAGGACCGGTCTACCTGCGCTCGTCGAACAACACGCTGCCGGACATGGTCGCCCACCTGCAAGGGCAGGTGGACGTTGATCTCGTCGGCCGCATCGACAGCTTCAAGGGCGGCATCCGCACCACCTTCGACCGGGTGCCCGACGTCCCAGTGACCAAGTTCGTGATGACTCTCCCGGGTGGCAAGAAGGGGCTCCTAGTCAACTCGCGCAGCCTCTGCGCGAAGCCGGTCAAAGCGATCATCCGGATCAAAGGCCAGAACGGCAAGAAAGCCAACAGCAAGCCGAAGCTGCGCACCCCGTGCAAGAAGAAGAAGCACGGCAAGAAGCACAGGCGTCACCACAAACACTGACACTAAAAAGTGTTACGTCACCGATCGGTGACACGTTTATACCTATCGGTACACGGGGAGATACTTGAAAGACCCGTACCGATGTGTAATGTCTTTCGCGGGAGGGTTGTTCTGGGCGCTCACAGGGGGGCGTCCTCGTAAGGGAAAACGAGGAGGAAATTGATGGCGAAGCGCTCGCTCGCGTTGCTTCTGTTGTGTCTTGGGGCTCTGCTCGCGCTACCGGCTATGGCCGCGGCGGACACCGGGAATGTGATTGAACCGCAGCACGAACCGCCTACGGCTAAAGACGGCTGGCAGTCGGGGCCCTGCTACGAAAACCAGGTGGGGGAAGTGCCGGAAACCTCTCCCCCCAGCAAACCGACGGATCCCACCAAACCTTTCTGCTCACCTGAAACCCCCAACATCTTCTTTACGCAGGCGGGGGGACATCCGCCGATCGCATTCGACCAGTACATCGTCAGGCATAAAGAAGAAGCTTCGCCTTTCGGGATCCTCATGCCGCTGGAAGAAGATCCGGCGGACACGCCTCCCTTTGCGGGCCGGGTGCTGAAAACCGAGCGAGTCGATCTTCCCCCGGGATTCACCGAGAACCCGCAGAGCAGTCCCAAGTGCTCGCAGGCTGATTTCAGAAATGAAGTCGCCCCGAAAACTTTCGTTCCGAAATGTGACGCCAGCACGATCGTGGGCCGCAACGAAACCTGGCTGGTCGTAAACACGGCCAACGCCGTACCGCTTCCGGGTGGTCCTCCGGGAGCCTTCCTCCCGAAAGGGTTCGTTATTTCGCCGGATCCCGCCAAAGGAACGAGGGTCCCCCTCTACAACCTCGAGCCGAATGCTGGGGAACCGGCTCGCCTCGGTTTCGTTATCGCGGGAACGAAAGTCATCGAACTCGAAGGTGGCGTTGCCTGGGAGAACGACTTCCATGAGTACTTCACGATCAAACTCCCGGAACCTTCGGCGCCGTTCTCGAGCCTGAAAAGCCGTCTTGTCGCCTTCGGTCAATCAGGGGACGGGACTCACATCACCTTGCCGACGACCTGCTTCGACCAGAACCAGTGGCCGCACCTTTACTCGACCTGGTTCCGGGGTGAGTCGTGGGCCGAACCAAATCCGACCTTCCCGGAAGGCTCCACGGCGGCCGAGGCGAAACTGCCGAGCCCGACCGGGTGCGACAAAGTCCCATTCGATCCAGGGGTCAACATGAACCCCGGTACGGACGCGGTCGATTCGCCCTCCGCGGCAACCGTGGAAACGACGCTCCCCTTCGACCCGGCTAAAGAAGGCGGGGAAGTTCGTAACGAAGGCAAAGAAGGAATCTCTCAGTCGCACGTGCGCAAGGCAGAAATCACTCTGCCGATGGGCATGGGCCTGAACCCGTCTGGCGCGCAAGGACTGGTCGCGTGCACGGACGCTCAGTTCAAGAAGGGCGTTCGCACCTACACCAACGAATGTCCGGAAGCCTCGAACATCGGCACCGTAGAAGTCGACTCGCCAGCGCTGGCGGAAACGCTAAAAGGCAATGTCTACGTCGGCACCCAGAACAGCACCGATCCGGAATCCGGCGAAGAGTTCCGGATTCTGCTCGAAGCCAAGAGCGAACACGAGGGGATCGACGCGCGGTTGGTCGGCAAGGTCAAGGCCGACGCCAAAACGGGTCAGCTGACGGCAGTTCTCACCGATCAGCTGAAAGGCCAGTTCGCCGGCCAGCTGCCGGATGGCCTGCCGCAGGTTCCGTTCGAGTCGATTCGAGTCCATTTCGACGGGGCGAAAGAGGTTCTGACCAGCCCCCCGATCTGCACGGCTGAGGGGACGAGTCACTTCCAACCCTGGGCCCGACCCGATGAAAACAAGCCGGTCAGCAGTTCCGTGACCCTCAGCAAAGACCCGACCGGGGGCGATTGCCCGAAAACGATGGCCGAGCGGAAGTTCGCGCCCGCCTACAAAGCAAACCCCAACAGCACGAAAGCCGGCGCCTACAGCCCCTTCCACGTCCTGATCACGAAAAGGGACGGCGAACAGGAGCTGAAGGTCGTCGACGTCACCCTGCCGAAGGGGTTGACCGGCAAACTCGCCGGAATTCCCTACTGCCCGGAGACGGCGATCGACGCTCCGCCGTGGCGGACCGGCGCTGCCGAGAAGGCAAACCCGAGCTGTCCGGCCGACAGCCAGATCGGGACGGTCACGACCAAGACCGGCACCGGGCCCAACCCGCTGGAGCTCAGCGGCAAGGTTTATCTGGCCGGGCCCTATGAGGGCGCGCCGATCTCCATGGTGACGTTCACCCCGGCGATCGCCGGGCCGTTCGATCTCGGCATCGTGATCGTCCGGGTGCCGCTCTACGTCGAACCGGAAACCGCCCAGATCCACGCGGTCTCCGACGTCCTCCCGGACGTGTTCTACGGGGTCAAGCTGGACCTGCGCTCGATCAACCTCAGCATCGATCGGGACAAGTTCATGATCAACCCGACCAATTGCGCCGCCCAGGCGACGACCGGGGCGATCAAGGGCGGCGGGGCCGATCCGACTGACCCGGCGACGTTCAGCTCCTACGGCGTCAACGATCCGTTCCAGGCCACCGAATGCAACAAGCTCGGCTTCAAGCCGAAGCTGAAGGTGACCCTGAACGGGCCGACCGAGCGGGCGAAGAACCCGCGGCTGACCGCCGTCCTGAACGCCAAGAACGGCCAGGCGAACGTGCTCCGCACGGCGCTGACGATGCCGCACTCGCTGTTCCTCGACCAGGGCCACATCGGGACCGTGTGCACGAGGCCGCAGCTGGCCTCCCACACCTGCCCGAAGAAGTCGGTCTACGGAACGGCGGAAGCGAAATCGCCGCTGCTCGACAGGAAGTTGAAGGGCAAGGTGTTCCTCGTGTCCTCCAATCATGAATTGCCGGACCTGCTGGTGGACCTGCGCGGCCAGGTGGAGATCTACCTCCGTGGCGTCATCAGCTCCAAGAACGGAGGCCTGAAGACGGTCTTCAACAACGTGCCGGACGTTCCGGTGAGCCGGTTCGCGCTGAAGATGAAGGGCGGGAAGAAGAGCCTGCTCGTCAACTCCACCAACACCTGCGCGAAGCCGCAGCGGGCGAAGTTGA
>Ga0307316_10000689_pt1 | contig 10348 bp, 5 predicted proteins | sample ER_DNA_356_FD_194504 | JGI IMG/M metagenome (GOLD analysis project Ga0307316, IMG submission 194504) | Bulk soil microbial communities from the East River watershed near Crested Butte, Colorado, United States - ER_DNA_356 | ecosystem: Environmental > Terrestrial > Soil > Floodplain | place: USA... | reverse complement strand
GCCAAGCCCTAGATAGCTAATCAAGAAGTCGCGAACATTCCCAATCGTGAGCTGTTTGAACATGTCTGCTGCGGAAATGCCGAGCTTCGTGCTCATGTACAGAGTCACGAGACTGGCGTTAACGGCATAGTCCGCGAGGGCAGCCAAAGCGGCCGCTCCGACGACGACGACGATTCGGGATTTGTTAAGCGGAAGAGTCGGGTCGTGAAAGATGTGGAAGATGGCACTGGCCGCGACAACGGAGAGTGCAACTTGACTCCGATTGTAAAGCGCAGCCCCGAGTGAGACCTCGCGTCGAAACTCGCGGGGGTCCAGAGCACCAATGAGAGCAATCGCACCCGCTGCACCGGCCGGGTAAAGAATTGCCACCATTATCAACACGGGAAATCCCACACTGATCGTTAATCCGCGCCAAGCTGGAACAGGAAGAAATTCGATACCAGCAATCAAGACCGACCAGATCAACCACTCTGGGTTGAAGGAAATTGGGCTCAGGAGGAGGAACGCACCAATGATGGCGAGGGTCGCCAAGAAGAGGCAGACGCTCACGAGGAGCAGCAGGCGATCCCGGTTCCTCGTCTCGACCATGGGTCTACATCATGACTGGGTCCGACAATCCTTTCGAGTAGGGGGAAAGTACTGCAAAGGTCGTAGGCCGATGCAGCGGCTTGTCCCCCGTCCAGGGGTCCCCCGATAGTGTCCAGCGTGTCCCCTGGGCGGGGATGTGACGAAGGAGGAAGAGGATGAAGATCGCGCGTCGCGTGATTCTGGCTCTCGGCTCGGTGACGGCTCTCGCCCTGGCGGGCGGCGCCCACTGGCGGGTCGGCTAAGACCTAGCAATTCAATCTAGTGAGGCCTCCGGCCGTTTGGTCGGAGGCCTCTTCGTTTTCCTGAGCGTGACTCTAGAGCTAGCTAGAGGCCAAGCTGGCCGGCTACAGAGGCTCAACCCTAAGCGGCAATTTAGCGGCGACGGTGGTTCCCTCCCCTAGACGCGATTCGACAACAAGTTTCCCGCCGCGGGACTCGACCCTTTCTCTCATCAGTTGCAGACCGAAGTGATTGCGCAAATCGACGTTCGAACTTTCAAAGCCAACTCCCGTGTCCGACACAATTAGCCGCCCATTGTGCTCTTCCTCTTCCCATATTCGGACGGTTACCCTCCCGGCTTTTGAATATTTCGCTGCATTCGTCAAGGCTTCCCTTGCGACTTGATAGAGCACGAGCAGAGCCTCATCCGACCCATCGAGATCTTCCAAATAGAGGTCCATGGGCGGCGCCCCATTTGACTGGAGATGTTCCGCGAGTAGGCGAATCGTTCCGACGAGTCCCTCAGGACCCAGGGATGACCTCCGCAACTGATCCACCACTTGCCGGATGGCTGCTTGAGATGCGGCAGTCGCAGCGAGTAACTCGGGAAGGTCCGCATCAAGATCCAACAATCGCCCGGCGTCTAGATCCTCCTTTAGCACCTGTCCCATGAGGTGAACCTGGAAGAGAGGCGGGAGCACCTCGTCATGCAACTCGCCCGCAAGAGCGACGCGTTCATCGCGACGTTCTTCGTTAACCGATTCTGTAGTTCTGCGAAGTGCCTCGTCTTTGGTGGCAACCCGCTCTTTCGCCTCATGAAGCCTTTCCGCTCGAACGAGACCTCCCCTCGCCAACGCAAGCGGAACCAGGCAGAAGAGCAGACCCCACCCACCCGCGGCGAGGAAAATCGCGGCGATCAGCGGAGCGACTAAGCCCATCGAGACGTAGAGAATCGTGCTGTCGGCGGGAGCTGACCCGAACAAGTGCCGCACGGCCATGAGAAGCGACACCCGGTCTCGTAGAACTATCGTCGGCACCACACAGGCTGCATTTACGGCAAAGTCGGCCGCGAGAGCCATCAACGACCACAGGGCGACAGCGGGCCACGCCGCGGCGTTGACGTTCCCAACGTGGAAGACGAGGGCGGCCGCGGTAGTGGCAAGCGCAACCTGGGATCGGTTGAAGACAGCTCTTGAGAATGAAGACTCGCCGCGGACCTCCATTGGATCGAAGCAGCCCGCGAAAGCGACGGTTGCCGCGAAAGCCGGAGGGAAGAGAAGGGCCGCTGCGAGGGAGACTGGCAAAGACATGGTCAGAGTTACGCCCTTGCCGACCCGGACGAGCATTAGGTCAGCTGCGAGCGCAACGGCGGCCCAAAGAGCGATCTGCCACCACCTGCCGTCGAGGGCTACACGCTCGGAAGAGACGAGCAGCGCGAGGAAGACAAAAATGCCGAGAGACGAAGCTAGCTGGAATATCCGGATTGCGAACGAATCATCGACACCACGAGTCGTCGGATTCTGCAAATCACCCGGTATCGTCGTTGCCGAGGCCATTCCCTTCCCTCCCGATCCACTCGCCCCGGCCCCCGGCGATTCTTACGCCGGGGGGTTATCCACAGGCAAGGTGTCGAGCGTTGAAAGAGTGACAAGCAAAGCGAACGCGCACGTCAGACGGCCCGAGGGGTTCCTGTATTCGAACGAGCCATGAGAAACTCGCGGGCATGGACGAGCACTCCCATCGTCGGGATGTCTGGGGTGACGATCCCGAAGAGGTCGACGCTTCCGAGGCCGTTGCCGAGTTCGAGGTCGTCGAGCCCGGAGCTGCTCGCCGCTGGCACGAGCACCCCGCGTTCGTGCCCCTCAAGGCGGTTGCGCGCTTCATCCAACGCAGCGGGAAGCGGATCGCTGTGACCGTCGCGGGCTTCGCCGTTCTGCTCGCCGGTATCGCGCTCCTGGTGTTGCCGGGGCCGGGATGGCTGCTGATCTTCATCGGCCTCACGATCCTCGCGACCCAGTACGTATGGGCGGACCGTCTGCTGACGGCCGCCAAGCGCAAGGCCGAGCAGGCGAAGGACGCCGTCTTCCGCAAGAAGAACCGAGACGACACACCTTCGGTCTGAGGTGGCTCGATGACACCGGGCTCGATCCTGATCGGCACCTCGTCCTGGACCGACAAGACGCTCATCAAGGACGGACACTTCTATCCGCCCGACGCGAGGACCGCGGAGAAACGCCTGCAGTTCTACGCGTCGCAGTTCCCGTTGGTGGAGGTCGACTCGACCTACTACTTCCCGCCATCGGAGAGCAATTCCGTCCTATGGATCGAGCGAACCCCGAAGAACTTCACGTTCAACATCAAGGCCTACTCGCTGCTGACCAACCATCCGACGCGCCCGAACTCGCTCTACAAGGATCTGCAGCCCGCCATCCCCGAGGGCAAGCGCAACGTCTATCGGGAGCAACTCCCCGACGAGGTCGTCGACGAGGTCTGGCAACGCTTCCGCGACGCGCTCATGCCGCTGCATTCGGCCGGCAAGATGGGAGCGGTGCTGTTCCAGTTCCCGCAGTGGTTCGTCATCTCGAAGAAGTCGAAGGCCTACATCGAAGAATGCGCCGAACGGCTCCCGGACTTCCGCGTGGCGGTCGAGTTCCGTCACAAGACCTGGATGGAAGAGCGGAACGTGGAGGAGACGCTCGGGTTCCTCGAGGAACGCGATCTTCCTTATGTGTGCGTCGACATGCCCCAAGGCTTCGACTCCAGCATCCCCCCGATCGCGGCGGCGACCGCGAAGGACCTCGCGATGGTCCGGTTCCACGGACGCAACCGCGAGACGTGGCAGGCGAAGAGCGACACCGCGAGCGCCCGGTTCCGCTACGACTACCCGAAGGAAGAACTCGAGGAATGGGCTCCGCGGATCGAGTCGCTCGCCGGTGAGACCCGGGAAACCCACGTCTTGATGAACAACTGCTATCAGGACTTCGCGGTCAGGAACGGCCGCGAGCTCGGCGACCTGTTGGGGCTTGACCTCGGCTAGGTACCACGCCACCACCTCCACCAAACGCTGAAGTACTCTCGATGGATGCCGATCGGGAATCGGTTCAAGGTCGCCTCGGTCCGAGGGATACCGATCTACGTCGCGACGTCGTGGCTCTGGGTCGCGGCCCTCTATGCGTTCCTCGTCTACACGAGCTTCACGAACTCGATCTGGCGACCGACGCCCGTCGGAGCGGCCGGGCTGACGCTGTTCGAAGGCGTTCTGTTCTTCGGTGGGATCTTGCTCCACGAGTCCGCGCACGCCATCGCCGCGCGGGCGTTCGGTCTTCCCGTGATGGGGATCACGCTCGTGTTCTGGGGCGGCGCGACCGAGACGCGGGCCAACGCGAAGGGGCCGCTCGCCGAGTTCATCGTCTCGGCGGTCGGTCCGCTCACCACGCTCGTCCTCTCGGGGATCTTCGCGGTGGCGGCGACACAGATCGCGCCCGGGCTGATGCGCCAGATCGTGCGCGAGCTCGCTGCCCTGAACCTCCTGATCGGTGTGATCAACCTGCTCCCGGGCTTCCCGCTCGACGGCGGACGGATGCTGCAAGCGGCGACGTGGGGCGCGACCAACGACCGCCGAACGGCGGTCAAGGTCGCGGGGTACGGAGCGATCGCGGTCGGCGCCTTGATGATCGGCGCCGCCGTCTTGAGCTTCTCGAACGGCACCGGCCTGTGGTTGTTCCTTGGGTACATCGGATTCGTGATGATCTCCACGGGGCGAGGCACGGCGCAACGCCTTGCCCTCCGAGATCTCCTGTCGGTGGGGACCGCCGCGGACGCGATGCGACCGATGCCCGACCAGATCCCTGCGACGATCAGCCTGTCGGAGGCGCTCGACGGCTGGTTGCGCGCGAACCCCGAGCGTTCGTTCCCGGTCGTGGACGCCGGCCGGGTGATCGGAACGGTGTCGATGGAGTCGGCCCGGAAGGTCGGCTCACGCGATCCGCTCCGTCCGGTCCGCGACGGGATGTCGCCGTTGTCGCAGACACCGGTCGTGGCCCCGACGGATCCTCTCTACGACGTCTTGGAGATCACCGCCGGCCGGGATGGTCTCGTGCTGGAGGACGGGGTCCTCGTCGGCGCGATCGGCACCGCGGACATCGACCGGTGGTTCCGCGAACGGAGCCAAGGCGTCGCGACCGCATCCGGCGAGGTGCCGCCGCGCCCCGATCTGTAGGTCGGGGCCACCCCTGGGCTGTCGGCGGCTGCCGGTAGCATCGGCTCCATGGAGGCCCCGTCCTTCTCCCCCGATCCCTCGCAGACCCAGGTCCTCGACCACCCGGGGGGGACACTGTTGATCACCGGCCCCGCGGGCACGGGCAAGACCGCCGTGCTCCGCGAACGGTTCGCGCGGCTGATCGAGGCCGGGGCCGAGCCAGAACGGGTCGCCCTGGTCGTGGGGTCGCGTCGCGCGCGCGATGACGCGCGCGCGGCGCTGCTCGCCAGGCTCCACGCCTCGCTCCCGGGTCTGCGCGTGCTGACGTTCCACGGGCTCGCCCTCGCGCTCCTGAAGGAGCGCGAGGGCGAGCCCCCCGAGGTCCTGTCTGCAGCCGAGCAGTTCGCGAAGGTTCGCGAACTGCTCGCCACCCAGGACGCGCGGGAGTGGCCGGCCTACGGAGGGTTGCTCAGCCTCCGCGGGTTCGCCGACGAGGTGCGGCAGCTCCTGTCGCGGATGCAGGAGTCGCTCCGGACCCCGGAGGAGCTCTCGGAGGCCGCCGCGGCCGCCGGGCTCGGCGGGTGGGGGGAGCTCGCACGTTTCGCCGCGGAGTACCTCGGCGTGCTCGACGCCGCGAACCAGGTGGACTTCGCCGGGCTCCTGCAGCGGGCGGCCCTCGCCGCGTCCGAAGGTCCGCCGCTGTTCGACCACATCCTCGTGGACGACTATCAGGACACGACGCTGGCGGCGGAGGCGGTCCTGCGCGGTCTGGCCGCTCCCGACCTCGTCGTGGTCGCCGATCCCGACGCGCACGTCTTCTCGTTCCAGGGCACGACGCGGCTGCCCCTGGATCGGTTCGCGACCGAGGCCTTCCCCGGCGCCGACCGGATCCAGCTGAGCACCCGCCATCGATCCGTGGCCGAACCTGCCGTGACGGCCTGGATCGCGCCGCACACCTCCGAGGAGCATGCCGCGGTGGCGCGCGAGCTTCGCCGCCTCCACGTGGACGATGGCGTCGCCTGGAGCGATCTGGCCGTCGTGGTCCGGCGACAGGGCGCGCACGTCGGCAACCTGCTCCGAGCCCTCGATGACGCGCAGGTGCCGCGCGTGGTGCCCGAGCGAGGGCTGTCGCTGGGGACCGCGCCGTCGACCCATCCGTACGTGCTCGCGCTCCGGTGGCTCGTGGCCGGCGGGCCGGAGCGCGACGAGCTCGTCGAGCCGCTCCTCACGTCCGACGTGATCGGACTGTCACCGGCGGCGGCGCGGGGCCTGATCCGCCGCGCGCGGGTGGAGGGGCGGGCGGCGGCCGAGGCGCTCGATGTGACCGAGGGCCTCGATCCCGCCGAGGCCGACGCCGTCGTCGCGGCGCGGGAGACCCTCGCGAAGGCGTCGCTCTTCGCCGGGATGTCCGTTCAGGACGCCTTCCGCGTGCTCTGGGAGGAGCTGCCCTGTTCGCGCCGGCTGGTCGAGGCCGCGGGGTCAGAGGGCGCGGACGATCGCCGCGACCTCGACACCGTGGTCACGTTCGCCAACGCCGTGGCCGAGGCGAGCGAGGGTGGCGATACCGGCGTACGGGGGTTCCTCGAAGCCCTGGACGCCGGTGAGCACGGACCAGGGTGGACCGCGTGGGACCGCGCGGGTCCCGATGCCGTCGCCGTGCTCACCGCGCACGGAACGGTCGGACTGGAGTTCGACACGGTAATCGTGGCGGGCGCCGCCGAAGGGAACTTCCCTTCCCTCGGCCGGCCCGAGCCCATGTTCGACCTGGCATCGCTCGAGCGGACGCCGTCGCGGTCCGAATCCGTCCGCGCCCGGCTGGAGGACGAACGCCGGCTCTTCCACGTGGTGGTCGGCAGGGCGCGCCGCGGCGTCGTGCTCGTCTGCTCCGACACGCATCCCGACGCCGACGAGCTGACCCTCCGGACGCGGTTCGGCGGAGAGCTCGGTGCCACCTGGCGGCCGGCGCCCGGCTCGCCGTTCGATGAGCCGGTCTCCACCCGCGAGGCGGCGGCGCTGTGGCGCCGACAGCTCGCCGACCCCTCCGCCGAGGACTGGCGCCGGTTGGCGGCGCTCGACGGGCTCCAGGCGCTGGGCGCAGACCCGTCGAGCTGGTGGTTCCAGCGCGATTGGACCGAAACCGGGCGACCGCTCCACGAGCAGCTGCGCCTCAGCTACTCCCGGCTGTCCACCCTCGAGAACTGCGAGCTGCAGCACGTGCTCGGCGGCGAGCTCGGGCTCGGTCGTACGGCGGGCTACCAGGCATGGGTCGGCAAGCTGGTGCACGGCCTGATCGAGCAGTGCGAGAAGGGTGAGCTCGACAAGTCGAAGGACTCGATCCTCGCCGCGATCGCAGAGCGCTGGCGCGACCAGGAGTTCCCCTCCAAGGCGGTCTCCGTGGCGTATCGGCGCCTCGTCGAGGACCGGATGCTCCGGAACTGGTGGTTCAACTACGGCGAGGGCGAGTCGCTCGCGGTCGAGGAGTTCTTCGAGTTCGAGTTCGACGGCGTGACGATCGTCGGCGTGATCGACCGGATCGGCTCGCTCGCGTCCGGTGGCACTCGGATCACGGACTTCAAGACCGGCAACCCGGACAACGCGCCGAAGGCCGAGGAGAGCCTCCAGCTCGGCATCTACTACCTCGCGGTGAACGAGTCGCCGACCCTGGAGCGGTTCCGGCCGGTCCGCGCGGTCGAGCTCGCGTTCATCAAGGGCCATTGGAAGGCGCCGCACGAGATCGTCGTGAAGGCGTGGCAGGTCTCGCATCGCAGCGCCGAGCAGTACCAGACGGTGGTGCGCGAGACGCTCTCGGCGCTGATCGCCGAGCAGAAGCGCCTCATCGTCGAGGAGGTCTACCGGCCCAACCCCCAGGCCGATTGCTTCTGGTGTGACTTCCGCACCCTCTGTCCAATCTGGCCGGAGGGCCGGCAGGTCTTCGAGGTCGGCACGCGATGAGCGCCGTCCGTCCAACCGTGATCCCGCCGCAGATCACCGCGGCGATGGGGGCCGAGCCCACCGATGAGCAGTGGCGAGCCATCTCGTGGCCGCTCGAACCCTGCGTGCTGATCGCCGGCGCAGGCTCGGGCAAGACGTCGGTGATGGCCGCTCGCGTCGTGTACCTGGCGCTCGCCGCCCTCGGTGGGATCGACGGAGTCGACCCCGAGCAGGGCGTGCTCCCGGGCAACGTCCTGTGCCTGACGTTCACGAACAAGGCCACCGACAACCTGCGGCTGCGCGTCCGTCGCGCGCTCTCCACGCTGGAGCTCGCCGAGGGCGAAGAGCCCGAGGTGCAGAACTACCACGGGTTCGCAGCATCCCTCCTGGAGCGCTACGGCGTGCTCGCGGGGTTCGAGCCCGGGGCCCGGGTCCTCACGCAAGCGCAGCGGAGCGAGCTCTGTTCGCGCGTGCTCGACCGGATGACGTTCGAGCACGCGTCGGCGACGTGGCAGCCGTCGCTCGTGTCGAAGATCCTCGAGCTCGACGAACAGGCCCAGAACCACCGTGTGCGCCCCGTGCAGATCCAGGCCCACGTCGCGGCCAGGCTCGAGCTGCTCAAGAACGCGCGTTCCAACCGCGTATACGAGGCCGCGGAGGAACGGCTGGAGCTCGCCGAAGCGAGCGCGCGGTACCGGGAGCTCAAGCGCGAGCTGGGTGTGATCGATTTCGGCGACCAGATCGATCGCGCGATCGAGATCGCGGAGCGGTACCCGCAGATCGTCGCCGATCACCGCGCGCGGTTCCGCGCCGTGCTCCTAGACGAGTACCAGGACACGAACGTGGCCCAGGCTGACCTGATGCACGCGCTCTTCGGCGGAGGTCATCCGGTGACCGCGGTCGGCGATCCCGACCAGAACATCTACGCGTGGCGGGGCGCATCGCTCTACAACCTGCTCGAGTTCCCGGAGCGGTTCCCTCGGTCGGACGGCACACCGGCCGCCCGCCTCCCCCTGTACACCAACTTCCGCTCCGGAGCCCGGATCCTCGCCGCCGCGGACACGATCATCGGGCCCATCCCGGACGCGCAGCGGCCCGATCCGGACAAGGAGCTCCGGCCCGATCCGGCCAAGGGCGAGGGCGAGGTCACGGTCGCCCGGCACATGGACGAATGGACCGAAGCTCGTTCGATCGCGGCGCGCGCGGTGGCGCTGCATGCGGACGGTGCCGCGTGGTCCGGCGTCGCGGTCCTGTGCCGGACCTCACGCTTGTTCGGTCTGCTCCAGCGGGCGTTCGACGAGCACGGCGTGCCGGTCGAGATCGTCGGGCTCGCGGGCCTCCTGAAGCAGCCCGAGGTGGTGGAGGTGCTCGCGTACGCGCGAGCGGTCCACGACCCGAAGGCGTCCGTGGCGCTCGCGCGGATCCTGCTCGGCCCCCGGTACCGGGTCGGGTTCAAGGACCTCGCCCTCGTCGCCCGCCTGGCGACGCGGGAATCGAAGCTGATGCTCGAGTACATGATCGAGGACGACGTCGAGGCGGAGCCGTTCCTGTTCGCCGAGGCGCTCGAGCGGCTGGACGAGGTGGAGGACCTCTCCGACGAAGCACGGACGAGGCTCACCGCGTTCCGCGACGAGCTGCGCGTCCTGCGGCAGGAAGCGCGCAAGCCGGTCGGGGAGTTCCTGGGCGAGGTGATCCGGCGCATCGGGATCCTCGACGAGCTCGACGCCGACCTCGATCGGCCGCGCTCGCTGGGCGCCCGGCGGAACCTCGCCGCGTTCCTCGACGAGGTCCACGCGTTCGAGCCCGTGGAGGGCGAGCTCACGCTCCGGGCGTTCCTCGACTACGTCGATGCCGTCGAGGAGCTCGACAAACAAGACTGGGCGCCGGTCCAACCCTCGGACGAGGACTCCGTCAAGGTCATGACGATCCACGTCGCGAAGGGGCTCGAGTTCGATCACGTCTTCGTCCCCGGTGTCGCCCACGGCAACCTGCCCAACCCGACGATCCCGCAGAACCCGGCGGAGCGCGGCAAGTCGCTCGACTTCGAGCTGCGGGGGGACGCGAAGGTCCTGCCGTCGTTCGACGGCAACGTGAGCCGGTTCAAGGCCGCGCTCGCCGCGCAGGAGATCGTCGAGGAGCGCCGGACCGCCTATGTCGCGCTCACCCGTGCGCGCACGACGCTCAACGTGAGCGGCGCGTTCTGGTACGGCGACAACAACATGCCGAAGAAGCCGTCACTGTTCCTCGATGAGCTGATGGCCTGGGGCGCGTCCACCGGCTCCGCGTCGGTCGAGCACGGACCGGAGGAGCCGGGCCCGGAGAACCCGATGCTTGGGTTGCGCGCGGGCTTCGTCCGGCCGTGGCCGGGTCCGGCCCGGCCGGACGAAACAGACGCGCTGTTCACCGGCGGAT
>Ga0307316_10000684_pt1 | contig 10377 bp, 8 predicted proteins | sample ER_DNA_356_FD_194504 | JGI IMG/M metagenome (GOLD analysis project Ga0307316, IMG submission 194504) | Bulk soil microbial communities from the East River watershed near Crested Butte, Colorado, United States - ER_DNA_356 | ecosystem: Environmental > Terrestrial > Soil > Floodplain | place: USA... | reverse complement strand
GATTCAGCGTATGACGTCGGCCTGAGCGGCCGTGTCCCTGTCGGCGGCGAGCGCTGTCGCGAGCGCGGCGCGCACCCCACCGCGCTGGTCTGGGCAGAGGTCTTCGCCGGGGCCCGACACTACTGGGCATCGACGCCACCGCCGGGCCGCCGACGGCCGCAGACCCTGCACACACAGGCGCGCCGGCGCTCGATCTCTCGCTAGTGGATGTCAGCCGTGAACGGGCCTTCGCGGCAACGGGTGGCACTACTAAATACCGAAGCCGCCCAGCGAAGTCTGAGGGATGCCGAAGGAACCATGAGTTACCAACAAGTGGAGGAGACGAGTTCTGTCGATGCCCACCCAGTAGTACAGCTGCCGATGACCCTCGCGGCTCGCCAGGGCCGCGATTGCCTCGACGAGTCGCCAGGACTTGCCAGTACCGCATGCCTCAGGGGCGACATACAGCTTCCGCTGGGGGCGTCACCACCGACCCGCACGTCTTCGCGAGGAGCCTGTGTGTGGCAGATTGACGGGACAGGCAACCGGCGGGCGCGTAGTCGCAGATCCCATCCTTCCCCTCGAAAGGAGAGAAAGCCCATGGTCCCCGAAACGATGACTGCAGCCGTGATGTATGCCCCAGGTGATATCCGAGTTGAAGGGGTCAATGTGGCATCCCCTGGACCCGCCGAGGTGCTGCTCAAGGTGGCGGCCTGCGGCGTTTGCGGCTCGGACATCCCACGGATGCTCCGGAACGGCGGCTACGTCATGCCGATCATCTGTGGTCACGAGTTTTCGGGCTACGTGGAACAGCTGGGTGAGGGCGTTACTGGCTTTGAAGTCGGGGACCTGGTGTCTGTACCTCCGCTCATTCCCTGTTACCACTGCGACTTCTGCCTCAGGGGCGAGTTCGGTTTGTGCGAGAACTATGACTACTTCGGCAGCAGGAGTAACGGCGCCTACGCGCAGTACGTCGTGTCACCCGTCGGCAACCTGGTCAAAATGCCCGCGGGTATCGACCCCCGGGCGGCCGCCATGCTGGACCCGGCCGCCATCGCACTCCACGCGCTGTGGAAGACCGGTTTGCGCTCCGGGCACCGGGTTCTGGTCGTCGGGGCTGGTCCGATCGGACTGTTCGCCGTCCAGTGGGCGAAGCTGGCTGGCGCGGGCCAGATTGTGACAGTCGATCTGAGCGCCGAGAAGTCGGCGATGGCTCGCGAGGCCGGTGCGACGGACGCGGTACAGACCCACGACGAAGCCAAGGCGCTCGCTGGGCGCGGCTTCGACATCGTGCTGGAGTCCGCCGGCGCTCCGGTGACAGCCGACATGGCAGCTCATCTCACCGGCCCCCAGGGCCACGCGGTGTTCGTCGGCATTCCGCACGCCCCCGTAACGCTCTCAAAGGAGACCTTCAACCAGTTCATGCGTCTGGAGGTGACGTTGCACGGCTCGTGGAACTCGTTCTCGGCGCCGTTCCCGGGCGACGAATGGCGTACGGCGGCCGACAAGCTCGCGAACGGCGAACTGAAGTGGGAGTTCATGATCACGCACGAACTGCCCCTGTCGGAGCTCCCAGCGATGATGATCAAGCTCGGCGACCGTTCCGAGTTCACGTCCAAAGTGATCTTTCTGCCGAACCGGGGCTGAGGATGGGAATCCTCCTCAGCATCGATCTCGGCACTGAGGGTGCCAGGGTGGGCGCGTTCACCGAGGACGGCGTCTCGCTCGGTTCGGTACACCGCCCCTACCGCACGACGTTCCCTCGGCCCGGCTGGGCGGAACAGGACCCCGAGACCTGGTGGACGGCGTTCGTCGACGCGGCTCGGACGCTACTTGCGACGGATGCATGCCGTTCCGCCGGATCGGTGGTGGCAGTCGCCTCGGCGACCACCGCGTCTACAGTGGCCATCCTCGACGAGGTGGGAAGGCCGCTGCGGCCAGCCCTGCTCTGGATGGATTCGCGTGCCTCTCCGCAGGCAGAACGCACGGCGCAGCACGCCGAAACCCACACGATCCTTGCCTGGAGCGGTGGCTCCGACGCGGCCGAGTGGTTGCTGCCGAAGGCGATCTGGCTCAAGGAGAACGAGCCGGCGGTCTACGGGAGCTCCGCTCGTATCGTCGAGGCGATCGACTACCTGACTTTCCGGCTGACCGGTCGCTGGGTGGGATCACAGATGAACGCCGTCTGCAAGTACAACTACGACACGATCAACCGACGCTTCCCCGTGGAACTCTATGAGGCGCTCGGCATCGGCGACCTCGTGCCAAGGCTGCCCGACCAGATCCTGCCCGTCGGTTCCGTCGCGGGCACCCTCACCTCGGCGGTCGCCGCCGAACTCGGCATCGCCGGAGGCGCACCTGTCGCGGTTGGCGGCATCGATGCCCACGTGTCGCTGCTGGCCTGCGGTGCGTCCATGGATGGCGTGGTCTCGCTCGTCTCGGGTACGTCGTCGGCAATCATCGCCGAGGTGGACGCACCCGTCCTGACGACCGAGGTGTGGGGTCCTTATCCGCAGGCGCTGCGTCCCTCGAAGTGGCTCGTCGAGGGTGGCCAGATCACGAGCGGCTCCGTGCTCAAGTGGGCGGGGGAAACCATCATGGGCGTCGCCCGTGACGATCTCGCGTCACTCATCAAAGGTGCGACGGCGGTAGAGCCTGGAGCCCACGGAGTGCGCGCCCTCGATACCTTCATGGGCAACCGCACGCCGTACCGCGACGCTCGCCTGCGCGGGGCGGTGGTCGGTCTGACACTTGGCACAACCCGCGAGGAACTGTACCGGTCGGTCGTCGAAGCCGTCGCATGCGGAACCAAGGGCGTCATCGATTCGTTCGAGCGTGCCGGGGTGGCCTGCGACCGACTGGTCTTCTCGGGGGGCATTGTTAACAACTCGCTGTGGCAGCAAGTCACCGTCGACGTGCTGGGCCGTGAAGTCGAGATCGTCGTCGGCGACAATCTGACGCTGCGAGCATGTGCAGTGATCGGGGCGACCGGCGCGGGCTTGGTCCGCGACCTCGACGAAGGTGCCTCCTTGTACGCGCCCCAGACCCAGATTCTCAGCCACGACACGACCCGGCACGACATCTATCGCCAGACCTACGAGGACTACCTCGCCCTGATGGCGGCGCTCGCGCCGATCATGCACGAATCAGTAGACCGACTTGAGCGAGGCTGACGGATCCTGGCTATGGTTACGGAAGAGTGGGTTCCGGCCGCCGCCATTCCCGCGTTAGATTCATTGCGTGGCGGGCATGGTCGACGATGACGTACCGGCCCGTCGCGAGGTGGCCGCGCAGATGGCCGAGGCGGCGCGCGCGTGGTTGGAGACTCTCGATGCGAAGCAGGGCACGATCGGCCAGGGAGCCGTGCCCTCGGACGATCCCTCCGACAATGAACGCCGCCGCTGGTTCTACACTCCGACCGACCACGGCGGCCTCACCATCCATCAGCAGCGACCCGCCCAACAGCGGGCCGCGATGCGGCTCGTCTCGGCCGGGCTGTCCCCTGCCGCGTATGTAACTGCCGCGACGATCATGGGCCTGGAGAACGTCCTCGACTACATCGAGGGGTTCAAGGTCAGCTTCAGTCGGGAACGCGGCCGCGACCCTGGGCTGTATTACTTGCGGGTGTTCGGCGAGCCGGGCGACGAAGGCTTGTGGGGTTGGCGGTTTGGTGGGCACCACGTCTCGTTGAACAACCTCGTTGTGGACGGTGTGCTGATCGCGATGACGCCGTGCTTCCTGGGCGCGGATCCCGCCACGTCGCCTCTGCTCGGAGGAGCGGTGAATCGCCCACTCGGCCGGGTGGAGGACCTGGGCCGGGACCTGGTGCGGTCGCTGCGGCCCGAACTCGCCACCCGCGCGATCCTGTTGCCCAAGGCCCCTTCGGACTTGGTTACCACCAACCGCACGTACGTCACCGACGGCGACCGAGTCATCCCGCTGGTGGGCATTTGGCGCGACGAGCGATTCCCCGACCCGGTGGAGCAGGCGAAGCTGCAGGCGACCAGTGATGCCATTGACGAGGTCGCTGGGCTGACTGATGCCGACCACGACGTCGTTGCGTACTCGGTCGAGCCCAGGGGCGTACCGGCCGGGGAACTCGATGCTGAGCAACGGGAGATGCTGCGGGCCCTCCTCGCCACCTACCTCGACCGTGTACCGGCCGGGGTGTCCCCGCTGCAACGCTATGACGACGAGGCCGCCCTCGACGCCGTGCACTTTGCCTGGGCGGGATCAATCGCCTCCGGGGAGCCACACTATTACCGGCTGCAGGGTCCCCGGCTCCTGATCGAGTGGGACAACACCCAGCGCGATGCCAACCATGCTCACTCTGTGTGGCGCGATCCCACATCAGACTTCGGTCTTGATGTGCTCGCCCGCCACCGCGCGGCGCACCATGTCTGATGATCATGCGAACGGCTAACGTCCACTGGATCGCTTCCGCGGGGCTGCGGCGGGAAGATGCAGCAGTAGCTCTCTGAGAGCGCATCCAAGGCGGATCTGTTTCTCTATAGAATCTCTGCATCACCGCTAGGGAATGTCACCCTGACGTGCTGACGTCGATGATCTTGGTGAGTCGGCAACCAGGGCCGCACGTCCGCACGTCAGAGCCTGTTTTCCAGCTGGCGGAGGATGCGGGATTCGAACCCGCGAGGGCTTGCACCCAACCCGCTTTCCGAGTCTGCCATCCGCCGGTCAATCAAGTTCGGGCCACACCGTGAGGCGGCGATTATCGGCATGGCAACAGATCATGAACCCTGCTGAGCGGTCGCGAATGAGACTAAAACTGAGACTGGCGGTGAGATCCAACTGGCGCGAGGCTCGAGCCAAGAGGGCACGAAGCCGTAACCCCTTGCTGGCAAACTCTGCGCGAGGGTTGCATTGAATAGTGTTTGTCCTAGTCAGGAATCGCGGAAAAGTTTGAGCGCTCTCCCCGATGCGGCTCCTCCCCCACCCCCTTGACGACGACTCTGGAGAACCCCTGAGCCAGGTCTCGCCCCTGCGCTGCGCCCTGGACGACCAGGGCCAACGGTCCGCGGCGGCCCAGTTTCTTCCGAATAGAGGAGGATGGTCCGCGTGCACAGTGACGCCCCTGTTCTTGACCCGGTTCCCGCCGCAGTTCTTGACGATTTGCAGGCGCGGCTGCGTGCTTACCGTCGCGTCGGATTGACTCCCGGATCCGCCTGGGATCGTGGGGTCGACGGCGACTACCTGGCCGACCTGGTGGCCTACTGGGCCGACAGCTACGACTGGCGGCGGCACGAGCAGCGGATCCGCGCTCTGCCCTGGGCGCTCACTGCCGAGGGCAGCCGCGCACCGGTTCGGGTCGTCCACCGTCGCGCCGCTGATGCTGCCGCACCCGTGGTGCTGCTGCTGCACGGATGGCCGGACTCGGTGCTGCGGTTCGAGCGGCTCCTGCCGCTGCTGGAGAACGTCCACGTCGTCATTCCGGCGCTGCCTGGGTTCCCGTTCGCCGCACCCGTCGCCGGGAACGGGCTGTCCTCGAGTGCGATGGCCGGTGCGGTTGGAGCCGCCATGGCCGACCTCGGCTACGACCACTACACGGTCTCCGCAGGAGACGTCGGGTGCGACGTGGCCGAAGCCCTGGCCAGGACGCAACCCGAACAGGTGGCCGCCTTGCACCTGACCGACGTTTCGCAGCAGCACTTCCTGCACGACCTGCCGACCGACCTCACCGCCGACGAGCAGGCGTACGTAGAGCATGGCCGACGCTGGCAGGCCGAGGAAGGCGGGTACATGCACGAGCAGTCGACCAAGCCCCACACGCTGGCCGTGGGCCTCGGTGACTCGCCGGCAGGCCTGGCGGCGTGGATCGTGGAGAAGCTGCGCAGCTGGACCGACTGCAACGGCGACGTTGAGACTGTGTTCAGCCGCGACGAACTGCTGACCTGGGTTACCGCCTACTGGGTGAGCGGTGCGATCGGCACCTCCTTCACCCCCTACGCCGAAGCAGGCAGCGCTGCTCGGGCTGGTGGTCGGGTCCCCCCGCCCGCAGTGTTCACCGTGTTCCCCTGCGACCTGGTCAATGCGCCCCGCGAGTTCGCCGAGCGCATCTTCGACGTCCAGTCGTGGACCGAGGAGTCAGCCGGCGGCCACTTCGCCGCCTGGGAACAGCCCGAGGCCTACGCCGCCGGTGTCAACGCCGCGGCTGCCATTAGCAGCCACCGCTGAGGAATACGACAGAATGGTGAGACGCGGCAGGCGTGCCCAACCTGTCGTTCCCTGGCCAGGGCCACATTGCTGACGCCAGGCAACGCAGGAACCTACATTCTTCTCCCCCCTGCTGCCGCCGCGGTCCCCCCTCCCTGCCGCCGTCCTTCCCGTCTCCTCGGCTCCTCTTGTCGCTCAGCACGCTCGACAGGTGCCATGAAGCTGACCCGATCGGCGCGATTCGGGTCCCTCGCCGAAAGTGACACCTCGGCTGACTCAGAGCTCGGCAACCTTGACGGCAGCGCGTGAAGAGCGGCGCGTCACTGATGCTGTCGGCGGGCGCGACAGGTGGTCATGGTCCAGCCGCGAGCTTCGACTTCCGTTGGCGGGGCAAGGTTGCCCTGCATCCAGGCCGCGAACAAGATCAGGAACGGGCTAAGGCTGGTCAGCTCTGGGTGGAGACGGGCCGAGTCTTCACGGACCGATTCGGCCGCGCGGTCAAGCCGAACTCCGACTATCACGCCTGGAAGGCGCAGCTGAAGCGGGCGGGTGTGCGAGAAACACGATTGCACGACGCCCGGCACACAGCTGCAACCGTGCTCTTGGCCTTTGAGGTGCCGGAACGCACAGTCATGGGCGTGATGGGCTGGTCGTCGACGTCGATGGCCGCGCGCTACCAACACATAACCGATCCCATCCGGCATGAGGTCGCGAGCCGAGTCGGCGGGCTCCTCTGGTCGCCGCCACAGACCAACTGAGACTAAAACTGAGACTACGTCCCCAAAACCGCCAGCCTGGACCTCTGAGGTCCTGGCGGCGCTTTCTTGTGCTGACTAGGGGCGGAGGATGCGGGATTCGAACCCGCGAGGGCGTGAACCCAACCCGCTTTCCAAGCGAGCGCCATAGGCCTCTAGGCGAATCCTCCGCGCGGAAGGTTACCGGCAAGGGCAAAGCACGGGCGAACCGGACGTCAACCGAGACCGTGACGGACATGTGAAAAGCGCCTCACTCTTGGGTGAGGCCGTGTGTCGTGCCGGGGCCGTGCCCATAAGCTCACCTAGTCTCTGCCCGTAGACCAGTCACCTTGACTTCCAGGAGATGGCCCATGTCATTGCACATCAAGTCCGACGGCACCCGTACCCGCATCCAGTTCGTCCTGCCGGATGACATCCACGACGGACCGGTGTCGGCGGTCGGGACCTTCAACGACTGGGCGCCTGGCGCCCACAAGCTGGTACGCCGCAGCAATGGCACCCGGAGCGTGAGCGTGGCGGTGCCGGCCGGTCAGGCGATCAAGTTCCGCTACCTCGGTGCGGGCGGTTTCTGGTTCGACGATGACGATGCCGACGTCATTACGCCAGAGGGCTCACTGATCAACGCCTAACGTCCCGGCGTATTTACGTCGGAAGATCATTAGCCGGTGAGCACTGGCTCCGGCTCGCCGGCGTATCGCGTGCTGAGCTGCCGATAGGGCCGGCTGAAGAGCGCGAGGATCGTGACAGCAAGGCCGAGAAGCCCCGTGAGGATGAAAACCAGTGCGATCCCACGGTCGGGGCCGGTGCCGAACCAGCCGCCGATTAGTTCAACACCTGCGCCGGTCGTCATGAACGGGATAAAGACCAGCTGCGTGATCGGCCCAATCAGAAACGCCGTCAGCGGCGACGCAGCCTGCTCAATGCTTTGGGCGAACCCAAAGACCCGGCCCTGCCGCTCGTAGGGCACAACCTTCTGAAGGATGGTCTGCTCGGCCGCTTCGGCGTACGGCCCCAGCAGCATATAGACCGCCATACCTGCGGTCAGCAAGATCACTGAGGCCTGCAGCGGGAACAGGCAGCTCACGCTCCAAAATCCGATGTTGACCAGCAGCAGCAGCCGCACTGGATTCTTGCCCAGGCCAGTCTTGGCGACGGCGAGACCACCGACGATGAAGCATGTACTGAGCGCACCCCACAGCAGACCCCACGCCTGTACGGACATGAGATACAGCCCGTACGCGTCCATTAAGGCCATGAACGCACCGGCGAGGAAGTTGTTGAAGCAGGAGAAGGCGATCAGAGCCAGCAATCCCGGCACGCCGCGCACCACTCGCAAGGTGCCCCTAAGGTCGACCTTGTTCTGCTTGAGCTGCTGGTCCGTGGACGCCGCCTCTGACGTTGCTGCATCTTCGGACCGATCCTCGACTCGGACGAGTGCCAGATGCACAACGCTGAGTCCGAGCACAGCCATGGCCAGCACCAAGACGTAGAACATGGCGCCGGCGGCCACGAGTAGTCCGCTGATCACCGAGGTGACCAGGAACGACACTCCCAGCGTTGTTCCCACAAGGCCATTCGCCCTGTCTCTGCGATCCTCAGGGATCAAGAGCGTGACCAGTGTCATAAGTGCGATCGATCGGATATTTCCGGCGATCACTCCGAGGATCGACACCACAATGAAGACCCACAGCATCAGGCTCGCGGGATTGGCAAATGTCTGTTCCGCCGTCAGCTGGTAGAGCGTGAAAGCGACGGCATAGAACGCCAGCGAAACCAGCGATGAAGCCTGCATCACGGTCTTCTTGCGGTACTGGTCGACCAGGCTGCCGAACCAGATTCCGCTGACGGCCGTCGTCACCAGGAAGATGCCCGCCACCATTCCGGTCGCCAGTACTGACTTGGTCTCCAGGAACACCCAGAACGTGACCGCAAACCAGACCGTGAAGTTAATGACCGACACGAGCAGCGTGTTGACCAGCAGATGCACGAATGCGCGATCCGCGCTCTTGCTGAGGTCGAGTGCACGCATCTTGGTCGTGGGCATGAGAAGAAGCTCCTGTCAGCCGATCCTACGAGGCTGACCCGCTGTGGCTTCCAAACTGATCGGCCCGAGCCGATCACGTACACTCGTCTCTGGTCCCTCGCGTGGCGATACCTCACCCAACTCCCCCAGGGCTTGACGGCAGCAAGGGTAAGTGAGCTCTTTCGGGTACGCGGGGGACCGCTACGCATGCTGGCGAAGTGGTTAGCTGGGTCGCTGGCTGAGACCCAGCCGGTCCATCAGGCCCATCGCATCGTACGGGGCGCGTACCTTCGCGTCGTTGTCACAGTAGACGAAGACGTCGCAGCCCCGCTCGGTCCAGGAGTTGATCTTGGCCGCCCAATCGTCGAGCTCGCGATCACTGTAGCCGCTCGCATAAAGCTGATCATGACCGTGCAGCCGCACATACATGAAGTCGGTGGTGATCTCGGTGATGATCGGCCACTGGCCCGGGTTGTCGGCAACGACCAGCGTGATCTTGTGCCGACGAAGCAGTCCATAGAACTCGCGTACGCGAAAGCTCTCGTGTCGCACCTCAACGGCATGACGAAGTCGCTGCCTCGGGTGGGGGGCCTTGATCAAGGCATGATCATCAGATACGCGTTGATCATGATTGGCGGCGATCTTGGCTGCTGACCCAGTGGTCCGCGGCAGTTGCGCAAAGAACGCATCCATCCGATCGGCATTGAAACCCAGATTCGGTGGGAGCTGCCACAAGATCGGACCGAGCTTCTGATCGAGAGCGAGCACGCCAGAGGCGAAGAAGTTCGCCAGCGGCGTCTCAATGCCGCCCAGTTTCTTCATGTGCGTGATGAAGCGCCCGCCTTTCACCGCAAAGATGAAGTCCTGTGGGACCGAGGCCGCCCAAGTCTGGAAACTGGATCGGCGCTGGAGTGAGTAGAAGCTGCCGTTGATCTCAACGGAGTTCATGCGCTCGGCCACGTACCGCAGCTCTTCGCGATGCGGCAACCCGGGCGGATAAAACTTCTTTCGCCAGGGTGGGTAGGTCCAGCCAGAAATGCCGATCCGAACCGTCACAGCCGTATGCCGTACCGCGCCAAGATCTGTGTCAGCGCCGCCACACCACCGTCTGATGGGAAGAGCTCGCTGTTGATCCCGATCTCGCGGGCGCCGGCGACGTTGCCATCATGATCATCGATGAACAGCACCCGGTTCGGCGCAACGGCAATGCGGTCCATGATCGCTTGAAAGTACCCTGCCGCGGGCTTGGCAAACCCGAGTTCGAAAGAATAGAACTGCTCATCGAAGATCGATTCGAAGCCCAGCGAGTTGCGCATGTACGTCCCGCGCAGATTCTGCTGGTTGGTCGCCAGTCCGCAGCGCAGTCCAAGATCACGAACGGCACGCACCGCGTCGAGCATCGGAGGTCTGATCTCGATCCAGAACTGCCGGTCAATGACCTCTTATGCT
>Ga0307316_10000682_pt1 | contig 10397 bp, 10 predicted proteins | sample ER_DNA_356_FD_194504 | JGI IMG/M metagenome (GOLD analysis project Ga0307316, IMG submission 194504) | Bulk soil microbial communities from the East River watershed near Crested Butte, Colorado, United States - ER_DNA_356 | ecosystem: Environmental > Terrestrial > Soil > Floodplain | place... | reverse complement strand
AAGTCTTTCGTCCGAATGCATGCAGGAGGGAGATAGGGATCGATCCTAGGATCCGGTCTTCAACGAACTCGCAGAGAAGACGGAGAAGAAATAGGGCCCGAGGATGGCGGTTGGGGCGCCCGGAAACAGGTGCTCGGGGGAATGTCGGGGGAATGAAAGGCGCGAAATCCAGCCTTTCATTGACTCTCGCTGACCTCGGTTGACTCTCCGACCGAGGAGGCGCGCGCACCGCTCGATCCTGCTCCTAGAGCTAGATTCCGCGATCCCGTGCCGAATAGCAATCGAAGGGTGACAAGAAACCGCGATCGGATTCGCCCGTTTTGGAGACCGGTGCCTTAGCCAGTTTGGCCAGTGCCCCAGGGTGCTGATCGTACCGGCGCGGGGCTCCAGCGGGCCGGCCGCAGCCGGCCGCAATCGCCCCTCTGCCGCAGCCCGCTACTTGGCGAGCTTCTTCTTTAGCGTGATCGACTTGGTCTTGGTGACCGCGGCGCCGTTGCTCGGCTGGAAGCTGATCTTCGCCTTCACCTTGGCTTTGCCAATGGTGCTGAGCTTCTTCTTCGCCTTGCCCTTTGACTTGATCGTGACTTTCAGCGTCGCCGGCGCGGTCGGTTTGCGCTGCGCCTTGACGATCCCCTTGCCGGAGACCGTGAGCGTGCCGGCCGCTGGCACCGCGATCGACAGCTTCGCCGTCCCCTTCTTCTTGTTGAGCTTGACCTTGCCGAGCTTGAGCGCCGGTTTGGTGACTTCGAATTTCGCGACCTGCGAGGCCGACGCACCCTGCGCCGTCTTCGCCGTGATCGTCACTTCGTAGACGCCCGGCTGGGCGTTGCTCGGCACCGCCACGGTGACGTTCTCGGTCCCGCTCGAGCGGTGCGGGATCAACCGCAGGAGGAGTGAAGCTCGGACTGGAGATCGTCACTGCCGCCCCCGGCAGGTTAGAGCAAGCGAATCTTCGTTCAGTGCGGGCGGAGGGACTTGAACCCCCACGATCTTTCGATCACCAGGACCTAAACCTGGCGCGTCTGCCAAATTCCGCCACGCCCGCGCGGCTGGGCCGGCCGGCCCTTAACGAGCGGCCAATGCCGCTGCGTCGCTTGGGGATTCTATGATCGTCGCGTGGCGGTAGGAGAGGTCAGGCCCGGCTACGAACTGTGGCGGCCGAATCGGGAAAGGGCGAGCTCGGTTTCGACCAAGTTCGTCGTCGTGCTGCTGCTGGCGGCGACGGCGGTGCTCGCGGCCCTGATCACGATCGGCGGTTGGTCGCTGCTGAAGGGCGGCGGCGGGATGGGAATCGTCTGCGCGATCTACGCGATCCTCTACGCCTTCTTCGCGATCATCGTCGCCCGCTGGAACCGCGGCGTGCTGCCGGTGGCGGCGGCGCTCTCGATGATCCTGGCGATCTTCTGCGCGGTCGGCGCCGAAAGCTGGTTCAACCGCGACCGCGCCGGCTTCGACGAAGCTGCCTTCAGCTCCTCGCTGATCGGGCTGCTGGTGGTGATCCTCGGCCTCCTGCAGATCGTCCTCATCGCCGCCGCCCTCTACGCCTTCAACCAGGAGTGGCACGTCGAGGAGGAGCGCCCGATCGGCTCCGGCGAGGACTACGGCGCCGGCGCCTCGGGCCATCCGCAGCCTGCCTGATCCGGCTCTATCGTTCAGGCGGAGCCGGAGTGGCGGAATTGGCATACGCGATCGACTCAAAATCGATTGCCCTTGCGGGCTTGTGGGTTCGAATCCCACCTCCGGCATCAACGTTCTGGCCAGACGGCCAATAGGCTGGGAGGGTGAGCGCGGCCACGGGGGATCTGCTGTGGGAACCCTCGCCCGAGCTGGTCGAGCGCTCGCGGCTGCGCGACTTCATGCGCTGGCTGGCGAGCGAGCGCGGCCTCGTCTTTGACGGCTACCACCAGCTTTGGCAGTGGTCGGTCGACGACCTCGACGGGTTCTGGTCGGCGATCTGGGAGTTCTTCGAAGTGCAGGCCAACGGCGACCCCTCCACCGTCCTCGCCGCCCGCGAGATGCCGGGGGCGCAGTGGTTCCCGAACACTTCGCTGAACTACGCCGAGCACGCCTTCGCCGGCAAGCGGGACGAGGAGGTGGCGATCCTCCACGCCTCCGAGCTGCACGAGCTTGAGGAGCTGCGCTGGGGCGAGCTGCGGCAGCAGGTGGCGGCGGTGGCGGCGGGGCTCCGCGAGCTCGGGGTCGGCCGGGGCGATCGCGTCGTCGCCTACATGCCGAACATCCCGCAGGCGATCGTCGCCTTCCTCGCTACCGCCTCGATCGGCGCCGTCTGGTCGAGCTGCTCGCCCGACTTCGGCCCGGCCAGCGTCGTCGACCGCTTCGCCCAGATCGAGCCGAAAGTCCTCTTCGCGGTCGACGGCTACCGCTACGGCGGCAAGGACTTCGACCGCCGCGAGGTGGTGGCGCGTCTGCAGGAGGCGATGCCGACGCTCGAGCGCACCGTGGTCCTTCCCTACCTCGATCCCGACCCGGAGCTCGCGCCGCTCCGCGGCGCGACGCGCTGGGAGGAGCTACTGCGCGACGGCGCTGGCGCCGAGCTGCGATTCGAGCGCGTCCCCTTCGACCACCCGCTCTGGGTCCTCTACTCCTCCGGCACCACCGGCCTGCCGAAGGCGATCGTCCAGGGCCAGGGCGGGATCCTGATCGAGCACCTGAAGAAGCTCAACCTCCACGTCGACGCCCACCCCGGCGACCGCCTCTTCTGGTTCACCACGACGGGCTGGATGATGTGGAACTTCATCGTCTCCGGCCTCTTGACCGAGGCGGCGATCGTCCTCTACGACGGCAACCCGGGGCACCCGGACCTGAACGCTCTCTGGGGCCTGGCCGAGCGCGCCGAAGTGACGATGTTCGGGACCAGCGCCGCCTACATCGCCGCCTGCATGAAGGCGGGGGTTGAGCCGGGGAGCGGCCGCGACCTCAGCGCCCTGAAGGCGGTCGGCTCGACCGGCTCCCCCCTCTCGCCCGAGGGCTTCGACTGGATCTACGAGCACGTCGGCCGCGACACCTGGCTCTTCTCGACCAGCGGCGGCACCGACCTCTGCACCGCCTTCGTCGGCGGCGCCGTGACTCTGCCGGTCTACCGCGGCGAGATCCAAGCGCGGGCGCTGGGGGCGGCGGTCGAGGCCTGGGACGAAGACGGCGCGCCGGTGGTCGAGGAGGTCGGCGAGCTGGTCGTCACCGAGCCGATGCCCTCGATGCCGCTCTACCTCTGGGGCGACGAGGACGGCAGCCGCTACCGCGAGAGCTACTTCGAGATGTTCCCTGGAATCTGGCGCCACGGCGACTGGCTGGAACTGACCCGGCGGGGCACCGCGATCATCTACGGCCGCTCGGATTCAACGATCAACCGCGGCGGCATCCGCATGGGGACGAGCGAGATCTACCGCGCGGTCCTCGGCATCGACGCCGTGGTCGACGCGCTGGTGGTCGACCTGCCGCGGCCGGGAACCGACGGCTGGATGCCGCTCTTTATCGTCCTGCGCGAGGGGGCGGAGCTGGACGAGGAGCTGCCGCGGGAGATCGCCCGGCGGGTGCGCGAGCAGTGCTCTCCCCGCCACGTGCCCGACGAGGTCTTCGAGATCGACGAGGTGCCGCGCACGCTCAGCGGCAAGGCGCTCGAGGTGCCGGTGAAGCGGATCCTGATGGGAACGCCGCCAGAGAAGGCGGCGAGCCGCGACTCGTTGGCTAACCCGCGCTCGCTCGACTACTTCGTCGCGATGGCCAGCCGGCTCGCCGTTTGAGCAAGGATCCGCAGCACGTGCTCGGACTCGTAGCGGACCTGCTCGTGCGTGAATCGCAGCGGCGTCAGCCCGGCGGCGGTATGGGTCTGGTCTCGTAAGCGGTCCTGGGCCTGCTCGGCGGGCGTCCGGTGGTAGCGCAGCCCGTCGGTCTCGACGACCAGGCCGAGAGCGGGCCAGTAGAAGTCGACTTCGAAATCGTTGACGAACTGCCCCGTGACCGGCACCGGCAGCCCAGCCTTAGCCGCAAGCGGCAGGAACCGCCGTTCCAGCTCCTCCTTGGTGAGACGGAAGGTGCGGCGGTCGAGGATGCAGCGGAGCCTCGCGACCCCCGGCTCGCCGCTCCGGACCTCCAGCGCCTCGCGAAGCTGCGGCGGGTGCACGACGTTGAATTTGTCCGCCTCGTTGATCATCCGCTCGATACCCGGCCGGTCGAGTCGGAGCGACATGTCGACGAGGGTCTGGACGGGAGTGGTGACCGGAATGCCGAACTCGCGGGTCAGGTCGCGCTTCTGCAGCGACGGTCTCTGGTGAATCTCGAGGCCAGGCCGACGGCGGCGGGAAAGGCTGGGCAGGGAGAGCTCGACCAGGCCGCTCCTCTCAGGTCCCATCCGCCAGAGTGCCGCCGCGCTGGAGTGACTGATCACACTGCCCGACCCACACGCGATGACGGCTGCCATCCAGCGCCCGTGGGCGGTGACATTGGAGCGTCCCACCGCATAGACGCCGCGATGCAGTGGGTGCAGGCGTCCGGTCTTGATCCGGTGGTAGATCGCCTGTCCGGTGTACCCGACCGCGCGCAGTTGATCGCTGGATATGACTCCGTGCTGATTTTCAGCCAGTGCCCACGCCTCCCGCGCCATTCGGACCCGTTCTCGCCGCCGCTCATCTGACGACTGGAGAGTTAACCTCGCCATAGTGAAGTTAAGTCGCCAGTCGTGGTCGACTCGCCCCCTACCCAGCCTGGTTTTGATGCTCGTTGCGGGTTAGACCATGCCGAGGCCGCCGCTTACGCCGAGGGTCTCCCCGGTTACGTAGCTGGCGTCGTCGCTGGCGAGGAAGGCGACTGCTGCCGCTACCTCCTCGGGCTGGCCAAGGCGGCCCATCTGGGTGGCGCTTTTCATCGTCTCGATGACTTTTTCGCCGATCTCGCCGAACTCTTTGGCGCCCATCAGCAGGGGGGTCTCAATCGGGCCGGGGGCGACTGCGTTGGCGGTGACGCCGTAGCGGGCGGCCTCGCGGGCGATCGCCTTGGTGAAGCCGATCACGCCGGCCTTGGCGGCGCTGTAGGCGGCGGAGCCCTTGGAGCCGACGCGGCCGGCCTCGGAGGCGATGTTGACGATGCGCCCGTAGCCGCGCTCCTGCATCCCCGGCAGCGCCGCGTGAGTGCAGTTCATGACCCCGCCGAGGTTGATGTCCAGCACCTGGTTCCACTGCTCCTGCGTCACGTAGACGAAGAAGCCGAAGTTGTCCATGCCGGCGTTGTTGACGAGGACGTCGAGGTCGCCAGCGGCGGCGACCCCGCTGCGGGCGGCGTCGAGGTCGGTGACGTCAAGCTCGACCGCGTGGCCGGCGATCTCAGCCGCGATCTTCTCCGCGCCCTCGAGGTTGAGGTCGCCGACCCAGACCTCGGCGCCCTCGGCGGCAAGCCGCGCGGCGGTCGCGGCGCCGATCCCGCTCGCGCCGCCGGTGACGAGCGCCTTCTTGCCCTCAAGCCTCATGCGGGCGGGAGCATAGACTGCGCGACCTTGGAACCGATTCCGATCATCGGCGGCACCGGTGCCCTCGGCGCCGGTCTGGCGCGGCGCTGGGCGCAGGCTGGCGTGCCGGTCGTGCTCGGCTCCCGCGACGCTGGGCGCGCCGAGGAGGCTGCCGCCAAGGTCCGCGAGGCGGTCCCCGACGCCGACATCACCGGCCTGCAGAACGAGGAGGCGGCGACCAAGGGCGAGATCGTCTTCCTCACCGTCCCCTTCCGCGCCCAGTCGGAGAACCTCAACAACCTGCGTGAGGCGCTGCGCCCCGGCCAGATCCTCGTCGACTGCACCGTCCCCCTCGCCGCCGCAGTCAGCGGCAAAGCGACCCGCTCGCTCGGCGTCTGGCAGGGCTCGGCCGCCCAGCAGGCGCAGGAGATGGCGCCCGACGGCGTCACCGTCGTCTCCGCCCTGCACACCGTCGGCGCCCCGACCCTCGCTGACCTCGACGCTGAGCTCGGCGAGGACATCCTCGTCTGCGGCGACAAGAAGGCAGATAAGGCGCGCGTAGCGCGGTTGATCGAGCAGATCCGCGGCCTGCGCGCGGTCAACGCCGGCGCCCTGGAGATGGCGCGGATCGTCGAGCAGCTGACGCCGATGCTGATCTCGGTCAACAGCCGCTACAAGACGCACGCCGGGGTCCGCCTCACTGGTCTGCCCGAGGGCGACCACTGGGCATGAGCGCGCTGGAACAGCGCGCTCGGAGGACCCACTAGATGCGCGTCGCGCTCCTCGCCGGCGGCACCGGCGGCGCCAAACTTGCGGCCGGGATGCAGGAGGAGCTCGGCTCCGGCCTCGCGGTGATCGCCAACACCGGCGACGACGTCGAGGCGCTCGGCGTCCACGTTTCCCCCGATCCGGACCTCGTCACCTACTGGCTGAGTGGGGAAATCGACGCCGAGCGCGGCTGGGGGATCAAGGACGACAGCTTCACCACCTTCGAGCGGCTCAAGCAGCTGGGTGCGCCCGATTGGTTCGGCCTCTCCGACCGCGACCTCGCCGCCTGCCTCTACCGCCGCCAGTTCCTCGACGACGGCGGCCGCCCGACCGACGCGCAGGCGCAGATCGCCCGCGGCCTCGGGGTCGAGGCGCGGGTGCTGCCGATGTGCGACACGCCGGTCCGCACGCAGGTGATGACCCCGGGCGGCCAGCGCGGCCTGCAGGAGTACCTGATCCTCGACGGCGGCCAGCCGCAGGTCCTCGGCGTGCAGCTGGAGGGAATCGAGGCGGCCGAGGCGACGCCGGAGGTCCTGGAAGCGCTGCGGGAGGCCGAGGTCATCGTTCTCGGGCCATCGAACCCAGTGATAAGCGTCGGCCCGATCCTCGCCGTGCCGGGCGTCCGCGAGGCGATCGCCGCCTCGACCGCCCCGTGCGTGGCCGTCAGCCCCTACGTCGCCGGCGCCGTCGTCAAGGGCCCGACCGATCGCTTCATGGACGGAATCGGCCGCCCGACGACCGCCGCCGGCGTCGCCTCCCTCTACGCCGGGCTGATCGACGCGATGGTGGTCGACGAGGGCGATCCGGACCCGCCCCCGGCGGAGATCTCGACGCTCACGGCCCAGACGCTGATGGAGGGCGCGGCGGGACGGGTGCGGCTGGCGCGGATCGTGCTCGACTACGCCGCTACGCTCGCACAGACTTGAACGCGGTCGCGGTACTCCCGGTGAAGCGCTTCGGCGCCGCCAAGCAGCGCATGGCGGGCGGGATCACCGGCGGCCAGCGGCGCGACCTCGCCGAGGCGATGGTCACCGACGTGCTCGAGGCGATCGGCCACGCCCGCGCGATCGAGCGCACGATCGTCGTCACCGGCGACCCGATCGCCCAGGAGCTGGCGGCCGAAGCGGGCGCCGAGGTGGTGCCCGACCCCGAGGACGCCGGCCACGTCGAGGCGGCGCTGGCGGGCATCGCCCGCGCCGAAGCCGACGGCGCCGAGCGGGTCGTCCTGCTGGCCGGCGACTGCCCCCTGATCGACCCTCGCGAGCTGGACCGCTTGCTGACCGGCGTCCCCGGCAACTACGTCGGCGTCGTCCCCGACCGCCACGGCACCGGCACCAACGCGTTGCTGCTGAGCCCGCCGAACGCGATCGTCCCCGCCTTCGGCGAGGGCAGCCGCGACCGCCACGTCGGAGCGGCGCGGCAGGCGGGCGTGCCGTTCGGAATCGAGGAGCTGCCCACGATCGAACTCGACCTCGACACCCCCGCCGACGTCATCGCCCTCACCCGCGAACTGGAGAAGAATCGCGGTCGGGCGAAGCGGACGGCGAAGGCGCTGGGGATATGAGCCAGGAGTTTCGGGTCCTGCCCGTCGAGGGCATGCCCGAGGTGCGGGAGGGCGATCGGGTCGGAGCGCTGATTGCCGAGCGAACCCAGCTCGAACCAAGCGATGTCGTCGTCATCTCCCAGAAGATCGTCTCCAAGGCGGAGGGACGGGTGACGCGGCTCGACTCGGTGACTCCTTCGGAGCGGGCGCACGAATTGGCGGAGGGGCTGGGTAAGGAGCCGGGGTTCGTGGAGCTGGTGCTCTCCGAGAGCCGCGAAGTGCTGCGGGAGGAGCGCGTGCTGATCACCGAAACCCATCACGGCTTCGTCTGCGCCAACGCCGGCATCGACAGCTCGAACCTGCCGGAGGACGACACCGTCTGCCTACTCCCAAAAGACCCGGACGCCTCAGCCCGCCAGATCCGTAAAGAACTAGCGACCGTGCCCGAGGGGGCTGGGGTGTCCCTCTCCAGACACTCAACCGCGAGCCACAGGCGAGCGGTGTCTGGAGAGGGACACCCCAGCCCCCTCCCCGCGGTCGTGATCGCCGACAGCTTCGGCCGCGCCTGGCGCCTCGGCCAGGTCGAGGTGGCAATCGGCTGCGCCGGCCTGCAGCCGCTAGACGACTGGCGCGGCCGCTCCGACGCTTCCGGGCGCGAGCTGAGCGCCACCGTCATCGCGATCGCCGACGAGGTGGCAGCCGCCGCGGATCTGGTGCGCCAGAAGGACAGCCAGGTGCCGGTAGTAGTGGTGCGCGGCCTCGGCCGTTATGTCGGCGCGGAGGACGGCCCCGGCGCTGCCGCCCTCCGCCGCCCTCCCGGCGAAGACTTGTTCCGCTAGTCCTTGTCCTTGCCGACGGCGTCCTTGGCCTTGTCTGAGGCCTTGTCGAGACCGTCCTTGACGGCACCCGTCGCCTTGTCGACCTTGCCTTCGCGCTTGAGGTCGTCGTCGCCGGTCAGGCTCCCGGCGGCTTCCTTGACGCGCCCCTTGGCGTCGTCCTTGTTGCGAATCTCGTCGCTCATCGGCATCCCTCCATTGGCTTTACGTGGATGCCGTTTGGCTACACGGAACCGGCGAGGGCTCAACCAATCGCGGCGGGGACAGCCTCGTAGGTCTCGATCACCTCGTACAGGGTCGTCCGCTGCGCCGGTTCCCGCCCCGCCGCCCGCGCCGCCTCGATCAGCTGCTCGGCCTCGAGGCGCACCCCGTGCTGAGAGCCGGCCATGCGGGAGATGTTCTCCTCCATCAAAGTGCCGCCGAGGTCATTGACGCCCCAGCGCAGCGCCTCGGTGGCACCCTCCAGCCCCATCTTCACCCAGCTCGCCTGCAGGTTTGGGATGCTGCGCCCGAGCGCGAGACGGAAGGCGGCGGTGTGCTTGAGGTTCTCCTCGATCGAGATCTCCTCGATCCCGTGCGTGCGCCCGAGCATCGTGTTGAACGGGATGAAGGAGAGCGGGACGAACTCGGTGATGCCGCCGGTCCGCTCCTGCAGGGCGCGGATCACCCGCATGTGGCGGGCGAGCTCGCGCGGCTCCTCGATGTGGCCGAACATCACCGTCGAGGTCGAACGCAGGCCGGCGCGGTGGGAGGCCTCGATGATCTCGACCCAGCGATCGACGGGGAGCTTGTTCGGCGAGATCCGCTGGCGCACGCCGTCGTCGAGGACCTCCGCCGCCGTCCCGGGGGTCGATCCGAGCCCGCACTCGAGCAGGTACTCGAAGACCTCCAGCGGCTCCTTCCCGGAACGTTCGCAGGCCCAGTTGATCTCCATCGGCGAGTAGGCGTGCAGGTGCAGCTGCGGCGCCACCTCCTTCGCCAGCCGCAGCCAGCGCCCGTACTCCTCGAGGGTCAGGTCGGGATGGATGCCGCCCTGCATGCAGAGCTCGGTGGCGCCGAACGCGACCGCATCGCGAACCCGCGCCGCGAAGTCCTCCTCTGAGACTTCATAGGCATCCGGCGACCGCCGCCCCTGCCCGAACCCGCAGAAGGCACAACCGACCACACAGACGTTGGTGAAGTTGATGTTCCGGTTGACCACGAACGTGACCCGATCCCCCGCCAGCTCCGCCCGCAGCTCATCCGCCGCGACCCGCATCTCCTCGATCACCTCCGGACGCGTCTCGGCGAAGAGGGCAGTCAGCTCATCCTCGGACAGCTCCTGGCCGTCGCGGCCCTCGGCAATCGCTCTCCCGGCGAGATCGGGCGCGATGGTCTCCTCGCTCCGACGCCCCGACCCTTTCCGCGGGATGAACGACCAGTACTTCAGCTTGATCACATCAAGGACCCCCTGCTCCATCCACTCGGGGTCCATGTACTGCGGATACACGCAAAGCCGCTCAGTAAGCGCATACCCACGCGGCGCCAGCTCCTTCCGCACCTGATGAGGGGAGGGGAACGGCTCCTCGGGCGAGATGTGATCGCCATTGGCTGAGAGACCACCAAGATCCGTGGCGCCCGCCTCGACCAACTCAAGCCACCAGTCCGACAGGTTCGGCGGCACCTGAACGCCCACGTCCGGCATCAGGCGCTTGCACTCCCCGATCAGGCGCTTGATCTCCTCGAGCCCCACGGAGTTAGCCCCCTGTGGCGTGGGCGGCGGGGAGGCCTCCTCCAGACGCTCAACCCCGAG